>Ga0315282_10014597_pt1 | contig 11669 bp, 9 predicted proteins | sample YL17G07_20_MG_FD_203693 | JGI IMG/M metagenome (GOLD analysis project Ga0315282, IMG submission 203693) | Sediment microbial communities from Yellowstone Lake, YNP, Wyoming, USA - YL17G07_20 | ecosystem: Environmental > Aquatic > Freshwater > Lake > Sediment | place: USA: Wyoming | collected...
TTTCCGTTGCTGCTCATCCCACACCTCCCCTTTTGATGCGCACATAGCGCACCCCCTTGAGATCAACTGCGGGGGAAGTATCAGGCAGGAAGTTCAACCGCGAAAGATGGGTTCACCGGACGGATACAATAAACGTGGCATCCCCAGCACCTGCCGTGGCCATACTCCAATTGCCGTAGAAATTAATGAGTTTGATCTTGTTGGTTTCTTTCTTGGCATAATCGCTAACAACCTCCTGGGAGTCGGCACAGAGGATGGCGAAGTCCGCCTGCCTAAATACGCTTATGATAGTCGTACGCTTGCACCTCATAGAAGTAACGAAGAGAGGTGGCGCTGGCTTTGGAAATTGGCACGAACTCGTAGTTAAAGACAGCGGCCTCGGATGGGTGCTAATCATTGCACACCTCCAAGGCTTGCGTAAAGTACATACTTCCGTAACCATTTACAGGCCACGTGCGCTCACCACCCCCCTGACCCCCTCCTCAGAGAGGAGAGGAATTGCTGAGTCGGCTCCCCTCCTTGGTAAGGAGGGGGATGGTTGTTTTAAAGGATTAGCCGGGACGGGCACACTGGCTAACTTGACGCGCGGAGAGCACATCCCGCACAGTCGTCCAACGAATACCGGGGTAGCGATCGTTGTCGAGCGGTTCGAGCTTAGCCCGGCCGTCGAACATGTTACGCATGTATTGCATGCCCTGCCATGCCGGGTAAAGTTCCTTTTCTCCGGGAGCGACCGTGCGCGCCACCTTGATAAGCGTGCCGAGCATTCCTAGGCCTCCGGCGCGCAACAGGTGGAACTCCTTTCCGGTCACCTCACTAACGACCGCCCTCAGTTCCCGGACGCTGAGTTGATCGCCAGCAATTCGAAGAAAGCGAGGGGTAGACGGATCAAGCGCTGCGCTCGCCGTGAACGCGGCCGTGTCGTCTATCGTCGTGAAGTCCATGCGCTGGTCCGCGTCGCCCCAATAGAGGACTCGCTTCAGTTTGAAGAGGATGAGCGGCATCTGACCGGTCAGCATGTCGGCAAAAGCACCCTTGAAGATCGTGGTCGCCGAAATCGAAGCCTTTTCGAGGCGCTCGTGGAAGTCTCGGCGCAGGTCGAGATTGCGGTTCTCTCCGGGTGGGAATTTGGTGAAATCGATCGAGTAGTCGGAGGGAATGAAACGTGGCACGCCAGCCTTGATCGCAGCCTCGAGCAGAACCGTTTGCGTTTCCACGATCACGTCCCGCAATCTCGCCAGCGCGGACACCACGCACGCCGCACCCGAGCATGCCGGCGCCACCTGGGAAGCGCTGTTAAAGTCAACAATGGCAATCGTTGCGCCTCGCTTCTCGAGTCGCTCAAGCCTGTCTGGCGCAGTGCCGTGGCGAACCAGCGCTCTGACGCTGGCTCCCCGCTCGAGCAAAGCTCTGGCGATGCGTCCGCCGAGATTACCGGTGGCTCCCGCCAAGATGATGGTCGGGTCATTCATGACTGCGAATACTACAGAAAGGACAGGGTGGATGCAAAGTGGGCGCAGATCCGAGTGAGGCTCGAAAAGAAATTAGTCGGGGCGCCCAGAGTTGAACTGGGAACCTCTTGGTCCCGAACCAAACCTTAACATAACAGCTTGTCGATTCTTAATGTTGTTCCTTGCGTCTCACCTCACGGTTTAGCAAGTAGTTTTGATGATTTTGCTCCCATTTTGCTCCCACGCGCCGAGTCCAATTCGGAGAGGGTGTCAAGAATTGGCCGAACCAAGATTCAGTAGTTTCCTCACCGCGTTGAAATCGGGCCGGATGCCCCGCTGATACGCGCCCTCTTCAGCGTGCCGCTCCCATTCGAGAAGTAGAGACTCTACAATTTCTCTTCCGTCCGGATCGAGAACCGCCTCCAAAGGTGTTTTCCCACCCAACGCAGGAATCTTCTGGCGGACCCAGGCTTCCGTTTGCTTCTGCACCATTTCTTGGAAACGATTCCTCACCTCGGGATCGCGAAGGATTTCATCCAGGGAGTCCTCAGCGGCTTTCATCCGCTTGGCGCTTTGCCCTGGCGACTTTTGGAGTGCTTCTTCGACCGTCCGTGAGACCGTGCTTTGATAAGTGGCCATGCCACGCATTCGCTTCTCAATCTCTTTACGAAACCGCTCGGCCCGCCTCTCTGAATTCACCTCCGCAACCAGGCGGTGCCCGGAAATCCTGATGTGGCCGAGGATCGTGTTATCCCAGCTCACAATTTTTCTGTTGCCCTTCTTCAGCCAGTCGAATTCCACGCGGCTGATTCTCCCGGAGGCATCCAATTCCGCATCCTTCAGTAGGTCTTCCTTCGAGCGCCCCAGGGCTAGTGGACACAAAGCTTCAAAGGCAGCGCTCGGGGATTCGACCTTGTAAGTCAAAGTATGGAAGACGAGCGGATCGCCGTCCGTATTGCAGAGCCGTGGCGGGGCATAGAGAGCATCCCGCAGGTTCAGATAAGTCAAGCGAATTTGGTCGCCATAACGGAGGAGGTCCGAGGCCGCAAGCTCTTGTTTCCTTCTCGCCGCTCTTTTCTGCAGCTTCTTTCTGAGCGCGATGATCTCGGCCTTCCTTCCGGGCGGGATCGAAAGCGACGCGCAACGGCCGAGAATCGCATGGCCGGGCAGGTTCCAGACCTGAGCGTAAATAATCTCTCCTTGCCTCAACATCCGCGATGCAGAGCGCTCGATCACCTCCTCTTCCGCGCCGATCAGGACGTCACGGATCACCAATCGTTTTCCGGGCTCGGTTGAAAGCACTTCATAGAAGCTTAGCGGCTGTGTGGTCGCTTGTTCGAGCAGCAGACATACCGTTGGTGAGAGCCGCCCGGCCTTTTCCAACCTATACCAGCGCAACACCACCCCGTCTTTCCCGCAAGCACTTTTGATTTGGGTGTGCCTGTTAGGCTCCCAGTCGAACAGGAAGTAGGGCATGAAGATCTGGTCTTCTGTCGAACGGTCTACAAAGGCAACAGGAAGATCGGTCATGTTGAAATCTTGCCAAGCATCCTCGACGGATTTTCCAAGTTTGGTCGCTGCAAACCGCATCAGGTCATCTGTAAGCTTGTCGGACGCCTGACGGTACTCAGACCAGAGGCTTTCGGACGCCGCCTCCTTTTGAAGGCAGCAGCGCTTGTACTTCTTGCCGCTGCCACAGGGGCATGGATCGTTCCTGCCAGTTTTGCTGCTAGAAGACAAACTCATAATGGCGTTACATTACGCTTCCGAGGAAAGGGAGGCAAGTGGCGACGAATCGCTCGCAATACACTCACCTCCGCTCCGCAAGAGAATCATCAGCCTTGCCGAGCGATCTTCGCCGACGAAGGAGGTCCAGACATCAAAAACTCTTCCCAGCTCGCCGCCGCTAGACCGTGGTGGCGAGCGGCCCTCTCGGCGCCAGGAGCGGTAATGACCAGTGGGCGAAACTTTGGATTTCTACGACAAAACTCCAGAAGTCCCTTGAGCTCGTAGAAATCGAACCCCCCTGTCTTCACTTCCACGGCCCATTCACCCCAACTTCCCTCGAAGACCGCGTCGATCTCCAGAGGTTCTTCACGCCAGTAGGTCACGCGTTGACCATGGTTGACCGCGAATGCCAAACAGGCGTTCTCGACCCACAACCCGAACCGCGCGGGTTCTCGGCTAGGATCCGGCGGGCCTTCTGGATGCATGGCGGATAAGAGGGCGTTATTCAATGTAACGAGCTTAGGCGGAGCAGCGCGACGCCGGTGGGTCTGCCGCGAAAACCTCTCCAGCGGAGCGACCATGTAGGCGTCCTGAAGGAGCGCCAAATAATGCGCCACGGTTTCAAGCGCGCCCTTGTCCTGAAGCAACCCTTGAAGTTTCTGAAGAGAAACGATCTGCGCAGGGTTTCCCACTGCTATCGCAAACACCTGCCGCATTAGCCCCGGACGCCGAACAGCTCCGAGTGCTAGCACGTCGCGGCCGATGGCTGGCTCAATGATCGCATCTTTGAGATAGGCTCGCCACCGGGCAGGGTCTTTCTCGAGACCGACCGCACCAGGGTAGGACCCGAATCGGACAGTGTGCGATGCTGCGTCTGACGCTTGCAGATGAAAAACGCTGGCGAGGGACGAAGTGGACCAATGGCTCAGGGTTAGGCGTTCGAAGCGCCCCGCTAGGCTCTCGCGCGAACCGGTCGCGACGCGTAAGGCTGACGAGCCCGTGGCCACGACGTGCACGGGCACTCGCCGGCGACTCAAATGGTCCCAGTGTCCTTTGAGCCGTTTTGCCCAGTCCGGCAAGTAGTGAATCTCATCCAAGAAGAGAATTGCTTTCCCGCGGCGCGCGCGTTCTTCGGCATCCGCCCAACGACGCTCCCAGAAGCCAGGAAGGGCGGCGTCAGGCTCATCACCCGCGGCGTAGACGGCGGCGTCCCCGAAGTGGGCGGCAATCTCAAGGAGCAGGGTTGTCTTGCCGACTTGGCGAGGTCCCGTGAGAAGCTGAATGCGGCCCGGCGCCGGCTCCTGGAGCCTTTTGAGGACGTTCCTCCGGCAGGTGGTATAGTCATTCGGGAACTCAGCCATAGTTGAACAATTATTCGACTATAATTAAGAGCTTGTCAAGACCATCCCTGGCCGAAGTCCCCAACGGTCGTCTCGTAGCAAATGGGGGAGTGCAGAACCACCCGCCTCTGCGCCGCCGCGGCTCATGGACTAACGGGAGTGAGGCGGGAGTCGCCAGCGCTCCAGCACGCGATCAACCTCGTCGCGAACCTCCGCGCGCGCATCTCCGCGGCTGTAGCCATTCATAAGCAGCTCGTCATAGCGCGTGTGGCGATGTCGGATGGCCGAAACGACCGCTGCCGCAAGCGCGTCTTCTTGGAGCGCACGCCCGGCGGCAGTGCGGCCCACGCGACCACTGCCTCGAACGGCAGTGCGCGCGGCAATGGTGCGAACCTCAGAGGGCGGGCAGCCGGGGAAGAGCTTGCGGATGGCATCCGCCATGCGTTCAGCCAGGTCCTGGTCTTGTTTGGCGCGTCGCTCTTCCACGCGCTCGCGTCGGGCGGCGCGCTGGTCAGCGTCCGCCCGGCATTCTGCCTCGGCGCGATCCAGCGCCTCTTGCTCCACCAGCACGTCTTGCCGCTCGTAGCGGCCCCGCGACCGGCTGAAACGAACCAGTACAGCGGAAAGAGTGCTGTACTTCCTGGCGCGTCGCGTCAAGGCGGTGTCGCCTCGGCCCAAGTAAACCAGATGATCGAGCTCGGCACACCGTAAGCAGAAGGGTCGCCCGCCTTCCATGAAGAGGAAGCTTCCACGCCATAGTTCCTCGCCACACTCTGCGCACTTGCAGTCGCGAAGCATCGAGAAGACCACAGGGCCTTTCGATCGGTGAGAAACTCTGTTGTTCTCTTGGCCAGTTTCCATTGGTTTCGTCTTGTCCCCTGACCGGACGCTTACTTTTTTGCTCCCACGAAGAGCCGTCAGAAGCGCGCAGAAAACCGGTAAGCCCACGAAAGATTAGCCGACTGCTGGCAGGGTGCCCGTCACCCCTATCCCGACCTCTTGGCCCTCGCCCAAGAGGTCAAGGGTCATGATGCCATGAAAGTGGTGCTCAAGGGAGTTTCAATCATCGAGGAACTGGTTTCAGATCAAGCAGATGAAGCGCCGATACATTCGTTAGCGTGCCCTAGCTTTGGGCTGGGGGACCAGTTCCGCCGAACCGTTAATGGAGAATTGCTCCCTACCGATTGGTCGGTCATCGATGCCTGTTGATGGCAACCACTTGAAAACAGGATAGATGTTGGTCGGGGCGCCCAGATTTGAACTGGGGACCTCTTGGTCCCGAACCAAGCCCTAATATAGCAGCTCGTTGATTCTTAATGTTGTTCCTTGCGTCTTACCTCACGGTTTAGCATGTAGTTTTGGCGATATTGCTCCCAATTTGCTCCCACTGGGACTGTGTCCTGTTGGCCGCGATTGGATTACGCACTCAACTACGGTTAGTTTTGCACCGGCACTGCCTAGCTTTATCGCCGCACCTCCGACGCTCTCCACGGCGTCTATTCAACTTTAACACGACCCCGGTTCAGTCGTTACCTACGGGGCTATTGCTAGCTCGCCATCAGCAACGTTGGCTTAACGGCCCGCGTCCAGGCGCAGTGGCCCCCGTTTTTCAATTTAAGGCCCGGTACTGACCCGAAAGGGAAGCCCGAAACGCCATTCCCTTGATGCTAAAGGGGTTAGAGTTAAATCTTCCTGGTCGATCTAAAACCGCGAAAAAGCGCGAAAAAACGACCGTGATATGCACTGAGGATAATGTCGTTGGTCGCCGTCTGAGTGCGTACGTGTGCGATCAGGGGGACCCTTGTGAAGGGCGAAAGTGCGAATTCGATGAATGGAGCACCTACCAAGCCCGTGCTGACTGGCCCTCTATTGCTAGTCAAGGGGCTCAAGGTGGAATTCCGACTCAAAGACGGCCAAATCCTGACAGCCGTAGGTGGGGTTGATCTGGACATCAAAGCAGGTGAAGTTCTTGGTCTCGTTGGCGAATCTGGTTGTGGGAAAACCGTCCTTTCCTTGTCTGTTCTTCGACTTATTGACCAGCCGGGACGTATTGCCGCTGGTCAAGTTACTTGGTTGGGCCGGGACCTACTCGGTTTGGATGACAATGAGATGCGAAAAGTCCGCGGGGGGGAGATTGCGATGGTGTTCCAGAACCCCCAGTCCAGTCTCAATCCCGTCCAGCCCATTGGGAGACAACTCATCGCGGTGATGCGCCTACATCGCCGTATGACGAATGGAGAGGCAACTGAAGAGGCCTTGAGTTTGCTTCGTACGGTCCGTATACCCGACCCGGAGAGGGCACTGCTGGCTTATCCACAAGAGTTCAGTGTCGGTATGTGCCAGCGAATCATGATCGCAATGACACTTTCATGCCGGCCCCAGTTGCTAATCGCTGACGAGCCCACAGCATCTCTAGATGTCACGATCCAGGCTCAGATTCTGGATTTGCTCTCGGAAATTCGCGAGCGCTTTGGAATGGCGATTCTTCTGGTTTCACACGACCTAGGCGTAATTGCGAGGATGTGTGATCGAATTGCCGTAATGTACTTGGGACGCATCGTGGAGTTGGCTCCTGCAAAGAAGCTTTATGAATCCCCTATGCACCCATATACACAGGCGCTCCTCCAATCTGTGCCGGTCCCCGACCCCAACAAGAGAGGGAAAACAGCAAAGTTGGAGGGGGACGTTCCGAGTGCTGTCGACATCCCGGCAGGCTGTCGGTTTCGGGGTCGCTGCCCGAAGGCGTTTGACGCATGTCGCACGGTCGATCCTGTTCTTCAGCCAGTTAATGGAGAGGACCACTTTGCGGCTTGCCTGCTGTACAACCAAGAGTTTCAAATTCAAAAGGAACCCCAGGTTTCTATCAGGAGATAGCTAATATGCCAGCAACTATGGCCGGATCAAGAGGAGGGACGATCGGGAGAACTGCGAGCTCTGAGTGGCCAGAATTCATCAAGCGGCTGCTCGACGGTGAAGTATTGTTCGAAGAGCTCTACGAGAGGCTCCTGGCTTCGACCTTCCCCCAGAACGTGACTTTGGTTATCAACAACTCCTGTAACCTGCACTGCAGGCACTGCTACCTACAGGTGAAGGAACTCACCGCGCCGCAGCTTAGGGAAGAGGAGTGGAAACTGTTGATCGACTCTATAGCTTCCAGCGGCCCCGAACTCGTTTGCTTGAGCGGCAAAGAAATTTTCCTCGGAGACATGGGAGCCAGACTCCTGTCGTACCTGCGCGAAACCAAAGATCGAGAAGGTGCGCCTTGCCGTTTTGGGCTTATAACTAATGGAACATACGTGCAGAAATTCCGAACTGTGATTGCCCGAGCGCAGCCCAGCTACTTCGACATCAGTCTTGACGGTATCGAAGGAGACCATGAGGCAATACGGGGAAAGGGAACATTTGCGCAGACTCTCCCAAACATTGAATGGGGGGCGAAAGCCCTTGGGAGCCGATTTTTCGTAAACCTCACTCTTCAGAAACAGAATTACCGCCGACTCGTAAAGGCTGTGGAATTCTTGGAGCAGTGTGGTGTCCAAAACATTTCTTGCGGATTCTATCGGCCTCTGCCCTACACGGACAGCCGCCTCGCGCTGACGGATGACGATGTTGAGTTTGTGCTAGAGACGCTTAGCGACTTGGAGTCCATCGCCCTACAGCATCCATTGACAGTCCTGCTGGATTTGGACGTAATTAACCTTCAGCCGCTGAAAGCTTTCTTGGGCTCAAGATGGTTCAATTTCGAGGACATCCGGCAGGATAGAAACGGCGAATGCTTTGTCGAACACTGGCTCGGAAACGGGGTTCGGCTCGAAGCCCGCCTGGCTCCGTACCCCACGGGTGTATGGCGCTCGGTCCGTATAACCCCGGAAGGGAATTACCTTGCTGCTGAGGATACCATTAACACTTTGCATTACCGCGAAAGGGCGATTGGAAATGTAAGGGACTTTGAATACGACTTCCCAAGGTTGCATAGACACGCGTTGGATTCGCAGCGCTTTCGAGAGATTCTGCTGGATTACTACCAAAGCGATCTACCTGTTCTTATTGCAGCATGTCGGGAGGGGTCTGTGGCCTATTCGATGGCCTAATGCCCCCAGGGAGGAGGTTCTATGGCCCGCGACAGTCAAGGAGTTCCCAGATTTGACCCCCACGCTGCAAATGACAGTTATCAGCGTTTGGCGTGGTGGTGTTTTACGCAAGTAATCGAGGGAACTCTGCCGACCCTCGTTTATGAAGATTTGGCATGCGCAAAAGAAGACTTGATGCGCCCTCTGTGGAGTTTTGCGGAGGACTACCAGCCGCGCTCGCACGTGGCTCAGCGCGTGAAAGACCTTTTGGGATCCAAACAGCAGGGCGAGACTGTTCTCGCCGTTCGTCTCGCCAGGATATGCAGCGACGACGCTCAAGCCTACAATGACCTGAGAAAACTGTTCCTCAGCATCAGCCCGACTACCACTGATTGGTGGGAAGCTCAAAAGAAGAAATACCTTACCTCCACTTTGCCTTACTTCCCTGAGTTCTCAGCCGACCACGATGTGCAAGAAGAGATGCTCCGCTATTTTGAATCGACTCGGCACGACCAGGTAGAAACCACGTTGCGATACTTCGGGGGGCCAGACCGTTGGCTCGAGAGATTCCGCGCAGCTCTCGAGGACCCGAAGCGACGGTCCAAGCACTGGGTATACATATGGTCCTTCGGCGCCATCTGTCGGGACGGCATATTTCCATCAGTCATAAAGGAAGATCTAAAAGACGTGGTCAAGGCCTACTCCGAGAAGCATGAGCCGTCCCTGTCCGACCTTGAAAGAAGGGTCATCAATCAAGCGCTGTCGTAAAGGATATCAATGACCAAGAGAATCCGAGCAGCGGGCTTTGCAGTACTTGTCCTGGCAGTGTTGGTTTCCAGCGGCTGCAAAGGTCCGAGGCACGAGGAAGGACACGAGCTCTCGTTCGCCATTGAAAACGAGCTGACAAACCTAGACCCCATAAAATCTCAGGAGCCGTATTCCCTCCAGGTGATCGGTCAGATCTTCGAAGGGCTCGTCAGCTTGGATGGCCACAATCAGATGGTGCCTGTCCTAGCGGAGAGTTGGAGCCACAACAAGGACTTCACTGTTTGGCAGTTCAAGATCCGCAAGGGAGTTTACTTCCACGAAGACGACTGCTTTGGGCCCCGGAGGACGCGGGAGGTTTCCGCGCAGGACGTTCTCTACAGTTTTCAACGGATCGTGTCAAAAGAATCCTACCCAGCGTTCGTCCTCGCTGACATCGTTAAAGGCGTAGGAGACTTTCAGACAGGGAAAGCCAGCGACGTTTCTGGATTCCGAGTTGTAGGTGGCGACGTTTTCGAGGTTGAGTTGCAGAAGCCCGAGGCCTTCTTTCTCCATCGCATCACCTCACCCTGGTTCTGTGTCTTCCCCAAGGAGGCAGTGAGTCTGGGGCCAGACGTTTTCGGCCGCACTAATGGCATTGGAACGGGCCCATTTCTGCTGAAGCAGCGTAGCGACACTGAAGTCGTCTTGGAAAAGAACGCGCACTACTGGAGAAGCACCGAAGGGAATCTGGAGCGTTTGCGATTCAAGGTTATCAAGAACGAGCAAATTCGTCTCTCGGAGTTGCGGAATGGAAACATCTCGATGATGCGACTGCCGGTGTCGTTGATTCCCGGTGTTTTGGCAACCTCTGGGTCACGACCTGATGAATTTAGGTTGAAACCGCCCTTCGACAGGGACTTCAATGTCGGTGCATTTCCGACGTTCAATAGTCATTTCATAGGGTTCAACTGCGACAAGATGGATGTGCACTTGCGCAGAGCGATAAGCTTTGCCCTCGACCGCAATGAGATTGTAAAGGCAATTACCAATGGCAGCGGGTTGCTCTCGACTGGCACAGTCCCGGCAGGCCTTTTGGGGTATCAGCCTCCCTACAATGGTGACATATTTGATTTGGAGAGAGCGAAAGCCGAGCTAAAGCAATCAACGTTTAACGCTAATACAATGACCGTCGACCTCCTAGTCCATGAGAAGGACAACACGGAATTACTGGGCCAACTCGTTCAAAGTCAGCTTCAAAAAATCGGTTTGAAGGTCGCCATACGAAAAATGGACTATAACGCCGTAGTCGACCGGATGATCAAAGGTGAGACGCAGGCTTTCGCGTTGGCGCTGGAATATGTTTTTTCGGCTCCCCAACCGATCCTCATCAATATCTTTGACTCAGCCAAGATTCCGGTGCCCAACTTCTGGCACTACCGGAATCCTAAGGTCGATGCCGACCTCGAAAAGCTGCGCCATGTGGACGATCAGACAAAAGCGAATGCAATGTGCCAGAGGATCGAAAAGCAGACTATTGAAGATGCTCCCGCCGCATTTCTCTATCAACTTCGCAACCTTGTGATTGTTCGAAAGAACATCTCAGGTGTGGCATTCAATGGTCACAGCATCCCGCTGCTATGGCAAGTCCGAGTTGGGCCTTTATAGCTCGCTGCTGACGACCCAGATTGGGTCGCTTTAGGGGCTGGGTCTTCGAGCCTCTTGAGGCGCAACCTATGAGATCCAAGTTTCGCAAAGTAGCTCGCCGCACGTTATTAGCCGTCACCCTTCTTCTCGGTGTAGTCGCAGGTTCCTTCACTTTGTTCAATGTGGTTCCAGGAGATCCGGCCAGGATTATCTTGGGCCCTACAGCTTCCGAGGACTCCGTTCGACAACTCCGTCATGCGCTTGGGACCGATCGTCCGCTATGGGACCAGGGGAAAGACTATCTCTGGAGGATCGCTCATCTCGACTTCGGGCGCTCGGTGATCGACAGACGCAGTGTCAAATCGGAAGTGATAAGCAAATTCTGGATTACGGGCACATTAGGGGTGCTCGCCGCCCTCATTTCTCTAAGCCTTAGCTATCTCTTGAATCTGACTGCCTTTCACTTCCCACGTGTAAGTTTCGTGTTGCGGCTTGTTAACCTCGGCGCTGTCGCCCCCACCTTCTTTACTGGCGTCACAGCGGCCTTGCTATTCGGGGTGTGGTTTCCCATTGTCCCACTTACGGGCTTCGGAGACACGGGCGCCCACTGGACGACACTGCTTCTGCCTGCGTTTGTTGCTTCACTATACTCCGTTGCGTTGATGACCCGGCTTCTGCATGAAGAACTC
>Ga0315282_10014598_pt1 | contig 11668 bp, 10 predicted proteins | sample YL17G07_20_MG_FD_203693 | JGI IMG/M metagenome (GOLD analysis project Ga0315282, IMG submission 203693) | Sediment microbial communities from Yellowstone Lake, YNP, Wyoming, USA - YL17G07_20 | ecosystem: Environmental > Aquatic > Freshwater > Lake > Sediment | place: USA: Wyoming | collected...
GTCTATAGGGAAAGCCGCTATAGTGCTATTCAGGCTTACTTTCACCTCCGCTATGTTGTATTGCTTACAGCACAACAGAGGCTGAAGGTAAGCCTATAATTCTAACCTACAAATGAACGGCACGAATAGATTAGTCAAACCCTATCAGCAAGGTTCCCTGCCCAGGCGCATTGCTTTTGAATAGAGATTTGAGGTATTCATCCGAAAGTAATGAAGGACTGCCTACCACCGGATTCTTAATTTCCTTGATTTTGTCAATCTCAACAACCTTGATGTGGGGGATTATTATGACGCCATTTTTTGAAGATCTCTTTTCTTTGAGTCTCTCACGGTATAGTATGAAAGAACCCAAATGTATATGGCCTGCAGCCTTGAGTTCGGCAAGTTTCTTTTTATCCCTAATCTCTTCACCTACCATCACACCGTCAAAAAACAATTTTACAGTTGGTTCAGATGGCCATTGAAAAGCCATATTTGTTAGCATTGCTAAAACCTTGGAACGCCTGAATACCTCATGGACGCCCTCATTGACACCCCTTGCAAGGCCCATAAAAACGTGTTTTTCAGCTTCCTCTTCAAGTGATTTTAGGGTGGAAATATCTTCTTGTGATAGAAACTTAACATCAATTAGCCCATCAATGTTTTTAAGTTTGACGGCAAATCGAACCAAGAGTCTCCATATCATCCGCTCTAAACAACGCATAAAAGTAATAGTATAAAAGCGTAATTGTGTACTCTTCACGGTAAGATCATATTAATCAGCATATCAATATTTGCCATGAATTCTTGTAGCATCTGTAAGTGCTTTCACGTTCTCTGAAGGTGTTGCAGATGGGTAAATATAGCCACAAGATAAGAAGTAACCACCGGACTCTTTTGCCTCATTCATTGCTCGTATGCAGTCTTTTTCTACATCAAGAGTCTTTTTGCCTAAAAGAATTGATGATTTAACATTTCCCATTAGTGCTACTCGTGATCCAATAGTCTTTTTTGCGTAATTTAGGTTGACCCTATCAACACTTACAATATCTGCTTCAGTGTCTACCATTTTGTTTAGAGCTTTGCCCGAGTCTCCGCAGCAGTGAATTATGTATCTGCCACCCTCGTCGTGAATCGCCTTGGCCAGTCTCTTGGCATAAATGCCATTGCATTCCCAAGACTGATCTGGTCCAAAAAGATCAACTGCAAACGCATCTTCCCCACTAATTATCCAATCGCAGCCCCCTTTTATTTGGGCTACGCAGAAATCAATAGCAATGTTGGTTATCAACTCCAAATAATGCGCCTGCAAACGCTTATTCTTAACAAAATCCTTAACGAAATTATCGGCTCTTCTTAAAAAGAAAGCCCATGTACTGATCCCACCAAAACCACCCACGATAGGAATTTCAGGACCCAGTTTCTTTCTCAATAAGGTAGCAGTCCTTACGGTTTTTGACATAGTCATAGACTTGAACGGATCAGGTATTGTAATTTTATCAAGATCGGACTCGTCCATTATAAATGGAGTCTTGAAATCTACAAATGGCTCTTCGTAATCTGGAATAGTGACTTGAAGACCAAGATCGTCTATTCCACATGTTGGGGACAGGATGGAGCACACGTTGTCATGATTCCACATCCTATGAGCTAAAAGAATCGAATCAAAGGCGTTTTTTTCAGAATAATAGATATCATTCCACGTAAAGTTTAAAGCTTTTAGTGTCGCGCGACTTGCACCATGGTAAATATAGGCCGCGGGCACTCTATCTGGTTCCTTAAGATCAGCGGCTTGTTCAAACCTTTCCTTACATGTCAAGTTTTTCAATATTGATCATCCATTTTTTATTATTTGCCCTTCCTGTAAACTTTAGCAGTTCTTGGAGCTCTTATGCTGTTCATAGTCTCTGGAAAGAGAGAATAGTCAGAGTGTGGCATACCCATTGAATTCAGGTATTCTTCCTGAAAGGTTGGTTCTGCTGCTAATTCGACATACTCAATTTTTGAAGCTAATGACTCCGCACTTTCTCTCAAATCAATGTTTTTAAGGGCTAATCGCGCCCCTGAACCCGCAGTATTGCCAGCAAAGCTTATGCGATCTATGGGAACTTCTGGTATCATACCGATGGTCATCACATTTAAAGGATCTATGTACAAACCAAAAGCCCCCGCAATCACCAATTTCTCAATGTCTTTTGTGGCTACGCCCAACTTTTGCATAAGAATTGTACAACCTGTGTGAATGGCAGATTTGGCTTTTTGTATCTCCCTTATGTCCTGTTGGGTTATGGTAATATCATCTTGCATGTTTGGAGTCTCTTCTTTATTGGCGAGAACGTATTCCAATCCTAAGTCGCTTGACCGTATACCCTTACCATCAGCGCGTAGTTTTCCGCCAGTATCCATAAGACCTGCTTTCAACATCTCTGCTAAGGCATCAATAATGCCTGAACCGCAGATCCCCCGGGGTTTGCCGGCATCGATTGTCTTGTAAGTCACCTGAAAAAGCTCAGGATCTATCTTCACTCTCTCAATTGCTCCTGTAGATGCCCTCATGCCAAATTTTATGTGAGCACCTTCAAAAGCAGGACCTGAGGCAGTAGAACAAGATACTATTCGCTTCTTATTTCCAAGCATTACCTCTGTATTTGTGCCAACATCTATCAATAAGGTAAGTTTATCTGTCGTATAAATCTCCGTTGCAAGAACATCGGCCACAGCATCAGCACCAACAAACCCAGCTACATTGGGAAGTAGGTGAACGTAGGCACCGTTCCTAATGTTTATCCCTAGTTTCGTTGTTTTTAAATCCATAGACTTTGCAACAGCGGGCGGATATGGCGCCATGCCCACATGGAAAGGATTAACGCCTAAAAAGAAGTGATGCATCGCCGTGTTTCCTACAATCACCATCTCGGAAATCTTACTGCAGTTAATATTTGTCAAATCGCATATTTGTTTCATTAAACCGTAAATCCCTTGAATGGTCACTTCATGAATTTTAGCTATGTTGTCTTTATTTTTGGCTACCTGAGAGATCCTTGTCATTAGGTCTTCTCCAAATGGAATTTGAGGGTTCATTATGCCCTTAGCTCTAAGTAAGGTCCCTGTATTGAGGTCTATTAAAAAACCAGCAACCTTAGTTGTTCCAATGTCTACTGCAAAGCCATAATTTTCTTGTGAAGTATCTCCACTCTCCACATCAATGACTTCGCCTGTGTGTCTCACGGTTGCAGTTAGTTTCCAGTCCCCATCTCTAGCAACATCAGGTAGTTTGAGAGCTACATCATAGTCTAAAAATTTCGCAGGAGTTCCTTTTATATTGAGTGCATTAACGAGCCTAATGTCGTCTGCAATTCGATCGTGGATCGTGGGTTTTGTGAGTTCGAGATATATCTTTACTATAGGCGGTTTTAAAACCACTTCAGGTTCTATACCCATAATGACGAGTTTTTGCTTTCCAGTTCGACTCTGTTCGGGTATTTTAATAGCTATATCGCCATTGACCTTAGCTTTGCACGCTATCCTATAGCCAGCGTCTACCTTTTCAAGATCGAGGTGCTTACGTTCATCATCAGTCATAGGAGAAAGATGTTGAGGATTTTCCACAACTATAACCTGACATTTCCCGCAGTATCCCCTCCCACCGCATAGTGACGATATGTCGATCTTTGCTTTTAGAGCGGCATCCAATACGCTTGAGCCGTTATTGATCTCAACTCGTTTTCCGTCTGGAATGAATCTTACTGTAGACTGATCAGGCAATTGAAGACCGGCCCCCTGTTATTGACTGTAAGTCTTAACGGTTTGTGTCACTATCCGAATGTTATTTGTAGGTGTTCTTGGCGCAAGACCGCACCCAGGTGCCACGACATCGGTCCCTCCTTTAATAACTTGAATCGTTTCCGATACCAGATCGTTAGGTTTTTTCATCAGAATATCGACAGGGTTTATGTTTCCAACAACAGAGGCTTTGCACATTGTTAATTCTTTTGCCTTTTGTACACTGACTTTGTGGTCGATGCTTATCCCTTTAGTCCCAGTCCTTACCATCAGGGGGATAATGCAAGTGCTATCGCCGCATATGTGAAGCATTGTGGGTACTTTTGCACTTTCAACTACTTTCTTGATATATGGAAGCACGAATTTTTCAAAAAGCACTGGCCCAATATTTTCTCCAGTTGCGATCGGCTCGATCAGAGTGATCAGATCTGCGCCTACCATCTCAAGCTCCTTAATGTAAGCTACAACAAAGTCAGAGGTAAAATCCAAAGTCTTCATAACTTCGTCGGGCGCTTTTATTAGTTGTTTCATGAGCTTTGCAACAGTATGGATGTGGCCAGTAATCGAAAACGGAGCAAGTACGCCCACTACAACCGGTATATCGGGATAATTTTTATTAAGAATTTTAACCGCATCAACTACGGTCTTTGTAGTCTTAGATCTTGAGGGATCGGCGTCTCTTACAAGGGCATTGTTATCGAGAGGAGGCTCGGTAACAGGAGTCCGATCATAAGTTCCCTCGTAATAATTGACTTTACAGCCAAGGGCTTCGGCTTCTGCATGGATACCAAAAGGGATCCTGACGTTTTCAAAGCCACCAATAGAGTGTGCGGCAATGGCTAACTTTGCCATTTTGTCTGGATCTCTGTGCGCATAAGGCCAATACGAATTTGAAGCCTTCATGAACTCGATCGTACCTGTTTGGGTCACACATGCTACAGGTTTTCTATCAACTTGTTTCAGCGTTACAGCGTTCAGAAGTCTTGTTTTCAGATCCAATTTGTGCCCCACCAAAAAATAAATTTAAATCGGTATATAGAAACACCGTTCAGTTTATATAAAAACATTATCATGAGAATGCGCACTGGGCTGACATTGATTTAACGCAAAGATTACTTTAGATAAAGGGAGTTGGCTCAGGTTATATTGTCGGTGTACTGGCAGTCTGTTTTATGAAGTCGGTGACACGCAGAATATACTTCGCCTGATGATCAAAAAATGCATGGGTATGCTCAGAGTCGGTTATCCAAATCTCTTTTTTAATTTTGATTTTTTCGAATGCAGCATTTGCTAATGAGATATCCGAAACCCTGTCTTTCTCTCCATGGATCATTAAGATCTTTTTCGCTTTTAACCAGTGTGCGCTATCAACAAAGTTAAGACGGTTGGCGTTTACATTTGCAAACTTAGAATAGAACTGAATAGTTATTGGCACAAAAAGCGTGCCTATGAGACCAAACATCTTCTTAAGAGCCATTTTTGTTGTCAATTTAAAGTCATAAATTGCGCTGTCGATTATGAGCGCGCTAATATCCTCAGTCTTAGTTGAAGCTAACAAGGCAGCAGATGCACCAACTGAGAAACCAAAGACGGAGATTGGTTTATCTTTGGTATCGTTATTGGATCTTATCCATTTTATTGCTGAAAGGACATCAAGGGATTCATTGATGCCATAGGTACAGGGTCCATCAGCACCTTCTCCTTGTCCGCGCAGATCGATCACTAAGAGGTCAAGCCCTGCGTCGTACATTGGTTTAATTATGTCCATCAAGTTTGATTTGTTAATGCCAAAGCCAGGGACTACTACAGTGATTGTTTTGCTGCGAGACGGAATGCGCCATGCTTTGATAGCACTGTTGTCTTCGGTAGAGAAGGATATGTCACAATAATTCAGGTTAACGGTTTCCGGAGTCTGACTTATTGCCGATCTTTTGGGTCTTGCAAGACGATGCCCAAAAAAGAATGACGGCACTATAAAAAACAATACGGAGGCAACTATCAGCAGGATAAATGTTTCCCATGATATCAAAGCAATTCAATCCATTTGTTGTTATTTTAGAATTCAGTTGACGTGATGCTTAGGTTTACGTCATACTTAAATTTAACTAGGGGGGCTGATCAAAAAGAGAAGCTCCCTAAGGGTGGTAAAATGTCTAAAAAAAGGCAAGAGAGCATTTTGGAAAGATGTGAAGCCATGGCACGTGAAATTGGAATTACGAAGGATCAGGTTCAGGAGTACGAAGACTGTGAGCGCATTTCAGACATTCTCGGAGACGATATTGTAAGGTTAATTGATGACGTAGAACTGCGTACAACGATTATTAAGATGAGAAGATTGCATAGGAAGATCCGCGCACAGCATTCAGCACCCTTCATCAGTAAGGCCAAAGATCTTTACGGCAAGCTGCCTGCGATGGAGCATGTGTTGGCTTATCATTGCTTAGAACAGCTACTGGAAAAAATTGATGATTCTTCGATTGAAGCGATAACTGATCCAGAAATGAGGGCTTTGATGAGTTCTATAAAGCATGTTCATGATAAAGGATATGCAGAGCGGAAAGCGCAGATATTTCATGAAATCATGGCACAAAAATAACAGCGACTATTGCTTTAATCAAGCCGCAAATTTCTTTTCTTAAAAGAGGCTTTTTTTAATCGCATGCGAAGGAAAATCAGAGTTACGAGTCGGACGATAGTGGGGCTCGATAGAGGCCGCAATGGATAATGGTTATGCCACACTGTAGATCATGGAGGGCAGGATGAAGGGGTAAAATACGAAAGGAGCAGAAACTTCATGGATAAAAAATAAATAACGAACGGAAAAAAGGGGGGCCGTATTGGGGCCCCTTCTTCTTCCCGTCTCATCGATTTTGGCAGAGGATGAGTGGAAAAAAGGTTTATGCTTTTGTGGGTGTTTCAGCTACTGTTGCTTTTTCTGGCCAACCTGGCGGGTAAGACCTAAAGTCAGGCGAGTCTTTAGCCCAGTTCCTCCAGCCTGTGGCTTTCATGAGTATTACATAGAGTACGATAGACAGCAACAGGCCATTCACAACAGGTATGCCTGCATAGCCCATGTAGTTTTGGAGGTAGTACTCGACGCCTACGGATACGAAGTATGCGACTATTGCGGCAGGATTTACGTATTTCGAAATGGCACTTGGGTGTGGATACTTCTGTCTGTGAATGAAGAAGTAGTCTGCGATCATTATGCCGGTAATGGGCGGAATGAAGACGCCTAACAACAGCAACCAGTTAATAAGCTGGAATGCAATGCCCGAAACTGCCAGAATAATACCAAGTATACCAGAAATTGCAGTTGTAATGTATGTTGGCAAGCCTGTTAGGTTCGATAATGCTAAACCTGAAGTATATGTTTGACAATCGCCACTGGTCCAGACTATTAACAAGATGCAGATGATCGATATCCCGAACCATGCTAGTTGCCATGGTTGCCCTGCGCCGAGCTTTGGCATCAAAGTGAATAAATCAGGTTGAGCCATTGCTATTGCAGTTATTACGCCGAGAGCCATTATGAACGGGTTCGAGAGACCGAATGCCGAGAGTGAAGAAACAGCCACTACGCGGTCGCCTTTAGCCCATCTTGAAACATCTGGTGCTAGTGAAGAGCCAACTATCCAATGTGAAACTATGAGGCCTATCGATAAAGTCCAAGGTATAATAGCGCCTGGAACAGAGGCCATAGCTATGCCGCCCCATCCGATGGTAGACTCATTTATTGCGAGAACCATGCCTGCAACCATTAATAGGAACATTATAGGGACGGTAAGATTTGCAAGCCAGCTTATGAGCCGCATCCCTGCTATTGCCAAGAATGTCATTACGATACCCATTGAAAGGCTCCAGATAAAGGCACTACTACCAATATTTGTTGCTAGTACGTTGGCAAGTATCCCAATGCTTACTCCGAACCATCCTGCAAGAGTGAAAAAGTACAGTATAGAAGGTATGTATGTGCCTACATTGCCAAAGCTGTAACGAGATGACATGGAAACAGATAGACCCTGTCTTGAGCCAACTAGCCCCACTCCGAGGTTAAAGAAGGCAAGTATCCAGTTTCCAACAAAAAGCAGACCGATGGCTGCCCAGAACGGCCAGCCGGCAGTATTGAGAGCGCCGTAAAGTGGACCACCAATGTACCAAATCCAGCCCCACCAAACAGAGGTTAGCGCATAACCGCCTTTTCGGAACTTCAGAGGCACTGGTTCTTTTGCAAAGCCTTTCATCTCTTCTGGGGAACCGAAAACACGATCCTTCCAACTACGGTGGCTAGTGCTAGATGCTACACCCAGTTTCTCTTTTTCTGTTTTTTCTCCCATGGTTTCACCTCTTTTTTATTATTATTTTTAAATTAAAAAAGGATAAACTCTGTTGTCAGAGTTTATCGAATGGAACGCCTAGTTCGGTGAGTTCCTTCTTGACTTTCAGGTAGATATCCCACCATTCTTTGGTAGGCATCAGGGTCTTCGGGTCGGTGTTCTCATACCAGGATTTGCCCTTATTTGGATGCATCAGATTCTTCTCGTACTTAGGTAGCAATGCCTTAGCAATCTCGTTCATTGCATCGCGTTTGAATCCTGGCATACAATGGGCTATTTCTCCTGCAAATTTGTTCTCAAGACCGCTAGTGTGGTTTGGATATCTGCAGCCTGTTGGCCTTGTACCCGACACCATTGAACAACCAGAGACCACGTGGGTTCCACCGAGGACAGCGATTTCGTAAAGCACCTCCGGTGTAACGCAACCATATAGATTGCTCAATAAGCCAAGTGTTATCATGTGGGAGTTCCTATTTTGAGCTTGGTGTGTGACGCTGTCTGCCCAGACGGATTGCCTGTCGCAGTTGCCCATCGTCCACATGTTCAAGATCAGTCCACCTGTGACCGTCAAGAAGTGAACCGCGCGCTGCATTATTGCCGCTGATACTGCTGCAAGTGCTGCGCCCTCCGGACCACCACAGTAGCCGCCGATCATTGAGAAGTGGTTGCCTACTGCGACGCCCTCCATTGCATAAATGTCGTGGGCCACCTTGTGGAGCATGTCGTAGCCGGTCTTTAGCTCGGTTGGTGCCAAGATGATGGCAAGGTCCTGCTGTCTGTAGGCTCCAGGAGCGCCGTAACCACCAAGGTTGCCGTACTCCGATGCTGCAGACTCTGCGCACCAGACGGGCATCCACGGTCTGCCTACCGCGGCGACTGCCTGTCGGTATAGCATGCCCTCATACTTGCCAACATAGGTCTCAAGCGGGGTGCGTGCCTTTATCTTCCTACCCCTGACAGTTGGTAATGTGCTTGCAAGGAGGCAGTCAACGTCATGCCACTGGGCGATGGACATTAGGACCTTAGAATAGATCTCCTCGTCCACATATATGCCCATCGCACCTACAACTGAGACAGGCCTTGTTTTGTCTTCCGGAAAGCGTTTTCTGAACTCGACTCTGTCCTCGTTCGGGCCACCCGTTACCCACAGTGTCGGAGCATCCTGCAGTATCTGGCGGACCTCCCTCTCGGTAAAGACTATCCTGCGGGATGTGTTGAGGTTGTAAGCGCCGCTCTCGACAAAGAGCTCGAAGCCAGCCTTCCAGTAGGCGTCTGCGAGACTGTCGTCGGTGTTCACGGGGTTGTTGGGGTCGTAGGTCTTAAGTAAGTCATATTCCTTCAGTTTGCGGTTTATTAGCTGTGGTAGGAACTTGGCGTCCCACTCCTTGACCGGCATTATTGGGCCGTTCTCGGCGCGGTCTAATACTTCGATTATTTCTACTGTCATGGCATCTCCCTCCTACTGAACCTCCCCAATAATTACAGGTTTTGCAAGCTTTTGGCCCTTCTTTGCTGCCATCAGCTTATCGGCAACTTGAACGCCTTCTTCAGCGTGCCTTCCCCAGCCATCAACTCCGATCTCTTCTGCATAGCCTGGTGTTGTTGGACCGCCGCCTATGATAACTCGATATTTGTCGCGCAATTTCAGCCCTTCGAGATTCTTGACAACGTCTTCCATGTAGAACATAGAGGCTGTAATTAGCGAAGACAATGCAATAATGTCAACGTTGGATCTCTGGGCTTCCTCAATGAATCTCTGAACAGGAACGTCGTTGCCAAGATCAATAACTTCATAGCCGTTTACTTCAAGCATTGTAGCAACGAGATTCTTTCCGATGTCATGTATATCTCCGCACATTGTGCCGATAACTACTTTCCCTTTCTTGGTTATGTCACCCTTCATGTGTGGCCTTAGAACTGCAATAGCAGCTTTCATTGCGTCTGCCGCAAGCATTACTTCTGGTAGAAACATTTCTTGTTTAGAGAATTTGTCGCCGACAATTTTCATTCCTTTGGCTAGGCCATGGTCTATTGCTTCCACAGGGTCTATTCCATTGTCTATTGCTCGTTTTGCAAGCTTCGCGGAGGCTTCTTCGTCGCCAGACTGCACTGCAGAGCTCAATTCTTCCAACAAGTTCTCTTTGTCTGTTATAACAGTTTCCCCCCTGAGTATAACAATTTTCCCCTGAGTGATTGTTGTTCAATTTTGATTGTTTTATAGGTTCCCACTGTCGAATAAATAAGAACCTAAGAATTTCAACTGTCGAATAATTAATAAAAAATAGTATAATACAAAGTCATCATTATTTATACTTAAATTAATTCGTGGGAAAAAATTATTAAATAAGTTGTAGTAATTATTGCTTTATGGAATAACCCATAGATTCGTACAAATTGTCCCTTCCTTCCTCAATTCTCCCTCTGCATCGGCCCTACAACCTTGTCAACAAGTTGTACAGGGACACCTTCGCCGCAAGCTCCCTCACGACGTTATCGAGCGTCTTCGCCATAACGGACTCTCCAAATACCCTTTTGAATGTTGAGTAGGCGGTCTCCACGGACCACCTCCTTCCGTATCCCTTCACCTCGGCCCACCTCTCGTGCCCCAGGTTCCTGTAAAGGTTCACCTCGTACCTCCTCGCCCTCGACGGAGTGTTCAGTATGCTGTTCCTCCTCGGTTTTATTACAGCATCAATGCCCCTGTTATGCAGGTGCTCGTAGAGCCTGGAAGAGTCGTACGCACCATCCCCCAATACCTCCTTGACATCGCCCCTCTTTGCAGCACCGTCCACGAGCCTCTCAGCCACCTTGGAGTCATGGACCTCGTCCGTCGTCAACTCCATCCCGACTACTTCCTTGGTCTTGACGTTGACTGCGAAGTGGACCTTCACATTCTTCTTCACGCCGTGCTCCCTCTCCATCCACCCTCCAGACTTGTAGACCTTCACGCCTGTGGAGTCCAGCGCGATCGTTAAAGGTTCGTCTGTTCCTGCAAGGTTCCTGAAGGGAGATACGTCCATTTTTACTATCCTCCTCCTGAGGCCGGAGTAGTCCCCTGATGGTATATCGAAGAGCCTGCTCAAAGCACGGGCGTATCCCTCCAGCTGCCTGTATGGAAAGCCGTAAAGGTACCTGACAACGGCCAGGAAGAGGACGTAGCTGTTTGTCAGCCGCTTCCCCTCCTTGCCCCTGTTCATCTCATCCAGCCCCTCATTGTAGTTCTTTATGAAGTCGAGGTCGAGGATCAGCTCGCCCCTGCGTATCAGCCTCTCGTCGTATTCGTGCCAGTTCATAGATTAATGGTGGTTGTAAGGAATATAACAAAGAGTCGCTCCACAAAGCAGTAATTATGTATTTTTAATAATTAAACAAATAAGGAGCGTTTTTATTATTTATGGTTGGATAAATCATCCATGTGACGTCCTCTCCATGGCTAAAGCCAGGAGCTTCCCACTTCATCACACAGGCTTGCCAATCCCCTTAAGGACGGCAGAGGCCCATGCTCCATGGGCGTGTTCACCCCCCGTCCGGGGGCATAGCCCAGCCATGTTAGGTCGAGCCTCCTTATC
>Ga0315282_10014599_pt1 | contig 11668 bp, 8 predicted proteins | sample YL17G07_20_MG_FD_203693 | JGI IMG/M metagenome (GOLD analysis project Ga0315282, IMG submission 203693) | Sediment microbial communities from Yellowstone Lake, YNP, Wyoming, USA - YL17G07_20 | ecosystem: Environmental > Aquatic > Freshwater > Lake > Sediment | place: USA: Wyoming | collected...
GATTGGGCCTTCAAGATCCCGCATCACTTCCTGGCGATAAATGATCGCGTCGAGACCTTTCAGGCGAGTGTGGAAGAAGGGCACGAGATCGTAATCCTGCCAGCCGGCCGTGATGGCTTGCACAATCCGATCGAGATTCAGATCATGAAAGAAGACAGGCGCTTCGCCTGCTTCCTGCCTGGCGGGGTCGTATGGTTCCGCAAATAGAATGCTATGGAAGCGCATGGGATCTGTGCCTGACCGGCAAGACAGGCTCCGCGCCCGCGTTTGGCGATGATCCGGCGGACTCAAGATGACATGTGGGCGGAAGCTGTCTCGTGCCATGTTCGATCTTCCCGCATCAAAGCCCGAAGCAGGCACATTTGCCTAACTCCGCCTCGATTTCCAGCAAGCGGTTGTACTTGGCGATTCGCTCGCTACGGCAGGCCGAGCCGGTCTTGATCTGCCCGCCACCCATCGCCACGGCAAAGTCAGCCATGAACGCATCCTCCGTCTCGCCGCTGCGGTGCGAGATCACAAAGCCCCAACCTGCCTGGCGGCACAGGTTGATGGCCTCGATGGTTTCGGTGACCGTGCCGATCTGATTGAGCTTGATGAGCACGGCGTTGCTGGACTTCTCCTTGATGCCGCGGGCGATGAACTTCGTGTTGGTGACGAAGATGTCGTCGCCGACGATCTGGATCTTGTCGCCCAAAGCGGCCGTATGCGCCTTGAACCCGTCCCAATCATTTTCCGCCAAGCCGTCCTCTATGGAGACGATGGGGTATTTCTTGATCCAGGCGGCATAGAGCTTGGTCATCTCGTCGCTGGTCTTCTTCCCCTGGCCGCTCTTGGCAAGATTGTACTTGCCATCCTCGTAGAACGAGCTTGCGGCCGGATCGAGGGCGATGGCCACATCCTTGCCGGGCTTGTACCCGGCCGCCGCGATGGCTTCGACAATCACTTCGCAGGCCTCCTCGTTGCTCTTGAGGTTCGGGGCAAAACCGCCTTCGTCGCCGACGCTGGTGGCGTAGCCCTTCTTGGCGAGAATCTTCTTCAGGGCGTGGAACGTCTCAACACCATAGCGAAGGGCTTCGGCGAAGGTGGGCGCGCCGATGGGCATGGCCATGAACTCCTGGAGATCCACGCTGTTGTCGGCGTGCTTGCCGCCGTTGAGGATGTTCATCATGGGCACAGGAATCCGTAGCGAGCCTGTGCCGCCCAGATACTGGTACAACGGCAGATCAGCCGCCATCGCCGCCGCACGTGCCACGGCCATCGATACGCCCAGTATCGCATTGGCTCCCAGTTTCCCCTTGTTGGGCGTGCCGTCCAGTTCGATCATCAGCCGGTCAATCTCAGCCTGCCGGCAGGGGTCCATTCCGACGATCTTGGGCCCAATAATATCGTTGACGTTCTTGATCGCCTTGAGGACGCCCTTGCCGCCGTAGCGTTTCTTATCGCCGTCGCGGAGTTCGACGGCCTCGTTCTCACCCGTGGAAGCGCCCGAAGGCACCGACGCCGAAACCCTGATGCCGTTGTCCAGCTTGCAGAACACACGCACGGTTGGGTTGCCACGCGAGTCCAGGATTTCCATCGCACATACTGCCGAAATTGCCGCTTTCATGTTGACTCCTTGTTTAGGTTTCCGCGTCAGTCCCGCAATGTGGCCTTCAGCCGCAGCGGGTTGGTTATCAAGTCCAGTGCGTCGAGAACGTCACGCACAACTACATCCGCAACCAGCAGAAGCTCCACTGAAGCGCCTTCAGGGCCGATGACCGCGATCCTCAGTCCAGCCAGCGTCATCATAGCGACGTCGTTCCTGCCGTTGCCGACGGCGATCACCCGCTCCGCGCCCAGCGTCTTCACAAACTCCGCCTTGTCCTGGCCTGTCCCAACAATCCTCACACCGACGGGCAGGCCAGCCAGTTGGTCCCTGGCCTTTCCAAACGTGTCGGCCGTCAGAACCATGATTCGGACGGCCTTGGCGAGCCGTTCCAGCCGTTGCGCCACTCCAGGCAGCAACGTCCCATCCAGCGACAGCGTTCCCGTGTAGTCCAGAACAAGGTCGGTGAAGGATTTCGTTTCCTTGCCGGGCAGTTCGAGTGTAATCGACCCAGTCATGTGCGTTCCCCAATCTCGCCGTCCAGGCGATCAAGCGTCGCCAGCGCCTGTTCGATAGCCGGCCGCTGGTCCTGGGCCTTGGCGACCAAGCCCTCGATCGTGGCCATCTCTTCCTGAATGAATCGCTGCGCCTGGTCGGCAAGATCATCAACCGACTTCCCGATGGCGGTAGACCATTGGGCCGCCAAGCGGTGCAGGTTCTTCTCAATCTCCCACGGCAGCAAGTGGAGGAAGTGACGGTTTACCAACGGCCGGAACATGAACATCGGAATGATGAACCACAGCGTTTCGATGGGCGTGTCGAACACCCGCCCAATGCTGATATCGGGTCGCTTAGGCTCTTTGACCGCCGCTTCAAACTCCGCGCCCGTGAACGTGATGTGCAGGGCCTGCTCGATACCCTTGGCCAGCCGATCCTGGAAAGCCCGCACGACACGATGAAAGCTCGCCCCCGCAGCGGCCAGATGCTGCTTGGTCAGGTCGTTGCCTTGTTCGCTGGAAACTGGCCCAAGCCGCGCATGCAAGTTCTCCTGTGCCCAGTGCTCAAACGCCTCGGTTGTCTTCCAGAGATTGCCTCTCCAGCAGGCTATTCGTGAGCGGAGGTCATCCGTCAGGCTGCCTGAGAGGTAGCCATGGCGGCACAGGAATTGTTTCAGGGCATCTTCCCGGAGCCGATTCTTCAGGTCTATGCTCAGAAGCTGGATTTCATTTCGCACGGTCGAAAGGTCATGCCGCTCCTGCCGGAGTTGCCGCTGAAGCTGCTCTCTGGCGTCATGGGCGGCACTGGCTGCCGACAGGGCCATCCGTAAGTACGCCCGGCAACCGGCAACCAACGTGCGAAGTTTGTGGCGGATGATCTCCTGTGACTTCTCCTCGTGTCTGGCCGAGACGTGCTGGAGCAAGTATTCGTGGACTTTCTTGCGCAGCGCCTCGTACCCGCTACGCACAGAGTAGGCCAGCACTCGCACCCGGCTGTCCACCGCTTTGCCGATCTGCTCACTGACAAACCGCACTACGTCGGCCAATTCCTTTTCCGACACCAGGTCGGCCTTGGTCAGTAGGATGGAAATCTCCGGCGTGTGCTTCGCCAATTCCCTCAGCAAGTCGATGTCATACTCCGACAGTGGTTGGTCGATGCTCACCGCGAGCATTGCCGCCCCGACCCTGGGCAGCCATTCCATCGACGTGCGGGTGTTGTGGGCGAAGACGCTTCCCAGCCCCGGCGTATCGACCAGGCGAATGCCCCGGTAGGGCCGCAGGGCCGCCAGTTCCACGTCGACAATCGCCACGCCCTTGGCGTTGCCGGGATTCTGTTGCTCGGTTACGTACTCGGCGAGACCGGTGAGTGGGACTTCCTGTTCGCCGCCGTCTTGTCGCCGCAGGACGGCCCGGTCCCTTGGACCATATCGCAGGCGCGTGACGATGGCCGTGACCGGCAGCGCCGCCACGGGCATAAGATCAGCGCCGATGACGCTATTGAGGAATGAACTCTTGCCGGCCTTGAACCGCCCGACGACGGCCACGTCAACTGTGCCGCCGTCCTCCAGAACCTTGGCGTAAGCGGTGATCTGGGGCAGCATGGAGTCGACGCGGAACTCGCGGCAAATCCTGTCGATCTGCCCAACGCACTCCTCCGGCCAGGATGGGCATGCGCCACCCGTGTGGGGGCTCGTCGTAAGGAGTCCATTTGTCCGCTCGTCCATAGAAAAAGCTCCCGCAGGCTCTTCGGCTAGAAAGCCCGCAGGAGCTTCTTGTTCTTGCACTTGCGAACTCCTACCGGCCTTCTCTGCAAAGAAGCCTGCGTAGGAGTCATTAGCCGATTAAGGCGATTTCGGGGGACTCCATCCCCTTCATCCAGAAGTCTATGAGCCTGCCCACGGAAAGTCAACCCTGATCCGGCCTGAAATTCCACCCCAGTGCATGCAGCAGCATGTGCCGGCGCTGGATTCTCGCCCGTCAGCGTCCCCGTATCACTGTACTGGCTTCCTTCCTTGAGCGACATGGGATCATCATCACAATGCGGATATTGGTCATGCGCGGCGAGCAATGATCTGACCTGCCCGGTGAAATCACTTCTTTTCTCGGGTCTCCGGCTGGCGAGTCTTGCCGGGTTTGTTGAACGGGCCGTCCACGCCTTGCGGTGGCTGCTTGTCGGCGAACTCGTCGTTGTCCTGCAATTGCTTCTTCAGACCGTAAAGCTCGGCTTTCAACTTCGCGACCGTTTCGGCTTGGGCGGGGTCGTTGTAGAGGTTGTGCAGCTCATCGGGATCGTGGACGAGGTCGTACATTTCCCATTGGCCCTTCTTCCAGAAGTACATCAGCTTGTGCGTCTCGGTGCGGACGCCGTAATGGGCGCGGGTGTTGTGGTCGCCGGGGTCGTGATAATAGCGGTAGTACCAGCTCGTGCGCCAGTCTGTGAGCCGGTCGCCTTTGAGCAGCGGGACAAGACTGCGCCCCTGCATTTCGGCCGGCACGGGCAAGCCGGCCAGGTCCATGAAAGTCGGCGCGAAGTCCACGTTGATCGCCATGGCGCTCTGCGTGCTGCCGGGCTTGGTTACGCCGGGCCAGCGGACGAGGAACGGCATCTTGATGGAAGGCTCGTACATAAACCGCTTGTCATAGAGGCCGTGGTCGCCAAGGAAGAAACCCTGGTCGCTGGTGTAGATGACGACCGTGTTCTTGCTGAGCCCGGACTCGTCGAGATAATTCAGCAACCGGCCGACATTGTCGTCCACTGACTGGATGCAAGCGAGGTAGTCCTGCATATACCGTTGGTACTTCCATTTCAGCAACGCATCACCTTCCAGACCGGCGGGGGGAGGCATTTTAGTGTCGTTCGGGTTGAGATCGCCGAGCACCTTCTGACGGCATTCACGGATCGCGTCGGTGCGCGTGTCGTAATTGTCGCGGAGCGTAGCCGGCTCCGGTATCTGTTTGTCGGCGAACATCGCCTTGTGCTTCTCGTCTGGAACCCAATTACGATGGGGCGCTTTGTGGTGGCACATCAGGAAGAACGGTTTGTCCTTGGGCCGGTTCTTGAGAAACTCGATGGACAGATCAGTAATGATGTCGGTGACGTACCCGTTGATGACGCGCCTGCCGGTCGGTTCGAGAAAGGCCGGATTGATGTACGCGCCCTGTCCCGGCAGGATCGTCCAGTAATCGAACCCGGTAGGGTCGCTGCCGAGGTGCCATTTGCCGATCATGCCGGTATAGTAGCCGGCTGCTTGCAGATACTTGGCGACCGTTGGCTGCGAGCCGTCGAACTTGTTAAACACGGGCGTGCCGTTCTTGTGGCTGTACTTGCCGGTCAGGATCGTGGCGCGGCTCGGCGTGCAGATCGAGTTAACGCAGAAGACCCGGTCAAACCGCACCCCGTCGCGTGCCAACCGGTCGAGGTTGGGCGTCTGGTTGATCTGACTGCCGTACGCGCTAATGGCGTGCGCGGCGTGGTCGTCGGACATAATGAAGAGAATATTGGGGCGTTGGGCGGCGGCGCCCACACTGGCGATGCCGACCCACGTGAGGGCGACCACCATTCTTATGAGATGACGTCGACAATCGTTAGTCATGTTCCACCTATTTACCTTCCTTGCCTTGCCCGCGTGTCCTATGGATATTGACCGAGATGTCGTTCTGCTGCGGTGCGCCCGGCGTGCTACGGCCGTCTGTCACATACTTTTCTAATAGCGCGCTCAACCGCGCCACAACTTCCGGGTGTTCTTTGGACACGTTGGCGCGCTCGCCGACATCCTGCGTCATGTCGTAGAGTTGAATCGGCAAAAGACCCTGCGCATCCTTGCCGCCAGGACGCGGCTCGCCCCAGCCGCCGGAGTCGGGGCAGAGTTCCAGTTTCCATTGGCCTTGGCGGATAGCGAACGAGCCATTGATAGAATGGTGAACGACGGCCTCGCGCAACGGTCTATCCGCCGTCCCGAGCAACGCGGGGAGGATCGAGACGCTGTCTTCGCCGGCGTTGTCGCGTAATTTATCGCCGAGGATCTCTGCACAGGTGGCCATGAGGTCGTTGAGACAGATCAATTGATCGCTTTGTGTGCCGGCTTTGATTTTGCCAGGCCAGCGGGCGATGAAGGGGATGCGGTGGCCGCCGTCGAAGATGTCGGCCTTGTAGCCGCGAAACTGCGCGCTGGGGTAATGCCCCTGTGATTCGAGTTTTGGAATGCCGGCCACAGGTGAACAGCCGTTGTCACTGGCGAAGATGACGAGCGTGTTGTCGGCGAGACCGTTCTTCTCCAGAGCAGCCAACACCTCTCCTACCGCCCAGTCGGTTTCCATTACGAAATCACCGTAATCGCCGAGGCCGCTTTTGCCTTGCCAAGCCTTCGTCGGCACAATCGGCGCGTGTGGCGAGTTGAACGGCAGGTACAGAAAGAACGGTTTCTTCTCCGCCGCGCGCTGGACGATGTACTCGCGTGCCTTGCTCACAAGGGTCGGCAAGACTTCCGCCGCCTCGAAGTCCGGCGCGGCCGGACCTTCGCGCACGAGCTTCTTGCGGGTTGTGGCCGCACCCAGTGTGCGATCGTTCTCGATCCAAATGAACGGCGGGATATCCAGCGAACCCGTGATGCCGAAGAAATAGTCAAAGCCGCACGTCGTCGGGCCGTTGCGGATCGGCCGGGAGTAATCCACTGTCACGCCGTTCGCGCCCGGATTGTCGGTTGCGCCGCCTGGCCAGTCCATGCCCAGGTGCCATTTGCCGAGGCAGGCGGTGTGATAGCCGTGTTGTTGGAGGAGTTTGCCGACTGTGAAGCGGTCTGGCGCGATCAACGGTTTGCTCAGGCCAAACAACACCCCGCCCTGCAAACGCGTGCGCCAGGCATAGCGCCCGGTCAAGATGCCGTATCGGGTTGGTGTGCAGACGGACGAACTGGAATGCGCGTCGGTGAACGACATGCCTTGCGTGGCAAGCCGGTCAATGCTGGGCGTGGCGATCTTGCCGCGCTGCGGGTTGAGGCAATGCACATCGCCGTAACCGAGATCGTCGGCGAGGATGTACACGATGTTCGGTGTGGCTGGCGGCGTGTCGGAGGCACGCGCGACGGGGAAAGCACACAGCGAGAGGATCAGGATTGCCAGGATGCGGATGGGGTTCATGGAACGCATGACTACGGTTGTCCTTTCTTCCAAAGCGGCTCGCTGAACTCGCCGCCATATTGTGAACGCAACTCATCCGTGCGGGCACGCAGCGATCGAAGCGTGTCCCGTTGCGCAGGGCTGTTGACGAGGTTCACGGTCTCCAAAGGGTCCGTTTGCAGGTCGTAAAGCTCTTCCAGCACCGGCTCGGCCTCGAAGTACCGGCTGTAGCGGTAGCGGTCGGTACGCACACCCTCGTGTTTGCGGATGCTCGGCTCCATCATCAGGTGTTCGATCCACACATCGGCTCGCCAGTCGGCGGGCGTTTCGCCGCGAGCGAGCGGAACAAGGCTGCGGCCTTGCATTGAGGATGGCGCGGGGATACCAGCGAGGTCGAGCAGCGTGGGCGGAATGTCGATGTTCAGCGCAAACGCCGTGGGACGGCCAACAGGCTTGGTGACTCGTCCACGCGGATCGAACATTAACAGCGGCACGTGGATGCTGGGGTCGTAAGGCAGCCACTTGTCTGCGTAGCCGCGTTCGCCGAGGAACATGCCGTTGTCGCCCATGAGCACGATGACGGTGTTCTCCGCCATGCCCAACTCTTCGAGTTTCTTCCGCAACCGCCCGATGACAAGGTCCACGCCGCTGATCATCCGCCAATAGCCCTTGGTCATCTGCTGCCGCTTCGACTCGAAATCAAAACGCCAATACCAACGGTGCCGGTTCATCGTGCCGTCGCGCAGAAACGCCGGCAAGCCGTTGTAAAACTCCGGATCGGAAAGCGGCGGCTTCGGCACCCGCACGTCGCCGTAAAGGTCGTCCACTTCTTTTTGCCACGCATATTGCAGCGGGTCGGGGTCATCGGCGTGCGGCGCGTTGAAGCCGACCGTGAGGCAGAAGGGGCGCCCGTCGCTGGCCCGGGCGCTCTCTTCCAGGAAGCGCGCGGCGTGATCGCCCTCGATGTCGGTGAGATGACGCAGCGAGCCGTCCGGCTGCTTCTTCCAATATGGCGGGGCCGTTGCAACAAAAGAATCGTAAAGCCGCCGGGTCGCGCCCGGCCGCGTGGTAATGCCAAACTTGCCGACGTAGCCCGTCCGATAGCCCGCGTCACGAAGCAGCTTCGGGAAGCTTGCCTCCACCCAACGGCTGGCCAGCGGCGGCGTCTTGAAGGTGTAGCGGTGAGTGCGCTCGACCACGCCGCAGAGCAGGCTAGCGCGGCTCGCTGCGCAAATCGGCGTGGTGACGAACGCCCGCTCGAAGCGTACGCCCTCGCGCGCCAGCCGGTCCATCTCCGGCGTGCGCAACGCCGGAGTGACGTTGCCCATCATGTCCCAGCGTTGGTCGTCGGTGATGACGAAGAGAATGTTGGGCAGCTGGGCGGCCGCAGACGACGGAGGCGCCGGCGTGGCGGCAGTCAGTGTCCCGTTCATCAAGCAGGTGGCGAGAAGGACCAAGAAGGCCAACAGACCGCGTGTGTTCATGATTATTCCTCGGCAACACTTTGTTTCGACTTTTTACCGGCCGATCGTTTTGGATTGCTGGCGGGCGGCGTCCACTCGGCATTTCGCGGGTTGGCGACCTGAAGTGGGCAATTGTCGCCGCATTCCTTCTGCGCCTTCTCCAGGAGGGCCAGCATCTCGTTCGCCTTCGCGGCTAATTCGGGTTTGTCGGCGAGATCGTTCATCTCGTGCGGGTCGGCTTGAAGGTCGAAAAGTTGGGTCTTGTTGATGTTCGGATAGCGGATCAACTTCCAGCGGTCATCCCGGACGGCGCGTTGTACGTCGCGGTAACAGGTGAAGGCATAGTCGCGCACCTTTGACTTTGTTCCCTTGAGTACCGGTGCAAGACTGCGCCCGTCGAGGCCGGCGGGCACGGCGATGCCGGCCATCTCGCAGACAGTCGGGAAGATGTCGTGCAGATATGCCAGTGCGTCGCTGCGGGCGGATTGAATGCCGGGGCCGGAGATCGCAAGCGGCACGTGCATCCCGCCGAACTCGTAGAGGTTTTGCTTGCCGAGCAGTCCGTGTTCGCCGAGGGACAGTCCGTTGTCGCCGGCGAAGATGATGATTGTGTTGTCGCGCTGGCCGGTTTCGTCGAGCGCCTTCAGCACCCGCCCGATTTGCTCGTCGGTGTAGGTGATCGAGGCGTAATAGAGGGCAAGCTTGCCGGTGACGCTTTCCTTGGTGCGCGGCCACGGCAAGGTTTGCTCATCGCGTATCTTCATCTCGCCATTGTCGAACGGGTGGTAGGGCATGAAACTCACCGGCAGTGGCAGATCCTCGGGCTTGTACATCGCGTAGTATTCCGCCGGGGCCGGTTGAGGATCGTGCGGCGTCGCAAACTCCAGATACAGGAAGAACGGTTTTTTCCCCGCGTGCTCGCGAATGAAGCGGATGCCGTTGTCCGCGTGCCGTGCGCCGCAGGTCTCGCTCCGCGCTATGGTGAACTCCTGATCGAAGTCCTTGTACATCTTGGCCGGCGTAGAACCTTGCTTACCGCTGCGCAGGGTCGCGTAGCCGGCGGCCTTCATTGTCCGCGCAAACGTGGTCGGATAGTTTTGCGGATTGATTTGGTTGGCCACGTATTCTGGGGCGGTCTTCAGGTGAAAGAGGTTCAACCCAGTCAGGATCTGCGCCCGGCTAGGGACGCAGACCGCGCCCTCGTACGCGCCAAAGCAGTAGGCGTTGCGAAACGCGACGCCGCTCCCCGCCAGTTTGTCGAGGTTGGGCGTCTTGATGAACGCATTGCCCAGCGCGGCAATGGTGTCGGGCCGCTGGTCATCCGTCAGAAGAAACACGACGTTGGGTTTGGCCTTCGCGGCGGACGGTTCCGCGGCGGTCACGGCAGATGAGGCGAGCGCACACAAAGCGAAAGTGCAAACGATCAGTCTTTTCCCTTGAGCCTTTCGTTTCATGGCTGTTTCCCTTTCCTTGCCGGTCGTGCCGCCGGTTTCGCGTTGGCGCCGAAGTTCGGATTCGGCGTGGGCATCACGGCGTTCACATCCTTTCGCCATGCGATGAGCTTCTCATGCAGTTCCTTCACTTTGTCGGGATGCTGCGCGGCGAGGTTGTTCTTCTCACCGATGTCCTGCGCGATGTCGTAAAGCTCCAGCGCGCCGTCTTCATACCATTCGATGAGTTTCCAGTCGCCGTCGCGCACCGCGCCACCGGGCGCGCCGCCCTGATTGCCGTAGTGCGGATAATGCCAGAAAAGCGAGCCGCGATTCAGTTCGCCGGCCTTAAGCAGCGGCACAAGGCTGACGCCATCGCGGTGCTGTTGGGGATTCAACGGCAGTCCGGCGAGTTCGAGAATAGTGGGGTAAAAGTCGGTGCTGATCACCGGCGTGGCACACACGCTGCCGGCCTTCGTCACGCCCGGCACAAGAACAATCCACGGCTCGCGGACGCCACCCTCGTACAGCCAGCCCTTGCCGCCGCGCAACGGAAGATTGGAGGTGGAATGGCCTTCGGCGGTGGAAAGTCCGCCATTGTCGGACATGAAAATGACAATGGTGCGGTCGGCGATGCCGGCGCGGTCGATCGCCGCCAGCACGCGGCCAATGGCCGTGTCCATTTGTTCGGTCATCGCGGCATAAACGGCGTTGTTCTGGACCAGTCGCACTTTGCTCGCGCGCTCCGTTCCCCAAGCATCCTCCGGCGCGGAGGCTTTCTTGCGCTGGTATTTTTCAACCAGGTCCTGCCGCGCGCCAATGGGAACGTGAACAGCATTGAACGGCAGATAGGCGAAGAACGGCTTGTCTTTGTTCGCCTCGATGAACTTCACCGCGTCATCGGCAATGCAATCGGTGAACTTGGGGTCGTCCTTCGACTTCTCCGACGGCGAGCCGTCCGGTGGGAAATAGGAGCCGCCCACGATGACCAGGTTGGGATCAAAGCCTTGCGCGGCGGGCGAATACTGTCCCGTGCCAAGGTGCCATTTGCCCGCGAAGAAATTCGTGTAGCCGGCGTCGCGCAACGCCTCGGCGATGGTGACCTCCTCCAAAGCAAGTTGCTTGGCATTCGGCGCGGAGCGCAGCTTGGCATCCCGCATGCCCGGGATGTAGTCCGTCACGCCCGTGCGCGGCGGATATTTGCCTGTCATGATGCTGGCGCGCGTCGGCGAACAGACCGGACAGGCCGCATAACCCGCCGTGAACCGCATCCCTTGCATCGCCAACCGGTCGATGTGGGGGGTCTCGTAATACTTGCCGCCGTAGCAGCCGACATCGGCCCAGCCGAGATCGTCGGCCAGGATGAAGACGATGTTGGGCTTTGGCCGGCTTGCATTGGTGGTGGGCGCCGGCGGTTCCGCGTACGCCGACAGCGCCAAGCAAAAGATCACACTGACGCAGAGCCGCGCAATGTGAACGACAGGAACGATGCCGCGACCGTGACAAACGGACGGTCGCGCATCACTCCGATCAGCATTTTGGCTATGGCACGATAAGATGTTCATTCGAGTATTTCTC
>Ga0315282_10014600_pt1 | contig 11667 bp, 11 predicted proteins | sample YL17G07_20_MG_FD_203693 | JGI IMG/M metagenome (GOLD analysis project Ga0315282, IMG submission 203693) | Sediment microbial communities from Yellowstone Lake, YNP, Wyoming, USA - YL17G07_20 | ecosystem: Environmental > Aquatic > Freshwater > Lake > Sediment | place: USA: Wyoming | collected...
CCGAATGGAGGCTGCCGGACGGTCGATCCAAAAACGGAGCAACGCCGAGGAGCGTTCCCCGGCTGTGGAGCCGGCTCGGCCAGCGGGGCACCGGCTCCGCTGCGACGGAGCGACGTTCCAAAGGGCAAAGCCCGGCCCGCGGAGGGCAAACCGTCCGCGACGCGTCAGCGGCGCTCGACACCGTCATCCGCTGCTAAGAATAGTGACACCCTATTCACGCGGTGCGCGAGGCGAGGCGGGCGGCGAGGAGGATGGCTTCGATCAGGCTGCCGGGATCGGCCTTCGCCTTGCCGGCGATGTCGAAGGCCGTGCCGTGATCGACCGAGGTCCGGATGATGGGCAGGCCAAGCGTCACGTTGACCGCGCTGCCGAACGACGCCATCTTGATCGGGATGAGCCCCTGGTCGTGATAGCAGGCGATGACCGCGTCGAACTCGCCGCGCGCCGCCCGCACGAACACCGTGTCGGCGGGGAACGGCCCGCGCACGTTGATGCCGCCGGCGGCGAGCGCGTCGACGGCCGGCCGCAGCACCCGCTCGTCCTCGTCGCCCATCAGGCCGTGCTCGCCCGCGTGCGGGTTCAGGCCCGCAATCGCCAGCCGGGGCGGCGACGCGGCGCCGGCCGGGAGAAACCGCGGCAGCTCGCGCGCGGCCAGTCGGACGACGCGGTCGACGAGCGGCTGCGTCACGAGCGCGGGCACGTCGCGCAGCGGCACGTGCACGGTCGCCAGCACGACGGTCAGCCGCCGCGAGTAGAACATCATCGCCACGAAGTCGCTGCCGGTCAGGTGCGCCAGCAGATCCGTGTGGCCGCGCCACGGCAGCCCCGCCAGCGCGAACGCTTCCTTGTTGATCGGGCAGGTGACGACGGCGCCGATGCGGCCGGCCATCGCGTCGGCAACGGCGCGCGAGATGGCGTCGTAGGCGACGTGGCCGGCCTCGGCCGACAGCTGGCCGGGAGGGAACGCGGAGAGATCGGGAGGCCCGTAGAGAATCGGCTCGCACGCGGCGCGCACGCGCGGGCTGGCGATGGCCTTGACGGCAATCTCGGGCCCGATGCCCGCCGGGTCGCCAACCGTGATGCCGATACGCATGGTCTGACGCTTGTAGACCTTGGGCCTTGGGCCTTGGACCTTGGGCCCCGCCAAGGCCTAAGGCCTAAGGCCAGAGAGGTTCACGATCCGGTGGGCGGCTCGTCCGGCACGATCTCGTCGCCGTTGGCAGACGCGCCGTCATTGTCGCGCGACTTGCGGCCTTTCCTGAGCAGCTTCTCGTCGGTCAACTCGAAGCGCAGGCAGCACTTCAGCCGCCCGCACAGGCCCGACAGCTTCGCGGGATTCAGCGTCAGGTCCTGCAGCTTCGCCATCTTGATCGACACCGGCTCGAAGGAGGTCAGCCATGCGGAACAGCACAGCTGCCGCCCGCACGATCCGTAGCCGCCGAGCATCCTCGCCTCGTCCCGGACGCCGATCTGGCGCATCTCGATGCGCGTCCGGAATTCCGCGGCGAGTTCCTTCACGAGTTCGCGGAAATCGACGCGGCCCTCGGCGGTGAAATAGAAGACGAGCCGCGAGAGATCGGGCGCCTGCTCGACGCGCGTCAGCTTCATCTGCAGCGCGCGCTCCCGGATTTTCAGCAGCGCGATGCGGTAGGCTTCCTGCTCGCGGTAATGCCGCCGCCCGCGCGCGACGACATCGTCGGGCACAATGATGTGCTCGGGCGCGCCGGTGCCGTCGATCGGCCGGCCGCCGTCGGTGGCGGTGCGCGGAGCGGACCGTGGCGGCCGCGTGCTGCGAATGGGCCGGGATTGGTCGGAGTCCGTCATGACACAGGTGCTGCGTGCTTCGCACTACATCTGAAACGCCAGCCAGTCGACTACCACCTTCGGGTTCGCGTTGCTGCTCAGCGCCGAAATCGCCCGATCGACGGCCGCGAACGCGCGCATCACGCGCGCGCGCCCGAACGAGCCGGCAACCTGTTCGAGCTCCGCCTTCAGATCCACGTTCGCCAGGTCGCACGCGGCGCCGCGTGCGCCGATCATCGTGACGTCCCGCAACAGCGACGAGAGCGCCAGCAGCGACAGCGTCACCTGCTCGCGCTCGGCGGCGGCCGACGCCTGCCGCTTCTCCATGCCGAGGATCGCCTTCATCGTCTCCATCAGGCGCCGCCTCGCCTCGCCGTAGCCCGCCGCCGTGCCCCCGGGCGAAGGCGGGGGCTCGCGTATCGCCGCCGCCGCGCGCAGCACGCTCAGCGCCTGGCTGCGCGCGTCGGTGCTCTGCTCCGAGGCCGCTTCCAGCGCGCGTGTCACGCTTCCGCCCGCGACAATCGCCGCCGCGCGAGCGTCGCGCTCGGCCAGCCCTCGCTCGCGCGTCAACACCTCGGCGATCTCGGCGACGGTCAGCGCACCGAAGCGGATCTGCGGGCAGCGCGATCGAATCGTCGCGTACAGCGCGTCGGGCCGCGCCGTCACCAGCACGAATATCGTCGCGGGCGGCGTCTCTTCCAGCACCTTCAGCAGCGCGTTCTGCCCGAACCGCTCCAGCGCGTCGGCGGGATCGATGATCACGACCCGGCGGCGCCCTTCGTAGGGCCGGAAGCCGACGACCTCGAGCACCGCGCGGACCTGCTCGACCTTGATGACTGCCGCGTCGCCCTCGATGCCCACCTGGATGACGTCAGGGTAACTGCCGCGCTGGATCCGCCGGCACGCCGCGCACGTGCCGCACGCATCCACGCCGGGCCGAAGGTCCGACGACTTCTTCTTCGTGCAGTTCAGCAACTGCGCCAGCGCCACCGCCACCGTGTGTTTGCCGACGCCGTCGGGCCCCGACAGGATCATGCTCGGCGGCAGCGAGTCGCGCGCAACCGCGCGGGTCAGCAGATCGACGACGTGATGGTGGCCAACTATCGAGCGAAACGGCATTTGCGCGACCGAATCGTATCACAGAGAGCGGAGCAGGCGCGCCGCCACCCGAGCCGGCTTCGCAGTCGGGGAACGCTCCTCGGCGTTGCTTCGTTTTTCGGATCGACCGTCCGGCTGGCGCTATACGCGCTTGTATGACCGCTACGCGCTGCGCCGGGAAAAACTACGCAACGCTCGCCCGCCTACGCTCGCAGTGCATCGAGCGAGCTACGGCGAGGCCACGCCGTAGCTGCGCAGCAATCGACCGCAGCGAAGGCGGGTCGCGTTCCGGGATCGACCACCGGCTGCTCCGCAGGCTCGGGCGGCGGCGCACCTCCTCCGCTCCAGTCCGAGGGGATACAAACAAGCGGGCGGGGTTCGCGCGCAGCGCGGTGCAGGTCGCGCCCGAGCAGCCTGACGGCGCAGCGGAGCGGGCGCACCACCGGCCGAAGCCTGCGGAGCACCCCGCGGTCGAAGGCCGCCCTTCGACTGCGCTCAGGGCGCCCCGAGCCGCGTCGAGGGGCGGAAAGCGACGAGCGTTGCGCCGTTTTCCCGGTGCAGCGCGTCGGCGGGGTCCCCAACGCGGCCGTACTGCAGGCTCCGCGTTGCGGGAGCCGTCGCGCCAGCCGTCCAGCGAAGATCAGGAAAACGGCGCAACGCCGAGGAAGCTTTCCCGGGGTGCGGAGCGGCTCGGCCGGTGGTGCGCCCGCTCCGCTGCACTCCCCTGCCGCTGGTGCGACCGCGTGTTGCTTGCGATGCGGGGCGCGATGCGGTGCAGGTCACGCTCGAGCCCAGTCGTCGGCAAACTCGCTCCTGCGGCTTAGTGCCGGGTGCGTGGCCCCCATACCCCAGCCCATGGTCGTGGTTGGCCTCCGTCGCGAGTTTCGACGCCTGCCGCTTGTCCCGTGTCTATGGCTCGTGCCGTGACCTGCACCGCATCGTGCACCGCCCAGTGCGCCATGGAGCGGTCGGACGAGGGCGTTGTGAAGGGGCCCCGCTCGGACGAGCGATAATCGACAGCACGGACGGCCACAAACGGGAGAAGCGATGCACTACACGAAGACCGCGGACAGTTACCTCGTGAGGCTGGAGACCGACCAGGAGATCGTCGCGGCGATCACGCGTTTCGCCGACGACCGGCGGATCGACAGCGGCGTCGTCAGCGGCCTCGGTTCGATGCACCACGCGGTGCTCGGCTGCTACGACCGGGCCGCGAACGAGTACGAGCGCCGCACCATCGAAGAGGACTGCGAGATCGTGTCGCTGGTCGGCAACATCTCGGTGAAGGAGGGAAAGCCGTTCGCGCACGTGCACGTCACGCTCGGCACCCGCAACTTCCAGGCGCTGGCCGGCCACCTGTTCGAGGGCAGGGTGGCCGCCACGTGCGAACTGGTCGTCCGCGCCTTGCCGGGAATGGTGCTGCGCAAGCAGGATGCGGCGTCGGGATTGTGGCTATGGGATGTCTGAGAGGGTCCGACGTCCGAGGTCCGAGGTCCGAGGTCCGAGGTCCGGAGTCCGGGGTCCGGTAGTCCGACTTCGGACCTCGGACCTCGGACCTCGGACCATTATTTCCCCCCGTCCTTCTTCCCAATCCCGAACAGCTTCTGCCAGAAGCTGCGCTTCTTCTTCGGCTGCTGCGGCTGTCCGCCGGCCGGATTGGCGGGTCCCGCCTGCGCTCCGGACGCGGGCGACTGCGTGGCCGAAGGCACATGTGTGCCCGAGGTGGCCGATGGCGCCATCGGCGCGGCCGTCTCGGGCACCGGCTGCAATCCCGAGCCGCCGAACAGGCCGACGATGCGGCTGAAGATCGACGGCGAGGAGTGCAGCGGGCACAACTCGGTCGGCTCGGTGCCGCGCGCGAAGTACTCGTCGTAGGCCATCGAGCGGATCTGCACGTCGCCGTCCTTGGCCACCACCGGCACGTGCTCGCAGCCGTCCACGGCCAGCTTGCCCGACATCCGGCACACCCGCACCGACACGACGTTTGCCGGCACCGGGTACCACTGCGGCTTCTCGCCCGCCGTCGCCGCCTTCATGAAGCGCGTCCACAGCGGCACCGCGACGTCGGCCGCAAAGCCGTTGTGCAGGATCGTCTGCGGCTGGTCGCAGCCCACCCACACGCCGGCCAGCACCTTCGGCGTGAAGCCGATGAACCAGGCATCGTTGAAGCCGTTGGTCGTCCCGGTCTTCCCGGCGGCGGGCAGCGTGAATCCCATCGCGCGCGCCCGATTGGCCGTCCCTGCGTCGATGACGCCGGCCAGCATCTCGTCCATCAGGAACGCGTTGGTGTCGGACAGGACGCGCTTCGCTTCGTCGTTCACGGCGAAGAGCGGGCGGCCGCCGTCGTCTTCGACACGCCGGATGAGGTAGCTCCGGTGGGCGACGCCGCGGTCGGCAAACGGCACGTAGGCGGTGGCGAGCGACATCAGCGTCACCTCGCCCGAGCCGAGCGCGAGCGACGGCACGTCGGGCAGCGTGCCGATCCCGACGCTGTGCGCGTAGTCGATCGTCTTCGGAATGCCCACTTCCTGGAGCAGGCGCACGGCCGCGCGGTTGCTCGAGGTGCGCAGCGCGGTACGCAGCGTCATCGAGTCTGTGTCCAGGTGCTCGTCCTCGGGCATCCACTCGCCCTGCGGCGTCAGCACCGGGTCGTCGAGATGATCGATGAGCGTCGCGGGCGTGAAACCCGATTCGAGCGCCTCGGCATAGACGAACGGCTTGAACGCGGATCCCGGCTGTCGCCTGGCCTGTACCGCGCGGTTGAACTCGTCATGGTCGGGCAGGTCGCGCCCGCCGACCATCGCGCGCACAGCGCCGGTCTCCGGCTCGATGGCTACCAGCGCCGCCTCCAGCGGCTCTGACGGTAGAGCCTTCGCCTCCGCCGCCCGCTTTGCGTCCAGGTCCTCGAGCGATGCCTCGACGGCCGATTCGGCCGCCTGCTGCATGGCCGGATCGAAGGTCGTGTAGACGCGCAGGCCGCCCTCGTACACCAAGTCCCATCCGAAACGGTTCACCAGCTCGCGCCGCACCTGCTCCTTGAAGTACTGCCCGAACCCGTTGTCGTTGGCCTCGAGCGCGTCGTGCAGTACCAGCGATTCGCGCCGGCTCTCCTGGTAGTCGGCGCCAGTGATCCTGCCGGTGTCGCGCATCGCCCGCAGCACGACGTTTCGGCGCGCCAGCGCCCGGGACTGGCTGATGGTCGGGGCGTAGCTGGACGGTGATCGAACCAGGCCGGCCAGCAGCGCGGCCTGCGCAATGTCGAGTTGCGAGGCGTGCTTGCCGAAGTACCCCAGCGAAGCCGCCTCGACACCGTAGAGGCCGTCGCCGAAGTACACCCGGTTCAAGTACATCTCGAGGATCTGCTGCTTCGTGAACATGCGCTCGAGCCGCAGCGCCAGCAGCAGTTCGGCAACCTTGCGCCGCAGCGTCTTGTCGGGCGTCAGAAAGCTCTGCCGCGCGAGCTGCTGCGTGATCGTGCTCGCGCCCTGGGCCGCACGCCGGTGGCGGAGGTTCGCGAGGACGGCGCCCGCAATGCGAGTGAGGTCGAAGCCATGGTGGTCGTAGAAGCGCTGATCTTCGATGGCGACGATCGCGTCGGTAATGTGCGGCGACATCTGCGCGAGCGGCACCTCGATGCGCTGCTCCTTGTAGATCGTGAACACCGGCTTGTCCGCATCGTCGTAGACGATGGTCGCCTGGGCCATCGACGCCGCCCGCTTCAGCGCCGCCTGATCGGGCAACGAGGAAGCCACGCTGTAGGTAAACGAGACGGCCCAGCCGATGGCGGCGCAGGCAATCAACACCCAGGCGACGACCAGGCCGCGCAGCAATCGCGGATGTCGGGCGTAAAACACGCGCGCTTCGAGAAGCGCCTCGTGAAGACGAGTATGGAATTGCCGAGGTATGGGCATGGAGTGGCCGACGTACAGGTGGCAAGCCGGGTGCCAGACTGCCGGCTCACGGCTTACGACTTACGGCTTATGGCATGGTTTGGCTCTCGCCCTTCAGCCCCGGGCCGCGCATGACCCTGAGCCCAGACCGGCCGTGAGACGTGAGCCGTAAGCCTCGAGTTCTCTCCCGCGCCTGACGCAACCGTCATCCCGATCACAGACATGTTGCTGGCGGCGCGCGTCTTGCTTTTCCCCGACTCCGGAGGTCGCCAATCGTGGTTCGGGTGATCGCATTCGCTGCCGGGATCGCGGCGGGAGTGGCGCTGCTCCTGTTCGTGGTCGCAGGTTTGTCGCTTACCTCGGCGCCCGTTCCCGTCAGGGCGCATCCGATGACCCTCGACGTGCACCAGGACACCGGTGGCACCTTCGAACATCCCACCGATCCCGACAACGCCCTGCCTTTATTCGGGAGAGACGACAACCTGGACGATGGGGCGCAGGTTGATTTGCAGGGAGACGAAGTGACGCCCGCGGTGGCGACCTACAAGTTCGACGCCGAAGGCAACATTTACGAGACCCACGCGCCGCGCACCGAGGTGCCGCACCTGGGGTCGCCCACGCTGTAGATGGTCCCTGGTCCCTGGTCCTTGGTCCTTGGTCCTTGGTCCCTGGTTCCTGGTGCGCGGCGACTGCATTCCTGAAAAAAGACCTCCCAGCCGCCGACTTCCGTACAGACGAAAGGCGCCCGCCTTCGCTCGCTTGCAATCGATGCGAGCTGCGGCGTGGCGCCCCGGCCGTCCAAAGCCCAAGGCCTAAAGCCTAAAGCCGACGAGCATCACACCGTCGCCCCGTGCGCCTTCAGCGTCTCCAGCCCGGCCTCGTAGCCGCGGTGGAACGCCTTCAGGTTCAGTTCGTGCGTACCGGCGGGCACCGAGTCGATGACCGCCTTTTCGAGCGCCTCCATCGGCATCAACTGGCTGACCGCGCCGAAGAAGCCGACGGTGACGATGTTGAGCACGATCTTGCGGCCAATCTCCTCGGCGATGCGCGTCGCGGGCACCGCGAAGTGGCGTCCCGATTGCGCGTGCTCGGCCGACACCTTCACGAGCTCCGACTCGGTCACCAGCAGGCCGCCCTTCTTCAGCTTGGGCGAGAACTTCGTGTAGGCGTCCTGCGACAGCACCACCAGCATGTCGAGATCGCCGACGTACGGGTAGTTGATCTCGCTGTCGGACACGATCAGTTCCGCGCTCGACGAGCTGCCCCGCGCCTCGGGCCCGAAGCTCTGGATCAACGTGGCGTGCAACCCGCCGTGAATCGCCGCCGCGCGGCCGATGATGATGCCGCTCAGGATGACGCCCTGTCCGCCGAAGCCGCCGATACGAATTTGAGTCTCCGCCATGTCTTGATGCTCCGCACTTGAGAAGGCCTTAGGCCTTGGACCTTAGGCCCTGGCCGGCTTCAGGCCAAGGCCCGACAAGCCCCAAGGCCCAAGGTCTAAGGCCCGAGGCCAGGCCATGGACGCGCATCTACACCGCAAGCTTCCTGTATTTGTCTCCGAGCTTGCTGGAGAGATGCTTGTCCATCGCCTCCTGGAACGTCTCGCGCTCGCGGTCCACGAACTTGCCGACCACGATCGGGCCGTCGATCGACAGGTCGCACTCCTTCGTGTTCGCGCCGTTCTGGATCTTGCTGCGCTTCTTGTAGTCCTTCAGCTCGTCCAGGCCGTCACCGCGCCGGTTGCGCCGGCCGTAGAGGGTGGGGCACGGCGAGATCACCTCGACGAACGAGAAGCCCTTCTTGCTGAGGGCCTCGCGCATCGCCTTCTTCAGCTGCGTCACGTGGTACACCGTCCAGCGCGCCACGTACACCGCGCCGCACGATTCGGCCAGGTACGGCAGGTTGAACGGCTGCTCGAAGTTGCCGTACGGCGTCGTGCTCGCAATCGCGTCTTCCGGGGTCGTCGGCGTCACCTGGCCGCCGGTCATGCCGTAGGTGAGGTTGTTGACGCAGATGACCGTCATGTCGACGTTGCGGCGGGCGGCGTGAATGAAATGGTTGCCGCCGATGGCCGTCAGGTCGCCGTCGCCGCTGTAGACGACGACCTTCAGCTTCGGATTCGACAGCTTCAGGCCCGTGGCAAACGGGATGGCGCGGCCGTGCGTCGTGTGGAACGAGTCGAGCTTCGTGTAACCGGCGACGCGTCCCGTGCAGCCGATGCCGGAGACAATGGCCAGGTTGTCGAGATCCAGGCCGCACTCGTCGATCGCGCGCGTGAAGCAGTTGACGGTGGTGCCGATGCCGCAGCCGGGGCACCAGATGTGCGGAATTCGATCGGTTCGCAGGTAACGTTCGACGGGATTCTCAACGGCGATAACACCGGTCATTAAAAGCCTCCGATAATCCAAGGCGGAAGGCGGAAGGCGGTAGGCGGAACCGCCCACCGCCTGAGAGCGTCAGTTCCCCGCCCACCGCCCGCTCATCCCAGCGCTTCCGTCAGCGCATTGGCGATGGTCGCCGGGCTGTGCACGGTTCCGCCCGCGTGCGGCACCGAGACGACTCGCGTCTGGCCCGCGCAGCGTTCCACCTCGCGCACCATCTGACCCAGGTTGAGCTCGGGCACCACGAACGCCTTCACCAACGGCGCGATGGCGCGGATCTTCTCCTCGGGGAACGGCCACACGGTGCGCAGGCGCAGCAGGCCCACCTTGCGGCCCCGCTTGCGCATCTGGCCGATGGCCGGCAGCACGACGCGCGACGTGATCCCGTAGGCGACGACGACGACTTCGGCGCCCTGGATGCCGTCCTCGACGACATCGACCAGCGCCGCGGCGTTGTTCCTGATCTTCCCGGTCAGGCGCTTCATCAGGCGTGCCTGCCCTGCCGGGTTCATGTCCGGGTACCCGCGCTCGTCGTGCGTCAGGCCGGTGATGTGGAAGCGGTAGCCGCTGCCGGCCTTCACCATCGGGGGCACCATGCCGTCGCCGGCCGCGTACGGCAGGTACTTGTCGTGCGGCGCGTCGGTCAGCTGCCTCGGGTAGACGTCGATCGCCTCGGGCTTCGGGATGACGACCCGCTCCATCATGTGGCCGACGCATTCGTCCATCATCACCAGCGCCGGCACACGGTAGCGCTCGGACAGGTTGAACGCGTTGATGGTGAGGTCGAAGCATTCCTGCGGCGAGTTGGGCGAGACGGCGATGATCTCGTAGTCGCCGTGCGAGCCCCAGCGTGCCTGCATCATGTCGGCCTGTCCGGGCAGCGTCGGCAGCCCGGTGGACGGCCCGCCGCGCTGGACGTTGACGAAGACGCAGGGCGTCTCGGTCATGACCGCGAAGCCGATGTGCTCCATCATCAGCGAGAAGCCGGGCCCCGAGGTGACGGTCATCGCCTTCAGGCCGCCCCAGGCCGCGCCCGCGATGGCGATCGAGGAGGCCAGTTCGTCCTCCATCTGGATGAAGACGCCGCCCACCTCGGGGAAGCGCAAGGCGATGCGCTCGACGACTTCGGTCGAAGGCGTGATCGGGTAGCCGGCGACGAAGCGACAGCCCGCCGCCAGCGCGCCCTCGCAACACGCGTGGTCACCGTCGATGAAATGGGCGCCCGTCAGGACGCCAGCCGGATCGGCATGCATCAGAACCCTCGCAGGACAAGAAGACTCGGGTCGCTGGCCTTGGGCCTTTGACCTTGGGCTTTGGCCGGCGCTTGGCCGACAAGCCCCAGGGCCTAAGGTCTAAGGTCTAAGGCCTCGGTCAAAGCTTGTAACCAAAGATCGCGAAATCTGGGCAGTACATCCCGCACAGGTCACAGCCGGAACACGCTTCCGGCTTGACGACTTCCGGCGGATGGTAGCCCTTGCTGGTGAAGCCGGACGACAGGGCGAGGACGTCGGTCGGGCAGAATTCCACGCAGAAGCCGCAGCCTTTGCAGCGTTCGGCCCTCACCATAACCTGCCCGCGCACGCGGGGACGACTTGTGTCAGCCATAGATGATTTCGTTTCCGTTGACAGTCAACAGTCCACAGTCAACCGTCCACCCAGGAGTCGACCGTTGAGCGGCTCGCGATCGGCGGTTCGAACGGCCGGCGGTCGACTGTCAACTGTCGACTGTGAACCGTCTTGTCGGGGATCGCACCGTTGAGGCACAGTTCCATTACGCAAGCGATGTTCCGCGCAGCGATGGGGGAACAAAACCCGTTGGAATGCGGGGATTTACGCTGTGCGACGTGCTGGCTGCGAAAACTGCGGCCGCCCGGGTTGCCGGATTGCCGGCAGCCGCTCATTGTACACCCCATGGGGTCAGGTCTGAAATGCTCACTTTTTTCACGTCTGTGGGGTCAGGTCTCAAACACGCGGTTTTTTCACGATTTGAGACCTGACCCCAGGGACGTGAAAAAACCGCGTGTTTGAGACCTGACCCCGGGAGTCTGGGCCTACGTCGTCGCGGTGTACTTCTTGATCGCGCCAATCAGTCGCTCCACCTCGTCGTGCAGATTGTAGAAGTGCGGCGACACGCGCAGCCCCGGCCGGTCCGAGCCGCCGCGCGCCATCACCGCAACGCGCTCCTTCTCGTAGAGTGTCGTCGCCAGCGTGTCGCCACCGAGCGAGCCCGGCTGGAACGAGACGATCGCGGCCGACCGCGTCGGATCCGCCTGCGTCCACACCTTCACGCCCGGAATCTTCCGCAGTCCTGCCATGAGCGCCTGCGCCAGCTCGCGGCTCCGGCGCTCGATGGCCACCCGGCCGATTGTCGTCTGCAGCTTCAGCGCTTCCCCGAACGCGATCACCGCCGCATCGTCGCGCTGCCCCATCCCTTCGAACGTCGTGCTCGCGCCGACGGCGCCGGCGTAGAGGCTGATGATGCTCGGCGATATCTT
>Ga0315282_10014601_pt1 | contig 11667 bp, 11 predicted proteins | sample YL17G07_20_MG_FD_203693 | JGI IMG/M metagenome (GOLD analysis project Ga0315282, IMG submission 203693) | Sediment microbial communities from Yellowstone Lake, YNP, Wyoming, USA - YL17G07_20 | ecosystem: Environmental > Aquatic > Freshwater > Lake > Sediment | place: USA: Wyoming | collected...
CTCTCCCCCACCCATGCTAGTCCCGCCAAGCGGGACGCTCGGACGGGGCAGCGATCGCCCGGCTTGCTCGCGCAAGTTTCATGATAGTCTCGTTCGATGACGGGGTCAAACTCGGATGCGGAAGCGTAATTATGGCACCTAACCACAAGATGAACTGGGTTCGTCTGTTGAGTGGACTCTTCCGCGGAACCCTGCGATGCGCCGCTGCGATCCTCCTCAGTGCGGCCGGTGCGCTTGCGCAGGCCTCCGCGACCCAACCTCCTGCCGTTTCGTCAGCGCAGTCCCTGCTCACTCAGGCCGACGAGGTCCTCGCGGAAATGAGCCGCATCACCGGTCTGCCCATCAAGGCGCCACTCAAGAAACTTGTCCTGCCGCGCGGGGAAATCCGCAAGTACCTTGAGGAGAGCCTGCACGAGGAATACACGCCAGAGGAAATCCACGTCCAGGAAAGCGTGCTCAAGGCTTTCGGACTGGTCACACCCGAATTCGACCTAGCGAAGTTCCTGATCAGCTTCTACACCGAGCAAGCCGCCGGCGCCTACGACCCTCGCCGCAAGACGATGTTCATCGCCGACTGGCCCACGCCGGAGATGCAGCGCCTGGTGCTGGCGCACGAACTGACCCACGCGCTGCAGGATCAGAACTTCGACCTGGTCAAGTTCCTCCGCGCCCAGCGCTCCAACGACGACGCGACGAACGCGCGTCAGGCGGTCATGGAGGGTCACGCCACGGCCGCGATGCTCCAGCGCATGCTGGGGCCGGTCAGCCTATCAAGTATCCCTTCGCTTGAGCCGTTGCTGGCCAGCATGGTCAACCAGCAGATGACCGAATTCCCCGCCTTCACGAGCGCGCCGTACTTCTTCCGCCTCCAGGCGCTCTTCCCCTACGCGCAGGGCATGGGATTCATGTACACGGGCCTGCAGCGCGGTGGCTGGGAGACGCTCAACGAGCTCTTCGAGCGTCCGCCCGAGACGACCAAAGAGATCTTCGATCCCAGCTTCTATTACGAAAGCGAATCCCTGCCAGCGATTTCACTCGACCGGCCTCCGGCGCTGGAAGGTGTCTCGGGATTACGCGTACTGACGGAGAATACCTTCGGTGAACTCGGTTACTACTCGCTGCTCGGCCAGTTCATCTCTGAGGAGGATGCCAAGACCGTCGCTACCGGCTGGCTCGGGGACCGGTACATTCTTTACGAGGGCTCCACTGCGGGCCAGTTGACGCTTGTGGCGCGCACGCGCTGGGCGAGTCCCGAAACCGCCCTCGCCTTCTTCCGCGATTACCACACCATCCTCAGCAAGAAGTATCCCGAACTCACGCCCGACAAGCGTTCGACTACAGACCTCTTCATCGGCTCTGCGGCCAACGGCCAGGTTATCCTTCTCCGCAAAGGCGAAGAGTGCCTCTGGGCCGAAGGCGTTCCCGCCGCGAAGACCGACGCAATGCTGACCTGGATAGGGTCTTTGTAGGGCAGGTCCCGCCTTCTAGGTCTGCGCATCTCAACGGCTCCTGCCGCCACAGCTTTCCTTCACCGATAGAATTCTTTGCGGTGGCCGACCTTGACGACCAGGACTTCCTGGGCCTGGTCATCGATGGAATAGACGATGCGATACCAACCTTGCCGCACCCGATACTTCTCTTCTCCGGATAGCTTCTCGCAACCGGGCGGCCTCGGATTCGCGGACAGGCCCTGAATCCGCTTGACGATCCTTGAGCGGTCTTTCTTGGGGATGGCTTCGATTTCTTTGACGGCGGACGGCTTGATGAGGAGCTTATAGCTTCCCACGTCGTCTCAGGTCCTTGAGGACGGCCTCGAAGGCAAGATTAGGTTCCTTCGCCCGCTCCTCGAACGCCGCCAGGTCTTCCGCGTCTTCCGCGAGGCTCTGCCGCACCGCTGCATTAATGAGGTCGGATATCGATTCGTCCGTCTCCGCCGCCTTCAACCGCAAGGCGCGGTGGAGTTGGGAATCGAAATAAACCGTCGCGCGTTTTTGCAGTGCTTTCATGATGACATTATGCAGTTTGCGCGGTGTAACGTCAAGACGTTGACTGATCGCAGACATCGCAAACGGCGCGATGTCTGCGCCACCTGGCCAGGGGCCTACGTCCCGAATAGCCTCACTTCCAGCGCGTGACGAAGGGTCGGCTTTATTCTCCAGGGGCCGTGGACACCCAAATGCCGCTCGCGGTCCGAGTGCGAGATTGATTGCTCAACAATGCCAGTTTTGTGGGCAATTCTGCTGCAAAGGAAGATACCCGACTGGGAGAGATCCAGGACGCCCTTTTCAACAAGCTTTTGGATCACTTGAACGTCGGTCAGCTCGCCATACAGAAGCAAGAGGGATAACGCCTGGCGCTCTGCTTCGTCGAGCTTTGCCAGCCCCGCGTCGACCTCTGCAAGGGCCAACCCATTAGGCGGGGCGACGACCGCAGCCCACCGTTCTGCCGCTTTAGTGTCCAACTCTCTTAGGTTTGACACGATATCCGCGTACTCGGGTTCTTGCGAGAGGGCCCCAAAGTAGTCCGTCAGCGTGCCGAAGAGCACCCTGCAATCTTTCTCTTCGTCGATATTCAGACTCTGGTAAATGCTGAACGGCGGGGGAAGGCTTCCTTTCCGCTGCTTTCCCACACAACAAGAGACGATCCTATTTCTCCGCACCCACCCGGCGCCCGCTTCAAACCAAACCCACCTCCGCGTTAGCCCGCGGTCCGTACTCAGTACGAGCACGCATTCTGCGTCGAGCAGATTGCGCAGTATCTTTTCCACCCACGGATCGCCGGGTCGGAGGTCTTCGGGGTCAGTCGAAACAAACACGTGAACCCCCGGAAGGGCGTCGGTAATGACGGGTTTCAAATATGCAGCAATGGGCTCGTCGATTGCGGCGTGGCTAAGAAACAATATACGCGGCCGCGGGTAATCGTGCGCTGTCTTCCCTTCTGCCGTGAGCGAGACTCTGTAAAAAGGATGGCCGGCCCAGGCCCGCTCGTGCAATTCGACGAGGCTGTGAGCCTCCATAATCTTTAAGTTAAAGCACACTTTGTTCCAATGGAGGTCGAGTCGTCGGGAAAGGGAGTCTGAATCCGTAACTGAACCAGGGTTCTTTTCGAACTCGTCAGACAGCAACGCCAAGAGTTTTCCTCTAATACTTTCGTTTGTGTTATCCCCACGCGAGCGGTCAAACTCTTCTTTGCCCAAATCGGTAAGTCGAAGTCTATATGAGCGGATCGTCTTAAGCTCCTTCTCGACCCACCGTTTGGCTAGCAAAGGCGTAATCAGAGTCTCGAATTCTCGAGTTGATATTGACAGCAGCGTAGATAAATTTGTGACGTCAAGTGATTCGTAGAACTTATCCTCATAGAGCGAATTGAGCTCTTGGAGTAGCCGAGACCTAAGATTCTCATTCTCCACGGACATGGAGATTCTCCCAGACTAATGTCACGCGCAAGAATGGATGGCGGCGTACCGCCGTAACTAGCCACGCAGTATCATCCGGACCTGCAACTACCCGCTTGAAGGCTCTGGCTACTTTACCAATAACCTGAGAAGTTCCGCTTCGTCGATGGTTTTGACGCCGAGCGAGCGGGCTTTGTCGAGCTTGGAGCCGGGGTCGGCGCCGGCGACGACGTAGTCGGTCTTCTTGCTGACCGAGCCGGTGACGCGCCCGCCGGCTTCTTCGATCAGGCGCGTGGCTTCGTCGCGGGAATAGGTGGGGAGAGTGCCGGTCAGGACGAACTGCTTCCCGGCAAGCTTACCTTCCGCTTTGCGCGCTTTCTTCTGCTCGAACTGCAAGCCGGCTTTGCGCAGTTTCTCAATAACGGCAAGATTTCGCTTCTCGCGGAAAAACTCCAGGATCGCCTCGGCAACGCGTGGGCCTACCTCCTCGACCTGCAACAGTTCTTCTTCGCTTGCCTTGGCCAGCTTATCGAGCGAGCCGAAGTGGTCGGCGAGCAATTGCCCGGTGCGCTCGCCGACAAAGCGAATACCGAGCGCGAAGATCAGCCGCGCGAGCTCGGCTTTCTTGCTGTTCTCGATCTCCTCGAGCAGATTTGCTGCCGATTTCTCGCCCATGCGCTCCAGGCTCGCGAGCTGCTCCTGCGTCAGGCTATAGAGATCGGCCGCATCGTGCACGAGGCCTTTGTCCACGAGTTGGTCCACGAGCTTGTCACCCAGGCCGTCGATATTCAGGGCGCGGCGGCCGGCAAAGTAAAGCAACGTCTCCTTCAGCCGGGCCGGGCAGGCCGCGTTGACGCAGCGGTAGGCCACTTCTCCTTCAAATCGGTGCACCTCGCCGCCACATACCGGGCACTTCTTGGGCATACGGAACTCGCGACCGTCGGGCGCCTCCTTCATGACCTTTACAACTTGCGGGATCACTTCTCCGGCGCGCTGGATGAGCACCGTATCGCCGATCTTGACCCCGAGCCGCTCGATCTCATCCATGTTGTGAAGTGTAGCGTGGCTCACAGTAACGCCGCCAACGTCCACGGGTTCGAGGTCGGCGACCGGCGTCAGCGTGCCCGTCCGACCGACCTGAGCACGGATGTCCATGACTTTCGTGGTGGCTTGGCGCGCGGGATATTTGTAGGCGACCGCCCAGCGCGGCGATTTCGCGGTCGTGCCGAGCTCCTCCCACAAGCGCGTGTCGTTCACCTTGACGACGATGCCGTCGATTTCGTAGTCGAGGCTATCGCGCTTCGACTCCCACTCCTGGATGTAGGCCAGCAGCTCGTCAAACGACCGACACAGCCGCCGATGAGGATTCACCTTGAAGCCCATCTTGACCAGCGCATCAAGCACCTTCGCGTGCTCACTGAGCGGCACACGGCCGTTCACGGCCAGGAAGTAGAGGAACATATCGAGGCGGCGCTCCGCGACAATGCGGGGGTCGAGCTGTCGCATCGAGCCCGCGGCGGCGTTGCGCGGGTTGGCGAATTTCGGCTCGCCCGCCGCCTCGCGCTGGGCGTTCAACTTGTCGAACGCCTGGCGCGTCATGATGACCTCGCCGCGCACCTCGAAGCGCTTTGGGCCGCCGATGATTCTCAGTCTCTTCGCGTCAATGCGCAGTGGGACGGAACGTATGGTCTTCACATTTGACGTGACATCCTCACCCGTTGTCCCATCACCGCGTGTCACGCCGTGGACGAGCAGGCCGTCTTCATACGTCAGGGCCATGGAGAGCCCGTCGAGCTTGAGCTCGCCCACGTACTCAACCTCCGCCCGCCCGGAGAGCTCGCGTACGCGGCGGTCGAAGTCACGCAACTCGTCCACCGAGTAGGTATTATCGAGGCTCAGCATGGGCGCCGAATGGCGCACTTTGGCGAATTCCTCGGCGGGCTGACCGCCCACACGCTGAGTGGGAGAATCGGGCGTGCGCAGCTCCGGACGTTCGCGCTCCAGATCCTGAAGCCGGCGCATGAGCCGGTCGAACTCGTAGTCGGAAATTTCGGGATCGTTCAGGACGTAGTAACGGTACTCATGGTGGCGGATTTGCTCTCTCAATCTGACGATTTCTTTTTCAGCGCTCTTGGACACCGAGGGCCCTCGGGTACGGTATCGAACTGGCGTGCACTCGCAGCCAATTATACTCTGGCGCCGTGAAGAATTCCGGCGCGGGGTGCCAAGGGCCGGCGCCGGACAACGCGCCCTGCCCGTCTTGACATCGAAGCGAGTGGACTGCTAGCTTCCCGAGAGGAAGCGCTATCCGCACAAGGAGAAGGCGCGGGAATGAAGAACATTTTTGTCGCTGTCTTCGCCGCCATGCTGACTGCAGGCTCCACCACCTGGGCGCAGTACCCCCAGCCAGGAAAGCCCGAGACGGGCCGCTTCGGTGATCCCACCGCGACGGCGCGGTTTTTCCAGGACCTCTTCTACGGTGTCGTCAAGGGCCTCGATAAGAGCGAACTGGTGCTCGAGAAGAACAAATTCGGCGTCGATCAGTCCATCAAGCTGAATGACAAAACCAAGTTCGTTCACGACGGGGAGCCCAGCACCTTCGACAAGCTCAAGGTCGGCGACCAGGTCTGGATTCAGATCAAAAAGGATAAGAAATCCGGCGAGATGATCGCGAAGAAGGTCTTCACGGGCGTGGTGGCACCCACGGTACGAAAGTAATGTATGAAGTCTTAACCGACAGGAGGCCTTCGCCATCCCCCAGGGAGATGACCTTCCAGAGACCGCACCCCGGGATCCCTCTTCTTCCTTCGTACTTCGTGCGTCATACTTTATACTTTAGCCTTTGAAAAGCGCCACGCTCATCTACAATCCGGTTGCCGGGCGTCATCCGGCACGGCGCGAGCGGCAGATTCGCGCCGCGGCCGAGGAACTGCGGCGCGCGGGAATCGAGGTGAGGCTCGCGGCCACCCGCGGACCCAGCAACGCCAAAGATCTGGCGCGAGCCGCTGCAGACGACGGTGCCGAACTGGTTCTGGTATGCGGCGGCGACGGCACGGTCAACGAGGTCATCAACGGCCTGGTCCCTGGGAGTGCCACGCTGGGCATCCTTCCCGGCGGGACCGCCAACATCATCGGCAAAGAACTGCAGCTCCCTCACCACCCCATCCGCGGGGCGCGCGCTCTGCCGAGTTGGAAGCCGCGGCGCATCGCCCTGGGGCGCGCCACCTGGCTCGACCCCGCGACCCGCCAGCCCACGCAGCGCCTTTTCATCAGCGTGGCCGGCGTGGGTTTCGACGCCTACATCATTCACCGGCTTTCCTGGTCTCTGAAGATGTCCTGGGGAGTGGTCAGCTACGGACTGGAGGCGGTCCGTCAGGCGCTGCGGTATTCCTTTCCGCGCTTCCGTTTCACGAGCGACGGCCGGGACCGCCAGGCGACCTTCGCCGTGATTCACCGCACCGGGCACTACGCCGGCTGGCTGCCGCTTGCGCCCACGGCTGGCCTGTTCAAACCCGGTTTCACCGCCTGCCTGTTTACCAGCACGAGCCGGGCACGCTACTTCTTTTATGCGGCCGCGGTTGTGTTGCGGCAGCACCTGCGTTTGAGGGACGTCGAGCTTGTCGACTGCTCCAAGGTTGACTGCGTGGGCGAGGAACCAGGAAAGCCCATCTACTTCGAACTTGACGGTGAACTGGCCGGCCAGCTTCCGGCAACCTTCGAGATCGTTCCTGACGCGTTGACGGTGCTCGTGCCCTAACCAGGAACTGGAAATTGGAAACTGGTGTTGTGTAGCCCAAAAAAAGTGAAACATCCGATGACATGTCATTCTGAGCGCAGCGAAGAATCTGCCCTTTTCTAATCGTATGGAATAACTGCAGATGCTTCGCTTCGCTCAGCATGACAACGAGCGTCCCGCGTGTCCCACTTATCTCTGAAACAGGAAACTAGAAATTCGGCGCTCGGATTTCGGGTACAATCACCAATTTCGAGTTTCGATCTTTCGAGTTTCCACTTTCGATTTTCGAGTTTCCGGTTTGGACAATCTCACTCATACCCTGACTGCCGTCGCGATAAGCCATGCCGGCCTGAACCGCAAGACGCGCTTCGCCACACTGGCCTTGGTCATCGGCTCAAGTCTCCCCGACATCGACTCGGTCTCGCGCTTTGACAGCTCGGCGACCTACCTGAAGTACCACCGCGGGATCACGCATTCGCTGCTAGGTGTGATCGTGCTGGGAGTTCTGCTCGCCGCGGCCGTTCACTACCTGGGACGACGGGCGCGCGCGAAGAAGACCGGCCCTCCGGTTGACGCTCGCTGGCTGCTGGTTTGCTCCCTGCTCGCCACCACCAGCCACCTGCTGCTGGATTTCACCAATGCTTACGGCGTGCGCCCTTTCATGCCTTTCAGCGGCCGCTGGTACGCGTGGGATATCATGTTCATCATCGATCCCCTGCTGCTGGTGTTGCTGGCGCTGGGACTCGGGTTGCCTTGGCTTCTCCGGCTGGTTTCGGAGGAGGTCGGAGCGCGCAAGCCGAGCTACCAGCGCGGGGCGATCTTTGCGCTCTCCTGCATGGTCCTTCTGTGGGGGCTTCGCGATTTCGCGCACCGTCGCGTGCTCGGCCTGCTCGATTCCCACACCTACCTGCAGGAGAATCCCCAGCGCGTTGGAGCATTCCCGACGCCCGTTAATCCCTTCGCGTGGACGGGCGTGGTGGAGACCGCTTCCGTCTACCATGTTCTCCCCGCGAACGCACTCGAGGACGACGTGGACGCCACCCGCACACGTGTCTTCCGCAAGGCGGAGTCGACGCCGCCCCTGGAGGCGGCACTGAAGACCCGTACCGCGGCGATCTTTCTCGATTTCGCCCGCTTCCCCTGGGACAGCGTCGCGGAAACAGAAGACGGCTATGACGTGACGCTGCGCGATCTGCGCTTTCTCAGCTCCGCCACGGCACGACGCGGCTTCGTGGTGGACGTCCGACTTGACAAGCAACTGCGCGTGCGATCGGAGTCCTTCAGTTTTTCAGGCGAACCGCAACGCCGCGAAGGTCAGGAAGGATCGGAAGAAGACGAGCGGGAAGCTTCCGGCGCAGGCTCCTCGGACGGCTTCCCTGCCAGCCGCCGGTAAATCATCGAACCCGCCACCACCAACAGGACCACAACCAGAGACACCCAAACAAAGTTGGCCTTCAGGTAAGCCTCCGCCTGCGCTCCAAATCGCGCGGCGAGCAGTGCTTCCCCCCCGAACCGCAGGCTGCGCCCCACCAGCAAGGCTACTCCGAACCCCACGGCGTTCACGCGCAGCGCGCCCGCCGCAACCAAGAAAGCCTTGAAGGGTGCCGGCGGGGGCAGTAGCGAAGCCGTCAGGATGGCCACGAATTCGTTGCGTTCCAGCCACCGGTGGGCGCGAACGAGTGACGCCGAAGACCGCCGGCGCCAGAGGAAGCCCGCCCCGCTCCGCGCCAGGCCGTAGATCACGTAGGCCCCGGCCACCGAGCCCAGCGTCGAGGCGAGCGCGTAGAGCAAAGCTCGTTCCGGATGCTGAGCCGAAAGGTGCATCAGGAGCAGGTCGTTGAGCGAAGGGAGTGGAACAAAGGAGGAGTCGAGGAAGGAGATTCCAAACAGCCCCCAACCGCCATACAGCGCCAGGAACTGTCCAAGCTTAATGGAAAGAGTTTTGAGAAAAGACAAGGGTCCGTACCTGGAAATGATCGGCCCGCTATTCTAAGCGCAACGCGCAATTCGCGCAATCGCGAGAGCGCGGTGGCATCGGAATTTCCGCATGCGGCGATGCGCACGCGGAACTTCGGGTTCGGAGAGAAGCCGTCGGGGCCTGATATGTAGCCATCGCCTCCCGCGGCGCCTTCTCGCACTCGGCCGGTTCACGAAGGAATTGTAGAATCAGAGGAACGTCGCCTCATTCAGCTTTGCGGATTTTCAGCATGAAAGCATTGTAGCGTGTCTCTCGGTTCATTGGACTTCTTAACACACTCGCGATTCCTGTGATTGCATGCCGACGGCCCCCGTCTCTAAGGAAACGAGTCTGCCCGTCTCATCTGAAGTAAAGCAGCCTCAGGGATATCCAGAAGACCGGCCGGAAGATGTAAGGGAAAACTCGCCAGCAAAGGAGGAGGCCAACGATCGCGAGCGTCGGGTTGCGCGTCACGGCGGCGAAGCGACGAGCGCCGGCTTCGCCCAGAACCAAGCCGATCGCCGAGCTGCCGTCGAGCGGCGGGACGGGAATCAGATTGAAGAGAGCGAGCAGGAGATTGAGAGAAAAAAGGATGCTCACGAAGAACGCCACACCTTCGGCCGCCCCCGGAGAGGCAGCATCCACCACATGCGTGAATCCCACCCTGGCAGGCTCGGCCAGGACTCGGGCGATGATCAGGAGACGAATCGCCCCGGCGGCAATCAGGACCAGCGTCAGGTTCGCCACCGGCCCGGCCAAAGCCATCCACGCTGCGCGGAGCGGGTGGCGGTCGCGCCACGCCGGATCGTAGGGCGCACTCGCCCAGCCGATCATCCATCCGCCCAGTGCGTAGGAGAGGATGGGCATAATCACGGTGCCAAAGATTTCTCGGCGCATGTGGGGAATGGGGTTCAGCGTCACTTGCCCGCCTCGAGACGCCGTCGGATCCCCTCCCCACTTCGCCACCAACGCGTGCGCCGCCTCATGGCACGTCAGCGAAAAAAGGAAAACGACGTACCACACCACGCCGTTGGCAAGAAGGTTGGAGTCCATGCTGGGAGTCTAGCAGAGAAGGCATCACCACTCGATGGCAATGCGAGACCTCTTCACGGCTTCGACTCTGCCTGCTTGAGGCCGCGGAGGGGTTTCTGTGCAGGTGTGCCGTAGTAATCGAGAATACTGGCAGCGGTGCTTTTTTCCAGCAGAAAGCGATACGCTGTCTCCAGAAAAGGATTCTGGTCAGGTTTCTTCAGTACGGGCGTTTCCCAGTACACGACCCGAAAACCGCAATGTTCTAGGAGGCGCTGAAGCGTTTGCGGGGTGAAAAACCACAAATGATGCACTGCCGCATAATGACGCCAGCGATGCCGCTTGAGGTGGAGCAGGCTTTGAAGACTCTTGATTTTGGCGCTCACTCCTGCCAAGTTGGGGACACTAACATAGAGAATGCCCTCCGGATGGAGCAGTTCCCAGCTTCGCTGAAGCTCCGGAAGCGGATTCTGAGTGTGTTCCAGCACGTGGTTAAAGCGCACGACATCGAATCGCAATCCACCGAAGTCAATTCCCTTCAATTGGCCTTCCCAGACAGGACAACCCACTTCTCGCGCGGCCGGCGTCAGTCCGATGTCGCATCCCGCGACCGTCCAGCCGCACTCCTTCGCATCGCGGAGAAATGATCCATCACCACAGCCAACATCCAGCAAGGTTTTTCGCTCTTTATTGTCTGCGCCCAGCAGACGGTAAGCGGTGTCGATTTGCCTCCTGAACTGATAGAACTGCTCCCGCGTGAGCGGCGTCACCGGAGCCGGTTCAGAAAAATACGTTTGATTATATACATGGTCAGAGAGTTCCTCAAAAGTGGGACGCGGATTCAGAAACTCCAAATGACACGCCGGGCATCGACTCAACCGAAAGCCTTGATAATCTCTGGCAAAAGGTCGTGGCGGGATTCGACAGAGCGGACAAGTGATCTCCTCCCAGTGTTGAAAGGCGGTGCCAATCACGGAGCCGGGACTACCGAAGAGCCGTTGGTCCATATCCCTCATCTGATCCTTGATACACCACTTAGGCCCGCACTCAAAGACTTGCACGCGAGAAAAGCCCCGCTCTGCTCCAGCACTTTCCGCCCTCCTGCCCCTCAGCCTTCCAGCTCGCTCAGCGGCTGGCGTAAGCCCCCGAAGTGACCGCATCCTCTGGAAGGAGCATTCGGAGAGTCAGAGGAAGCTTACTCCTCGACTCCGCCATAAAAAACGACCGCGATTGCTCGCGGCCCTGTAACTGTTGACTGTGAACTGTAAGCTGGCGACTGTTCTCCGACAACTGAGTTGAGCAGCCACGCCGCTCCGAGATCTCAAATCGCAGATTCAAGATTCCCGAGGCGCTGAGCGATGTGTCCCGAGCCTGCCCCGCAGAGCGGGACCTCGGAACCGGTTCTCTCTTAGAAAGGAGGTGATCCAGCCACAGGTTCTCCTACAGCTACCTTGTTACGACTTCACCCCAATCATGGTTCATACCTTGGGCGCTATCGTCCTTGCGGTTGGAATCGCGACTTCTAGTACAAACCACTTTCGTGATGTGACG
>Ga0315282_10014602_pt1 | contig 11666 bp, 5 predicted proteins | sample YL17G07_20_MG_FD_203693 | JGI IMG/M metagenome (GOLD analysis project Ga0315282, IMG submission 203693) | Sediment microbial communities from Yellowstone Lake, YNP, Wyoming, USA - YL17G07_20 | ecosystem: Environmental > Aquatic > Freshwater > Lake > Sediment | place: USA: Wyoming | collected...
CCAAAATCAGCCCCACGCGCACGGTCAAGCCTCCACAAACAGGGAAAACCTATTCCGTCCTTTTCGCCAATCCGGGCAAGCTGGTGAAACCCGGCAATAGGGTGACCGTGGTCATCGGGGATCTCCGGGCCGAGAATCTTACCGTGCAACAGTGAAGATCGGGGTTTGTCTGGACATATCCCTGCTATACAAATGATGGGCTACGCTTCGCGGGACTACTTCAGCTCCAACACCCGATTGAGAACGTCCTCGGAAACTCGGAATACCGTGCCGTGGCGGTGGTCGTTGGGGAAGGACATCTCCTTGGAGACGTCTTCCCAGTTCTTGAGATCGCGGGACTTCACTGCTCCATAATACTGCGGCCTGGCATAGTGGTCGAAATAGACGAAGTACTCGTCACCGATCTTAATGGCCGAAGGACCTTCGACCCAGCTGATCGTGAACGGTTCGGATACGTTTCTCCAAGGGCCTTCCGGGCTGTCGCCGACGGCGGTCCGCAGGTTTTTCTTGACCGGCGTCTTGGTCTCATCCTTCACGATCAGAGAGTACTTACCGTCGGCTTTTAGGATGGTCGCGTCAATGACATTGAAGCCGCCATCGAAAAGCAGCTTTGTCGGACTGAACGTTTTGAAATCTCTCGTGGTCACGTAATAGATGCGATGGTTCCAGCCGTTGTCGCCGGTCTGATCGGTCTCGGGGAATCGTCCGGGAATGGTGGTTGACCAAAAGATCAGGAACTGCTGTTTCACGTCATCGTAGAACAGCTCCGGGGCCCAGCAGTTGCGGGCCTCCGGCTCATGCTCCATCACCGGGATCGCTTTCTGTTCGGACCAGTGAATCAGATCCTTCGAACAGGCGTAACCGAAGCCCGTTTTCCCCTGCCAGCCGGTCGTCCAAACCATGTGAAACGTGCCGTCAGGCCCCTGAAGGATGCAGGGGTCGCGCATCAGAGTTTCCTTTTGGCCGATTCGTGGCGCGAGAAAGGGCTTGTCGTTGTTGAGCGCAGTCCACTTGCAGCCGTCGCGGCTGTAAGCCAAATGCAGACCGTCCTGGCCGTTGCGTCGAAATGACGAGAAAAGGTAGCCAGCTTCTTCCGTCTTCCCGGTCTTTGTCTGGCTGGCCGTGGCGCCCAGCGACCGAACCGACAGATTGTCGAACTGCGCGGTGTGCCAGCCGCATCCCACGCCGACCATGCCGGAGCTGAAGGTGCGATCCTCGACGTCGGCGATCTGCTTGTTATCCACGAATGCCTTGATGGCCGTCTTGGCGAATCGAAGTCTCAGAGTGTGCCAACTATCGGCGGAGAAAGGAACTTTGCCCGAAGAAATCGTCGCCGTGGAGGCCAGCAGTTCCCAGTCGCCCGAGTGGCCTACTTTCAACCAATAGCCTTTCGGCGGCTTGGCGTTTTGGGGGATGGTCCCGACGCGCCCGAAGAGCGAAACAAAGCCGCTCTTCTCGATCAGGGCATCGGCGCTGACCTCGTAGTCGCGCCAGTCAGTGCTGCCCAGAAACGTTTCGGGATAGGGGTTAAGATGATCGTGCCACTCGATGCCTTTCTTGTCTATCACCTGGCGCAAACAATTCCCGTCGCCGTCGTTGCGTTTTGCGATTTCGAAGATGCCGGCCTGATCCGAAAAATACTTCGGTGTCGTACCCGGCGCGTAACTCTCAAAATCATCACGGTCAGGCATCGGGAAAGGGGCCGCCGAGGGACTCGCGGCCGCACCTTTGGTCTGGCCCTCAGTCGTGGTCAGCGAATAGATGCAGCCGCCATCGAATGGGATCGTGAATGCTCCGTTCTGGGGTGTCACGTCATTCAGCCGGATGAACTCTTCCGTGGCATTTGTGCGCCAAACGTGCACCGTCGAATTCGAAAGCCCTCCGGCCATCTGGAAAGTGACTTTCTGGCTCTCAGTGGAATCCACCGTTTCAACGATCATGCTGTAATCGCTTTCATTGGGCGATTTCAGAGTCACATAGCTTCCGCCGTTCGGCAGATAGCCACATCCGCCGCTTTCAACATACTTCCAACCGGGCTTGGCGAATTGCGTCGTGTGAGCGGTTGCCCACAAGGCGGGCTGTACCTCGTAATATCCCGACCAGGGAGTATTCGCCTTCATCACTCCCGAACCCGGCAATGGCAGATTGTCATAATAGGAGGTGACGGGACTCCAGATCACCGTCTTGGTCATCTTGCCGGTGATGTAGTTTCGGTTGTACATCTTGGCCAACGCCTTCGCGCCGTCCCACGTGCCTTTCCACGGACCGTCTTCGCTCGACCAGATCGGCTTGCCGCACTCGCGAGCGGCCGGCGTGCTGTTGTACTTCGGATAATGGACGCCGACCGCATGAATTGCGCGCGCAAGAACGGCGTCTTTCTTCATCGCCTCGACGATCGTCCATTGGTTGATTTCCTCCGCGGCGACGATCTTCACATCCTTGAGGTCGCCCCGGTCCAGCGTTTGCCGCAGCAACTTGATCCATTCGGCATCATAGGGCGTTTCATTCCAGATGCCGACATAATTGATGTCGAGACCGTGCGCGGCCTTGGCGCCCTTGATGAATGTCACCATGTAGTCGGCGTTGTCCTGCGAATAAAATTTGCCGTTGCCGATCCAGCCAGGCGCGCCCCATTCGAGGCAGTCGAGAATCACGTCGGGGTTGCGCTTCCGGGCCTCCTCCATCAGCCACCACTCATAGCCGCGGTTGTAGTGTTCGTCGGTGCGCGTGTGCCTGTGGCTGGGTTCGCAGCCGTCGGTCGAATTGACATCGCCGCCGATCTCGACCTTGAGATGCTGAAAGCCCGCGCCGTAGTTGGGCTTGAAGAGAAAGTCGAGAATCTGACCGCGATAGGGTTCGGCGTAATCCATCAGCAGGCGGGACGACGCGCCCGCACTGCACGCGCCGATCCCCTCGAAGACGCGTCCCTCCCGCCGCCCGTCCAGCGTGATCGTTCTCGGTTCGGCCGCACCGACCGTTCGCAGACTGAGTGCGACGATGAAGAAATATACGATTACTTTCGTCTCCACTACTCCCCTCCTGAAAGCATTGGGTCCTTGACCCAACCAGGCGTTCGGTTCACCATCTCCATGTTTTCTCTCGGACCATTCCGAAGCGAGAGCAGATTCGTGAAACTCCCCTCCGTTCATTCCTCCAGCTTGTCGGCCCATTCGGGGATTTGGAACTGCACCGCCTTGGCTTGGCGATCGAACTCGGCCTGCATCGGTTCGAGCAAGTCCTTGTGAGCGGGATCGCGCGCCAGGTTTTTCTTCTCATCCGGATCGGCCTTGAGATCGTACAGCTCGGTCCAATCGTCGTGGCCGGGGTATTTGATCAGCTTGGCCGTCTCGGTGCGGACAGCCAGGGTTGTGGGCGTCCGGCCCATTCCCCGCTCATAAAAGTATTCATAGAAAAATGCTTTGCGCCATTCGCCCGGCCGCCCTTCGAGCAAGGGGCGCCAGCTCCGGCCCTGCATCGTTGCAGGAATCGTCACGCCGGCCAGATCGAGCAGCGTCGGAGCAAGGTCTATGTTGAGAATCATTTCGTCTGCCGTCTTGCCCTTGTCGCCGAGCTTGGGCCAGCGCAGCAGCATGGGAATGCGCAGGCTTTCGTCGTAGGCGGAGCGCTTGTCGCCGAGGCTGTGCTCACCGAAATAGTAGCCGTTGTCGGAGCAATAGATGACCACGGTGTTTTCGGCCAGTCCCAGCTGGTCGAGCGTATCGAGAATCCGGCCCACGTTTTGGTCCACACCGGCCAGGCAGCGAAAGCAATTCCGAATGTTCTCGAAATTGCTCCCCGGCCGACCCGCTTTGGCTTTCTTCGCGGCAGCGGCCTTCTTTCCCGGGCGGGTCACCGTGGGTCCTGGCTCGAGCAGAAACGGCGGCCGGCAGTCGGCGTTTGCGGCGGGTCGGGGCTCTTCGCCGGCAAAAAGATCCTTGTTTCGCTCGGCCGGCTGCCGCGGATCGTGAGGCGACTTGAAACCGATCACCATCGAAAACCGTTTGGCCTTGTTGTCCTTGATGAATTGGACGGCGTAGTCGGTGACCACGTCGTCAATCCAGCCCTTGGTTGGCGTTTCCTGGCCGTTGACCTCGAAAGGACAATCCAGGTAGCGCCCCTGGCCGATGTGACTGGCGGAGAAATCAAATCCCGGTCGCTGCCCTCGCTGATTGTCCATGTGCCATTTGCCGAAGTAGCCGGTGGTATAGCCGGCGGCGCGGAGCAGTGTGGCATGAGTGACGCTGTCCACGGGAAACGGAGTGCGGTTGTTGGCCACGCCGTTGAAGTGGCTGTAACGGCTGGTGAGAAAACACGCGCGGCTCGGCGAGCAAAGCGAATTGACGACGAAGGCGTTGCGGAAGCGCACACCCTCGGCCGCCAGACGATCCATGTTGGGCGACTTGAACCATGGGAACCGCGCGCGCGCGCCCTGCTCCTTCTGCACCACGCTCATGGCGTCCCAGCGCTGATCGTCGGTGTAGAGGAAGATGAAATTCGGCCGCTGAGATTTGTCGCCTCCAGCAGCTTCGCTTGGTGCCGTACGCAGCTTGGAGGCCAACGACATCGCAGCCGCTCCACTCGCCATTGTCCGGAAAAAATCCCTTCGATTGCGTGTCATCCCGCCGTTCCCTTCAGTTCCGGGTTCACAGTTCAGCGCATTGCACACCCAGCACGTCTTGCTTTCTTGCCAAGATAATGAAAGAGTCAGACCAAAGATCTGGACTCCGAACCCGGGGAATCTCCTTCTTCGTGTTACTTCGTGTCCCTTCGTGGATAAAATCGTCTTTTGCTTCTGCCTCAGTCTGCGAAATCCGCGAAATCTGCGGTTCCAGGTTTTGCCGCTCTTCTCTCACTTCACCGCCTTGATCGCGTCGCGCAAGCGCTGCTCGGCCTCGGAACTCCAATAGCCGCAATCGAGCTGCAAGAAAACGGAGGTGTAGGGAATCGTGAGGTCGGTTTTCAGAATCAGGATGCGGAACACCTCGCCCGCCTTGTCGAGCTTGGCGATGATCTCTTCGTGCGGCAACGTGTTGACGGTACGATTGCCGAGCCGTCGCTTCAACCCCTCGCGGTAACGGTTGATCCCCGGCGCGTCTTTTTCCGGAACGTATTGCAGCTCCGAATCGAGATAGACCACAGGCCGCACGTGGCGCGTCCGATCCAGCGCCGCCAGCACCGCCCGGGTCACCGCGAGCTGATCGCCGCCGGTGTAAACGGTCTCGATCCCCGCGCGGCTTTGCGCCGGATAGGCCGAATCGGCGATCACGATCCAGTTGCGATGGCCCATCACCGGCAGTTCGTCTGTCAGGGTTCGCCACCATGGGGCCGTGTGGCAAGCGCTGCTCAAGACTGCCAAAGCGATCATCGCCGTCCCTATCGGCAAAGTTCGCCATCCCTGTGTTCGCCCCATCCTCGTGTGCATGGAATTCTCCTTTCGCGAATGAATTCGGGGAGTTCGGCTCCCCGAATCTCCATTTCATTTGACCGAGAACTTGTAGATCGTCGTCTGGCGATAGGTTTCGCCCGGCCTCAGAATGGTTGACGGAAAGTTGGGCTTGTTGACCGAGTCCGGGTAGTGCTGCGTTTCGAGGCAGAAGCCGGCGTGCTGGGGATAGGCCGCGCCGCCTTTGCCTTTCAGTTTGCCGTTCATGCCGTTGGCGGTGTAGAGCTGCACACCGGGCTGAGTCGTCCACATCTCCATCACGCGACCCGTCTTCGGATCATAGGCGCGCGCGCCCAGCGCCAGCGTCCCACCGCCACTGTTCAGCACGTAGTTGTGGTCATAGCCGCCCGTGTCCTTGAGCTGTGCGATGCGCGCGCCAATCGCCGTCGGCTGGGTGAAATCGAGCGGCGTGCCGGCGACGCTCGCGATCTCGCCCGTCGGAATCAAATCCTTGTCGGCCGGCGTGTATTTGTCGGCGGTGATCATCAGCTCTTGCGCCAGCACGTCGCCCGACGCCTGGCCGGCGAGATTGAAATAGGCGTGGTTGGTGAGATTGACGGGCGTGGGCTTGTTGGTGGTCGCCGTGTAGTCGAGTTTCAGCGTGTTGTCGTTGGTCAGCGTGAAGACGACGACGACCGACAGATTTCCCGGATAGCCTTCCTCGCCGTCGGCGCTGAAGTAGGCCATTCCCACCGCAGGACCCTCGGCACTCGCGACCGGCCCGCCTTTCCAGACCTGCTTGTCGAAACCTTTGCGCCCACCATGGATGGAGTTCGGGCCGCTGTTGACCGCCAGCTTGTATTCCTTGCCGTCGAGGGTGAAGCGCGCGCCGCCGATGCGGTTGGTCACGCGCCCGATCGTCGAGCCGAAGCAAGGATGCCCCGCGAGATACTGCTCGAGATTATCGAACCCCAGCAGCACGTCATCGAGCTTGCCGTCGCGATCGGGCACGTGCAGTTCGGTGATGATCGCGCCGTACGTCATGATCTTGGCCACGGCGCCCTTGGCGTTGGTCAGGACATACAGCTCCACCGGCATCCCTTCGCGCGTTTTGCCGAAATCCACCTTTTTCACGCTCCCCGCCATGGTCGTCTCTCCTTTCCTCTTCTCCCCTTTCGTTCGCGCCTTTGCGCCGATCCCCGCGATACATAGAACTGCGAGGGATAGCAGCATCAACCCGAGCGGCAAACAACCTTTTCTCATCGTACGACTCCTCTGCGAAGTGTTGTGTATTCCAGGCAAATGGGGAGCGCGGTTGGTCAGGCTGCGGCCTTTCACCGGCTGACAGCCTGCGCCACTTCGCTCCCGCAATTCCTTCAGACGATTGTTACTTCCAGCGACTCTCCCGATTGGAGGTTCGCTGCACTATCCAGCATGATCAACAGCCTGCCGGCCTCCACAGCGTCCAGAGTATACGAAGATTTCACTTGCTTGCCGGCGGCTGTGACGCTCACTTTTTTGATCTTGGCGCCATCCGTCACCCGACAGCTAAGTGTGCGCAGCCGCAGCCTGCCCCACTTGACCTCGATCGTCTCGCGCTGCGTCGCACCCTCGCGCTTCTGCGAGAACGTGCCCCACCCTTCGGCGGTCGTGAAGGCCGCGCGAAAGTCCTCGGGCGTCAATCTCGGCGCAAATCCTATGTGTCCCATTGGTCCATGATATTCATAACCGCACGCCGCGAGATAAACCCCGTAGCTCGCCATCGAGCGCGCATAGTGATCGCCGCACTCGATCTCGTTCCACGGATTGCGCCGCGAGGCGTGATAGCGATCATGCACCGCGCGCGCAACCGCCAAGCCCTCCTTCAACATCCCCTCCCAGATCATGTGCCCGGCGACCTGATACTCGAAGCCGTTCATGCACTCGTTGAAATAGCCATAGGCCCAGTCGGGCGCCTTGCCCTGCGTGTCTTTCTTGTCGCCGTGCGGCCACGTGCACATGAGCAGCCCCGCCTCGCCCGGCATGGCATACCAGCGGCCGCTCTTGTTGACCTCGCGATAAGGGCCGACATCGGGCGTGAAGTTGTAGCGCCACAGCGCCTGCAGCGCCTGCTTCACGTGCTTCTCGGACATGATCCGGCCCAGCGCGACCTGAAACGCCCAGCTCTGGCCGAACACCTGGTCAATCTCGCAGCCGTTGCCCGACTTCATCGCTTCGGGATGCGCGGGATCGGGCTTGTGGACAAAGTACTCGCCGTTCCAGCACACCTCGACGATCTTCTTGCTGCCGACATCGAAGATCGCACGCGCGCGTTTCGCAAACTCCTCGTCGCCGACCTCTTTGGCCATCTCTTCGCCCGCGCGCAGGGCCGCGAGATAAAGCCCGCTCAGCCACGCCACGGGCCCATACCAGTCGGTGTCGAGCGTGTTGTGCTGCTTGCCTTCGAGAATGCCGTCGCCGTTGCCATCCTGCCCGATGAGGTATTCCAGCGCCTTTTTGATGCGCGGCCAGTTGCGTTTGAGAAACTTGTCGTCGGCCGACATCTGATGTTCGCGATAGGCGCTCAGGATGCGGCCCGCCTGCCCGTCCGCCGCGGGGAAGTCGTTGAATTCGCCGCGGAAGCGAATCGCGCCGGTCTTGGCATCCATCGCCCGACCGAAGTCGGCCCTCTCGCGCACCGACCGTTCAAGTTGCGGAAAAAGGCGCGCGACCGCATGGGCATATTGCCACACGTGCGCGCACGTTCCCGCGCAACACCCCACGCCTTCCCAGCCGTAGAAGCGCCCGCTCGTAAACCAGTAAGAGGTCGAGGTCGCGAGGATCGAAGTGTTGAGAAACGTGCGGTCGAGGAACCAATAGGGCAGCGTCGAATCATGCCACGTGCCGTGCCAGAGGCGCGTTTGCGCCGCCAGCGAGTCAAAGTTCTTTGCGACATACTCGGCCACCGCCCGCGCCGAATCGAAGCGGTTGGCATAGTGCCGGCCCTTGTCGGCCATCTTGTCGAAGGAGATATTTGGGAAGTGCCACGTAATGACAAAGGTGACTTTCTCCGATTGTCCAGGCTCGAGTGCGAATTTACGGCCAAGCGCGCCCGATAGCTTTTGCCCGGGGATACCCTTTGCCTCTGGCGGCGTCGCCAAACCCGTGGCCCCTGCGCGGTCGTCTTTGCGCGGTTGGAGCAGTGCCAGCCCCATGGTTCCGAAGTCCGGTTGATCGTTCAGCGCCACCGGCGCCTTTGCCGGCTGATCGCTGAATACAATGTCGTCAATCCCGATGTTTCCCCAGGAGCCGGTCTCGTTGTCCACGATCTGAAGCTGGGCCTTCTTGCCTGACAGGTCGCGCACGTCAAACGAATGAGACGCCATGCGATTGTCATTTCGACCCGTCGCCGTGCGGACGACCTTCTCATCAACGAGGAGATCCAGGCAGGTTCTGCCTTTGTGCGCGCCGCCCCCGATCAGGAAATTGATGTAATTGCGTTCGATGGTGAAAGGCTTGCTGGTCATCGTGCCGGTGTGCGCGTCTCCCTTGGCGACGTCCTCGCCCTGGCGCGTGTTGTGCGAGTTGACGAGACGTTTGCCTTGCGAGCCAACGTCGCCCTGATAGGCGGGCATCTTGGCTGTCTCGACCGGACCGCCGCCGAATGCCGTGCCCGTCACGGTCCAACCTTCATACGTAGGCTTCTCGAAGTCATCGAAGACGACGTCCGGCCGCTCAACAGGGTGCTTCGCCTTTTTCGGGAACGGTTCGAAGCTGCATTCGAGGAATGTCATTCGGCGGCTCGACACCACACGATTTCGTCGCATGCCGCGAGCCGCAGAGCCGCTGTACAGACAAACCGCGTTCTCCAGCCATCCTGTCATCTCGCAGCTGACTTTGGCGTCGCTCGTATTTTTGATGGTAAACTGCATGATCGTCGCCGGCAGACTCGAGTCGTCGGGATTGAGCGGAATGAACGGCGGGAACGCTTCGAGGGAGACCGCGACGGGAACCTTGCCATCGCGATACTCCACATAGCCGATGGGATACTCGCCGCAAAAAGTGATGTCGGAAAATCCCGTGCGATCCAGAGCCACAACCTGTGAGTCTTTGCCTTCCGCCGAGACCTTCAGCGCGAATCCTTGGTCGAGCGGCGAACTCGGCTGTATCGGCTTGGCATAGTGCTCGGGGCCGGTGCCGATGTGTTTGTTGAAAATGTCCCAGTGCCAGAGTTTGCCGTCGCCGCCAAGATAGAGCTGGCCCGTGCAGATGCCGCCGACCGGCATGCCGATTTTTTCCAGTTCGGCGCCGCGATAGACCGTGCGCGTGCCGCGCGCGAAAAGCGATTTCACCCATTCGGGCGCGAACTTCTTGTCGGCGGGAACCAGCTTCTCGAAATCGGCCGCTACGAACGGCCCGGCCATGGCCTGCATTCCCGACGCCGCAGCCGCCGCGGCGGTCACACCCACCGCTTTGATGAAGTCGCGACGATCCATGCCGCCGCAGCAATGGCACGCCGCCGAGCTGCATGCCGCCGTCCTTTTGCGCTTCATCATGCCTCTGGTCTCCTTGGTTTGGGGGGCAGGTTGCCAACCCGCCCTACTCTTGCTCGGACAACTGATACTTCGCGCCGAGATGATTCGGATTCAACTTCAGCGCCTGTTTGAATTCGGCCTTCGCTTCCGAGGGCTTGCCGCTTCCGAGATAGCCCAACCCCAGCAAATAATGGGCGTGAGCCTGGCGCATCGTCGGCGCTTGTCGCTCGCCGAATTTCGCGAAATAGTCCACCGTCGCGCCGCCCGACAAACCATCGTTGCCGGACTGGATCAGGCTTTCAAACAACTTCTTTGCTTCCTCCGACTTTCCGAGTTTCTCGAACGCGCGCGCCTGGCAATAGAGTATGTCCGCGGCGTCGCCCGACGCCCCGCGACCTCCCCTGCCGCCTCCGCGCACCCCGGCCACCGACTTTTCGAAAGCCTCTTTGGCCGCGTCCTTCTTGCCGAGCGCCTCGTCGGCTGTTCCGATATGGTAGTAGAGCTGTGGCGATCGGTCGCCGCGATACGGCTTGCCCACCGAGAAGTTTTCGGGATATTCCAGCGCCGCCCCATAGTTCTTCAACGCATCGGCGTACTTCTTCTCTTTCATGAACTGATGCCCCTGGAACAGCAGCGCGTCAACGTAGAGATCGTGGACCGACGCGCCGCCTTCCCAGACGTTCCACTGCCGCTCGCGAAGCAGCGCCAGCGCCGTGTCATAGTGGCCGGCGCCGATGTGCAACCGGACCTCGCGCGAAAGGACATCGTCGCGCAGCAGAACGGCATCGTGGTGCTTTTCGAGAAACGCCAGTCGCTTGGCGGCCGGCGCGCCGTTCACTTCATACAACTGGTCCAACTCTCCAATAAATCGCGGATCGTCCTTGAGCGCCACTGCCTTTTCGAGACTGGCAATGGCCTTGTCGTTGTTGCGGTCAATCCGCGCATAACCCCACGCCAAATTGCGGTGAACCATCGCCAGCGACCCATCGAGCTCGCGCGACTTTTCCCACAGCTTGATCGCTTCCGCCGGCTGGCGGTCGTAGAGAAGGTTGCCGAGATAGAAAGGGGCACGCGCGTCGTTGGGATTGACTTCCCTCGCGTGGTGCAAAACGGTCATCTCCTCCAGCCGAAACGGGAAACAATAATCCGGCGGCAGCTTGCCGGCCTGTTGATACAGTGGAAAGGCCGCTGTCCGTCGGCCCCGCGTGTATTCCAAGTATCCCATGCAATAATAGACCATCGGATCAATCCGCGATTTGTCGGGATAGGCCGCGACCAACTCCTTCAACGCTTTGATGCCGTCGTCATACAAGCCGGCATTGGTGTAGTCGAACGCCATTTCGAGGTAAGGTTGGACATCATCGAACAGGCCCGAGGTAACTACGATTCTCGGCTCGTCACTTTCGAGCGATCCTGACCTCCCTAAACGGCGCTCCCTCAGAGCCCACGAGTCCAAGGGGTCAACCGCTAGCGCCCGGTTGGCCATAGTCCACGCTACGAAGGGAGTTTTCGCTCTTTCCACTGCGGCATTCAGTTCCAGCGCCTTCGTGTTCTGCGAGTTCGTTGACAGCGAACGGGAAAGGAACGTCAGTGCCTGGTCGAAGCCGCTTCTCTTGCAGGCGAGTTCGGCGAGCGCATAGCTGGCCGCCGAATTCCACGCCAAACTCCACGAGGCTCTGCTCAGTGCTTCGTAAGCCGCATCGTCCTTGCCCTGCGCCTTGAGAACGAGGCCGAGATAATACAGCGCTTCGCCGTCGCGCGGGGCGGTG
>Ga0315282_10014603_pt1 | contig 11666 bp, 11 predicted proteins | sample YL17G07_20_MG_FD_203693 | JGI IMG/M metagenome (GOLD analysis project Ga0315282, IMG submission 203693) | Sediment microbial communities from Yellowstone Lake, YNP, Wyoming, USA - YL17G07_20 | ecosystem: Environmental > Aquatic > Freshwater > Lake > Sediment | place: USA: Wyoming | collected...
CGGGACCTTCGAGCTTGATCTCCAGATGCGTCAGGTCGCCGCCCAGCGGGATCGTCACGGGGTCTTTGCCGATGTTGGTGAGTTCGAGGGTCATCTCGACGGCGGGCGGGAGCGGGGGCGTCTTCCCCATATCCTTTTCCGATTCCTTGAGCTTCTTGACGAACTCCGGCCCGGACTGCGCGGGGTCGAGGGTGTAGGTGTCCGTCTTGAGGATGAGTTTCGCCTGGAGAGTCGGACCGGGCGGCTGGGGTGCGGGTGTGTCCGCCGCCTGGGCCAAAAGACCGCTGCAAAACAAACAGATAGTCGGCGACAGGAGTCCCGATAGGATCAGCACGCACAGGTTCGGCGCCACCTTCCCTCTCATGAACCGCCTCCCTGTCGATTTGCCTCTCCCCCGCCAGGAGAGATGGAAACTCGAAACCCGAAGTCCGATTGAAACCCGAAATCCGAATGGCGAATCAAGCCCGAATGAATCAATAACGAATGGCCAACGATACCGACTGCCTGCTATCATTCGAATTCGGATTTCGAAATTGAATCGTCATTCCGGTTTCGGATTTTGTCATTCCACAGCGTTCCTATCTCTCCGGCACCGGACGCGGGAGCGGAACGGGGAAGACAACCTGCGGAAAGACCGCCGCATGGATGCATCGACCTTCGTATTCGAGCACCTGGCCAGCGACACCGCTCCCGCTCAGGCCGGCGAGCTGACCGACGCCGTTCGAGGCCGGCCGACGCGAAAACGCGGCCCCGTACACCCGGCCGAGGAACGCCCACACCTCCGCCGGCGTCGGGTGCTCCGCGTAGTCCCGCCCCAGCAACTCCACCACGTGCGACCGGATCACCTTCTCGTAGAGCTTCGAATAGAGGGCACTGTTGGCGAAGAGGTCGGCCGAGACGATCTGGCGGCCGTGCGCGACCACGAGTCCCACGTACTCCCGCGGCGGAATGCACCGCGGGATCGAGCGGATGATTCGTGCGGTCATCTCGTCGATCCGCCCGGCGGTCTTCGCGTCGGTGTAGACGGTGGTGACGTCGCCGGTGGGTGAGGCGACGCCCGCGCTCTCCTGGGCGCGCTTCGCCTCCTCCCAGACGCGGGTCTGGTCGTAGCCCTGGTTGAGTCCGCTGCGGAGCGCGTTGGGGGCGGCGGCCTTCGCCGAGTCGAATCTCCCGGGCGCACTCCAGCGGTGCTGCTCGATACAGTAGACGGGCAGATTTATCCATGTAGCACTGTGCGGCGGAAGCAGGGTATCCTCCCGCACCGTGCGGCCCTGTTTTCCGCCGGCCACCAGTTCCCCCGCCAGGAGGAACGCCCAGCGGTCGCTCAGGTTCCTCACCTGGAGCGTGGGGACGCTCCCGGCGCCGACTTCCTGGACGACGATCTGCCCCGAGGCTGTGCCTTCGTCGAAGGTCAGGTAGTTGACCGTGGTCTCGGGCTCGCGCGCGACGAGCACGAAAACGGATAGTCCCCTGTCGACGTAGGGTCCCTCGACGGCGACGCGGCCGAGGAGTCGGAAGAGCGGGTTCGTCCCGGGGAGTGGAATCGGGGGCGGCGGGATGGGGATCGGCTCGGGAGGCACCGGCCGCCCGTCATCCGCATCGGAGGTCAGACGGACCCCCGTCGCCGGAACCACCAGGAGAAACGCCATAACCACGGCACAGACCACGAGATACATCCCAAACGCAACCCATCTTCCCATCGCCGGCCTCCTTTCCATCGCGGAGGGTTCAAGAAAGCACTTTGCGTGGGCCTCTCCCCCATTCGATTCGAGGGATCCCATCGTTCGGTTTCCAGGGAGTTAGACGACTCCGGTGCGGGAGAAGTTCTATCGTTTTCGCAGTCCTGCCGACCCCTCGACTCCGCTCGGGGCCTTGAGCCTGTCGAAACGGCTTGCCGGGCGGCGGTGAAGTCAGAGCCTCGAAAGGTGAGAGTTGATTGGTCGAGGGCGTGATGACCCTTAGAGGTTTGGCCAAGTAGTCTGGGGCTGAACAAGGCCCATCACAGGGTGACCCTGGCGGATCACGCTTCTCACATCTTGGACGGTGTAAAGCCATCAAACGCGAGTCGTTTCAGGATAACCTCTTTCGAAACCTGAAACCGTGGTGCGATCCGCGAAGCGAGTTCATCCCAGGCGAACTCGGCGGCATCCTGCTTCGGAATGCCTTGGTTCTCTGCTTCACGTATCCGCTGTCTAATACCCGGCAGCACGCGCTCATACTCCTCGGCCAAACGCCCCGGCGGAACGAGGATGAGTCCGGCGAAAGTATATGCCTGCCACTCCAGGCTCCCGTGCTTCACATCGGGCAGGCTTCGAGTGAATTCGGCCCATGCGGCAAAGTCCGGTACAATGGATTGAATGTTGTCGAACAATGCCGAATGCAGAACGATATGTCCGAGTTCATGGGCGAGGCTGAAACGATACCGGTTCTCTCGATGTTCGGCAATCCACCTGTCCACGTAGAGACGCGTTTTATCCACGCTCGTGCTGGCCTCAAGGTCGAAATTCTTCCGCAAACCCGGAATAGGAACAATGTCTAATCCCAAGTGTTCAACCATCTGTTCGACGGGCACGGGAATCGTCTTGCTTGGGTGATTCTGTTTCAGGAAGAGTGCTGCACGTTCGACAATCTGGGCCTTGGTAAGTCGTGGGATTTCGGGTCCTTCAGCCATGTTCAGGCTTTCCGAATCATCTCGGCGAGTTCGCGCAATTTGTCAGGCGACAGTTTCTGTCCCTGGATCGTTCGGAAAACCAGAGGCAGTTTGGCAAGCAATTCCTCATCATTCATCAGGCGCTGGGGAATGCTTCCCGCACAGATGTCCGCAAGATCGAGGAACGTCTGCCAGTCGTCTGAGTTCTCCTCAATCTTCAGCGCGCGGGCGTAGTGTTCCTGAACCTCCCGGCTTTTCGGGGGCGGGAGCACGCCGCGCTCGACCCGGCTGATGTAACCCCAGTCAAGGTTGTTGTCTCTGCAGAACTGCCTGAGCGATATTCCCAGGTCGAGTCTCTTCTTCTTTGCGAATTCGCCAAATGCGTTTGCCGTGGTCATTGACAGCCCTCCAGTAAAACCCTTCAAGCCCCCGTTGTAATTTCTATACAACACCCTTAACGATTGTCAACCGGTTTTCACGGCAAATTGCGCGGAAAATGATGCCCGTTCTTACGCTCCAAAGCGGGTTCCCACCTACAGGCGGTGGCAAACAAAAATGGGCGGAATTGCTTCATGTCGTGAAGCAAAACCGCATTGGCGGGGCAGGAAGGGCGAAAATAGGCCGCGGAATTTCTGATTTTCCGCTTTCGCATGGCAAAGAAAGTTTTGAGCGCTGAAAAGAATTGGGCCTTGCGGGAGAGCGGGAACCCGCAGGGACGCCCGGAGGCCGGCACGAGTTCAGTCGCCTTCGTCTTTGGTGAAGTAGTTCTCGAACGTGTCGCTGCTGAAGGGCGAAGCCGGCAGGCCATCCCTGTTGTACAAGTTACAGTCCGGGTTACGTTCCCACGCATAACGCACGGCCGCCGGCGAGGCAACCTTGTCGCTCGAGACCACCACCGTGGTGCCTTCAATCTTCGCGTCCGCGCGCACCCATTTGCCGTCGGGGCCGCAGAGCAGGAAGCCCGTGAGCCGCCCGCCCTTGGCCTCTAGGCCGCTGCCCACGTGCGTGAACGACACGACGGCTTTGTTGCCCTCGAACCTGGCCGACTTGAAGATCGGTCCGGAGTACTCGATCTTTTCGCCGTAGGCCAGGGCGCGCGCGGCGATTGCCAGCCGCCGGCCGCAGGGCTTCTTGTTGGGGAAGTGGACGTCGGTCCCATCGTTCAGATCGATGGTCACGACGAGTGCCGTGTTCGGGACGGCCTGCACGACCTTGAGCTGGGCCTCACGCATGGCGCAGTCCCTGCCTTCCGACGGTTCGGACTGGTGCTCCTGGGCATTGGTGAGCTGACAGACGAGGAACGGGAAATCGCCCTGGCCCCACTCTTTGCGCCAGTCGGCGATCAACGCGGCGAGCAGCTTGCGGTAGGTCACGGGGAAATCACGGTTGCCTTCGCCTTGGAACCAGAGCGCGCCCTTGATGCCGTAGGGCACGATCGGTGCGAACGACCTGTCCCAGACAGCACCGTTAGGGCCGTAGTCGTGCCTATGTTTGCCGACAGCTTCGGCCAGCGTCGGGTCGGCATCGAAGACCGCCTTGCGGACGAACACCTGCGCGACGGCGCCGCTGACCGCGTTCTCGATGATCCCCACCGGCGTCTTCCTGTTCCGGGAGAGTTCCGTCGCGAAGAAATAGGCGACGGCGGAGAAATCCGGACAGGACCTCGGCGAGCACACGGCCCACTTGCCCTGACCCATGCGATAACGGATCTGCGGGAAGTCGGCTTTGGCGATCTCCGCCTGTGCATCACTGGCTTCACTCAGCGGAAAACGCATGTTCGATTGTCCGGACGCAAGCCAGACCTCGCCGACCAGCACGTCCTTGACGACGAGCGCGTTCCTGCCGAGGACCTTGAGTTCAAAGGGCCCGCCGGCCTTAAGCGGCGCCAGCTTCACCAGCCACTTGCCGTCCTTGCCGGCCCTGACGGTCTTTTTCTGCCCGCGGATCTCGACGGTGATCCGTTCGTCCGGCGCAGCCGTGCCGAAGACCGGCACAGCCATCTCGGCCTCGAGGACCATGTGGTCGGAGAAGACGGCAGGCAGCGTGACGTCCGCCCGTCCGGCCGAGACCGCCAGCAATGCCGCACCGAAAGCGGCCAACGCGTGGATCTTCATGTGCGCCCTCCGCACGTTATCCGGAATTTGAGTTCGTCCGCACCGGTGCCGGCTTCTTGCGGTTGAGAGCGGCGCCATCCTTGTTGTCGAAGCCCTCGCGGGCGATGGGCTCGCTCGCAAGCGTGGGACATACGAGCATCGGCGCGGCGGCCGCGAGCATTCCCGACACCGGTTGGTTAATGCAGAGTCCTTCTCGATGCTGAAGGGAAAAGTCACAATGGTTTGTGGAAAAACCGGCGCAACCGTCCCGGTCCCGGCATGTCTGGACCGATGCCAGGCACATCCCTCAGAAACCCAGTCCCGTGTAGACCGCAATCGGTACCACCACCTCTTCGACCTTGTCGTAGTATGTTATGAGGAGCGTGATGGTGTCGGGCTTTCGTGCCAGCACGTAGCTGCTGGTGTTCTCTATCTTTGTCTCGCTGCTGTTATAACCCCAGGCCCTTTCCTTGACAGGGATTTCCGTGCCGTCGTTGTCGAAGAACCCCAAGGAGTATATCTCCTTTCCGGGCGGGTTGGTCCAAACGAAAGAGACGATAACATCGGTGTCTTTTCCGGATGACTTTGGCGGGGGATCACCCGGTTTATGGCGGGGTTGCATGAGGACAAACGAGGGGTCGTCGGTATCGACGTCGGTAAGTTTGACGGCGAACGGGCCGGCATGGGCGGTGGCCCCGGCCTTAAGCGGAAATTTCTTCACCGTGGCCTGCCTTCGGTCGAGGCCGCAGACGAGGACGACATCCGCACCCAGAGTGAACCGCGCGGCCCCGGGCGAGGGTCTTATGGGCGTCGAGACCATCAGGTGCACCACGTTGGGGCTGGTGCGCCCGAGAGGCCACCCATCTACCTCCGGGCTCTCCAGGTTCTTGTGCGCCGGTCCTGCCGGAATCAGGTCCCTTCCGAGATCGTCGACACATACCGTCACCTTGCTCTTTTCCGAATCGACCCGGAGGACGTCTTTGTCCTTCCTCAGGAGGACGAAGTCGAGACGGACTCCCGGGATTCCCCGGGAATTGTCGAACTCGTCGCGTGCAGCGACGTAGATCTCCCGCAACCGCACGTCGGTCTTGCGGTCCAGGGAGACGTTGACTCCCTGCCGGAGAGTTTCCGGTGTTGCCTGTTTCGTCGGCAGGGTCGCCGCCACCGTTGCAGCGAGCACCATCAGCAAGCCGAGAACGCTCCAAGTCTTCTTCATGACGGTCCCCTTTGGCATGTAGGAATGCAAGATGCGAGAAGGAACAAAAAGGGGCATGGCCCCTTTTCCTCAGGCGGGTTTTCGGGTGTCGGCTTCATCGCCGAGCTTCCGGATGGTCTGGCGGACGGTCCCCATCTCGGCGACCTGAAGGGCGAAATTTTCGCCGACTCTCGCGGCTTCGCCCCGTCCGACGCGCTGGTCGTTCACCATCAACTCGAGAAGTTCATGACCGGGCTTGTCGAACTCGATGACGGAGCCGACGTCGAGCTTGAGCACCTCGCCCAGCTTCATGCGCTTCTCTGCCAGGACCGCGATCACCGGGAGCTCGATGCACAGGAGCCGCTCGAGGTCCTTCTGGTCGGCTGCACTTTTCCCGACGGGCAGATCGTTTGCGGGTGAAGACATGACAACCCCCTCGGAAGATACCTATCCTCCGATATTCTTATCGGCAGAAAGCCGGGGGTTCCTGAAGTCTTGAGCAGGAGAGTTCATTCTAGCGGAGAATCGGCAAGGGAAACGGGATGCGGCGGGACCGCAACGCGGCTTGCGGGGTTATCCGGATAGGCTCTTATTGCTTGTTCCGTCATGACTTACGTCACGGATAGTACAGACATCTGGATAAGCCGAATCGCAGCTTTTTATTCTTGACCGTTCTTCGTGCGCCGGGTATGATACTGTCGCCTGCTTGCTTGGAGAGACGGCGATGCGTGCCCGGCGTATGGTCTTGCTGACCGTGCTTGTGGCTCTATTCCTCTTGCCGCTCGTGTTCGCAGCGGAGACGCCCGTCCCGGCCGACGAAACCCCCGAGAGCCTGCGCGCCAAGGTCCTTGCACTGGCCCGTCAGGCGAAACTCACCGACGAGGTGATCGAGCTCTTCAAGCAGTATTCCCTTGCACTTGCCAAGGAGCGTCTCGCGAAAGCGGTCGCGGCGGATTTCTGGCCGTGGCTGGCCCAGAGCAAGGAAATGCAGGAGGGTCTCGTGCTGGGGCTCTATCCCGGGTATGACTCGAAGGTCGTCGCGCAGCTGGATACTCTTCGCAAGCGCTTCGGCGCCGGGGTGGATTCCCATCCGGCGCTTGCACTCGCCTTCGCCTTCGACTGGGCACACAAGCGCGCGGACGGGATGTGCTGCGGGTCCCTCCCCGCACACCTCCGGAAGGACCGCAAGTTCACCACGATGGAAGAGTCGTTCGCATACTATCTCAAGTTCGAGAACGCGATGAAGTACTCGCTGAAGAGCACGCCTTGGCAGCTTCTGGTTCACGTGGCGGACAACGAGGTGCCCATATGGGAGCGGCTGTGGGTGCTGTCGATGTACGGCGAATTCGGGTTCAACCGCTTCAGGGGGATGTACTATAAGCCTCCCTACGACTTCGACATGCTTCGCGGACAGCCGAAGATGGGTTCGCTGCCGTGGACGCTCGCCAATATCGAGAAGATCGGCGGGGTGTGCGTCGAGCGTGCCTACTTCGCCAGTCGCGTCTTCAAGTGCCTCGGCGTGCCCAGCTTCATGGACAGCGGCGAAGGGGCGCGCGGGGGACATGCGTGGGTGGCCTACGCCGCCCCGCACCTCGGCAGACTGGAACTCCTTTACGCCGGCCGGTTCGACTTCGACAAGTACTACGTCGGCACCACGTTCTGTCCCTGTTCGGCCAAGGAACTCCTCGACCGTGAGACCGAACTCTTGGTCGCCGCATGCAGTCACTCGCCGCGGGGCTATAACGACGCCTGCGTCGCCTGTCACATATACGGACTCTTCCCGAAGGAGGAGCGTGTCAAGACGGTGGGCCTGCTCGAGCAGGCCATCGAGCGGAACCCCTACTGTGCGCTCGTCTGGCGCAGCATCGCGACGGCGTGCGTGGACGGGACGCTGGAGGCGGAGAAGGGGGAGAAGCTGTACGACCTGATGCTCGCGGGCTTCCAGGACTATCCCGACCTTACGTTCGAGGTCCTGTGCACGATTCTGGGACCGCGGCTGAAGGCGGAAGCCGCCGTCCCGGATCCCGTCGTCAGTGGAAACATGAACGTGCTCGAGAAGGCATTCCAGCTCTACGAGAAGGCGCAACGACCCGACCTCGGGGCGAAACTCTGCTCGGTGAAAGGCAAGTATCTCGAGGACCTCGGCCGCAAGGACGACGCACTCCTGTTCTACATGCGCACTTCCGAGGCCTACGCCTCCGAGCATTACGGGTTCGTGGCCCTGTTCAAGCGAGCCCTCGCACTCCTTGAAGGCCCGGAGAACCAGTCCAAGCGCCTCAAATACATCGACATCATTGCCGCCAAGGTCCCGGAATATCAGACCGCCTGGAACCGTCGCTACCACGAACGCAACCCGTCGTTCGTTTACGTGCTCCAGGTTTGCGTCAAGGAGCTTCGCAACTGCGGACAGAACGACAAGGCCGACGACATCGAAGCCAGGTATTTCGGCAAGAAGAAGCCCGCCTCCTGACAGCCCCTTCCTCGTCACGCGAACGCCTCTGAGAGCGTCCGACGCTCCGTCTATTGGCAGCCGGGCGTCCTGCAGCTCACGTGGACTGCCGTTGCTTGTAGGCGCGAAGGTGAAGGCTGATGATCTTTCCTTTCAGCACGTCGGGTATCTCCGGGCCGGCATAGCGGCGTTCCGAGACGATCGTTACGTGTCGGAAACCCGCCCGCTTCATCGCGTCCAGATATTCGCGCTTTCGCGGGGCCCCGGCGAGCCAATCCGCCCAGACCTCGGCGTGCGGCCCGGCGAACCGCGGAATCCTCCCGGCCGTCACGAGGTCCGAGATGAGCAGCCGTCCCGTCGGACGAAGCACGCGGAACGCCTCGGTGAACGCGGCCGTCTTGTCCGGGCACTGGCTGATGACACAGTTGCTGACGATGACGTCGACGGAGCCGTCGGCGAGGGGAAGGTTTTCGATTTCGCCGAGTTTGAACTCCACATTTCGGAACCTCGCCTTCGCGGCGACCGCCCTTGCCTTTTCGACCATTTCCGGGGTCATGTCAACGCCGATGACTTTTCCCTTCGGGCCGACCCTGGGGGAGGCGACGAAGACATCAAGACCCGCGCCCGAGCCGAGGTCAAGCACCGTCTCGCCCCCTTTGAGGTCCGCCAGAGCCATCGGGTTGCCACAGCCGAGTCCCGCGGTGAGCGCCGATTCCGGCACGTTCTTCAACTCCCGCTCCGAATACCCGATGGCCATTGCCCTCTGAACCGGGTCGGTCCCTTCCGGGAGGAAACTCTCCTCCTCCGAAGCCGCGCGGCCGTATCGCTTCTTCCAGAATTCCTTGGTCTTTCGCGGGTGCCTCACGCCTTCCCTCCCGGACATATCAGACCCTCTCCGCCGAGATCCTTTTCCGCTCATGACGTCCGCCTTTCACACGCTGGACTTCGCTGGAGCACGGGTCATGACACATATACACCCCGGAGATATACCGAGGGTCCGTTTCAAACGCAAATGTTTTCCGGCAAAAGTGCACGGTTCTGCTCTGCTGAAAGCACGCGAGGAACGAATTGTCCAGTCCCTCTCCCCCGCCAGCGCGAGGGAGAGGGGCAAACCCCCGCGGGGGCATTTTTTGATTGACAGCAGGGCCGGGACTGATGGAATAGCCACCTCGTTCTTGACCCAATCCGGGCCGCCCTTCATCCCCCCGCGATCCGCCAGACAATGGAAACCGCGAACAGCACGGCGTTGTAGGTCCAGTGGCTCACCATCGAGGGCACCAGCGACTCCGACCGGTGCCTGAGGAGCGTCCACACCAGACCCATCGCCACGATGACGGGCAGGGCCACCCAGTCCCCGGCCACCTGGACGGCGTGAGACGCCCCGAACCAGACGGTCACGAGGAAAAGGGCGGCGCCTGCGCCCAGCTTCTTCCGCAGGACGGGGAAGAGGAACCCCCGGTAGTAGGTCTCCTCGATGATGGGGCCTGACAGTACGAGGGGCATCATGAGCGCGAAGCCGGTGGGGTCGGCCATCAACCTGTCCATGAAGGACTTGCCCGTCCCGAACAGGATGAGGAGGCCCACTCCGACGACAGCCCCGCCCAGCCCGGTGAGCACGCTGATGACGGCGGTTCTTCGGCCGACGGGTCGGATGGCGAATCCGTCGACGAGCGTCCGGCCGTACTTCCGGCAGACAAAATGCCACGAGACGAGGGCGGTGATGCCCAGTCCGAGCGCCGTGCAGGCGAAAACCGCCACCGGCCCGGCGTTCTCGACGTGGCCGCCTACGATGCCCACGAGTCCCAGGCCGAGCAGGAGTTCCACGGCCCAGAGGATGCCGACGCCCATCAGCAGGTCGCGTCCACGGACTGACCGGGGCGGGGACGGGGGAGGAAGCGGAGGCGGCGGGACCGCCTCCGGGACCGGCACGGCTTCCACATGCTCCTCCATGATGCCTCTTTTCGCGTGGGAGTTGTCCTGCAACCTCCGAAGGGGTTTGGTTTGACAATTCTACCTAACTTGCAGCGAAGTTCAAGTTCGGCCTTTCGAGCGTCCGGTTCGGTGTCGGCCGGGGGCGAGCGCGCGGACGCCGTCCTTTACCGTTCCGGGCCGGTCCGAGGCCCCCACGGGGGCGTTTTTTGGTTGACATAGCCGCCGCGGCCTGCTACATTCCCCCCTTCCGTTTTGGGGCTGGTTTCGACCGATCAGCGGGGAAAACCATGGGTTTTGACTGCATCGTGCTCGCCAAGTGGGTGCCGGACACCGCGAACATCACCGGACAGGCGATGAAGGAGGACGGGACGGTCAACCGTGCGGCGCTCCCCGCGATTTTCAACCCGGAGGATCTGAACGCCCTGGAGCTAGCGCTGGAGATCGTCGAGACGCGCGGCGGCAGCGTCACGATCATCACGATGGGGCTTCCGCAGGCCGGGGAGTTGCTGAGACAGGCGCTCTACCGGGGAGCCGACCGGGCGATCCTCCTGACCGACCGGCGGTTCGCTCGTGCCGACACCCTGGCGACCTCCTACACGCTCGCGCAGGCCATCCGCACCATCGGACGGTTCGACCTGGTGCTCTGCGGCCGGCAGGCCATCGACGGCGACACGGCCCAGGTCGGCCCGCAGACGGCGGAGAAGCTCGGGATCCCGCAGATCACCTACGTCGAGAAGATCGAGAACCTTTCGAAGGGCTCGGTGGTGGCCAGGCGGAGCATCGGACGCGGATACGAGGTGATGGAGGCGCCGGTCCCGTGTCTCGTGACCGTGGTGGGGACGGCGAACGAGCCGCGCGAGGCGCGGGCCAAGCTCCTCATGAAATTCAAGAACGCCCGCTCTCCCAGCGAGGTGCTCGAACGCGTCCGTCTGGAACTCACACCCCCCGGCGGAGGAGCGGTCGATGAGGACTCGCTCAGGACCGAAACCGACCGACGTCTCGCCGAACTCGCCGCCAGGCATCTCCTCATCGAGGAATGGAAGGTGGAGGATATCCACGCGGACCTCGCACGCGTCGGGTCCGACGGCAGTCCCACCAAGGTCAAGGAGATCGAGTTCGTGGTCATCAAGGGCGCCGAGACCAAGATGGTCGAGTCCACCGACGAGGGGCTGGGGGAACTCCTCCGCGAACTCATCGCCGACCATACGCTGGGATGACGCGGCCGCGCTTCGACGGCGTTGCGTCCCCTCAGAAAATAGAGCAGGTGAACAGGAGAACAGGTGATCGCAGTGGAGCAGAAGTGTCGGTGAGCCTCAACTGCTCACCTCTCTACTGCTCCACTGCTCT
>Ga0315282_10014604_pt1 | contig 11665 bp, 10 predicted proteins | sample YL17G07_20_MG_FD_203693 | JGI IMG/M metagenome (GOLD analysis project Ga0315282, IMG submission 203693) | Sediment microbial communities from Yellowstone Lake, YNP, Wyoming, USA - YL17G07_20 | ecosystem: Environmental > Aquatic > Freshwater > Lake > Sediment | place: USA: Wyoming | collected...
CAGGCTGAATACCAACAACTCAAACGAAAAAGGATCGATAGATGAAGAGAATTATTTTTCAGACGATCATAATAATATTGCTTCTTACCGCTTCAGGTATGGCTTTTGCCGGTTCGAAGGTGATTCTTCTGAAATCGGCAACTTCACAGGAATTATTGATGCTGTCAAAACGCGGAGCGAGCATTGAAGGCCAGGAGAAAGAGCTTTCGGGCATCCGAATAAGAGTGTCGGATGGACTGGCTGCGTGGATGGCTGAAGAAGGTTTCGATTTCGAAATATTGATCGACGATGTGAAGGCTTATATCGACAGCCTTCGCTCCGCCCCAGTGGAACCCGAGGCTCCGCCGGTTGATGTAGTATTGGATCATTTCCTGACCCTTACCGAAATGCAGACGTTTTTAAACGATCTTCAAGCCGCTCATCCCGATATTATGGCTATACACAATAATGGGACATCTATTGACGGCCGTCCCATGTATGCAATCAAGATTTCTGACAATGTGGATGTTACCGAACCCGAAGGCCGAATATTTTTTGAAGGCAATATTCATGGCGATGAAATCGCCGGTTACACGTTGATCCTTTACATGATTCAATATCTGGTCACCAACTATGGCAAAGATACTCAAGTGACCAACATCGTTAATAATCGAGAAATTTGGTTGCTTCCTGCTCCGAACCCTGATGGAACATTCGGCGTATTTCGATTCCGCGAAAATGCAAATGGCGTAGATCTCAATCGTAATTTCGGATTTATGTGGCATTTTGAAGACTATGAACCAAGACCCTATACACAACCTGAATCTATTGCGATCGCCAACGCCTTTTTTGCACATCAATTTTCGTTGGGTTATAGCTTCCATGGCGGCACTGTTTATTATTTATATCCGTGGAGCTATTCGTACAATCAATCTTCTGATCTGACCGAACTCGATTACCTTGGGGCACAATATCATGCATTAGACCCGTACATGGATTATGGCCAGGGCAGCATTGATTTATATGTCGCGCCCGGCGTCACCAAAGACACTTATCACGGTTGTATGGGATCCGGAGGGGCCACTATAGAACTCAGCATTGACAAAGAATTGGATTGGGCCACTGCAACTGAAATGATAAATGAAAATCGTCCTTCGGTTTTGTATTTAATGGAACAGGCGGGATACGGCATATCCGGAGTGATTACAGATTGCAATACCAGCGATCCGCTGTTTGCCGCTGTTGAAGTCATTAGTCCGCAAAGCAAAATGACGACGCAAACCGATCCGGAAATCGGAGACTTCCATAAATATCTCCGCCCCGGCACATACACCGTCAAAATCTGGGCCAATGGCCATGAACCACAGACCGTTGAAAATGTTGTTGTCATCAATGGAGCCGCCACGGATTTGACCACCTGCCTTAACTCCAGCGACACTTTCGGCACATGGGCTATTCGTTGGATGCATAACTTCGGCTCTAACGATTTCGATTCGGAGCTGCCGACTAATACCGTTCTCGGACCGCCTGACGGTCAATTCTATTCAATCGGTTACGGTTACACCGAATTGGGTTCTACTTATGATGCCTATGTGGTTCTCGATTTGGGGCCGGGCGGTATTGCAGATACACCTGGAGATGATATCTATGTTTATGAGGGATACACAGACGGCCCCGAATCCATTACGGTTTACGGAGCCAATGAATGGAATCCAACAAGTTGGGTCCAAATCGGCGTAGGTTCCGGCAATTGCAGTTTTGATTTAAGCGGAACCGGACTTTCTTCGGTCCGATATGTCAAAATAAAAGACAATCATGATCCTATCCATTGGTGGCAACAAGCGAACCAATATGACGGCTATGACCTGGATGCAGTGGGTAAATATGGTCCGTCCACACCGACCACGACGACTACTACGACGACTACTACTACGACGATTATTACGACTACAACGACAACAACTGCGCCGCCGACAACGACGACGACAACCGTTACTACAACAAGCACAACTACTACCACTCAGCCAGTCGACGATGACTCTGCTGATGATGACTCCGGCGACGATGATTCCGGCGATGACGACTCGGGTGACGACGATACGACTGACGACGATTCCGGCGATGACGATGCCGTCGACGATGATGCGATCGATGATGACTCCATCGACGATGACTCCGAAAATACAAGCGACGATGACTCAGGAGGTTTACCGGCTGAGAAGAGTTCCTCAAACAGCGGCTGCGGCTGTTGATTTGTTGAAATAATCTTGCTTATAAAAACCGAAGTCCCTTTTTCTGAAAAGCCTTCGGTTTTTTTGCAGGCGTCTTCTTATGCAAAGATGATTATTTTAATGACTTGACAGGATATTCAAGAATTCATTACATGATTCGGTGATGTTAATCATCTATGATTTCAGGCTAAGGGAAGGAGAAATTGGCTAACCCGTCTGAAATGTCGACGCATATGAAGGTGATTGAAGCTTCGATTTCATATCACTGGATATTGATTTTAGTTCTCATTGCGATTTTAGTGTCCGCTCTGCTTTTGCTCCATCGAAAATTTCTCCGGAACCGCGAGAACAAAATTCACAATTTGACCAATCAGTTGGCCTCGGGGCATAGCCATTTCAAACGACTTGCAGCCGCCACCTCACGGCTTGCAAAACTGCAAGATCCGGAAAAAGTCCTTATGCTGATCGTAAAGGCGGCAGTTCAAGATTTCGGCTTTAGGATGGCATTTATCGGGATCGCAAAAGAAGATCTATCCGTTGAAATTCTCCGCACCGAAGGCTATATGAACGGCTTTTTCCCAGAGGTCCGACTAAGTTTGGATGATTCAAAGACGGGATCGGACCCGACAGGCAATTGCATGCGCACCCTGGAACCCAAGCACATTAACCTTTTGGAAGCCGATTCTGAATCGGTTCCATATAGGGATCAGGCTTTAGCTCGGGGATTTCGATCCTGCGCTTCGGTTCCATTGGTGCTATCGGATATAGGGCACGGCGCTTTAACGGTTTTCTCGGAACACCCTGACGCTTTTACCGAAGCAGAAATAAAATCTCTTCAGATATTCTCAAACTATGCCTCAGTGGCCTATGAGGCGGCGATTCTGTTTGCAAAATTGCATAACCAATCCAATTCGCAAGAAATTTAGATATGTGATCGTCTTATAAAAAATTCGCGAGATTATGACTTCAAACCTGGAATTGTGAACCATAAATTGTATTTACGGACATGCGTCGGAGCGGAAAATTTTTGAGGCGCATAATATCAATTTCTTCGACGATCCAATCCAACGATATATATCTCGCGGCTTGCGGATCGAGTGGCTTTGGGTCTGACCAACTCAACACGCGAAAAATTTTTTCGAACTTGTGCTGCAAAATCGTTTGTATCCGGGCTTTGCAATGTCTTCACGAGAAAATGTCCGCCGATTTTCAAAAGTTGCAAAGCCAAATTCAACGCTCTTTCGCATAGAGCAAGGGAGCGGGCCGCATCGGTGGTTCGGATACCTGTAGTGTCCGGAGCCATATCCGACACCAAAACATCGATGGATAGGGGCTTCAATCCGAAGGAAACAGGGTCGAAATCAAAAACGTCGATCAAAAGGCATGTAGCGTTTTCTGCGGGAGGCTTGGTGGAAAATCGGTCTAATCCGATCACTTTTCCTTTTGATGATTTTTTTGTGATGTATTGAAGCCAAGACCCAGGATGGCAACCCAAATCCAATACAGTGGAATTTGTATGGAAAAGAGAATATTTTTCATCGATCTCTTGAAGCTTGAAAACAGATCGCGCCGCCCAGTTCTCTTGCTTGGCCTTGCGATAATAATAATCTTTGAGTGATTGCTTTACGGATTTTGCCGACAGTGGAATCACTCGCTCGGCGAAGATTTCGCCAATTTATCCAACTCTTCTTCAAGCGCATCTGCGCCTGCATCCAGCACCTTGAGGAATGAATCCACGACCAGAGGGTCAAATTTTTTACCGGCCTGCTCTTTGAAATACTCTCGAATGTCGGCCACTTCCAACGGCTCGCGCCACGATCTCTTTGTTTTCATGGCTACAAAGCTATCCACCAAGCCCAAAATTCTAGCTTCAATCATGATTTGATCATCGGAGATGCCGTCCGGGTATCCGCTGCCGTCAAAACGCTCATGATGCTGATAAATGATTCCCGAGACATCCAACGGATGCATGATGGGTTCCAAAATTTCCGCACCATACTGGGAATGAACTTGCAAAATCTGGCGCTCCGCCGGCGTCAGGGGGCCTGGTTTCAGAAGGATTTCTCTGCTGACTCCGATTTTGCCTACATCGATCAATATGCCCGCAATTCGGATTCTTTCCACGACATCCTCATCCAAACCAATCTTCTTGGCGCATGCCACGGAATATTTACTGACCAATTCCGAATGCCCTACTGTGTAAGGATCCTTCAATTCGATAGCTCGAACCAGCGCTTGCACAGCAGAAAGAAATACCAACTTCAACTGCTGTTCATCGCGAGTTAACAGCTCGACGTCGGTCTCAAGTTGCGCACGAAGTCTTTCGTTTTCCTGTTGAAGTTGCGATACGCTTTTTTCAAGTTGACCGATTTTCTCTGCTTCAGTCATGATCTTTCTCCTGTTTGGATTTACTTTACGATTTACTAATCCTGTAACAGCGCCTTTCTCTTAATATAATTCGTAATGATTTGTTTGTCTTTTTCCTTCAAGTTCAAAAATTGCACGCCCATGCCTGGGTTCAAATTCTTGCCACCCGGTCTGTACGGATTGATCCAGCTCACTTTGCCTTCCACTTCAATTACCTGTTTTACTTCAGGGATGGCAAATCTCATATGAATTTTTGTTCCGGGTTGAAGCGGATTTTTAGTCGAAAGAAAAATTCCGTCACGGCTCATATTGGTCGTATATTCAAACAAAAAAGTATCTTTACTCTTTAGTTCGTAATCTACTCGCATACGGATTTCAGCTCGCGGCGCCGCCCGTTTTTCACTGTGGCTTTGTTTATCTTTTGTCATAACGATCCCCTATGCTCACGAATGTTTCACTCAATGGCAAAACTCATTTTCCCCAATAGCATTCCGTCAATATAAATCTCCTGGATCCAGGTTCCGCGTTGAATACATCGATCATGGCTTACTAAAGTATATTGATCGTTTAAAAAAGTCATTTTGAATGATTCGTCATAAGCGACTGTGCGGTTCGGCCTTAGCAGGACGCGGCGGACAGAATGCATTCCCATAATGTCGTCCAATGCGATAGCTCGATAAACACTTGCTCCTGAAGGGAATGAAGATGTCTGACCGAACACTTGTTTGGTTTCCGCGTTATATCCAAGCCCTGCGGTTATTGAAATTAATTTGGGGGATTTTTGCTCCAGGACTTGCTTGGCCTCCTTAGGCAGTGCGGCTGCCAGCTCTTTTGTTTGCGGCCAAGCAGGTGCCAGAATCAGCAACGCATGAAGATGTTCCGCTGCCTTTTGGGCGTTTCCGAGTTGCAGTTGAAGCTTGCCGATTTTGTAATGCCATTCTTTTTCTTTCGGTCGCAAGGACAAAGCTTGTTCATACTCTTTGACGGCGGAATTCAAATTTCCTTTTTCCTGAAAAAACTCAGCCATCCTGGCATGCCCCATCGATTCCTGCCAATCCTGCGTTTTCCCTTTTACAGCTAAAAGGAAGGACGCTTCTTGCAGATGCGCCAGATCGGGATCGCGGCGCAACCCTTCGTTATAGTGTTCCATCGCGTCATCAAACATTCCTTTGGTCAGAAGGATACGTCCGATTATAAATTCCGCCGTAGCATCCGTTTGATCCATCAAACTCGCCCTGCTGGCCAATTCCATTGCCGTGTTTTCATCGCCTGAGGCATATGCGCGATCCGCTTTTCGAACCAACAACCTGGCAAGCGTTTTTTTTGCACTGTCTTCATTCGGATTTTCCGCCAAACGTGCGGTAATTAACTCTTCAGCATTTTCCAGATCGCCCTTTTCAACCAGTACATTGGCCAGCCCATCGCGTATTCGATGGTCGTCCGGCTTCAATTCATAGGCTCTGTTCAGCGCGCGCTGCGCTCCGTCGAAATCTCCGGCGTTAGTCAGCAAATTGCTGAAAAAAACGAGTGCTTCCACGTGATTAGGGTTCACGGATAGCGCAGTACGAACTAGCTCTAAAGCCTGTCCTCTATGTCCCGTACGATCCAAGCAAACGGCTCTTTTAAATATAGCGTCAGCCTGAAAACGAGGATTTACAGCGCCATTATCCGCCGCATCGCGGAAAGCATTGGCCGCTTCCTCATATTTGCCTTGTTGATATTGTGCGACACCCAAATTGAACGCCGCGACGGCGACAGACGGCACTTTTTCCAAAGCGAGTTGGGTTTCCGTTTTTGCGGGAAACAAAACCTGTTGAGGCGGAGGCACATGCTTTGGACCGCATGCAACGAAAAAACAGAAAGCCGGAACAATTATGATTAACACTTTACGCATGATCGAATCACCTGAACATTGGTCTTCATTTGCAACCTACAACGCCAGAATCGAAAGCGTCAAGCGGAAATCAAGTGTCCGGCAGGATCAAATTAAATGGTAAGAATAAATAAAAAGAAAAAACCGGTTCTCCATTTCAAATATGATTAAAAAATCGCAGCCCTTCGAGAAAAAGAAAAAATTCTCATAAGGGCTGCGACAAAAAGTCCAGGTTTTTATTACTTTTCGATCGTTACGAAGAAGCTGCCATCTTCTCTCTTTATCAATAACAAAATATTCGACCCCTTTGGAATATCAGAGACAATGTTCTTCACTGTCACTACATCTTTGGCTGTTTTGCGGTTGACCTCAGTAATGATATCACCGGGACGCAACCCTGCTTCCATCGCTTTGCTGCCGGGAATCACATTTGAAATTATTACTCCCTGTCCGGATTTAAGGCCTTTTGATTTGGCTTGATCCGGTCTTAGATCCGAGATGGTCAGACCGAGATCCTGTTCGCCTTCAGATCCTGTTGATTTGCTGATGCTCTGACGATCCTCCGGCAATTTGCCGACTGTAACCTGCATTTCTATGGTCTTTCCATCGCGAAAGATGGTGAGCTTCGATTTGGTTCCTATCGGAGTTCCAGCGACCATTCTCGGAAGCTCGTTTGATTCATCAATCTCCAGATCCTTGAATTTCATAATGATATCGCCTGTTTTTACGCCGGCCTTCTCTGCGGGACCTCCTTCTACGACTTCGCTGACTAATGCGCCTTTGGGTTTGTCGAGACCGAATTGTTTTGCAAGATTTTTATCGATCGGTTGAATCAGTACGCCCAACCAACCGCGCGTCACAACTCCGCTCGTCTTTAGCTGTGCAATTATTTGCTTTGCCTGATTGGAAGGAATCGCGAATCCGATGCCTTGGCCTGAGGCGGTGATTAACGTGTTGATGCCCACCACCTCGCCTTTCATATCGATTAAAGGTCCTCCGGAATTACCGGGATTGATTGAGGCATCAGTCTGTATAAAATCATCATAAGGCCCGGCGCCGATTACTCTTCCCTTTGCCGAGACTATCCCCGCCGTGACCGTATGTTCAAGGCCGAACGGGTTTCCAATAGCGATCACCCACTCGCCTACTTCCAACTTATCGGAATCGCCGAACGAAAGATATGCAAGCTTGTGATCCGTTTTCGCCTGGATGACTGCCACGTCGGTTTTGGGGTCGCTTCCTTTAATAGTCGCTTCCAACTCAGTCCCGTCGGAAAACTTGACCGTGATTTTATCGGCGCCGTCAACGACGTGATTGTTGGTCACAATTGTTCCGTCCGGATCCAGTACAAAACCTGAACCTAGACCTTTTTGCTTGAAATCATGCTTGGGAACGCCAGGGCCAAAAAAATGCTTGAAAAACTCATTGTACGGATCATTGGAGTCTAACCCAAAAGGCCCTTGGCCACCCTGCATATTTTTTGTGACGCTGATATTTACCACGGCAGGTTTGGCTGCTTTTGCCAAAGCGACAAAAGATCCTCTCGCCTTATCGATATCGGCTGTAGTCGGATATTGGTCGACAGCGACACCTGCGCTCTGAGTTTGATTTTTTCCTTCCGGTTCTCCTTTCGTTGCGCCCGGAGACTTCATCGGGTTGCAAAATGTGGTAGCCAAAGCAACGATTATCAAAACGCCAAGAAGGATCCATTTTCGTCTGGTCATCGATGATATCCCTTTCTTAAGACTTATTGCTCGTCGGATGATTTCTGGTCTTTGCAGACATTGACATAGTGAATCCGCAATGAATATAAACTTTCTTTAATCAATCTGGCTTCATCTTCCGTTAAATTTCCTTTTGTTTTTTCTTCAAGCATTCCCAGCAGATCGATACTCTGTCTGGCTAATTCCAAATTCTTGTTTAAATTTCTCGTAATCGGATCCGGCAACTCGCCAAGGTGAACCATGACAGATGTTGATAATGAGACGACAAGACTTGAAAAAGAGATCGGAAAAGGTTGATATGATGCATCGTATTCACGCTGATCTGGTTTTTTTTCATTCTGCGTCTCCTGGGTTTCTTTTACATCCTGCGACGGCTCTTGCGGTGAAGCGGATGAAGTTTGAGAATCGGTTTTTTGCTCGCTTCCCGTTTTGGTATCTATAATTTGACCGTTCTTAATAATAAATCGGCGCTTGTCTTTCACTTCAAAATCGCCTTTATTATCCTTATCAGACATCTTGGCTCTCCTTTTGTTCCCCATTTTTTTTCGTTGGGGTTTGCACGCTTACTTTTACTTTTGCCGGTCTTAATACGGTTCCTTTAAATCGATATCCGGGATGTAATTGCATCAATATGGTCTGAGGCTCATATTCGTCCGTCGGCTCCCCCATGACCACCTCATGACAATTCACATCCATAGGCGCTCCGACTTCCGCCTGGATTCTCTCGAGTCCCGCTTTTTCAAATGTTTCAAATAATTGGCGATTAATCATATTCAACCCCTTGCGCAGAGCTTGAATATCGTCCGTACTGCTTGCGGAAATTACCGCTAATTCCATGTTGTCCAAAATCGGCAAAACTTTTTCCATAAGATTCATCTCGCCGATTTTGCGCATTTGCTCCATCTCGCGCGATGTTCTCTTTTTAAAATTTTCAAATTCCGCCGCCAATCTCTGTAGATGATCTGTGAGTTCCTTGATTTTCTCCTGATCAGTCGGCTCCTTTAAGATCGCAATTTCTTGGGATGGTTTTTCTTCGACTTGGGTTTTTTCGGGCCTTACGATCGATATCGGGACATGCGAAAAACCGGATTGATTTTCCTTATTTTCACGTTCACCGTTGCCTTTCGACTTTGACTGAACATTTTCACTTGAATGCGTTTTTCTTGATTTATCACCGGTCATCTCAAAACCTCATTATGTATTTACTCTTGGCGAAAGAGGATTTCTTTCCTCGAATTGTCGAATGAGTTGGGCGGAATATTCGTCCACTTTTTTGGGCACGACAATTTTGATTATCACTATGGCATCGCCATGCTTATTGTTTTTCAGACGCACACCTCTCCCCTTTATCCTTAATTTCTGGCCAGAATTGGTTCCGGAAGCGATTTGAATTGTCGCCACTCCATCCGGAAGATTCACTGCGACTTTTGCCCCAAGCACAGCCTCCGCCACTGTTATAGGAAGATCCAGGTGAATATCATCGCCTTCTCGACGAAATATGGGATGAGGCCTGACCCGACATTCAATCAGCAAATCTCCGACCTGACCCCCCTGAAAACCTTGAGCGCCTTTTCCTTTGAGCTTGATCGTCTGGCCGTCTTTTACTCCAGGCGGAACGCGAATCGCCAGGACCTCCTGGCCGTGCCCTCGATCCACAGATATTTTGGTTGTATAGCCCGACAATGCATCTAAAAATTCCACTTCCATGTTGTAACGGATGTCTCGTCCGGACTGCTGAAAACCTTTGTCATTGAAAAATGCATCGAAACCCGATCCGGACGGACTTTTTCGTTGTCCGAACAAATCGCCAAATATTTCCGAAAGATCGATCGTGTCAAATGCAGTGGTATAACCTGAAAACGGGTTTCGGGCTCTACCTCCCCTGTTCGCTTGGCGGAAGAAGGATGAATCGAAATTAGAAAAATCAAAGCCGGCAGCCTGCGGACCTGCATGCCCGTACATATCGTATTTTTTACGATTTGCGGGATCTCCCAAAACTGCGTACGCTTCGTTGATTTCTTTAAATCTCGTTTCAGCTTCAGGTGACTTATTTATATCAGGATGATACTGACGGGCGAGTTTCCGGTAGGCTTTTTTGATTTCATTCCCATTCGCATTTTTCTTGACACCGAGAACTTCATAGTAATCACGCTTTGCGGCGCCCACCAGATCATCACCTTCCTTCCATTATTTATCAATGGAAAAAACCTTGCCGATATTCTGCGTCGGCGATGCAATCCATTAAAAACAGCAAATGCTTTTAATGTTCGTCCACGACCTCTGCATCGATCACATCATCATTGTTGCCATCACCGGATTTCTTGTCGCCATTATGGCCGCCGGATTGTTGGCCGCCGCCTCCTCCTGCGCCACCTTGTCCGGAGCCTGCCGAAGCTTTCCGGTACATCGCTTCGGCCAATCTATGACTGGCCTGCGTAAGTATGTCCATCTTGGTCTTCATCTCTTGGACGTTACCGGAATCAATCGCCTTTCGAAGATCGGCAATCGCGGATTCGATTGAAGAGGCATCAGAAGCCGGAATACTGTCGCGACTTTCTTTTAACATTTTCTCGGTTTGATAGGCCATATTATCCGCCTGGTTGCGAGTATCCACTTCCTCCCGACGTCGCTTATCTTCCTCAGAGTGCTCGCGACCATCTCGGATCATCCGATCCACTTCATTTTTGTCCAAACCGGAAGACGCAGTAATAGTGATTCGCTGCTCTTTATTGGTGGCTAAATCCTTGGCAGAGACGGAGACGATTCCGTTTGCATCGATATCAAAAGTCACTTCGATTTGAGGCACTCCTCTGGGGGCCGACGGAATTCCGATCAAGTGAAATCTTCCCAATGTCCGGTTGTCGCGAGCCATTTCGCGTTCGCCTTGAAGGACATGAATTTCCACCGAAGTTTGGCTGTCCGCGGCCGTAGAAAATATTTCTGATTTGCGAGTTGGAATTGTGGTGTTGCGCTCGATCAGCCTGGTCATCACGCCGCCAAGCGTCTCAATGCCAAGGGACAACGGGGTAACGTCCAAAAGCAGAACGTCTTTTACTTCTCCGCCGAGCACACCGCCTTGAATGGCTGCCCCGACCGCGACAACCTCATCAGGGTTCACTCCTTTGTGCGGTTCTTTATTAAAAAGCTCTTTCACCAGTTCCTGAACCTTTGGGATGCGAGTCGATCCCCCTACCAAAACCACTTCATTGATGTTCGAAGGCGAAAACTTGGCATCCCGCAACGCCTGACGACAAGGCTCCAGGCTTCTTTCCAATAGGTCGTTCACTAACTGCTCGAATTTGGAGCGCGTCAGTTTGATATCCAAATGCTTGGGTCCCGAAGCATCGGCGGTGATGAACGGCAAATTGATGGTGGTTTCTTTGGTCGAACTCAATTCCATTTTTGCTTTTTCTGCCGCTTCCTTCAGTCGTTGCAAAGACATTTTATCTTTCGACAAATCGATACCCTGGTCTTTTTTGAATTCCGCGATC
>Ga0315282_10014605_pt1 | contig 11665 bp, 16 predicted proteins | sample YL17G07_20_MG_FD_203693 | JGI IMG/M metagenome (GOLD analysis project Ga0315282, IMG submission 203693) | Sediment microbial communities from Yellowstone Lake, YNP, Wyoming, USA - YL17G07_20 | ecosystem: Environmental > Aquatic > Freshwater > Lake > Sediment | place: USA: Wyoming | collected...
GGTAAAGACGTATATCGAGGACAATCTGGTCATTCCGACTTCTACCGGTATGAACCTTTCCTCCGGATTCGATTCCAACTCGCTCAATAAGAAAACTTTCGATATTGGAGTGAACATCCTCTTTCGACGCATTCAATCCAAACTTTCCTTTTTGATGAAGGGCCTCTATTTCCCTTAATCCTTTAAGAATCTTCTTCCCATCCTGTTTTTGGAGGATGTGTTGGTGACAGAGCATAAGGATGTGGGCTCGATTTCCCCAAATGTCATAAGGGATCAGTCGCTCATCGCAAGGAGGGATCCCTTTGACATCTCTCCCCGAAAGAAAATCGACCATCTCCTTGGAGGGCAGTTCTTCAAACCGCCCACCCCATAATTTATCAACTTTCATCTACAATCTCCTAATCGGCCAAAATTTAATTGAACAGGTTGAAAATTTCTGAACCTACTCTAAAATTCTAAATCACAATTTCCAAATCCAAAATAAATTCTAAGCACCAATATTAAATCACCAACCCCATATCTTTTTCGAATTTCGGTTATTGGAACTTATTTGTTATTTGGCCTGCCTGCGCGAAGCCGTTCCGGTGGAGGCAGGTGCTTGGAATTTGGTGCTTATCTCAGATATGAACGAGCACAACAAATATTTACTTGACAGAAAAACAATATAACTCGTAACGTCTACTTCTTTTTCCTTTTGGCTAAGATTTCAAAAGGAAGTCCACGAACGAAAGCCGCATCAGCGCAACGTCTCTGATCAAAACCGGTGGCTTTAATGGAACGGATCTCCGGTGAGAAGAGGCTCGTCTTCGATTCTCGATAGACGATCTCAATGTTTCCTTTAAAGAGTTTGATCTTATATTTCCCGTTGACCACTTTTTGTGATTGTTCGATGAAGGCATCCAGATCATATCGCAATGGATGGTAAGCCATCCCATGGTAGATCAGGTAGGCCCACTTCTGTTCGATCCCTTTCTTAACCTGAATCTCGTCCTTGGTGAGGCAGAACTGTTCCAAGTCTCGATGGAGTTTGAGGATGATCGTCGCACCAGGCGCCTCATAGATCTCCCGGCTCTTCAGATCCATAATCCCATCTTCAAACATGTCGATCTTGCCGATGGAATGGACACCGCCAATGGTATTGAGGACAGGGATAATCTCTCCAAGGGGTTTTCGCTTTTCATTCAATTTGGTCGGGATCCCCTTTTCGAACTCCAGGGTAATAAAAGAAGGTTGATCAGGAGACTTTTCGATAGGCCAGTACCACATCCAGATATCATCCGGAAGTGGCTGATTCAGGTCGATCGCACCGCTGGCAATGGATCGGCACCACATCGTCTTATCATCCCCTCCTGTGATCATCTCTGTCACCGGAACACCCCATGCCCGACACAATGCCTCTTCTTCCAATCGGGTTAAATCAAAATCTCGCACCGGGACGAGGATCTTCAGTTCGGGGGCAAACATCTTGAAGACATTGTGCATGCGATATTGATCGTTTCCCTTTCCGCTGGATCCCTCGAGGATGGCATCACATCTCTCTGCCCGGGCAACCTCTGCCACCTTCCGCGCCACAATCTGTCTCGTCATGGATGTAGAGACAGGGTAACCCAGATAATCCGAGTTGGCCTGAATGGCGCGTGCAATCCAAACTTCGGTAAATTCCTTTCGAAGATCGAAAAAGAGAGGCTTTATTTTGAGAATCCTTGCTTTCCTCTGGCTTTCTAAGACTTCCCCCTCTCCTTGCCCAACATCGATCGTAATGGGAAGGATCTTTTTCGCTTTATATTTTCTTCTGAGCAATTCGATGGCAAGAGAAGAATCCAATCCTCCAGAGTAGGCGACGGCTACCTTATTTACTTTGGGGGTCTCAGTTTTCTCAACCTTTTTCAGAATCTTCCGAATATCCATAAAAAGTAAACCTCCTTCCGAATTTAGTTTGAGATGTTACCATAAATCAGGCAGTTGCACAATGTTTTAAATGAAAGGCAAAAGAGCATAACGGGGTCGTGAATGGACCTATCACCCTTAAGGGGAATGAAGAAGAGACAAAGGAAATTAGAGCATTGGAATAAAGTCTAAGGCCATGTTAATTCCTTTCTGAAAGAGTGTTTTTAAATCTTGCCCCATCATACAACCTTTCAACTGAAAATGAATACGATAAGTTATTATGGGAGCTTAGTTGTTATATATTCACTTGACAATTTGTTGGTTAGTTGGTATAATTACCAACAGTTAGAAAGGAGGTTTTTCCATTTTGATAACTTTTGAAGAGGCCGAAATAAGGGCGAAGATTATAAAGGCAATGTCTCATCCTGTTCGCTTGATGATCATTGACTGCTTAAAGAAAAAGGAACGCTCTTTTTCAGAACTGTTCGATTTATTCCAGCTTGATAAATCAACGGTATCAAAGCATCTGCTTGTCCTGAAAGAAGCAGGGATAGTTTCTTCCAGAAAAGATGGCGCAGAAATGATCTATAAGCTTGAAGTCCCTTGTATCCTCGATTTCTTTACTTGTGTTACGGCAGTGATCGAAAGCAATGTAAAAAAGCAGCGGGTGTGTTTGTGTAAATAATTTTTTTAGAAAACCCCGACCAAATATCCCCAATACTTTGGGCGGGGGTGAATATGTTTCTGTTATTCCAAAGAACTGGTTTTAAATCGAGGGGGGGATATTAGAGTGAGTAACGATTTTATGGAGATGACCTATGACAAATTTATTTTCAGGGTGGAGAGCAGCTATCTCTACCATCCTGATGAGTGTTGGGTGAAAAGGAATGGCGACTTGGTAACTGTCGGGGTCACCGATTTTTTCCAAAAGACTATTGGTGATGTGATTTTCATAGAGCTTCCGGAGACAGGCACAGAGGTAACGAAGGGTGATGAAGTTGGCATGATAGAAACCATTAAGGTTAATGTTACTCTGATCTCACCGGTAAGTGGAACGATCAAAGAAGTCAACACCGGACTCGGAGATAATCCGCAGTGGGTGAATAGCGAACCCTATGGAGAAGGGTGGCTCTTTAAGATGGCACCGAGTGACTGGGAAGCTGATAAAAAAGAGCTTATGGAAGCTCAGGTCTACTTCTCCATAATGGAAAAGAAGATCACGAAGGAGATGGCGAAAGAATAAGTCTTTCATAGAGAGGTTTCTAAATGGAAAAAAAAGTTGTGGTTTTACCTTGTAGCGGCATTGGAAAAGCCTATGGTGAGATCGGTCGGCAGGCCGTTTATGAACTTGTAGAAGATCTTCGACCGGATGATGTCACAACAACCTGTTTGGGCCGCCTGATGATCGATGACCCAGAGGCAAAGACTCTGGTGCAAAATAAAATCGTTATTACGATTGACGGATGCACTCAAGACTGTGCACGGAAAACCGTTGAATCATCTGGTAAGAAGGTGGAGTGTGCCCTGCGGGTCATTGAGGCTTTCAAGAAGAATCGCGGTCTGAAGCCCGAGGGGATCCTTGAACTGGGCGAGCCTGGTTTCAAATTGGTTCATATCCTTGCTCAAAGACTAAACGAAGAAGTGGATCGTGTGATGAGAAAGGAGCAATAGAATGTCTGAAGAAATCACCCTCGAAGAAATCAAGTACGACAAAGTGGGTATCATCCCATGCAATGGAGAAGAGATTTGTGAGGGCACCCTGACCCGCCATGCTTCCAGGAAAGTTCTGGATAAGCTTCGGCCCCAAGATACGGTGACTATCTGCTTACCCCTTTTTATTGCAGGTGACGAAGGGGAACGAAATTTTGCCAAGATATTTCCAACTATCACGGTAGATGGATGCAATAAGCGCTGCAGCCAACTGAGTACTGAAAGGCTGAGCGGCAAGCCCAGTTATTCTATCATCGTATCCGAGCTGCTCAAAGGACATGGGATTGAAGTGCCTCAATCAAGACGCACTTTAACAGAAAAAGACCAGGTTGCCGTGGATGTCGTGGCTGAAGAAATCGCTAAAAAAGTAGACGAGATCTTGGAAGAAAACCGGTAGGAGGGGAAATTGCCCACCTATATAAACAAAGTTACCTGGAAAGGCCAACATCTCGGGCATACCTACTGTGGAAATGGAACCGAGATGGATTTTTCTGCACCGCCAGCATTGTATGGTCACCCCGACATGATGACACCTGAGGATGCCTATCTCATGGCGATCAATACCTGCCTCCACATGATGGTGCTCTGGGCGATGGAACGGTTTAAGCTGGAATTGGTCTCATTGGAGTGCACCGCAGAAGGTGAGGTGGAAGAATACATTGACAAAACCTCTTGGTTTAACAAAGTAGTCTTGCACCCCCAAATTGCGGTTCGAGGTGGGTCTGAGGCCGTGGTGAAGCGGGCGCTTGAAATGGCCAAGAAATACTCTACGATCGCCGAATCAGTAAAAAGCCAAATTATCATCAAACCAGAAATCGAGATTGTTAAGTAGAATTTTATTACACCCATTCCAAAAAAGGAGGAATCCACAATGAAGGAGGTTATGACCATTGTCTTTGGCTCCAATGCACCGCTTCCGGCTTGCAGTTGAACTACTTCTTCAACGGCTGCTGGTGGCGGCCCGCCAAAGACGATGAAGGAGGCAGCTGAAAATCTGGGAAATTCCTTGTCGGAGAAATTCGGTGAGGCTGTCAAATTCGCTTATGTCGATGTGAAGAGCGATGAGATGAAGAATTATCCGGATATTGCATCCATCCTGAGCAAAGTCAATCTCCCACTCATCGTCATAAACGGTAAACCGAGATTTCACGGCGGCATAACTTTGAGTAAGGTTGAAAAGTTGGTGAATGAGCTTTTGGCAAAAATTTGATACTTCTGCGGCGCCCACCCCTATCCTTCAGGAAGGCGCGAAACCCGTCGCTTCCTGAATAGAGCCCTGAATCACATCCAAGACCTCCTACTAACTAGCTAGTGGGAAGGACTTGAAAAATAGTTGGTTTGTTGGCATAATTACCAATAAGGAAACAAGTTATGCTAATTTCTTTTAGAGAAGCCGAAATAAGGGCGAAGATTATAAAGGCAATGTCTCATCCTGTTCGCTTGATGATCATCGATTGCTTAAAGAAAAAGGAACGTTCTTTTTCAGAACTGTTCGATTTATTTCAACTTGATAAATCAACGGTGTCAAAACATCTGCTTGTCCTGAAAGAATCAGGGATAGTCTCTTCCAGAAAAGATGGCGCAGAAATGATCTATAAACTTGATGTCATGTGTATCATTGATTTTTTTACTTGTGTTACGGCAGTGATCGAAAGCAATGTAAAAAAGCAGCGGGCGTGTTTGTGCAAGTAAATTTTTTTAAGGGGATTGTTGGTATTTTTGCTAATAAACCATTAAACAAAGACCGAAATAATCTTTCGAGGCAGGTGTAGGTTTCATCCCACAGCAAGGATGCCTGTCCAAGAGGTAATGGTATAGAAAGATTTGCATATGAAAGACCGGTATAAGTTTCTCATCGTCGTAGGTGTATTTGTCGCAACATATTTCATCCCATTTGGGGACGAAAGGGTAAGGAAGGCGATGCTTGAGGCCTTCTACATGATTCAGGATTATGCCCAGAAGCATGTGCTTTTATGTCTTGTCCCAGCGTTCTTCATTGCGGGGGCCATCACTGTCTTCGTTTCCCAGGCGTCGGTCATGAAATACTTAGGGCCTCTGGCGAATAAGTTTCTTTCCTATTCGGTCGCTTCTGTTTCCGGTACTATCCTTGCCGTCTGCTCTTGCACAGTGCTTCCGCTCTTTGCGGGCATCTACCAGATGGGTGCGGGGATAGGGCCTGCAACGGCCTTTCTCTACTCAGGCCCCGCCATAAATATTCTTGCCATTGTTCTTTCCGCAAAAGTCTTAGGGTGGCAGATAGGGCTTGCGAGGGCTGTTGGTTCTGTCGGTTTTGCATACGTGATTGGCCTCATGATGGCGTTTATTTTCAGAGAAGATGAGACGGAGAAAAAGAAGGTACAGATCGCAATGCCTGCTGAAGAACCACCCCTCCCCCTCTGGCAACAGACCGTCTATATGGCTTCTATGATAGGTGTGCTCGTCTTTGCAAACTGGGCAAAGCCTGATGTCACCGAGGGCTTCTGGTATGCCGTATTCACCATTAAGTGGTATATAACCGGTGCTTTTGGCCTTCTGTTTACGTATACCTTTGTGAAGTGGCTCAAGGCAAGGTTCTGGGTGTCGTTGATCGGGGTTATTGCAGTTGCCCTCCTTGCGGTCCTTTTCCCAGAACATCCTCTTCTTTCATTCTCTGCAGGCATCGCCTTTCTCGTTTACGCAGGCAAAACCTCTTCTGTTGAGACGAAAGGCTGGATCGATGCTACCTGGTCATTTACTCTCATGATCCTGCCGCTCCTTTTCGGCGGCGTGCTTATTGCCGGGTTTCTGCTTGGCATGCCTGGGACGGACAATGGGATAATTCCAAACCAGTGGATTGCCTGGCTGGTGGGAGGCAATTCATTATTTGCCAATCTTCTGGCATCGATTGTTGGAGCCTTCATGTATTTTGCGACCCTGACAGAGGTGCCTATAGTACAGGGTCTTCTTGGCTCGGGTATGGGGAAAGGCCCCGCCCTCGCTTTACTCCTTGCAGGTCCCGCACTGTCACTGCCGAGTATGATTGTCATAAGGAGCATCCTCGGGACGAAGAAATCCTTTGTCTACTTCGGCCTCGTGGTAGGATTCTCCACAATTGCGGGGATGATTTTTGGATGGATGGTGGGTTAGGGGCAGTATTAAGTGAGAGGTTTTGGGCAAGAAGGAATAAAACATTGTCATATTAAAGGAGGCAAAGAGAATGAAGAAGATTGAAATTCTTGGAATGGGTTGACACAAATGCAATAAGCTTGCGGAGCGAGCCAAGGATGCAGTCAAAGAACTGGGTATTGAGGCTGAGGTAGTTAAAGTACAAGATATTAGAACCATCACCAATTATGGCGTGCTGATTACCCCCGCTCTGGTTGTGGATGGTGTGGTAAAGGTAGCGGGAAAAGTCCCAAAGATAGATCAGATCAAGGAATGGATCAAATAAAGAAGAGGGGAACGAAAATGGAAGAGAAATGTTTATGTGAGCCAAGTGAAATTCTCATTTTTCCATGTTCCGGAGGATCGAATGTCGGACAGATTGCCAATCAAGCAGGCGTAAAATTAACTCAAGATGGCATCGGTAATTTTTTCTGTCTGGCTGGTATTGGGGGACATGTGAGCGGGATGATTGAATCGACAAAGGCGGGAAAGGTGCTCGTGGCCATCGATGGCTGCCCTGTGGCTTGTGCTAAAAAGACTCTAGAGCATGCAGGCTTTAACATTGACGAATATGTTCAAGTCACCGAATTAGGTATTGAGAAGAATCATAATTTCAACCTAATTTTTTCCGATGTTGAAAAGGTAACCCATCATTTAGCTTCTTGTATCTCCAAAAGAAGGGTGGGCTAATATCATCTCGAGAAAGTCATGGAAGAAAAGGATTATCGCCTTATTTTGTGTTGCATAGAAAACCTACGGAGGAATGTATGAAAACAATAGTAATTTTATTTGTTGCGCTTTTTAGCGTTTGTCTGCCTGCATACGCGGGAGACAACTCATTGGATAAATTCATATCTAATTTTGGTTATGAAGCAAGAAATGATATGAAAATTGACAGCGAAGCACTAATTCAGCTTATCAAGGAAGGTAGAGCTCAACTGATTGATATTAGATTCCCAGAGGAATATGCAGCTTGGAGAATTGGATTTTCTAAAAACATACCATTAAATGAACTTCCTGATCGACTCAAAGAGATTGATAATAGTAAGGTTATTGTTACTGCATGTCCGCATTTAGATCGTGCGACCATCGCAATGGTTTATTTGAGATCAAGAGGTATTCAAGCAAAATATTTAAAAGATGGTCTGATAGGCCTAGCAGAAAATTTACGTGGAGACGACGCAAGGTTGTTGATTAATGCCATTGGCAAGCAAAAGTAATTAAAAACACATAATCAAATCGCTTCACCGGACGGGCAAGGCCTGCCAGTGAGCTTTGTCGTTCTCGTTGGGAACACACAGGTAAGTTTAACCTGGCTGAAGAAAAGCTCTGAGGAATTGAAGGCGGTGCTTCTCGAAATTCTTCAGCCTTAAGAGTTTAGATTTAACAAGATCTTGGAAAGAGAGGTATGTATATGGAAACATTGAAAGACCTTTTGGAAGTTGCATTGGAGTTTCACGGCCACAAATGCCCCGCCATGCCGATGGGTTTGCGGGCTGGAATTGCAGCGATGAAGGCTCTTGGCGTCGAAAGGGCCAAAGACAAAGAATTGATCGTAGAGGCAGAGACGGGTAATGGGCATGCAGCCGGGTGTTTCCTGGATGGAGTCATGGTTTCTACCGGATGCACTTATGGTAAGGCAAACATTCAGAAACTCTTCTACAATAAGATGGCGTTTACTCTCATTGAGGCAAAGTCTGGAAAGGGAATAAGGGTTTCTTTAAAGCCCGATTTCTTTGAAAAAACACTCCAGTCCCCATTTGTCCAGGAGCGAAAGAGGGGGGTTTCCCCTCAGGATATATCCCCTGAAACAACAAATCCTTTAGTGGAGCGTATATTAAATCTGCCAGAATCCGAATTTCTGAATATCAGCAAGGTATTTCACAAAGAGGTGAAAAAGGGAACCCCTAATTTTAAAGTGAAACGATGTTCAAAATGCGGAGAGGCTGTTTTTACAGACAAATTGAAGGAAGCACCTGATGGCGGGTTGCTCTGCATCCCATGTGCAGAGGCAGAAAGAAGTTAGAACTCAAATCAAGACATCCTTCAACCTGCATGGGGCAGGAGACAGAGCACTGCCCCATGCAAAAGGACAATGATGTTTATAGTGATCGTAGCTGCCACATTGGTTTTTCTTTTTACGACGGTATTAACCATTGCTGGTGTCGGGGCGGCATTTATCATCATCCCCACTTTCTATTGGTTAGGCATCCCTCTTAAAGAAGCAATGGCCGTGGCCCTACTCCTCAATACCTTCAGCATGGCCTTTGCCTCGGCGAATTACATCCGCCGCAAGCTGGTCGTTTTCCAGACAGCAATTCCTATTATCATTCTTGCCATCATCTTTTCACCCTTGGGCGCTTATTCAACGAGGTTCTTTTCGGAAAAGGTATTACTGGGTTGTTTTATAGCATTCCTCGTCTTTGCCGGGTCCATGATGTTATTTTACCGTCCGAAACAAAAAGTCTTATCAGAATCAACAAAGAAGGAATTGGTATCGGGTATTGCAACTGGGACTTTTGCAGGGTATCTCGGTGGATTGCTTGGCGTGGGCGGAGGAAACTTTATCGTTCCCGCTTTGGTATGGCTGGGATTTGACCCGAAAAAGGCTTCGGCAACAACCGCCTTCATAGTGATTTTTTCTTCCTTAAGCGGCTTTTTGGGCCATGCTACGACGGGCCATGTAAATTTGACTCTCCTTTCGGTTTCAGCCATTGGTTCAATTGCCGGAGCGATGATAGGCTCCTGGCTTATGACTGAGAAGTTACAAAGCCGGCATGTCAAAATGGTCATTGGAATTGTCCTCTATGGAATTGCCATCAAAATGGCATGGGGAGTCATTTTCTAATTTTAAAAATGGGAGAAGAACATAATTTCCCATAACGCAGGAATTTATCCCTAATGATACAGGATGATCCTGCAAGGAGATTCACAGCTTACTGGAAATGTTTAAATTGGATTGGAATTCAAAATTCACTCAGCAACATTCTACACGGAGGAGACAATGGAAGACAAAGAGATCTTGATGGAAGCACTTAAGTTTCATGGACACAGGTGTTATGCAAGCGTGGCGGGCGTGCGCATCGGGTTAGCTGCGTTACGAACGTTGGGTGTAAAACGTTCCGGCGGCACGCAGTTGTTCGCTATCGTGGAAATCGGCGAAGAGCACGGTGGGATGTGTTTTGGCGACGGCGTGCAATATGCCACCGGCTGTACCTTTGGCAAAGGCAATATTCGTAAGGAGCCCTATGGCAAGCTTGCCCTTACACTGATTGAAAAGGCCACAAACCGCTCCGTACGTGTGAGTTACAAGCCCACGCTGCAAAAGCAGATTGCGGAATCGGCTTTTATGCGCAAGCGAGGCCTGGGTGTCATGCCGGACGAAATTCCGCTCGAAGAGCAGATGGAGTTGGTGAACCTGGTCTGGGATGCGCCGGAAGCAGACATCCTCACCATCGGGGAGGTGCTGACATACAAAGGGGAATGGTTCCCCGAATTGATGGGCTTTAAGCCGTGCGCTGTTTGCGGCGAATTGACAGCCCATGCTTATCTTCGTGTGGTGGGCGACAAGCATGTTTGCATCCCGTGCTCGGGCTACGACCGCTAACGGGAACTACCTCGAGAGAGTTTTGATATGACGAAAAGAGAGCAAAATCTGGAAAGCGATGAGGGTTTCTTTAAAACCCGAGTTCTTTGAAAAAACCACTTCGATCGCGCTCTCATACAAAAATAGGGATTTTTGATGGAAAAAGACTACCGCATTATTGTCGTCGGAGATACGCAGGTTGGCTTAATCGGGTTGAAGGAAATCTTTGAGGAGTTAAAAAGCCAAAGGGGAACGCCAGAATCTGCCTTGAAAGAGATGCTGGTGGACAGGGTGAGCAACAAAAATTATATCCCGGACTCTGCAAGAGAAGAATATGGAAGATGCCTCTTTAGGGAGTTTAAGAAATTCCTGGGTGAAAAGGTGGAGTATGAGAGGGGAGGCTTTCTGGAAGTGACTATCCTGGGACCCGGATGTTATTCCTGCAACAAATTGGAGCAGGATGTGATGGCAGTGCTTTCCGAAACCGGAATCCAGGCGGGTTTGAATCACATCTCCGATCCGAACCTCATCGCTCAATATGGGATTCTTCCTACTCCTGCACTCATTATCAATGGAAAGGTGAAATCTTCGGGGAGAGTCCCTAGCAAGTCAATGATCAAGAAATGGCTGGAGGAGGAGAAAGGTTGAACCTAAAAAAGATTGTTTTTAGTTTGAACTCGGATGAGGTCATAAGATTGACAAAGATCCTCCTCGATGGGGACAAAGAGGATGCTTTCACTTTTATCAAAGAGGTTCTGAAACCACAGGTGGATCAGGCTACCCGGAGTCAGTGAGACCCATTTCCTTCTAAGCTTCGTGGAAGCTGAATAAAAGGAAAACTCAAATTAAAAATGGGGGAAAAAATGGCCAAAAAAACACAATACCTTTTCTCTGCTCTTCTTTTCTTTTCAATACCCTTATTAATACTTTTATTTTCATATCAACTCTCACAATCTTCGCCTGACCGAATACCAAAAGAGATTGCTAAAATCTCTCTTCCGAAACTTCTGGACTTCGGAGCGGGAACGTGCATCCCTTGTAAGAAGATGGCTCCCATTCTACAGGAGCTGGCAGAGGAGTATAAGGGTCGTGTCGTCATTAAGATAATTGAAGTTTATCAAGAACGAGAGCTAACCAGGGCTAACGGAATACGGCTCATCCCAACACAGATATTCTTCGATGCAAAGGATAAGGAAGTTTACCGGCATATGGGATTTATGGACAAAGAGCAGATCAAGAACGTATTCAAAACGATGGGGGTAAACCCCGTTAGAAAGTCATCTACTTTCTAATGGGAAGGCTCAAACGGGACATTAAACCCCGTGTTGGCTGAAAAAG
>Ga0315282_10014606_pt1 | contig 11665 bp, 10 predicted proteins | sample YL17G07_20_MG_FD_203693 | JGI IMG/M metagenome (GOLD analysis project Ga0315282, IMG submission 203693) | Sediment microbial communities from Yellowstone Lake, YNP, Wyoming, USA - YL17G07_20 | ecosystem: Environmental > Aquatic > Freshwater > Lake > Sediment | place: USA: Wyoming | collected...
GTCCAGAAGGCAATCTGCTCGGTTTTTGGACAGCGCCGGCCCGGCTGCGGGGAGGCTGTGGGCCGCCTATCCGGCGCGCTTGCCTGCCCTGCGGCGTGCTGCTGGCTCGATATCAACCGGCCTTCACAGCGCCCCTCCAGCGCGGTGAGGGGGGATGAGCGCCGCGGCGTGTCCCGGGCTCCATTGTTACGTGTGCTTTCTCTTGCGGTCGTCTTGAGCGCCTGGGAGCTGCGACAGGGGTGAGCCAGGAGGTAATGCCTCAGGCCCCGTCACCGCCTGCTTCAGCCTTCCTGCTTGCCCCGCCCTTTGAAGTGCTGCTAAGTTGATAATCAGCCGGCCTCCGGAGCCCTCGGGCGAGTGTTGGAGGCACCCGGCCGCAGGCAACGGCCTTCCCCGTCGGCCGCATTGCAGTCGTGCCCTGCGCCGCCGCGACACCAAGCATGCGGGGCGGCCCGGCCGGGCCGCGTGCACATCGGGCGTCAATCTGAGTATCTTCCAACGCGACCCTTAATTTTTTTCTTGAAGTCTGCACAACGCCTGAGTTAGCATTCCCAAGATTCGCTTTCCGGGGAGGATGGGTGGCCGCCCGTGCCTATTCAGACGGGGCCGCCCTAAGGGAGAATCCAAGTACAATGCAGTGCGGATGATACGGACTTAACCTGGGGCCATGCCCGCGCGAAGGGTATGCCTGTCGGGCCCGTCCGCCGCTCATCGCAACCCGGCTCCCAAGACAGACAATGTCGCGGATCACAAACTAAATCGGAAGAGAGGTGAATGAGAATGCGGAAGTTCGTGTCCCTGTTGCTGGTTCTCGCCCTGGTAGGCGGTCTGTGCATGGCTTACGGCTGCCAGAAGAAGGAAGCGGCTCCCCCGGCTCCGAAGGAGGAGGCCGCTCCGCCCGCTCCGGCACCTGAGGCCGCACCCGCTCCGCCCGCTGGTGCTCCTGGAGCCCCGGCTCCTGAGGCCGCCCCGGCTCCCGAGGCTCCGGCCCCGGCAGCGCCCGGCGCCCCGGCTGGTGGTGCTCAGCACTAACAGCGATCAACTGCAGGGCGATCTCTCTCGCAGGGGTCGCCCTGCAGCTTTTTGAACACTCCACTAGCCCGGTTTCCCCTTGGCCCTCTCCAGCAAACCCGCGCCGGCCCAGTCGCCCGCGCCCATACGTCCACCGCAAGGTCAAACCGAAGATCAAGCCCAAGGTCCAGCCATGCGTCCAGCCATGTGCCGCCAGAGAGTCCTGCTTGCGCTGCTCGTCCTCCTCTTGGCCCTCGCCGCCGCCCCAGCACAGGCCCCGTGCGGTGGGCACCCGGACGGCAGGGTCGTCGTCGCCCAGTTCGAGGGCGGCCTCCCGGCGGGCTGGGAGTGGCAGGTGCGCGAGGGCACGCCCCATTACCGCATCGAAGGCGGCGCACTCGACCTGACCAGCAACCGCGACTCCTTCGGCCTCAAGCGCGAGATCAAGGTCGACCTGGCCAAGTTCCCTTATCTCAACTGGCGCTGGAAGGCCGAGGTGCTGCCCAAGGGCGGCGACGGACGCCACGCCAAGACCGACGACCAGGCCGCCCAGGTCTACGTCGTCTTCCCGCGCTGGCCCTACATGCTGCGCTCCCAGATGATCTGCTATACGTGGGAGAACCTGGCCCCCAAGGGGAGCTCCTTCCCGAGCCCGGCCAGGGGCCTCACCCACTACGTCGTGCTGCGCGACCGCTCCGACCGGCTCAAGGTGTGGGTGAGCGAGAAGCGCAACGTCTATGAGGACTACAAGCGGCTCTTCGGCGGCACTCCCCCTGGCGTGGGTGGAATCACGTTGTATATTAACTCCCAGCACACCGGGAGCAGCGCCGAGTCGGCCTTCGCCGACGTCTACTTCTCCAGAAACTAAATTTGCGAGAGAGGGGCATTCAGACAGCCTTGCCCAGACGAACCAAGATAATCTGCACCCTGGGGCCGGCCACCAGCTCCGAGGAGGCCATGTTCGACCTCATGGAGGCGGGCATGGACGTGGCCCGGCTCAACTTCGCCCACGGCTCCCAGGCCGAGCACGGCCAGCGCATCGATACCATCCGGCGGCTCGAGCGGCGCACGGGCAACAGCCTGGCCATCCTCCTCGACCTGGCCGGGCCGAAGGTGCGCACCGGGACACTGCTGCGCGAGCCCCTGTCCATCAAGCCGGGCGACACCGTGTGGCTGACGGCCGACACACCTCGCGACGAGCGCGACATCCCGGTCGAGTACCCCGACCTGACCACCGAGATCAAGCCCCACGAGCGGATACTGCTGGCCGACGGCGCCATCGAGCTTGAGGTCGAGGCACAGGAGCCGCAGCGGCTGCGCTGCCGCGTGCTGGTGGGCGGCGAGCTCGGTTCGCACAAGGGCATCAACCTGCCCACGGCCACCCTCAAGGCGCGCAGTGTCACCCCCAAGGACATCGCCGACCTGCACTTCGGCCTGGAGCACGGCGTCGACATGATCGCCCTGTCCTTCGTGCGCAACGCCACCGACGTGCGCCACGTGCGCGAGCTCATGAGGGCCTGGGGCAGCACCGTCCCCCTCATCGCCAAGATCGAGAAGCACGAGGCCCTGCTCCACATCGACGCCATCATGGAGGAGGTCGACGGCCTGATGGTGGCCCGCGGCGACCTCGGCGTCGAGATCCCGCTCGAGCAGGTGCCCTCGGTGCAGAAGGACTTGATTGCCCGCGCCAACCGCGCCGGCAAGCCGGTCATCACCGCCACCCAGATGCTGCGCTCGATGGTCAACAGCCCGCGCCCCACCCGGGCCGAGGCCACCGACATCGCCAACGCGGTCTATGACGGCACCGACGCCCTGATGCTCTCCGAGGAGACGGCCATCGGCGACTTCCCCGTCGAGGCGGCCCGCTTCATGTGCCGCATCGCCGAGGAGACGGAGAAGCATCTTGACTACAGCGGCCTGCTGCGCCAGAAGGGGGACTACAAGCAGCCGGGGCGCATCTCGGACGCCGTCTCTCACGCCGCCTGCGTCATGGCCCAGGACCTCGGGGCGAGCCTCATCATCACCCTGACCGAGACCGGCAAGACGGCCCGCGTCATCGCCCGCTTCCGCCCCCGGCAGCCCGTGCTGGCCGTCACCCCCAACCAGGCCACCGCCCACGCGCTAAGGCTCATCTGGGGGGTGATGCCCGTCCAGGCCGAGATCGACAAGAAGCGGTTTGACTTCGCCACCCTAAAGAAGATAGCCTTGGACTCAGGCTTGGCCCGGCCGGGCGAGCTGGTCGTCATCGCCGGGGTGAGCGACCCCACGGCCGAGGGCGCCACCAACCTGGTCAAGGTCGAAGAGCTCTAATCGAAGAGCTGTAATCGAAGAGCTGTAGTTACCGACGAGCTCCAGAGCACAAGAGGCACAAGGGCGCGCCGTGCAATGCAATAGCAGGCGCCAAAGCAGCCACTCCTCCAGGACGCCGCTAGAGCCCATGAAGCCAGATGCGGAGCTATTTGCCAGGTGGCAGCTCGCCGAGGGCGAGGCCGCCAAGGTCCCCTTCAAGACCCAGGACGATCTGCTGCGGCGCCTGTCGGGCCTTATCAGTTCGCCGCAGTTCCTGGAGCTGGCCCGCGACTTCTACGTCACCAAGCGGGGCAAGTATGACGTCCGGCTCCACGCCTGGTGCCGCTCCGAGGACAGCGGGGGCCTCATCGGGCTGGTGATGGAGACAATGGCCCCCTGCGAGGTGGTCGAGATGGAGATCGGCGGCGACACCGCCGTCTGCCACCCCGCCTTCGGCAAGACCGAGCACGAGCCCATCTTCCGCGCCTACCTGCGGCAAGTGACCGAAATCGGCTCCGAGCTGCTGCTGGCCGACCCTGCTTACGCCAAGCGGCTGGCCATCCAGAGCAAGTACGTCGCCGACCCCATGCGCGTGCTCGGGCCGGGGCTCACCCAGATGAGCGAGCGCTACCGCGACTTCGACGAGCGCTCCCGCCAGGCCTTCTGGCTCCTGTTCAAGATGAAGGAGACCGACACGCCCTGGTCGCACTTCTTCTATAACCTGATCCTGGGGCTCGACTGGTCCCCGGAGCAGATGACCGAGGCCGAGGCCGCCGCCCTCTTGCTGGAGGGCGAGACCCAGCGCCCGACCCGGAGCTCGGCCCAGACTTCGGTCTGAGCTATCGCCCAAGTCTTTCGGCCTGATTTTCGGCCCATTTTTCGGTCCAGATTCACCCGAGCCAAAGTTCAACCCAAGGAGAAGCAAACAATGCCAAAGCTGAAAGTCCTCTTCGTCTCACCCGAAATGGCCCCCTTCGCCAAGACGGGCGGGCTGGCCGACGTCGGCGGCGCCCTGCCCCCTGCCCTCCAGGCCCTCGGGGCCGACGTCAAGTGCGCCATGCCCCTCTTCCGCCAGGTGGACCGCAGCGGCCTGCGCAAGGCCAAGGGGGGCAGCCTCAGCCTGGGGCTGGGCGGGCTCCAGAACGACGTCGAGGTCCTGCAGGGGAGCCTCGCCAAGGGGCTGCCGGTCTACTTCATCCGCAACGACTTCTACTACGACCGCGAGTTCCTCTACGGCAGCCCGCAGGGCGACTACCCGGACAACGCCGAGCGCTTCACCTTCTTCTGCCGCGCCCTCCTCGAATACATGAAGACGCAGGGCTCGGCCCCCGACATCATCCACTGCAACGACTGGCAGTCGGGCCTGATCCCGGCCTACCTCAAGACGATATATGCCGACGGCTTCTTCGCCCGCACGGCCACGGTCTTCAGCATCCACAACCTGGCCTACCAGGGCCTCTTCCCGATGGACAAGTTCTGGCTCACGGGGCTGCCCGGCGAGCTGGCCGGGATGAAAGGGCTCGAGTTCTACGGCCAGATGAACTTCATGAAGGCGGGCATGATCTTCACCGACGTCATGAACACGGTCTCGCCCACCTACGCCCGCGAGATCCAGACCCCCGAGTACGGCTACGGCCTGGAGGGCGTGCTCACGGCGCGCCGCGGCGACCTCTACGGCATCCTCAACGGGGCCGACTACCGCTCCTGGGATCCCGAGCACGACAAGCTCATCCCGGCCAACTACAGCGTGAAGAATATGGCCGGCAAGCTCAAGTGCCGCCAGGCCCTGCTCGAGGCCTACGGTCTGCCGCAGAGCAAGGCGCCCATCATCGGCATCGTCTCGCGCCTGGCCGACCAGAAGGGCTTCGACCTCATCGCCGAGATCATCGACCGCCTCATGTCCATGGACGTCGTGCTGGTCGTGCTGGGCACCGGCGACCAGAAGTATCATGACCTACTCACCGAGATCGGGCGCCGCTTCCCGCGGAAGGCCGGCATCAGGATCGGCTTCGACAACAAGATCGCCCACCTCATCGAGGCCGGCTCCGACATGTTCCTGATGCCCTCGCGCTACGAGCCGGGCGGACTCAACCAGCTCTACAGCTACCGCTACGGGACCATCCCCGTCGTGCGCGCCACGGGCGGCCTCGACGACACCGTGGCCGACTACAACCCGAAGACCGGCGAGGGCACCGGCTTCAAGTTCAGCGACTACACGGCCGACGCCCTCCTGGCCAATATCCGCCAGGCCTTGGACGTCTACGCCGACCGCAAGGCCTGGGAGGCGCTGGTGAAGCGCGCCATGCAGCTCGACTTCTCCTGGGAGAAGAGTGCGCGCGGCTACCTCGGCCTCTACGACAAGGCCCTGGCCAAGCGCCGCGGCTAGCTCGGCTCACCACCGAGCGCTGCCACCACACCGGGGCGGCCCCACAGGCGGGCTGCCCCGATTTTTTTGGCCAATCCCGATTTCGGCCCCTCGCCTGCCCCGGCCGCGCCGCCCAGTGGCCCTTTACAAGCCCTTCGGGCCGAACTTATCTTGGAGTTGAAGCCGGACGGGGCCGTAAGTGTGCTGGCGGTCGTGATGACGGTCCTTCCGGCCGCCCCGGTTTTGCCGGGGTGTGGACTATGATTCAACGAGCGCCATTGTGGAGGCATCCTCAATGCGTAATATGTGGATGGACGAAGGCGAGGTCCGCACCACTGTGCCCGTGGAGAAGATCCACGAGGCTGAACTGTGGCGCGAGGCGACCATCGCCTCTCCGCTGCCCCTGGCCCTGGCCGCTTTCGCCGTGGCGACCTTTGCGGCCGGCCTGGCGGCGGCCACCGGGGCCCCCCTGTTGGGTGTCATTCCCATCGTGGTCATGTTCGGTGGAATCACCCTCTGGGTCATGGCCCTCTTCTCCCTGAGGAAGGGCAGCACCCTGGCCTCGACCTTTGCGGGGATCGTCGGCTCCTACAACATCGTCTGGCCTATCTACTATGTCTATGCGACGACCTTCGCGCCGGCGGGCGTGCTGGCCAACATAGCCACGGGCATGGCGGTCTTCCTGTTCCTCACCGCCTTCATCGTGTTCTACCTCTTCCTGTGCGCCATGCGGGCCAACGTCGCCTTCTCGCTGGTCATCCTGACCCTCTTCCTGTCGCTGCTGGCCACGGGCCTGGGGCTGCTCGCCGCCTCCCCCGCCCTCGTGGCAATCGGGGGTTGGCTGTCGGTGATCTCGGCGATCATCGCCTTCTACACCTCCTTCGCCATCATCTGGAACAGCGCGGCCCACAGGGAGCAACTGCCCCTGGTGAGCGAGCGGCGGCGGGTCTATGAGGAGGCGCGCACCGAGGCCTAGCTCAGGGCGCGAGTAAGTGGAGGGGACTGTCGAGGGGCGGGGCTCCCAGTGGGGGCTCCGCCCTTTTTGTGGGCTCAAGGGCTACGTGATGCGCTCTGGCCACCGCGCCGCCTTGCCCGTGGGCGAATGCCCGTTCGTAAGAGAAGCGCGGTTCCTGAGGGGGCCCTGCTGAAGAGGCGGGGCCGGCGTGCGTTCAGGCGGGGGGCTCGGCCACGTTGGGGCCGAGGCTGGGGCTGGCGAGCTCGGGCTCTTTGAGGTCGCGCATGAACTGGGCCGTCTCCTCGGGCAGGGCGACGTTGATGTAGATGCCGGTGCCCATCTCGAAGCCGGCGGCGGTGGTGAGCCGCGGCAGGATCTGGAGGTGCCAGTGGAAGTAGTCCTCGAACTCGTCCTTCACCGGGGCCGTCTGCACGACGAGGTTGAAGTCGGGGTTCTTCAGGCCGAAGTAAATCTTCCGCAGCACCTGCTTGAGGACGAGGGCGAACTCGTCGGCCTCGGCGACGGTGATGAGCCCGAAGCTCGCCCCGTGCTTCTTGGGCACGATCCACGTCTCGAAGGGCATGCGCGAGGCGAAGGGGTGGAACACGGCGAAGCTGTCGCTCTCAAGGATCACGCGCTTGCCCAGGCGCAGTTCCTCGGAGAGCATCCGGCAGTAGACGCACAGGCCCGTGTCGTCGAAGAAGTCGAAGGCCTTCTGAAAGGTGGCCCGGATGTCCGTGGGCACGACGGGTGTGGCCACGAGCTGCGAGTGCGGGTGGTCGAGCGAGGTGCCGGCCGAGACCCCGTGGTTCTTGAAGATGAGGATGAGCTTGAAGCGCGTGTCCTCACGCAGCGTCAGGTAGCGCTCGCGGTAGGTGCCCACGATCTCCTGCACGTGCCGGTCGTCCATGAAGGGGATGTAGAGGTTGTGGACGGGCGACTCGATGATGACCTCGTGCGTCCCCACCCCGTCCATCCAGCGGAAGAACTCGTTCTCGGTCTTGCGCTCGGTGGAGCCGGCCGGCAGCAGGGCGGCGAACTTGTTGGGCACCACGCGCACGCGCCAGCCGGGGCCGTTGGGGGTGGTGCCGTCTCTGAGCGCGAAGCTCTCGGGCGGGGTGTGCTCCTCGTTGCCCGAGCAGAAGGGACAGGTGGGCAGGTGGGCAAGCCCAGGCCCGGGCATGCCGCCCTCGCGCACGAAGGCATGGGGGCGCCGCGACCGCTCCCGGGCGATGATCACCCAGCGCTTCGAGGCGGGGTCCTGTCTTAGCTCCGGCATCCTGTTCCCGAGGCTGGAGAGGTTGGCTCAGTCAAACACGCTCACCGAGACCTGGCGGTTCTCCGTGATGTCGCGCAGGAGCAGCTCGCGCACCCGCCGAAAGACGGGCCCGGGGCGCCCGTCGCCGATCCGGCGGCCGTCGAGGCTCACCACCGGCAGGGCGTCGAAGGAGGTGCCGAGCATCATCATCTCGGCCATGCCGAAGGCCTCCTCCAGCCGCAGGTCGACGAAGGCCACCTCACCGAGCCCCGCCGCCGGGGCCAGAGCGGCCACCCGCGAGACGGTGAGGCCGTGGAGGATGCGCTCGAAGCGGGGGAAGAGGAGCTGGCCTTCCGCCGACACGAAGGCCACGTTCTCGGTCGCCCCCTCGGCAACAAAACCCCGCTCGTCGACCGACACGGCGTACTGGGCGCCGCGGTCCAGGGCCTCCTTCTTCATCAGCACGTTGGGCAGGTAGTTGCAGCTCTTGATGTTGGCGAAGAAGCCCGGCTTGACCGGCACGCGGCTGCTGATGGCGCTCACACCGCGCTCGAACAGCTCCCGACCGTAAGGCGCGGCCGCGTAGGCGACAATGTAGAGCTGGCTCTCCGGGCACTCGTAGGGGCTGGGGCCGAAGCCCCCCGGCCCGCGCGTGACGAGCAGGCGCAGGTAGCACTCGGGACGGCCCCCGGAGCGCACGGTGGCGACGGTGAGGCGCGCCAGATCCTCCATGCTCACCGGGATGGCGAGCCCGATGGCAGAGGCTGAGGCGGCCAGCCGCTCCAGGTGCGCCCCGAGCTGGTAGATGCACCCGGCCACACACTTGGCCGTCTCGAAGACGCCGTCGCCGCGGTGCACGACGTGGTCGTCGACGGGCACGAGCATCAGGGCGGGGTCGCGAACGATGCCCCCGTAGAGGCTGCTGTACATGGCCAGGTAGCCGGCGTGGTAGGGCCGGCGCAGGCGCTCGAGGAGGGCGAAGACCTCGGAGCGGGACAGCTCGGGGACGCTGGCGCTATCGACAGGGCCCGGCGTGCGGGCCCCTGCGTGCATAAGCTTGGTCATTGCTGGTGATGCCACCCCAGGGGGACTTTGCGACAAGCTCAAGCCTAGACTCGGCGCCCGGTGGTGTCAAGCCGCACCGGCACCCTTCTGGGCGAGAGCGCGGGCCCGTTCGATGACGGCGCGGGTGCCGCGGGTGAGGCGCAGCGCCTTGAGCCCCGCCAGGGGCACGAAGCGGGCCTGGGCGGCGTCGGAGGAGGCGGCAAGCCGGCCTGAGACGACGCGGCAGAGGTAGTCGAGCAGGACGTAGTGGTAGTGCACCCCGCCCCCTTCGTCGCGGAAGACGCGGTCGAGGACGGCCACCAGCGGCCCCACGCTCACCTTGAGGCCGACCTCCTCCAGCACCTCACGGCGCAGGGCGGCCGCCACCGTCTCGCCGAGCTTGACCGCCCCGCCCGGGACCGACCACAGGCCCGCCGAGGGGGCATGGCCGCGCTGGACCAGCAGGACCTCGCCCCTCCTGAAGATGACCGCCCCCACCCCGACAATGGGGCGCTGCGGGTAGTCGCGGCCTGGCTTTGTCATCTCGTCGCGGCGCAATGGTTGACCTTTGGCGGCAAATCTTGACAGCGGCCTGTCTCCGGGGCCATCATGCTGCCAGTATCGGTGCCTGTAAGGGGGAGCCGGGTCTCAAGGGGAAAGCTGCCCTGCCCGGCAGACAGGGGCTCGTGAGAGGCGACTCGGGGATGAGCGCGATAGGGCAAGGGGGCCGCCGCAACATTTTGAGCCTGCCGCTGGCCGGGTCCGTGCTGGCCCACCTGGCCGCGCTGGCGCTGGCCCTTGTCCTGGTGCGCCCGCAGGCGGTACTCCCCCCCGAAAGCCTGATGCCCCTGACCATAGACTTGTCATGTCTGGAGCTGGCCAGCGAGGGTGGTGGTGGCGGCAGCCTGCCCCAGGCGGCCCCTGCCCCGGCACCCAGGCCCGCGGCGGCCCGGCACCAGGCTGTGCCAGCCTCTCGCACCCCGGCTCAGCAAGCCATTACTCCAGCAGCATCGGCAGCCCCGGCCACGCAGCCACCGGCGGCAGCACTCAGCGCGCCTGCCCGCGAGGAGGCACCTCAGGCACCCTCGGCAGCTTCCGCCACCGGCCCGGCTAGCGGCCAGGCCAGCGCCTCAGCCCCTGGCGGCAGCGCCGCGGCTGTCCCGGCCCTGCTCGGGCCTCCGGGCTCAGGCGGCGCAGTTAGCGGCGTGGGCACCGGCAGCGGCGCCCCGGGCGGCCACGGGCGCGGCCTCGGCCCCGGCCTGGGCGAGGGCCTCTCGGGCATCCCCAAGGACTACCTCACGGCCCTGCACCGCGAGATCGAGCGGCACAAGACCTACCCCGCGCAGGCGCGCCGGCGCGGCCTCGAGGGCGAGGTCCGGGTCGGCTTCGTGGTCGAGTGCGACGGCAGCATCTCGCGGGTCGAGGTGGTCGGCAGCTCGGGATCAAACCTGCTCGACGAGGCCGCCGCGGCCACCCTGCAGCAAATCAGGCGGCTGCCCCCCCTGCCCGACTCCCTGCGCTTGGCCCGGCTGCGCCTGGAGCTGCCCATGGTCTTCCGGCTCACCCGCTAGCAGGCCGCGAAGGCGCCCATCTGCGGCGCCCGCGCCCGTCAACGCCCTGCGGCGTGGCGGCTCTGCCGCCCCCGCGCCGACTCTGCAATAGCCTTTGAGCCTCAAGGGGGCGGTTATTGCCCGTCGGCGCTGCCGACCCGCTGCCAACGGCAGCGGGACTCCGGGCCCACACCGAGGCTGAAGCACCTCAAAGCTTTCGCGGGCCCGGCATTGCCAGTGGCCGCTGGCCACCGCTGCCAACGGCAGCGGGATTCCGCCCCCACGCCGACTCTGCAATAGCCTTCGAGCTTCAAGGGGGCGGTTATCGCCCGTCGCGGCTCGCGACCGGTTATCGCCCGCAGCGGCTCGCTGCCGCCTCTACTCCCCGCCGCTTTTCTTCTTGGGCTTGGCCTTGCTGTTGGCGGCCCGCTTGCGGCGTGCCTCGGCCAGCTTCTCGCCCAGGCCGCGCTCCTCGGCCAGCTGGCGGCGACGCTCGCTCACCGCGGTGGCGACCAGCTTCTGGGCCCGCGGGATGCCGTACTTGTCCTTGTAGGTGCGCTTGTTGAGGCCGTGCTGCGCAAGGTGGCGGTTGGTGAGCTGCTTGAACTCGCGGCCGCACTCCAGGCAGATGACGCGGTTGCGGAACACCGAGCGCTTGGCGCGCGCCGGCTTCTCCGCGGGCAAAATGACCACGCCTCCCACCGGCACGCCCTCGTCCTCGGCGGCCTTGGCCCGGCGCAGGGCCTCGAACACCTTGGCAATCGCCTCGGACATTTCATCGGCCGACATCTTGGTGTGCGAGGCCTGCGAGCCGATGATCTCCGCCGCCATTTCCACAAGAGCCTTGGACATATCGATCCTCCGTTTGATTTTGGCTTCTTTCAAGCCTGGATTGTAATGAAGTCGAGAAACATTTTATGAAGACAATAGGCGGGCAGGTCAAGCGCTACGATAAGCAAAACCACGCAAGCCGCGTTTTTTTTGCGCCCCGCCTTTGGCCATTGCCGCGCGTTCCGTGAGGCGCAGCACCCGGAAAGCCCGCAGCTGGGCGCATTGCCGGGCAATCAGCCGTGAGACGGCCGGCGCTGGTGGAGCTCCGTGTGGCGGCACCCTCAAGGCGCCTTCTCGCGGGCACAAAAAAGAGACGGCCGGGGTGCGCACCGGCCGCCTCATAAAAAGCTCGCCTCAGCGCC
>Ga0315282_10014609_pt1 | contig 11663 bp, 6 predicted proteins | sample YL17G07_20_MG_FD_203693 | JGI IMG/M metagenome (GOLD analysis project Ga0315282, IMG submission 203693) | Sediment microbial communities from Yellowstone Lake, YNP, Wyoming, USA - YL17G07_20 | ecosystem: Environmental > Aquatic > Freshwater > Lake > Sediment | place: USA: Wyoming | collected...
ATTCGTAGGAGTTTAAACATAGGGCTGCCTTTGATGCATCGTCTGACAATTTCTTAAGGACTAAATGTACCATCGGCAGCCCGTTTTTTCAAATACCCCGCTCCAAAAAGCGGTCAACTTGAGTTAGATTAACGAACATCTTTCGACTCTTAGTACAGACTGATTTTGACACCACCCTGCATCGATATGCCATAAAATTCAAGTTGACTAGGTCTGTTTGATATTCCCATATAGAATCTATCACGTTCGTTGGTAATATTTCTGACATTTAGATAAATAGATATATCTCTCAGTATCTCGTAGACTGAAGTAAAATCGAGCCTGAGATTAGTATCCGAATACGTATCATAATCCGGCGTGTCGCCAATTCCTGTCAAGACTTTTGAATGGTAATAGGCGCTCAATCTCGTTGTAAGTCCATATTTTTCATAACTCAGTCCCAAATTTGCAACATTGCCTGCTTGCCCCGGGATAACAGACCATTCTCTGAATTCAAGATTTGCTTTCGATTTTGTGTAAGTGTAGTTCGCGTAGACACCCAGACCATTCATGAATCCTGGCAGGAATGAGAATTGTTGTTGCCAGTTAACTTCAAAGCCGTATAACTTGGATCGACCAAAATTAACAGGTTGGACGCGTGTGAACCCATCGTATTGGCCGCCTATCTGTAGCCAGTGTCTTTCGTATATTATGTTGACGATGTCCTTATAGAATACTCCGAGAGAGGCGACACCGATACCTTGGAAATAGTGTTCGAACATTAGATCGGTGTTTGATGACAATGTTGGTTCGAGGTACGGATTGCCTTGGAACAGTTCGCGTGCATCTGTAGAAATGTAGTCATACGGCACCAGATCATAGTAATTCGGGCGAGCAATTGTCTGTGTAAAAGCTGCTCTTATGTTCGTTAATTTTGTGAGCGAGTATCTGAGGAGCAAATCAAAGAACACATTATTGTAAGACGTTCTGACGATATTTGGTTCTGTGTAACTAAGATGACCTAGTAGATCGGTGATTATCCTAGTACCGTCATATTTGGTACTCGTGTACTCGTCCCGGGCACCCGCAATCACCAAGAAATCACCAAACTTGAAAGTATTCATCAGATATAACGAACCGAATTCTTCAGTATTTACATAATTTCCACCGATGGCATCGGCGGATGCGAATTCACTTTCACTCCCCTGGTGCGTCAAACCTGGCTCACCCGGAGCTGGGTTGTCATGAGCTTGGATTAACGCATTCGCTTTCCCAACATCAATCATTGGTGCAAAGTAATAGTGGCTATTGAGAAATTCAGGAACAGTTTCGCCGGACGCCACTTGATCCATCGTTGGATTGCCGTCACCGGCCCATTCATATCTTAAAGTCCAACCATTTTGGCTCTTGTTTTCGATATCAAACGCAATTCCTGATTTTAGTTCCGCTGAGATCAAAGATAAATCATAAGATAGCTTCGCATTGATTGCGCCAGTATAATTTGTGTTTGACGTGGTATAGGCTTTCAGTTCCTGAGAGTCTGTTTGGTAGTTCGCCGGATCATAGATAAGAGCGTTGTTTATTATCTGGATGGTTGGGTAGTCCTTGTTTGTCAGGTCTATCCTAAAATTCGGCCTATTTAAGATTGCCCATTCAGATCTAATCCGCGCAGGATCTTCTCTTATCTGCTTGCCGAAGCTGTAGTGCAAATTGTAGTCCAACTGCATAACATCCCAGATATGTTTGCCGCCCACTGCTGCCGATATCAATGTTGCATTAGGTTGGTCGTTGACCATTGAATAATCCATTCTCGATTGCACAACCAATAGGGAGTCGACGGTAATAATGCCAGGAGATACTACGGTCTGATTGAGTGGGTAATATCGGCCATCGGATAGTCTATATCGCATCTGGCTATCGGTTTGATCTTCCTTCTCCAGGTTATACATTGCCCTTATAAAATAGGAATTCAAATCGTCTGGCTTGTATTCAATGGCCCCACTAAGACCATAGCGATTTCTCCGCGTGATGGTATTGTCAAGCTCTATGTTGTTTGTAGCAAATTGGATGGTTTGTTTGTTCACTGCAACCACATCTCCGTATCCTATTGTCACGCTCTGACCGTTAATGTTGTTCTGATAAAAATTTCCGTTCAGAGAGTAACCTAACGTGCCGTCCCCCAAAAAGCCGACATATGAAGCGGCTATTCTATACAGCGGCTCCTTCCCTTGAGTTGCATACCCCCCTCCTGCCTCAAGTGTGTACATTGATTTTCCATAATCAAATGGACTCTTCGTGACAATATTCACTTGTCCACCTATGCCGCTGGCGTTCATATCAGGAGTCAATACTTTGTTCACTTCAATTGAAGCTAGCTGTGCTGCATTCACTATGCCGAGGTCTGTTACTCGATCGGTTCGATCGGCAGACGCAAATTTTTCCCCGTCGATTGTAACTTGGGTCAAACGCGGGTCCGTACCTCGAATGTAAACATACTGACCTTCACCTTCATTTCGGCTAATGTAAACACCAGGCATCCTTTCCAATACTTCCGCAATATTCATGTCTGGAAATTTCTCCATTTCCTCTCTTGAAAGGACATTTGTTATGATCCTGGAATTCTTCTGTTGATTCAAGGCTTTCAGCTGACCTTGCATTGCACCGGAAATTACTATCTCCTGCATTTTGATGGCGCTCTGAGAAAGTTGTATATCCTCGTTCAGGGTGTAGTTTGAAGATGACAGAGTAATCGCAACGGTATCCCTTTCATAACCTATGTAGCTTACGACTAGGTAATAGCTACCAAGGGGCACGTTTTCGATTCTATACTGTCCGTATCTATCGGTTGAGGCGCCATAGTTTGTACCCTGTAGGACTACGTTGGCGCCAGGTAGATTTTCCCCTGTTGCAGCGTCTTGTACTTTACCGGCAACGATTCCGCTTTGCGCAAGGAGAGAATATGAAGAGGTGACAAGGAGGAGCAGCACATAGATTGTAAGTTCGACCGCAGTTTTCGATCTCATGACTTTTTCTCATGTTTCTGTGTCGGAAGGATTTCTGAAAATGATCGAACGAATACTTTCAACATTCGTTCATTATTTGAGCAGTATCATTTTCTTCGTGATTGCGGCACTGCCGACAATCAAACGATAGAAATAAATACCGCTGGACAGATTTCTACCAGAAGGCCTATTGGCATCAAATTCCACCTTGTAATAACCTGGAGCCAGACTCCCATCGACTAGGGTTGCTATTTCGTTACCTAGTAGATCAAATATTTCAAGAAGTACATGATTTGAACTCGGCTTCGGAGAGTGTGCTATTTCAAATTCAATTGTCGTACTGGGATTGAAGGGATTGGGATAATTCTGGTGCAATACAAACTCAACCGGAGTTTGACTCAATTCATCTTTAGCACTTCGAACTCCAGTCACATTGCCATTCAAATCTACCTGAAGAAAATAGATGCGGATTTCATTTGGATCATTATTGAAGCTTTGTGTGTGTCCAATAATTGCATAACTTCCTTCGTTTGTCGCAATTACATCGTTCCCGCCATCGTCTAGACTACCGCCAAAACGTCTTTCCCACACAGAATTCCCCTCTGAATCGGTTTTTAATACCCAAAGATCATCGTAGACATTTTGGATCGAAAAGAATTGATTAATCGCACCTATACATAGATAACCGTTGTCAGGTGTTTGAATGACCGAACTGAATTGATCGATATGTGAAGTTCCAAAGGATCTGGTCCATTGTAGAGATGCATTAGTGTCTACTCTGACTAAATAGCCATCAATCCCTCCGGTATCAGTAAATGTGTAACCCGCGACAATGTATCCTCCATTGCCTGTTTTACGAATTACATTTCCTTTGCTCTGAGTACTGCTTGTCAATATCTTATGCCATTGTTCCACTCCATCACGATCAATTCGCACGAAACAGATGTTAGAGGTTGGAGTTACGGCATTTCCGACAAACATATATCCACCCCCATGAGTCTCGACAATGTCAGACCCGCTTTCTACATTGTCCGCGCCGTATTTGTTGCTCCAGATTAACGTTCCGTCATTGGGATCGATTTTTAGAACAAGTGAATTACTTCTCTGATCAGGGGTATTTCTTGTATAGCCCACGACAAGCAAATACCCCTGGTTGTCTTCAATTAAGTGAGATCCATCATCATCCAGAGCACCGCCGTACGCTTTTTCCCATACAAAGTTACCTTCGGCATCCCATTTGGATAAGACTATGTCACGATTCCCGGCCCCCCAAGAACGCGTTCCAACGAGAACAATTATGTTTCCATTGTTCAGAGTAAGTACATCATTTGCCCCGTCTTGCCCTCCCCCATAGATACCTCCAGAAGCGCCTGCGCTAAAATCTCTCTCCCACTCAAACTTACCATACCTGTCAGTCTTTATCATCAAGGCCCACGAAGAATTGCCTGCTGATAAGTTCTTTGAACTACCGACCATTACAAAGCCACTATCTTGAGTCTGCACTAAAGAAGAAATATTTTGTGACACGGTGACTATTTTCCCTTCCACTAAAATAGTCTTTTTTCCGAGTAGTCTTTCAAATGTCTGCAGACCGCTAACTGTTTCAGTCCCCCACGCGACCAATGTGTCTGTAATGGATTCCGTCCCGAGTTCAATCTGTAAGATCGCCACGTCCTTGCCTGCAGCAGTGGGAGTATACTGAATGGCTAGATTGATCTCGGAAAATGACTCAATCGAACATGGTGCAGGATTGTTTACAACAGAAAACCTATCTTTTGATGGTCCGCCCAATGAAATGCCCGTAATGCTCACTGTGCTTGAAGAAACATTGAAGATTGAAAAGTTCTGACTGTCATCACTCCCCACTGGGATTCTTCCTATGAAGGCAGGTGAGGGGTCGATGCTCAGAAAGGAGCTTTGAGCATTTGCGACAGTGCAGCACGCGATCAATATCCACAAAGATCTTTCGAGTCCAAGTAGGTAACTTCCACGTCTCATTTTATTGCCTCTGAGATTCATTTGCCACGCATCAATTTCGTCCGGAACATTTTCAATTACATTACGCAACCTGCGCGGCTCACTCGATTGATGCACGTCGAAGAATCGCACTAGCCCAGTGACTGTTCGACTAAATATCCCAGAGCATTCCCTCGTCGGCTTGACACTTCCACCCTTCTCGAAAGGACGTTGGGGAATGCTCTTCAACTCGTACTTAGACTGTTTAGTCTTGTTTCCGCAATTCTCCAAGCACAACAAATGCTTGGGTCATTTTATCAACAGCATCTTCTTGACCTCTGAATGGTTACCTGATTCTAATCGATAGAAGTATATTGCTGAGGGAAGCCTACTGCCGTCAAACGTCACTTGGTGATGACCTGCAATTAATTCCCTATTAACCAATTCAGCAACCTGTTGCCCGAGAAGATTATATACCCTCAGAGTAGTATAACTTTCTTGGGGCAATGTGAAGCCGATCTCCGTCGAAGGATTAAACGGATTGGGATAATTTTGATAGAGGGAGAAGGTTGCCGGTAGGATATTATTCTCACTTACGCCGGTGCCACCTGTTGTAGGAAAACTGACATATGCCTCGTCTACTAAGAATGTAGCTGCTGCGGAGGTACCCCTCAGTGCAAAATAGGCCCATTTGGAATAGTCAAACAAATCTTGATCATTTTTGTTGATTGGCTGTGTGAGATCAAAACGTATTGTTTGCCAGTTGGTAGTGTCGTGTATATTCAGTCCAAGTTCTGATAGATTCTGATCTGTACCATTTATGTTGCTGGTCCTTATTCTCCACCCTTGTATCTCTAATCTTACATCTACAGAATGTATTAGCTTGATATGAAATACCAACTCTCCTGCATTCCAAAGAGGGAAACTGGCCGTAGCATTATCATCAGCCGGATTAGCGGCGAATCCGACGTCGTCACTAGTCCCCGTAAGAGAGACTAGCAGAGCCTTTCCAGTTATGACGCTGTCGGCGCCAGTGACTTCTGAATAGGTGCCAGAGTTCTTTTTCCATATTCCTCCTGTGGGTGATTTGGCGTCCCCCAAACTACCATCTAGTTTGAAAGCAGCGCTATCTGCATACAAGCCATACGTCGATCTTTGAGCATAGTCAACGTAGATCTCATCAACCAAGAAATCAGAAGCATTCCCATGACTTCTAAGGGCAAATGTCATAAATTGTGAAAAATCAAATAAATCACCATCAATAGGTTTGTCGAGTTCAACGATCATTCTTTGCCAGTCCAGAGTATCCGTTGTGTTCAACCCATGATATTTTGCCAACGATTCATCACTAGAATTTAGGTTCTGGGTCCTAATTCTATAGCCACCTACTTCAATGTTTAGATCAATCGGCTTGATGAGTCTAATCCAGAATGTCAATCGTCCTTTCTTCCATTGGCTGAAATTGACCGGTGTGCCACCATCCCAGTTGGTCGTATCGACGGTAAAAATCAGTCTTTCACTACTTGCCCCGTGAAAAGTGACATGTAATGCAGTTCCCTTCTTGACACTATCGGCGCTTGTGACTGTTTCAAGCACCGCACCCCCATTGGCGTACATCCCTGCGATAGGATAAAGAGGATTCCCTAACAAATATCCATCTTTCTTGAAGGCGCTACTGTCAGCGAAAATTCCAAACGTCTGAGCGAATACCTGACTGCCCCCAAGAATTCCCAATGCCACAAACAACAATCCTTGTGCAAATGTTTTCATGACAAATTCCTCCTGGTTTGTTGGTGAATTAAAAAAACGTTGAAGAAGCAATTCCATACCCACAGGAATCATTTCAGTAACAGCATTTTCTTGACTTGTGAGTGCTTACCCGATTCTAATCGATAGAAGTATATTGCTGAGGGAAGTCTACTGCCGTCAAACGTGACTTGATGATAACCCGCACTCAATTCCTTATTGATCAGTTCAGCAACCTGTTGTCCGAGAAGATTATATACCCTCAGAGTAGTATAACTTGCTTGGGGCAATGTGAAACTGATCTCCGTCGAAGGATTGAACGGATTGGGATAATTTTGGTGCAAAACTAAAGAGGTCGGTAACTGTTCAATTGCTTTATCCACGCCTGATGTTGGACTTGATGGATATCTCACGTACACTTCGTCAACATAGAAATTTGAAGCATTGCCTCTGCTTCTTAGATTGAAACTTCTGAATTGTGTAAAATCAAACTTATCACCATCAAGCCCATCTGCAAGATCAAGGACTATTCGTTGCCAATTCCCAGTCTGCTGGAGATCTAAACCATGGGCTGATAACATTTCATCGCTGCCATTAATGGACTGCCCATTTCTTAGAGCTTCGTATTCAATCGCAATATCTAAAGTGTCGACCAGTTTGATATACAGAACTAAGTTTGCAAGAGGGTCATCCCATCTTGGGTAAGAGGCTCCCGAATCGGCAACAAACTTGACTTTATCGCTACTTCCGCCTGCAAAGGTGACGTGCAATGCCTGACCACTACCTTTGTTTCCATAGCCGCCGACCGCGGTAGGAACACTGCTACTTTGAACAGTCGCAATCGTAACCCCTCCTTCTGTTTCTATCGAATCTTTTACCCTTCCCTCGCTCGTAAATTTGCTACTATCAGCAAATATACCGATTGTCTTCATGGGCCGATAATCCACATACATTTCATCCAAGATGAAATTGGATGCGTAGCCTCTTGATCTGAACCCTATGTAATCGAATCCGCTCAAATCGTGGACCCTCCCTTCCATCACATTCGTACAGAAATAGATTTTTTGCCATTTGTTTACCAATCTTGTATTTAGTCCATGACACGATAAGAGTTCATCACTCTCGTGCACTCCAGCCGCCTTGTTCGGCCTGTATGACTGTAGACACACACTTACATTTTGAGGATCAATCAAGTTGATATAGAAAATAAACTCTCCATCATTGAACTTGCTGAAATCAGCATAAGCCAAGTTTATATCCATAGGTACTGCCCTGAACTTCACTCTATCATCACCGGCCTGTCCAGTGAACTTAATACGCAAAGCCTCATTTCCAAAATAGCTACTATCCGCACCGGTTTTCCAGAAACTTGTATAAGCCACCGACAAATCCTGCTGAATAGAGGCGGAAATATTCGTTGTGTCGAGAAAGAAATTGCCGTCTAGATTGTAAATGTTCTTTTCCGCGTAGATACCGTAGGTCTGTGAAAACACCTGGTTGAAAAACAGCACTGGAACAATGGCGAACAGAATTGATTTAAATGCTTTCATAACAAGTCCTCCCACTTAATGTGCAGCCTTGAAGTACTGGATTGGATTCGATTAAAAGAAATGAGATTTGTTTGTCTTCCTAGAAGTGTTTGTCTTAGTCATTGGCTAAGAACTGTGGTCGTTGAAATTGCGTAGTGCACTGAGATGTTCGACAAGATGCATTCACTAGCAGTTGCCGATGCCAAAATCATGGTTACATTCTTCAACGATCGTCAGAACGACTCTGTATCTTTCTCTCGAGATTGTTTGGCATAAAAATCTAGGTCGATTTTCTAATAATGAGTTCTGCGTTGAGAACCAGTTGTACTGGTTTTCTGTGCGGATCTACTATTCTATGGAACAACATCTCTGCTGCTCTTTTTCCAATTTCGTAACCTGGTTGACTAACCGCAGTCAATGGCGGGTTAAGTGAAATTGACCAAGGCATGTCATCAAAACCTACAATCGCAATATCTTCTGGTATTCGTAGGCCACGATTGTGTATTGTCTCTAATGCTCCTAACGTGATTAGATTATTTCCTGTAAAGAAGGCATCGGGAGGTGTTGGCAAATCCAGTAGTTCTCCGGCTAAGGACTTTCCGCTTTGATGTTTCGAATCCCCCAACCTTATCAATTGTTTGTCAATTTCTATGTTGTATTTGGTCAATGCTGCAATGTATCCTTCCTTTCTTTTCATTGTTGTTGCTATTGTTCCGAGCCCGCCTATGTATGCAACTCTTTTGTACCCTCTTTGTATTAAGTGTTCAACTGCATGAAATGCAGCATCATGATTATTGACAAGAACGACATCTGAATCAATTACCGACAAACTCCTGTCGATACAAACAAGGGGAAATTCATTCTTGATGAGTTCTGCGATTTTGTTTTGTTTTTCATCTGAAGGACCAACAATTAATCCATCAACTGATTCTGAAAGCATTAGATCCAAATACAATGCCTCCTTATCCTGTTCTTGACCGAAATTTCCCATAAGCACAGCAAATCCATTCGCAAGAGCCAAGTCTTCCACACCTTTTACTACATCGACGTAAAATGGATTTTGAATATCAGGCACAAGAAGTCCTATCACTTTGCGCTGACCTGTAGGCAAGCGTAATCTTTGTGCTACCCTATTTGGCTTATAGTCCAAGACTTTTATAGCCTTCTGCACTCTAAGCAAAGTCTCCGGACTGATATTTCTTGCCTCGTTGATGACCCTCGAGACAGTAGAGATTGAAACCTTTGATTTCTTGGCTACATCATGTAGGCTAACTGATTTGAATTCTTTCATACACGCGCGAATTTATGAAAACGTTCTCACAGTATAATATCTTGTGCTATAAGAGCTTGAATCATAATTCACTACTGCTACATGATAACGTTATCATGTACGCAGTTATTATGCAGTTGTCAAGAAATTTCTTCGTTTCCGTCATTCTTTAATGTCTGTGATTCTTAAGATGAGGCGACAAAGAAGAAGAAATGTCAAAAAAAGAGAAATCGTCTGACAAATTAGTTAGAATTTGCCGAAATGATTGTAAGTAGCCGCGACTCAATATTATCGCGAAGGAGCCTCTTCTCAGCAAGTACATTTGGCCAGCCCTTGCAGCAGTGCCTACGCTGATTTAGTTTTCTCCCGTTCAGGGCATTGGCTACGCATCGTCGCAAATAAGCCTCTGGCGTTGACCAAGCGCACTAGATATAAGCTCTAGCGAGACTAGATGGAAAAGCTCCTGAAATCAGGGGCCCGCAAGTCCGCCATCGACTTCCATTACCAAATCCCTGCCTATCCCTGTTCGTTTTCCCGTTCGCTGACAGAATAGATCAAACGCGACGATGGGAATTCTGTCTTTCATTTCCCAATGGCCGTGTACTTGTCGTGTGGAGCGTGTGCCTGCCTAGCGGGATTTTCGTTGCCTGTCGCTCGAATATGCATCCGGATTTGATGTTACTGAAATTTCTGCCATCTCAGGGTTGCGTTGCCAAAGTACGGGTCACCTCGTTCTCACGGCCAAACGGCCAAAATCAGCCAAATACCCCAAAATGCTTATCACTATTGGGGATCATATCAAGAGGCGTCGGCTTGAGCTTGGGCTCTTCCAACGTCAGGTTGCCGAGCGCCTAGGCGTTGACGAATGCACGGTGACAAATTGGGAGAAACACCGAACTGAGCCGCAACTCTACTTGATCCCAAGAATCATCGAGTTCCTCGGCTATTATCCCGAGCCTACAGATCCCAAGACCTTGGGCGAGGAACTGCTCCAATATCGAAAATCTTGCGGTGTGAGTCAAAAGGAATTGGCGAGGTGGATAGGTATTGATCCCACAACTCTTGGCAGGGTGGAACGAAATGAAGGCAGATGTTTGCCAGAAGTCTTGCGGAAAGTGAATGAATTTCTTGAAACTCGGGCATAGCATAGGAAGAAAGAAAGAGAACGGTAGGTGGTGGCGCAGTTCGCCGAAAGCTTTCCACTGCCGGATGAGCGTAGCGAATCAACGTCGTGGCGCGGCTTGTTGTGCGAAGTTGCATGTTGCCTTTTCAAACTTCGATGCCGATCGGACAATGATCGGAGCCCCCAACCTTAGAAAGAATAAAAGCGTCCCTGAGCTTCGGAACGAAACTGTTTGAAACAAAAATGTAATCTATCCGCCAACCAAGGTTGCGTTCCCGGGCGTTAAACGCGTACGGCCACCATGTATAATGCCCTCCTTCCTTATGGAACTGACGGAATGAGTCCACGAAACCAAGTTTCACAAGGTTGTCGAGCGCTTCTCTTTCCTCTGGTGTGAACATGGTGTTGCCCTCATTCTCTTCGGGTCTAGCGAGATCCTGCTTTGCGCGCGCCACATTGAAATCTCCCGCGAGCACAACGTTTCGATCGGCGAATTTCTCCAGATAACGCAGAAGGTAGTCGTATGCTTCGAGTTTATACGGGAGATTTACTTTCGTTCTGTCGCCGTGCGGAAGGTAGACATTTAAGAGAGTGAAGCCGGGATATTCGACCGCGATGATCCGCCCTTCCTTATCGAACCGTTCCAGCCCGAGCTTTGCATCAATCCTATGTGGCTCGGTCTTACCCAACACCGCAACCCCGCTATATCCACTCCTTTTGGCTGGATTTGTGACATGTCGATAGCTTGGAGCGTCTTGAAAGAGGTCTGACGAGAACAGTTGGACGAAGTCTGATTCCTGTGCCTTTATCTCCTGCAAACAGACGATGTCGCCAGCCACGCCCTTCAACGACTCCAAAAAGTTCTTTTTAAAAACCGAGCGGATGCCGTTGACGTTCCAGGAGATGATTTTCATGAGTCCGCTCTAAAAAAAACTATTGACGTTTAAATAATAAATGGATACATCAGGGGTCCCACGGTAACGAAGAAGCGTTGATGCACGAGCGCAGCAGGTTCTGCGATCGGCGAAGCCGTCTCAGGGGCCTGTGGAGTTTGTGGT
>Ga0315282_10014610_pt1 | contig 11663 bp, 13 predicted proteins | sample YL17G07_20_MG_FD_203693 | JGI IMG/M metagenome (GOLD analysis project Ga0315282, IMG submission 203693) | Sediment microbial communities from Yellowstone Lake, YNP, Wyoming, USA - YL17G07_20 | ecosystem: Environmental > Aquatic > Freshwater > Lake > Sediment | place: USA: Wyoming | collected...
TGCGCTGCCCAAGCCAACCAGCCAGTGGCGCAAGGGCGAGACGATTGTGGACGGTCCGTATGAGCTGCGGATCTCCGGCACGCACGACATGTACGAGTTGACCATCGGCCTGTTCAAGGGCGCGCGCCTGCAGTTGAAGGGCGTGCACGAGTCCGGCAACAGAATCCTGATCGCACGGCTGAAAGTTGAGCGGCAGGGAGGCAAGATCACGAACGTCACGAGCGAGGCGCCCGACAAGGCCGCGCCGCAGGCCGCAGGCACTGCCGACTTCTCCAGCCATCTCAATCCCGCGGACACGTACCTTGACTTCGGCAAGATCGCCACGGACGGTTCGGTGAAGATCAACAAAGAGAAGGATCGCCTGGTCGTCTTCCCGTACCCAAGGGAGAAGCGCTTCCGCGTCAGTCTGGACCTGAAAGCCCTGGCGCCACAGGCAGACCCTGCGCGCGTGCAGGTGAAGGCTCTCGCCGCGGGGGCGCAGCAGGAACTCGGGCCGGCGGACTTCAAGGTGGAAAACGGACGCCTCGTTCTGACCGTGGGCACAGCCGGCGCGGGCAGGTACGAAGTCAGGTGGAAGTAACCGGCGGCGAACAGCGCCCACCCACGGCCTCGGCGACTCGCAGGGCCGCGCGGTGTTCCGCCACATCGTGGACGCGCAGAACGGCCGCGCCGGCCTGCACTGCCAGCAGTCCCGCGGCGACTGAGGCCGCCACGCGCCGCTCCGCCACAGGCTCATTGGTCAGCTTGCCAAGGAAGCTCTTGCGCGACACGCCAATCACCAGCGGACGCTGCAGCACAGCGAACTCACGCAAGCGGCGCAGGATTTCCAGGTTGTGTTCCAGCGTCTTGCCGAAGCCGATGCCCGGATCAACCATCACGCGCGTCGAGGCGATGCCGGCACTCGCGCACGCCTTGAGCCGCGCCTGGAAGAACGCAATGATCTCCGCCACGACATCGTCGTAGCGCGGGTCCTGCTGCATCGTCTCAGGCGTGCCCTGCATGTGCATCAGGATGATGTCGCATGCCCTGCGCGCCACAACGGTCTTCATGCGCGGATCGTGGCGCATGGCGGAAATGTCGTTGATGATGTTCGCGCCTTCATCAAGACACGCCTCCGCGACAGCCGCCGACCGCGTGTCAATGCTCACCGGCAGGCCGCTCTGCCGGCGGAACGCTTTCAGCACCGGGAGCAGACGTGCCATTTGCTCCGCGGGCGGCACGGGAGTGCTGCCGGGACGCGACGATTCCGCGCCCATGTCAATGCTGTCCGCGCCTTGCGCGGCCATCTCCAGTGCGCGCGCAACAGCGGCCTGCGGGTCGAGGAACTTGCCGCCGTCGGAGAAGCTGTCGGGAGTGACGTTCAGCACGCCCATCAGGCGGACGCCGGATGCAGGTTGCCGAATCAGGCCGCGGATCGAACGCATGCTTCCTTCCCGTCGCTCATTGTACATCGCGCCCCAAGTGCTATTCTCTCCCGCCACGGGCTGGAAGGCCGTGCCACGGCGTGGCATGGGCATCCTGCCCATGGTTCACGGGCTGGAAGCCCGTGCTACGGGATGGCCAAGGATACCGCAGATGGACGAGACGCGCGATTCCATTCCCCCTGAACGAATGCAGCGCAACTATGAGGAGGTGCGCGCCCGCATCGCCGACGCGGCAACGAAGGTGTCGCGGCCCATTGACGCCGTCAAGCTGGTCGCCGTGACAAAGAGCGTGGGCGTGGCTGAGATCAAGTGCCTGCTGGAGCTCGGGCTTCGCAACCTGGGCGAAGCGCGCGTCCAGGATGGCGAGAGGAAAATCCGCGGCGTGCTGGCGTTGGGCCGCGAGCCGGTCCCGCGGCAACTGGAGAGCGGCGTGCTCCCGCCGCTGCGCTGGCACCTCATCGGCCATCTGCAGACCAACAAGGCCGACAAGGCAGCGAAGCTCTTCCAGGTCGTGCATTCCGTGGACTCCCTGCGCGTAGCGCAGGCGCTGAACAAGGAGCGGCTCAAACTGCCCGTCCTGCCGCCGCTACCGTGCCTGCTGGAGATCAACGCCGCGGGCGAGACGCAGAAATTCGGCCTGGCGCCGGATGCCGCTGCGGTCGGCGAGCTGCTGCAGCAGTGCGCCGGACTGCCGGGGCTGCAGCTCATAGGGCTGATGTGCATGGCGCCGTATTCGGAGAACCCCGAGGCCACATCGCGGCCGGTGTTCCGGAAGGTGCGCGAACTGCGCGACGCGCTGAACGCCGGGAACTGCTACCCGTCGCCGCTGACGGAGCTTTCCATGGGCATGACGCAGGACTACGCGATTGCCGTCGAGGAAGGCGCGACGATGGTGCGCGTCGGGACGGCGCTGTTCGAATGACAGCGTGATGTTGAAGGCGGGACGCGAAAGGGGTACGATGGCCCGCACACTGATGATGAGGCAGGTGACAACAGTGGCTGAGCAGACACCAGGCAGTTCCGCGCTCGCCAACCGTTCGCTCGGGCTTCTCGGCGCCGGGAATATGGCCGAGGCGCTCGTGCGCGGCGTGATAAACTCCGGCGCCATACCCACCGGCCGCATCATTGCCAGCGACGTGTCGCCCGAACGGCGGAGCATCTTCAAGGACAGCCTCGGTGTCGCCACGACCGAGAGCAACGCCGAGGTGCTGTCGTCCGCCGAGCTGCTGGTGCTGTGCGTCAAGCCGCAGAAGGTTGACGAGGTGCTGCAGCAGATCGCGGCGGCGTTCAAGCCCGCGCGGCACGTGCTGGCTTCGATCTGTGCGGGCGTGCCGGCCGCCCGGCTGGAGAAGCCGCTGCCGGCCGGCGCGCGCGTGGTGCGGGTGATGCCCAACACGCCGATGCTGGTCGGCCTGGGCGCGAGCTGCCTGTGCGGCGGGAAGAACGCGCGCGCGGAGGATTTGGCGGCCGTGGAAGCGCTCTTCGCCTGCGCGTCGCTGACCATGCGCGTCGAGGAAACGATGATGGACGCCGTGACGGGGCTTTCCGGCAGCGGCCCGGCGTACCTGTTCTACCTCGTCGAAGCCATGGTGGCGGCGGGCGTGGCGGAAGGCTTCACGCACGAGCAGGCGACGGCGCTGGCCACGCGCACGGTGCTGGGGGCCGCGAAGATGCTGGAAGAGACAGGCTTGCCGCCCGAGGAACTGCGGCGGCGCGTCACGAGTCCCAACGGCACGACGCAGGCGGCCGTCGAGCGGCTGGACGCCGGCGAGGTCAAGGCTAAGATAACGGCCGCGATCCGGCGCGCCGCTGAGCGCAGCCGGGAGTTGGGGCGAGGGCAGTAGGCGGAAGGCGGCAAGACCCAAGAGAAAGAAGCCAGGAGCCAAGAGCGCATGGCGCGGCTGGTGGTGGAACGCGGCAACGAGAAGGGCTTGAGCCTCAGCCTCGACCCGCCCACCGCGTCTGTCGTCGTCGGGCGCCTGAAGACGTGCGCGCTGGTGCTCACCGACGGGCTGGCGTCGCGGCAGCACTTCCAGATCGTCCGCGACGGTGAACGTTTCGTCATCACGGACCTGCAATCGCACAACGGCACCTTCGTCAACGGCAACCGCATCAGCGGCGAGGCGGAGCTGCCGCTGGGCGCCACCATCCGCGCGGGCGAGACGCTCTTCTCGCTGCGCTCGGACAGCCAGCCGCCCGAGGGCGAGCTGGCCGGCAAGCGGATCGGCGGCTACCACCTGCTGATGCGCATCGGTTCGGGCGGCATGGGCGAGGTCTACCGCGCCATGCAGATCGCCCTCGGCCGCCAGGTGGCCCTGAAGATCCTCTCTCCCGAGCTGACGCAAGACCGCTCATTCGTTGAGAAGTTCCTGCGCGAAGCGCGGGCCGCCGGGAAGTTCAACCATCCGAACGTGATCCACGTCCACGAGGTCGCCGAGGAAGGCGGGACGTATTACTATTCGATGGAATACGTGGACGGCGGCTCCGTCCAGGACCTGGTGGCCAAGGGACGCAAGCTGGACCCGCTGCGCGCCACGCAGATCATCATGCAGGCCGCCCACGCGCTGGCGTACGCCGAGAAAGTCGGCATCGTGCACTGCGACATCAAGCCCGACAACCTGATGCTCACCGCCAGCGGCGACGTGCGCTTGTCCGACCTGGGCATCGCCAAGACGCTCAACGCCAAAGGTAAGGCGGAGCAGTCCGACGGCGTCTTCGGCTCGCCGCACTACATGGCGCCGGAGCAGGCGAGGGGCCTGCCCATGGACCACCGTTCCGACCTCTATTCCCTCGGCTGCACCTACTACCGCATCCTCCTGGGACGTGTGCCCTTCAGCGGCAAGGACGCGAAGGAGATCATGGAGAAGCAGGTCTTCGATGAGCCGGAGCCGGCGCGGCGTATTGATGCCAGCCTGCCGCCCATGGTCTACACGGTCCTCGCCAAACTGCTGAAGAAACGGCCGGTGGAAAGATACCAGAGCGCGTCCGCACTCATCACGGACCTTGAAACCGCGGTGTCGCAGATCCACGCTGGTGTCAAGGGCCTGCCGCGGCTCAACGTGGCGCGCCGCCGGCACCGGCTCGGCCGGTTCTGGAAGTTCTGACGGCTGTGGCACGGGCTTCCAGCCCGTGAATCATGGCATGGGCGAGACGCCCATGCCACAAGAACTCATCGCAGCCGCGCTCCAGGCACAGTGGAGGACGAGGGAAATGCAGGCGGCAGTGCGGGAGTGTGCCGGCGGGGTGACGATCGAGGTGCTCGCGTCGGCCGGCGCGGCAGTATCCAAGGTGCGCGGCCTGCACGGCAACGCTCTGAAAGTGGCCGTGCGCGCAGCGCCGGAGAAGGGCAAGGCCAACGCGGAGATCGAGGAACTGCTCGCCGAGTTCTTCGGCGCCGCCAAGAGCCACGTCGCGGTGACGGCGGGACAAACGTCGCGCAGGAAAAAGGTTGTGGTACTGGGCATCACGGTGGCACAGGCGGAGGAGAGAATCGCACAACGTGAAACGTAGGACGCTTGTTGTCATTGGTCAGTCGTCAGTTGTCAGTGGTCAGTTGTCAGTTGTCCGTCGTCAACGGGAGAGCTGCGTACACCACGGGCGACGGACCACTGCCCAATGACAACTGACCAATGACAAATGACAAATGACAAATGACAGGAGATCGCATGTCGAAGAACGAAGTCACTCTGTACGAGAAGGTCCAAGCCGCGACCGAGGCACTCAAGCAGATCATGCCGAAGCCTCCTCGCGCGACAGTCATCCTGGGCACGGGCCTCGGCGGCTTGGCGAACCAGATCAAGAACATGCGGGAGCTGCCGTACGAGGACATCCCGCATTTCCCGATGTCCACGGTCGCAAGCCATGAGGGGCGGGCGGTGGCCGGCACACTGAATGGCGTGCCCATCCTGGCCTTCGACGGCCGCTTCCACCTGTATGAAGGCTGGACGTTCGAGCAGGTGACGCTGCCGGTCCGCGTCGCCAAAGCGGCGGGCGCGCAAGCCCTGTTTTTGAGCGGCGCGGTGGGCGGCATGAACCCGCTGCACGAAAAGGGCGACATCATCCTGATTGAGGACCACATCAACCTGCTGCCGGGCAATCCGCTTATCGGCCCGAACGACGAGCGTCTTGGACCACGCTTCCCCGACATGTGCGCGCCTTACGACCGCAAGCTGCTCGCGCGCGCGCAGGACATCTGCCTCGACGAACGAATCCGCGCGCACCGTGGCGTCTACGTGGCCGTCGCCGGACCGAACCTGGAAACGCGCGCCGAGTACCGCTTCTTGCGCAGCATTGGAGCGGACGTCGTTGGCATGAGCACCGTGCCGGAAGTCCTCGTGGCGGTGCATTCGGGGTTGCGCGTCTTCGCGGCCAGCATCGTCACCGACCTGTGCCTGCCCGACGCGCTGGCGCCCGCCGACATCAACGAGATCATCGCCATCGCGAACGCGGCCGCCCCGAAACTCACCCGGCTGGTCTCACGGCTGATCAGCGAGCTGTAGGGCAAGCGTGTGCCACTGCGGGCTTGTCCCGCAGTGTGGTAGCCGCGCGCGCGAGCAACTATCGGCTATTGGCTATTAGCTATTGGCCTTTCGGCGCAGCGGGGCCGTTGGCTGCCAGTAGCCAATAGCCAATAGCCATGCGTCACTCAGCGCCGCCGGGCGGCGCGCATATGGGCGTCGCCGCAGAGATAGGCCAGCGCCACGACAATCCACAGCCACGCGAGAACCGCGAGCTTAAGGGCATCCGGCATATTCACGAACTGCGTGCGGAACTCTTCCGGCCCGAACATGTGGAACGCGGACTTGAGCGCCATCACGGCATGCGTGAGCGCCAGCACTTTGAGGACGATGCCCAAGCCAAGACTCGGCCGCGACGGGCCGGGCAGAGCGCCGGGGTCGAAGGCGTCAATCGTCAGGTAGGCCATGAAGACGCCGTAGCCGCCGAGGATCAACGAGGCCACACCGCCTTCGGACAGCCCCAGCGCCCACACCGCGTACGCGCACGGCGCGGGCAACGTCGCCAGCGCGACAGCCCACTGCAGACCGGGCCACATGAACGCCGGCCGCGGGCGCGTGAGCGGGCACGCGGGGACGTCCGGATCGGACGCCGGCGAGGACGACGCGCGTTCGCTTTCGGCAGTGCTCATCGTTTCCTCGCGGCTTTTAGCGCGCGGGCGTCACGGTTTCGCTGCGGGCGCTCCAGCCCACCCGCCGCCACGCCGCCGCCTGGCCAGCCTTTTCATCGCGCTCCATCTCCCACGCAACGCGGACTGCCCGACGCAGTCTCGGCCGATTCGATGGCTGCGCATCAAGCAGGGCGCGCGCTTCGAGCCGCACGCCCCTGGGTGTGACTGCGCAGGCCACGTCCGCGCCGTCCGCTTTGTAAGCCGCGCCCGGCTGCAAGCTTCCGTCCTCCAGCGCCGCCCGGGCGCGTTCCAGCGAGCTCTCCGCCTGGCGCAGCGCCGCTTCGCGCTGGCTGAAGGTACGCTGCGCGGACATGCGCGACATCATCCCGCGCGACAGGAGCAGCGCGGCGGTGAAAAGCACCGCCAGAGCCACCAGCGCGAGGATCAGAGCATAGCCGCGTGTGCGCACCGCCAACTCCTCCCGCTCACGGGGCAAGCTGGATAGCTTGCCCTACGGTTCCAGCCGCGTCGTGGCGCCAACCACGACCGCGCGCGGCGCGGCGCCGGCCGACCGCAGTTCGGCGCTGAGGAGAAAGAAGACCGGGCCGGACACATCCACCGGGCGGCCCTTCTCCACAGTCGCCAGCTCCCACGCTTTCGCCGCGCCGCTTGAGCACCGCTGCAAGCGCCGCAGCGCCACTTCCACGGCGAACGGCCGCTGCTGCACGAGCTTCCTGTCGCGCGTCACGAAGCGCCACAAGGCGCGCTGCGCGCCCTGGTACTCCACCGCCGTCCCGTCGCGGCGCGTTACGCACAGCGACGGCTCGCCGTCATCGGGCGCCAGCCATTCGACGTGCCGGGCCAGGCGCAGGTCATCGCGCAGCGCGTCCGACGCCTGCAGCCACTGCTGCCACTGCTGTTCGCGGGCGGCTTTCCGCGTCAGCCCGAGTCTCAGCGACATGACCGTGCCGAAGACCGTGCCCAGGAGCAGCATCATCACGGCAAGGCACGCGAGCACCTCGAGCAGCATGAAGCCGCGCGCCCGACGCCGCCAGCAGGAATGTGCCACACGCCCGTCGTTCATGGCGGCATCCTCCCCGCGGCGTCAGCAGGCGGCACGCGCAGCAGCGCCTCGCCCGTTTCCACGGCGTCACGCGGGCCCCAGCGCACCGTCACGCGCACGCGGACGAGGCTCCGCGCGCCGGCGACGGCCTCCGTCGCCAGCACACAGCGCGCATTGCGCAAGCTTGGGGCAAGCCCCTGCGGCAGCGGGACGTCGGCCTGCTGGCCCGGCTGCGGCAAGGCCGCCAACTCCAGGGCGCGCACGCGCTCCAGCGTCAGCGCCACCGCCTCCCGGGCTGCCGCGCGGCGCTCGTACAGCGTCCGGTTGACGAGCGCCTGACTCCACGCCGTCATCCCCACGGTGATCGCCACGAGGAGGACGAACAGCGCGACAGTCAGTTCCACGATCGTGAAGCCGCGCGGCCTCATTGCATGAAGCTCCGTGAAATGGCGCTCAGACTCGTGAACACCGTCCAGCCCAGCAGGCCCACGCCCGTTGCGGCCGTCAGCACCGCGAGCGGCGTGCACACGCGGTACACGGCGTTGATGCGCGCCGCCGCTTTGTCCTCCAGCACCTGCGCGACCTGTTCGAACAGCGGGCCGGGCGGCACGCCCTGCGCGGCCGAATCCAGCGCCCACAGGAACTCCTCGCGCCATCCGCCCGCCGACCGGAACGCCTGCGCCGGCGGCGCGCCTTCCTGCAGGCCGTCGCAGACCTCGAGGAGTCGGCGCTGCAACGGCCCGCCCGCGCCGCCGTCCGCGAGGCTGAGCACGGCGCGTTCCAGCGTGGCTCCCGCGCGCAGCATCAGGCCCACGTTGCGCGCCAGCTTCGCCTGGTCGTACATGCGGAAACACGCCCCCAGGACCGGCACATACCACCACAGCCACGGGCCCAGCCGGGGCGCGTGCAGACTCGGCATCAACAGACCCCACACCGCCAGCGCGCCGACAAGGAGGAGGCAATAGTTGCAGTTCGGCGTCACGGGCGCAGCAATCTCCATCTCCTTGAACATCTGCTCCATCTTCGGGATGATGAAGACCCAGATGAAGCTCGTGGCACAGAACAGCGCGGTGCCGACACCCGTCGCGTAGAACACCAGAGCGTTGGCCTGCAGCACGTACCGCTCGCTGCGCGTGGCCTGTGCGGCAAACTCGGAAAGCATGTCCGGGGCCGCGCCGTGTTCGTGAGCCACCTCCAGCGCCAGCGCCTGCTGCCTGCTGATGACGCGCAGCCTGCGCAGCGCTTCAGGCAGCGGCTTGCCTTGGGACAGGAGCAGCGCCAGGCGGCCCACGAGCCGCTCCTCCCCCGCCCCGCTGCCCGCCACGCCGAGCGCCGCCAGCGACGGTTCCAGCGGCAGCCCGCGCCGCATGAAGGCCGCCAGCATGCGCAGCAGTTGCGCGCGCCACAGACGCTTCATGGCGCGCAGCGTCAGCGCCAGCAGGAAGAACAACGTAACAAGCAGGAACAGTGCCATCGGATGCTCTTCAGAACCTGTCCAACACGGACAGTATCCTCACCAGCGGGCCCAGCAGCGCCGAGATGCACACCGCCACCACCAGGCCCACGCCAACCAGGCACGCCGGCGGCGCCAGCACCGCCACGACTCGCCCGCGTCCTTCGGCTTCGACACGGTACAGTTCCGCAAGCTCCGCAAAGGCATCGGGGATGTCGCCGCGCTTCTCGGCCGACGCCAGAATGAACCGCAGCGACGCGGGAAAAAGCCGCGTCTCGCTCCACGCTTCGGCCTGCGGCTGGCCGGCTTCCAGCACCTGCGCGGCCTTGCGCGCGGCCGCGGCGTACGGCTCAAAGCCGGTCAGTTCGCCACCGGCCGCCACGGCCTGGTGGTAGGAGACGCCGGCCTTCAGCAGAATGGCCACGCTCCCGCAGAAGCGCGACAACGCCAGCGGCCGGGCCACTGCGCCGAAGACCGGCAGGTAGATCAAGAGGTATTCGCGCGCATGCCGCACGCCGCGGCTGAACCGGGCCAGGATCGCGAAGAGCGGCACGCAGAGGGTCAGGGCCAGGGTGCCGATAATCACGCACCAGGCCAGGGCCGGGGTGATGGTGGTTTCAAAGGCCGCGGGAGGCGGCCCGAAGTCCGCGAACTCATTTTCCAACCCAGGAACGCCATAGTACGAAGCCACGTACATGACGATGCCGGTCACAACCGCCGCGAGCAGCAACACCATGTATGGATAGGCGACAGCATCGGAAATCTGGCGGCGAATGCGGTCCTGCGCCAGCGTCCAGCCGGACAGTTCGGCGAGCATCTGCGCCAGCCGCCCCGAGAAGGCAGTGGTCGCGGCCACGCGGCCCAGCATGCCGCCAAGCGCGGCTTCCTCGCGCGCGAAGGCCCTGTCCGGTTCCACGCCGTTTTCGATGGCCGCGGCAGCGCGCTCAAGCGCTTCGCGGAAGCGCGCCGAGCCGGCTTCGGCGGCCAGCGTGCGCAACGCCTGCGGCAGCGGCATGCCGGCTTTGAGCAGCCCGCCAAGCTGGCCGTAGAACACGCCGACGGCCTGGCCGGCAGGACACGGCGCACCGCGGGGCAAGCCCGCAGTGGCACCGGCGGCACTCGGCGGAGCAGCGTCATTGGTCATCTGTCATTGGTCACTTGTCATTTGTCAGCGGTCATTGATATCTTGTCCGTTACCAATGACCAATGACAAATGACTAATGACATCCACCGGGATCACCCTGTGGGCATCAGCACCCGCCGCAGCTCGGCGTACGTGGTCAGCCCCGCGGCCGCCTTCTCGACGCCGCGCGCCCACAGGCCGCGCCAGCCAACGCTCGCCGCGGCGCTCATCAGTTCCAGGCTGTCCTTGCGCGCCAGCACCGCGTCGCGCACGAGACCTTCGACCGGCAGCAGTTCGGCAAGCAGCTCGCGGCCCTTGTAGCCCGTCCGCGCGCACTCGTCGCAGCCGGCGGCGCGGAACGGCGCGCCGTCAACGGAATCGGCGTCCGCTGTTTTACACGCGGGACACAGCCGCCGCACGAGGCGCTGTTCCTGCACGGCGCTGACGACGCTGGCAATCAGATACGGTTCGACGCCGAGATGCAGCAGGCGCAGGAGGACTTCCGGCGCGGCCGGCGCGTGCACGGTGCTCAGGATAAGGTGTCCCGTCAGCGCGGCCTGCACAGCCACCTGCGCGGTCTCGCCGTCGCGAATCTCGCCGATCATGATCACTTCGGGGTCCTGCCGCAGCAGGGCTTTGAGGGCCGCGGGATAGTCGAGGCCGGCGACGAGCTTGAGTTCCGTGTGCGTGACGCCGGGCAGGATGCGTTCCACGGGGTCCTCGATGGTGACGATCTGCCGCTGCCCGCGCGCGTGCGCCACGATGTGCCGCAGGCCCGCGTAGAGCGTCGTCGTCTTGCCGCTGCCCGCGGGGCCGGTGAGCAGCAGCATGCCCTGCGGGCGCGTCAGGAAAGCGGCGAAGCGCGCGGCATCGGCGGGCATGAGGCCCAGCGAGGCGAGCGTCCATTCCTCCACCGCCTGGGCATCTGCCGGCGCCGGCGATTCGCTCGCGGTCGTGCGCTGGAAAAAGCGCACGACAACTTTTTCGCCGAGGGCCGCGGGATAGACGGAGACGCGCATGTCCACGACGCCTTTGGCCGTCGTCCCTGTGATGCGGCCGTCCTGTGGAATATCCGTGCGATAGGTCAGCAGGCCCGCGAGAACTTTGACGCGCTGGACCACGTTGACGCGCAGCGGGCCGCAGCCGACGCCGAGGTCGCTCAGGCAGCCGTCGCGGCGCCAGCGGAAGAGCACTTCGTCCTGGCGCGGCTCCATGTGCAGATCGCTCGCGCCCTGCTTGGCACACCCCGTCAGCAGCCAGTCCACCAGCGCCGGCACGCCCTCGGAACCGGCAGACCAGCGCCGATCAAGTTCCTCTTGAAATGACGAGACACTCATGCGATTGATTGTAGCGTGAAACCGAATCCCGGCATAGCGGAATGTGGAACGAGCCGGAAGCCGGCGGCTATTCGCTGTTGGCTATTGGCTATTGGTCTGGCGGCGCAGTTCGCGGTGGCGGGCGACGTCGAGCCGCCG
>Ga0315282_10014611_pt1 | contig 11661 bp, 8 predicted proteins | sample YL17G07_20_MG_FD_203693 | JGI IMG/M metagenome (GOLD analysis project Ga0315282, IMG submission 203693) | Sediment microbial communities from Yellowstone Lake, YNP, Wyoming, USA - YL17G07_20 | ecosystem: Environmental > Aquatic > Freshwater > Lake > Sediment | place: USA: Wyoming | collected...
GCCGGCTGGGTCGACGCAGGCGTCTTGCCGACCTCCTCCTCCTCCCCGCCGCAGCTCAATAGGAGGAGACCCGCGAGAAGTATGGCTGCAAGAAGGAATCCGCGCCGCAATCCTGGCAGCATTGTCACGCCCCCCTTGCCTGCATCGCCCGGACGGCTACCCCTCGCTCCGCGCCGGTAGCCAGCCTAGTGCCGTGTCTCGTCTTCTGGCTCTTGACGTCCGTCAGCGGCGGCCTCAGCGTCGGGCTCGACCCGCCGGCGAGCCAGCCTGGCAACGCTCGACCAGCCCCCTACCCGCGACCTCCATTCCTGCCACCAGGTCGGCCCTGAACTGCCCACCTGGCGGATGAGGCCGGCCACGCCGCCCGGCGCGAAGATGATGAAGATCATCAAGGGGATACTATAGACGGCCCCCCGGAGCTTCTCGAAGTCGTTCGCGGTGGTGGGTACGTAGCCTTTCAGAACACTCAGGGCAGGAATCTGGCGAATGACGCGTGAGAGCGCGTCTACTATCTCGTTTTGGAAGGCCATGAAAAGGGCCGCGAAGACCGTCCCCGTGATGGAGGCCAGGCCGCCCAGCACGATCGCCACCACCATGGTGATGGACTTGATGATCTCGAAGCTATCCGGGCTTATGAACGCCTCGTTGTAGGCGAAGAGGCCGCCACCGACGCCGGCGAAGAGGCCGCTGAGGGCGAAGGCCGTCATCTTGTAGAGGGCCATGTTGATACCCATGTGCTCGGCCGCCACCTCCGCGTCGCGGATGGCGACGAAGGCCCTCCCGATGCGGCTGCGGGTCAGGTTCCACGCTATGGCTGTCATGATGACGGCCGGCACCATCACCTCGTAGTAGAGCCACTGACGTTCAGATACCAGGTCCTTCAGGGACTCCGGGGGTTTGGGCCTGTCCAGCAGGAGGCCCTGCACCCCGCCCGTCCAGCGGGCCATGTTGACATGGAATTCCTGGCCGGCGAAGGAGACAGATTCCAGCTTCAATATCTGGGGTAGGGCGATGATCATAGCGAAGGTGGCGATGGCCAGGTAGGGGCCGCTGAGCCGCAGGGCCGGCGCCCCCAAGAGGAAGCCCAGGGCCCCCGTGAAGAGGCCGGCGGCCAGCACCGCCACCGCTATGGGCACGTCGTGACCCATGAAGCCCTGGCTCATGAGCACCGCGGCTACGTAGGCCCCCACTGCTACCAGGGCGGCGTGGCCGAGGGAGATCTGGCCGCTGTAGCCGGTCAGCAGGTTGAGGCCCAGGAGGATGATCAGCCAGAGGCCAAAGCGCGTCACCTGGAAGGTGCGAAACGGGTTCAGGAAGGCGCTGAAGAAGGGCCAGGTGTACAGGTAGGGGAAGACGGCCACCAGCGCCAGCAGTAGGATCAGACCCAAGATGCTCGGTCGTAGCAGCGCGCGGGTCACCCTAGACCCTCCGTATCACCCGTTGACCGAGGAGGCCGGTCGGGCGCACCAGCAGAACCAGTACGATGACGAAGAAGGCCGCGGTGATGTCGATCTCGGAGCCGATGTAGGTTCCGGCCATGTTCTGAATGATGCCGAGGAGCAGTCCCCCTACGATGGCGCCAGGCAGGCTCTGAAGACCCCCCAAGACGGCGGCCGCGAAAGCAAAGATCAGGGTGGCGAACATCATGTTGGGTGACAGAAAGACGATGGGAGCCACCAGCATCCCAGCCATTGCTCCCACCGCCGCTGCGAAGGCCCACCCCAGGGTCAGCATCCGGTTGGCGGGGATGCCAACCATGCGGCAGGCCATCCGGTTCTCGGCGGCAGCCCGCATGGCCAGCCCCAGTTTCGTGTAGTTGAGGAATAGGTAAAGGAGCAGCATGATGAGCACCGACATGGAGAACACGCCGATGTTCAGCCGGCTGATAACGACGGGTCCCACGCTTAGCGCTGACCCGTGGAAGAAGGTGGGCGACGGGAACGGCTTGGCGATGCCGCCGTATCGCCAGATGGCCACGGAGTTGAACAGGGTGAAGAGCCCCAGGGTGACAATCACGGAGTTGAGAACCGGCGCCTCCTCCACCGGTCGCAGTACCACCCTCTCGACGCCTGCGCCGAGGAGGGCGGCTAGTATGACGGCCAGAAAGAAGGGCAGCCAGTAGTTCATGTTCAGAGGCAAGGACCAGGCGCTGAAGTAGACGATCATGGACCAGCCGATGAAGGTGCTAAACATCGCCATCTCGCCCTGGGCGAAGTTCATCACCCCTGTGGAGCGATAGATGAGGACGATGGCCAGAGCGACGACGGCATACACGCTGCCCATGGAAAGACCCGTGGCCACCGTCTGGATGAACTGAGACATGGGTCTCTGGTAACCCCCGCCGAGAAGGATAGAGGAAGGCGATTCTGGATGTCCGGTCTGCTACGGGGCGATCACGTGGTGCCCGCGGATGAGAGTAGAGGTCGCTGGTCTCTTTCGACCCCACCACATGGCTTTCCCCGCCTGCACCCGGCGACACCTGCGGCGCTCGCCACAGCGCAACACACGCAGGGTAGCGCCTCTCGTCCCTGTGGGCAAGCCATATCGCGCTCGAATGCTCAATGGCCGTCCACGGGGGCCCGCCGGTCAGTAATACTATCACAAGGCGGCGATATCTGCTGCAACCGCCTCTTGACAAGCGCCCCTGGGGCGAGGAGTTTTGGCATCAAGGGTGGCGTCGTCTGCGGCCGTGGGCTGCAGGCGATTCCAGCCGAGCTAGGGCGCAATGGCGGGGACGTGCTATCGCCTGGCCGGTAGATGATAGACTAGCTATAGGCGTGACGAGGCGGGAGCCGCAGGGGCGGCTCCCATGCCGGGAGGCTACGGACGTGAAGCAGGAAGAATACGACGTCATCGTTGTCGGCTCTGGAATGGGAGGCCTGACCTCGGCGGCCCTCATGTCCAGGGCGGGGCTCCGCACGCTGGTGCTGGAGCATCACTTTGTTGCGGGCGGCAATACGCAGTGCTTCCGGCGCAAGAAGATGTTCGATTTCGATGTCGGCCTTCACTACATCGGCGATTGCGAGCCGGGAGGGCTCTACCAGGTGGTGATGGGACAGCTCGGCCTCGCTGGCAAGGTGGAGTTCCTCCCCATGGACCAGGACGGCTTCGATACCCTCATCTACCCCGACCTCAGGTTCCGTGTGCCGGCCGGCTGGGAAAACTATGAGAGCCGGCTGAAGGAGACGTTCCCCGAAGAGGCACGGGCCATCGAGCGCTTCGTAGCCTTCATGAAGGCCCTTGCGGGACGTACCTTCGGCGGTCCGAGCCCTGAGCTTGAGGCCCTCCAACGCCGGCTCAACAAGTCGTGGGACGCCTGCACGCTAGGGGAGGTGTTTGACAGCCTGGAGTGCAGCCTCCGCCTGCGCAGCGTCCTCAGCGCCGAGTCCGGCACCTACTGCGCCCCGCCTTCGCGGGCCACGGCGGCCATGCACGCCTCCCTTCTCGCTCACTACATGGGGGGTGCCTACTACGTGCGCGGCGGCTCCCGCACTCTCGTCGATGCGCTTGTGGGGGCGATTGAGGAGGCAGGCGGCCAGATCCGGCTGCGCTCCCGAGTGAGCCGGATACTGGTGGAAGAGGGCCGGGCCGCCGGCGTGGAGCTGGCCAAGGGCGAGGTGTTCCGCGCCCGCCACGTCGTCTCCAACGCCGACGCCAAGCGCACCTTGCTGGAGATGGTCGGCGAGGAGCACATCAGCGCCGCCTTGCGGGAGCGTCTGCACGCCTACCGCATGTCGCTTCCCCTCTTCATCGTCTACCTGGCGCTCCAGGTGGACCCGCGCGACCTGGGCCTCCGGAACAGCAACTACTCTTTGTTCCCAACGTATGACCCGGAAGAGCAGTACGCCACCTGCTACGCGGGCGAGATCCCGGAGAGACCTGCCGCCTTCATTACTATCGCTTCTCTCAAGGACCCGGAGAGCCGGAACATCGCCCCCGAGGGCTACACGAACCTCCAGATCATGGGCATCGCCCCCGCTCAGCTCAGCTCCTGGGGCGTTGACAAGGGCCCCGCCTCGGGCGGCCGCTACCGCCACACGATGCCCTACACGGTCGCCAAGCGCGCTCTGGAGGAGCGGCTTCTCCAGGTCACAGAGGAGATGATGCCGGGTCTCCTGAGGAACATCGTCTGGCGTGAGTCGGCCACGCCTCTCACCCAGGAGCGCTTCACACTCTCCACCGGCGGCACGAGCTACGGCTTCGAGCACACGCCCGACCAGTTCGGCGAGCGCCGGCTGGCCACCCAGACAGAGATACCGGGCCTCTACCTGGCCGGGGCCAATACCCTCTTCGGCCACGGCATAGGAGGGGCTATGGTCAGCGGCGTCGCCGCCGGCAACGCGGTCATCGCCGCTGCCTCATAGGAGGGCCATCGTGGACCGCCTGGCGCTGGTCAACGCCCGCCTCATCACCGCCGACGCCGTAGCCGAGGGCGTCCTGGTGGTGGAGGAGGGGCGTATCGCCGCCGTAGGCCGCGACCTTAAGGTGCCCGCCGGCGCCGAGGTCGTGAACCTGAGCGGCCGCTACCTGGCCCCCGGCTTCATCGAGATGCATACCCACGGCGGCGGCGACCACTCCCTCCTCACCGAGGACCCCGCCGAGGTAGAGGGCTATGCCCGCTGGGTCACCTCCTGGGGCGTCACTTCCTTTCTTATCGGCGTCGCCGGCGGTGAGCACGAGCGTACCCTCCGCGCTCTCCAGCGCAGCGCCGCCTTCTTCGAGAGGCCTTCGGCAGGCGCACAGGCCCTGGGCTACTTCCTGGAGGGGCCTTTCCTCAACCCGCGTCGCAAGGGCGCCTTCCTCGAAGCCTGGCTGCGGCCTCCCGACGTGGACCAGTTCCGCCAGTACGTGGAGGCGACGGGGGGCCGGCTGCGTCTCATCACGCTGGCGCCGGAGCTGCCCGGCGCCGATGCCCTCATCTCTGCCGCCCTGGAGGCGGGGGCCGTGCCCAGCATGGGCCACAGTGACGCCACCTACGAAGAGGCCCTTCACTCCTTCGAAATCGGGGTCCGCCACGTCACCCACTGCTTCAACGGCATGCGCCCCCTGGCCCACCGCGACCCGGGCTGCCTGGGGGCAGCCCTCACAACGCCCTCCGTGACCTGTGAGTTAATCCTGGACGGCTCCCATGTCCATCCGGCGGCGGCGGCGCTGCTCGTGCGGGCCAAGGGCGTGGACGGTACGGTGCTGATCACCGATGCCATACCACCAGCAGGCACGGGCCGGGAGGCGGTGGAGTGGGAGGGGATGAGGGCGAAGGTGGTGGGGAGGGCCGCCGTCCGCGACGATGGCACCCTTACCGGCAGCCTGGCAACCATGGAGGACCTTGTGCGTAACGCCGTCGCCTGGCTGCCCGTGACCCTGCCCGAGGCGGTGCGAATGGTCACCCGCAACCCGGCCCGCGTCCTCGGGCTGGGGGAGCGCAAGGGGTCGCTTAGCCCCGGCGCTGACGCCGACCTCGTGGTCCTAGACGGGGAGCTGCGGGTGGCGATGACTGTGGTCAGGGGCCAGGTCGTCTACCGGCGGGCCGGCGTCTCCTAGCTAGCCTTCCGGCTGGGCCTTCGGACCGAGCCCTGCCGCCTCCAGGGCCATCAGCACCGCCCCGTAGAGCTGCGCATCCTCCCCCAGCGTCGAGACCACGATCTCTGGCCTCACCGGCACGATGCGGTAGACCACCTCCCGTACCCGGCTCAGCAGTGCCTCGCCCTCGCGGCTCAGGCCTCCCCCAAAGACGATCATCTCTGGGTCGAGCACCGTCACGGCGTTCCCCACAGCGATGCCGATGAGGGTGGCTGTCTCCTCACAGAGGGCGATGGCCTCCGCGTCACCGGCCCGTGCCATTTCGAAGACGTCGCGGGCCGTGGCATCGGCAGGGAGCCGCTCGCCCAGCCTCTGGCGGGCCCGCCGCAGGAGGCCGGGGCCGGAGGCCAGGGCCTCCAGGCGGCCCAGGAGGCCGTAGTCCGCCTCCAGGTGCTCTGGCCCAGGACAGCTATAGCCGATCTCGCCCGCGAAGCGGTGGGCGCCCCGGTGCAGCCTGCCGTCGATGATGACGCCGGCCCCAATGCCGGTGCCCGGCGCCACGAAGAGGAGATGCCGGCAGCCGCGGCCGGCGCCCCGCCACATCTCGCCCAGGGCGGCCAGGTTCACGTCGTTCTCGACCTGCACGGGCACAGGCAAGCGGCGGCGCAGCATTTCGGCGACAGGCACGCCTATCCAGCCCGCCAGGTTCGAGGCCACGTCGACGGTGCCCGTCTCCGGGTCCACCAGCCCCGGTACCGCAAGCGCTACCGCCCTGAGGTCTTCGAGCGAAGCGTGCCGTTCCGTAAGCAGCTCCTCCACGGCATCAGCGATCATGCCCAGGATGCGTTCGGCGCCTTCGTCGCCCCGGATTGAGGAGGCGGCGCGAGCCACGAACCGGCCTCGCTCATCCGCGAGGACAGACGAGAAGTGGCTGCCGCCCAGGTCTATAGCCGCCACCAGCGGCCCGGACCTGGTGACCCTTCGTGTCATGGGATTGCGCCTCCGGTTCTCCTGTCGCCGGGCACTGGGTCAGGGCGCCTTCCCTGTCGCCGACCGGGCGCGGACGCTCTAGATCGGCGCCCGCACGCGCATGGCCCGTAGCTGGTGAGAGCCGTCCTCGGTGGTGTACTCGTAGTAGTAGAAGACCTCATCCCCCACCCGGAGGCCGTACAGGTAGCGCACGCAGCCGTAGGGCGAGGAGATCCAGGGGCCGTCGGGCGTCAGGCGATGGAAGGCGAGCCCGTCCTCGCTGTAGGCCAGGCCGCACTGCTCCTCATACATGTCGTAGGCGGTCGAGCCGCCGTCATAAGGGACGGCGTACCCCTTGCTGAGCGGGATGAGGGAGTTGAGGCGGGCCCGCACACCGTCCCAACCCTGGCCTGTCGGCTCGAAGACGTAACGCAGCTCCTGGAAGTGCAGGCCGTCCTCCGAAATCATGAGAGCGGTAGCGTCGTGCCCCACCACGGTGCGCACGGCGCCCTCCTCCGAGGACCGGAGGACGCGCTGCGGGGACACGCAGAGGTAGGCGTAGTAGCGGCCGTCCCGCAGGTAGATGGTCGGGTCCTTGATGAAGAAGAGGCCCAGGTCTCGGGGCATGGCCACGGTGCGGCGGTCCTGGGGTTCCAAACGTTCCAGGGAGGGGCTACGCAACACGTCCACCCGCCAGTAGTTGCCCTGGCTGAACTCGTAGCTGACGTACAGGCGCCACTCGCCGGAAGGGTCGCGGACGGGGCAGCCCACCTCGATGGAGTTGGCGGCGAACTGCTCTTTGGTGGCCTTCCAGATGTCGTGGAAACGCAGGCCGTCGCCGCTGGCGGCCACGAAGCACTCGCCGCCCCGGCTGGCCTCCAGAGGCGCGCGCTGGCGGTAGAAGAGGTAGAAAAGGCCGCTTTCGGCGTCGAAGGCGGCCTTGGCGCCGCCGGCCCAGTAGCCGTAGCCGCGGCCGCACGGTTCGGCCACCACCGTGCCCTCCTCGGGGGCGAAGCGGAGCGCCTCTAGCTCCGCCCGGATCTTGGGGTCGAGGTCTTGGAGCTTCACGCCGGGCACTCCCTACACGCGGTACCAGCTCACGTCGATCTGCTTGAGGACGTCCGTGTAGACGGGCAGGGGCCCGCCGGCCTCGGCCAGGACGCGGCGGTGCAGCTCTTCCACCAGCGCTGGCTCTTCGGTCGAGAGGTCGTGGTGCTGGAGGGGATCGCTCTGCATGTCGAAGAGCTGGGGGTGGGTGCCGTCGTTGCGGTTGATGTAGACATAACGATCGTCCCTGTACCAGGCATAGTTGTTGAAGCCCGAGGTGATGTGATCCCGCGGCGCCATGCGCCCTGCCGCCAGCTCGAGGAGGTCAGCACCGTCCATGGGGGCGGCCGGCTGGACGCCCAGCGCCTTGAGCACGGTGGGCGCGATGTCATGGTGCTGGGCGAAGGCGTCCACGCGAGTGCCGGTGCCGGCGCCGTCCGGCAGACGGAGGAACAGGGGAACGTCCATGAGCTCGTACCACAGACCCCAGGACACCTTTCCCGTGAGGTCGTGCTCCCCGATCTGGTGGCCGTGGTCGGAGGTAACGATGAGGAGGGTGTCGTCCAGCATGCCCAGCTCGCGAGCGCGGCCCAAGAAGAGGCCCAGCCAGCGGTCCACCATGGTTACCTCGCCGGCATAGAGGGCGCGCATGTGCCTCAGCTCCGCCTCCGATAGGTAATCGCTGGGCCCATAGCGGGGCGTGATGACCTCGCGGCCGCTGTAGCCGGGGTCGTAGAGGTCCACGTACTCCCGGGGCGGGTCCCAGGGCTCGTGGGGGTCGAAGCTGTCCACGAGCAGGAAGAACGGCTTTACGTCGCGGTTCTCCTCCAGCCACTGCATGGCCTCTCGGAAGACGCGGGGCGCCTGGCAGTCCTCCTCGCCGCGGCGCTGGCGCTGGTTGGCCAGGTGCTGCGTGACCAGGGCGCGCAGGAGCTCCTCGGCCATGCCCGAGAGGCTGTCGGGCATGACCGCCTGCGCCTCCTCTCTCTTCACCAGGGTCCTGGAGCCGTAGAGGTCCAGCTCCTGTCCCCGCACCCAGCGCCACTGGCGGAAGCCGCGGTGGAAATTCATGGAGGGCTTGAACTGGTGATAGGCGTCGGTGATGAAGGCGGTGTGGTAGCCCTCACGCTCCAGGGTCTCCGGGAGGGTAATCTGGTCCTCGGGGATGCGTTGCCAGCCATAGGCCCGCACGATATCGCCCCGTTGAGGGAGCCAGTCGCGGAAGGGCCAGGTGCGGCGCCCGGTGTGCAGGGCGCGGCGCATAGGTATTGTCGGCAGCGACTCCGGGAAGGCGCGGGTGAAGGTGATGCTTTCGCGGGCTAGGGCGTCCAGGGTCGGCGTCTTTATCCAGTCGTTGCCGTAGCAGCCAACGTGGTCGGCGCGCAGGCTATCGAGCACGACGATGATGGCGTTCACGGTGATTCCTTCCCTTTCTGCCGTCCTTTGATGTGCCTTCTGTTCCGTCGGCCGCCCCTGCTGGAAAGTGAGAGGGCGGCGGAGAAGCCGCCGCCCTCGCGGCATGCGTCTTTGGCGTCAGCTTCCGTCTCAGTACTGGTCGATGATCTGGCGGGCGGCGGCGAGGCCCAGGACCTCGTTGCAGCCGTCCTCGATCATGGAGGCGCGGGCGTCGCGGAGGAGCTTCTCTACCAGCATGTCCTTGCAGAGGCCGTAGCCGCCGAATATCTGGACGGCGTCACTCGCTACCTCGAAAGCGGCCTGGGTGCAGAAGACCTTGGCGGCGATGGAATAGCGGACGGCCGGGGGCATCGTGGCGGCGTTGTAGAGGCTGGCCGCCCTCGATAAGGCCCTGGCCGCCTCCACCTTCATGAACATGTCGAAGAGCTTGTACTGGACGAGCTGGTGCTCGGCGATGGGCTTGCCGCCCTGGACGCGCTGCTTGGCATAGGCCAGGGCCTCCTCGAAGGCGGCGCGGGCCACGCCGGTGAAGCAGGTCCCCATGAAGGCGTTGGCCTGCGACAGGATCCAGTCGATAGTCATGGGGTACAGGGTGGAGTCCACCAACATGTAGCGTCGTGGGATGCGCACGTCGTCGAAGAAGATCTCGCCCTGGTTGAGGGCGCGCTGCCCCAGCTTGTCCAGGGGCCGACCTTTTGAGACGCCGGGCAGGTTCAGGGGAACGACGGCGACGCCGCTACCGGCCTGGCCTGCCGAACGGTCCAGGGCCACGAAGGTGAGAGCGTGCGTGGCGATAGTGCCGTTGGAAACCCAGGAGGACTTCTGGCCGCTGAGCACCCAGTCGTCGCCGTCCGGGCGCGCGGTCATGTCATAGGCCGCCGCCGGGCTGGTGAACTGGTCGGTGCCGATGAGCAGGCCATCGGAGCCGTGCTGGGGCTCCGTGATGGCCCAGCAGCCGATGTACTTGGCTTCCCGGTCCCGGGCGAAGGGGACGACGATCTCCTCTATCAGGTCCTGGTTGCCGGTCAGCTTGCAGACCGCGGACGTGAAGGCGAAGGGGAATGGGGCGCAGCCGAGGGCGATGGCGAAGTCGGCGCTGCCCCAGCCCATCTCCTCAGTAACGATATGCTGGTCCAGGGGGCCCAGGTTGGCGCCGCCCATCGACTCGTCAAACCCCCGAATATGGAAGCCCTGGTTGTAGGCCTTCTTGAGGACGTCCCAGAGGGGAGAGCCCTCCTTGATGACCTCTTCAGGGTCGGCGATCTTGTCCAGCTCTAGGCTGGCCGGCCGCAGCACTTCGGCGGCAAATCGATGGGTTTCTTCCTTAAGGGTGACCTGGGTCGGCGTCAGGTCCTTGTTGAGGTCAATGTAGAGGCTCATTGGGGCTCCTCTGCCAATGGCGCTGGCGGCCTTGCGAAGGCCCATGGCTGGCTGGATTGCTGCGAATGAACATACGGACGCCGCAGGCGGCTGAAAAGGGCCGATCGGCCCAAATTCGGGAAGCCGCTGGACTGTGGCCGAGAGCGGCTCGAGGTCCTCCGGGTCGGCCGGAGGGCCCCGAGCGTGTAGGCACGGTTTGAGGCTGCCCTGCTCCTAGGACGGCCGGCCCTGGAAGTCGGGGTCGGTGCTGTCCAGCCAGACGTTGGCGAACCAGTAGGCGACACCGAACCAGGGCCAGCTTCGGCCGTTCTTCACGTAGGGGCGGGTCACGCCGCGCTGGATCTCGTTGAAGTAGCGATAGCCGGGCAGGATCTCCAGGTCCAGCCGGTCCTGGATCTTGAAGCCGATCTCCCGCCGCTTCTCGTAGTCGAACTCCTCCCGCTGCTCATCCAGCCACTGGTCGAGGAGCGCGTCGGACAGGCCAAAGGAGTTGAGGCCGCCCCCGGTGTGGTGGTACTGGTAGTTCCAGTCGTCGAGGTCGGTGAAGCCGTTGTCGAAGCTCCAGGTGAACATGCAGCCCTCGGCGGGGGCGCCGGCCATGGCGCGGGAGAGGCAGGAGATGATCTCTGTGTAGCCGGTGCGGTCGACGCTGGCCTGGACCTCGGCGCCCAGGTTCTGCTCCAACTGGCGCACCACCTGGGGCAGGACCTTGTCCGGGATGGTGGGCGGGATGGAGGAGAAAAGGATGCGGATGGGGCCCAGGCCCTCGCGGCCGCCGGCGGCCTCGAAAAGCTTGCGGGCGTCGGCGATGTCTGCCTCACGCTCGCCGGGGCCATAGCGATAGCCGGGGTAGGTGGCCAGCTTCTCCTGAGGGGTCGCCCAGCGCACGATGGGCCAGGCGATGGCGTCGCTGAGCATGAAGCGGGGGTGGCCGGGTGCGGCCGGGTACATCTGCTCGCCCAGGGCCTTGCGGTCCTGGGCCTGATTGATGGCTTGGCGCACGCGGAAGTCCTTGTAGGGCGGCCGGTCGATGAGCAGGGCGGTGGCTAGACCGCCGGTGAGCCCGATCTCCGCGAGGCGCAGGCCCGGCACCTCCTCGAATACCCGATAGGTATTCCCCTGGTCGGCGAAACCGGCCACATCCACCTGCTTGGTTTTGAAGGCCGTCTCCACCACGCTGTCACTCTCCGGGGGATAGGAGATCTCTACGGCGTCCAGGAAGGGGCGGCCCGTCCCCATGTTCTCCGGGTTGTCATCGGCGGCGAACCAGTCGGGGTTGCGGACCACCCGCAGCATTTGCAGCGTCTCCCACTTGTCCAGGATGAAGGG
>Ga0315282_10014612_pt1 | contig 11661 bp, 7 predicted proteins | sample YL17G07_20_MG_FD_203693 | JGI IMG/M metagenome (GOLD analysis project Ga0315282, IMG submission 203693) | Sediment microbial communities from Yellowstone Lake, YNP, Wyoming, USA - YL17G07_20 | ecosystem: Environmental > Aquatic > Freshwater > Lake > Sediment | place: USA: Wyoming | collected...
CCAGAGCAGTGCCGAGCTGTGCCAGCGCATCGCGCTCGCGCTCTACCCCAACGATAGCCAGCTCCAGGACCTGCGCCGGACCCAGGACGTCGCCTACGCGCTGCGCTACGTCGAGCTCATGACCGGCCACGAGCTGGACCCCGGGGGCCAGCTCCCGTGCTGGATCGGCGAGTGGGCGGTATTCTAGCGAGCAGTCAGCAGCCAGCCGTTAGCGGCTAGCAGAAGATGGGCGCCGCCCTCCAGCCGCCACCGGCCAGCAGCCAAGGGCTGGGAGCTATCTCTTCAGCGCCGCGATGGCCTGAGCCTGCATAGACGTCGGCAGCATCTGCATCAGCTCGATCCGGTTGCCGTCCGGGTCGGCAATCCAGTACTGCCAGTTGCCGTCGCGCCCCATCCTGGGCTCGCCGGTGATCTCCAGGCCCCGTCCGGCCAACTCCCGAAGGGTTGCCCGAAGGTCGTCGACCGCCAGGCAGAGGTGCACGTAGCCGCAGGACTTCGGCGTGACCTCGGTTCTGTCCTCGCCCCCGGGGAAAAGCTCGACGTAGGTGTCGTCGTTCACGCGCAGGTAGATGAGCCACAGCTCGCCAGTGTCCCGGTTGAGCCGGAACAGCTCCCTGAAGCCGAGGACCCCGGAGTAGAACCTCAGCGACGCCTCGACGTCCCGCACGCGGTAAGCAGTGTGTCCGATGCCCGTGATCACGTCCTCCTCCTGCTGAAGAGTGTGAATGGTCTGGATGGTGTCCTCACCCCGGCCCTCCGCTGACTCCTCCACCCCCCACTGCCTCCGCCTGCACGTCGCCTCGTGTCAGCGAGGCGAAGACTCCGGCGGCACAGAGAACCGCAAACACGACGAAGGCAGCCTTGGTGCTCTGGACCAGCAGCGGGTAGCTGGCCGGAACGATCTCCACGTGCCCGACGTACGTCCCGATGATCAAGGTGGCGATGCCCATGCTGAACATCTGTCCCGTCAGCCGCATGGTGGCGAGCGTTGCCGAAGCCACGCCGTAGAACCTCTTCTCGACCGATCTCATTATGGCGTTGGTGTTGGGCGATGAGAACAGGGCAAAGCCTAATCCGAGCAGCACCAGGTTGGCGACGATGAGTGTCATGTCCGTGCCGGCTTCCAGGAGGATGAACCAGGCAAGCCCGACGGTGGTCACCATCATTCCCAGCGAGGCCACGATTCGAGGCTCGATCCGGTCGGAGAGCCGACCGGCCAGGGGCGAGAAGATGGCCTGCACCAGGGGCTGCGACACCATGACCAGGCCCGCGGTTTGTGGGCTGAGCCCTCTGACGTACTGGAGATACAGACTCAAGAGGAAGCCGGGAGCCATGGCTACCCAGCTCAGGGAAACCGCATCCATGGCCAACTGCTGGCCGATAGTCGGCAGGGCGATGTTGACCGACGAGCCGGCGAAAGGCGTAAGGAAGGACGAGAGCGTGGCGACCAGCAGGGCCGCTCTCTTGCTTTCAGCGCTGACTACCTGGCTCACTCTCCGGCTCTCTCCCGTACGGAGAATCAGGGTGCAGTGGTCGCAAAATATGCCAGTGTCGCGCCGGTGTCAAGGTAGCCACCTGGCGAGGGGTCACTCAGTCACACATTTGACTTTTGTGCGTGCCTCTGCTATATTTGAGCCGGATGGGCTTGTTGGACAGAGTCGCGGCTCAGTGGCGCTCGCCAGGCCCGGCTTTCCGGGCCGGCGAGATGGTGCCCTGGATCGCCAGATCCGTCCAGACTGTTTTCAGGCGGGGCTCGGCCTGGGTCCTGGGTGGGTATCTCGCCATGGAAGAGATGAGCGGCGAGCCACCGGCGCGAGCCTCTTTAGGAAGAGCGATCCGCCGCAGCAGATGTAGGCCTGTATCCGGAGCCGAGCCCGCGGGCTCGGTCCGGGCTTTGCTTGTTGGCCATCTGCTCGCGGCAGCCCCGCCCGCTGTCTGACACCCCAACCAAGACCTCAGACCAATCGTCTGGTACAAAGGATAAGGTATGTTCCGCGAGGAAGAGAACCACGTCGCCCTCTTCATTGACTGGGACAACCTCGCCATCAGCACGGCCGCCGACTTCGGCGGGGCCTCGCCCGACGTTCGAGCCATCGTCCACACGGCTCAACGGTACGGCACCCTCTTGTTGGCCCGAGCCTACGCTGAGTGGCAGGTGCCCAGCGACCGCCTGGCGGTCTACCGCGCAGGCATTGACCCGATCTACGCCCCAACCTTCCGCTTCGAGCCCGACCCCGTCAACCAGGCCCCACGGGGCAAGAGCCTTGCCGACCCCTGTCTCGTCGCTGACTGCATCGACACCCTCCACCTCATGCCCACGGTGACCCACTTCGTCCTCGTCTCCGGCGACAAGGACCTCATCCCCATCGTGCGCCTGGCCCAGTTGCGCGGGCGCCGGGTAGTCGTCATCGGTCCCGACTACGTCGCCGCCATCCTCAGAGAGATGGCCGACGAGTACATCTCCTACCGGAGCCTCGTCGAGTCCAAGGAGCCCGCCGCGACGCCGGAGGCGCCTCCGCCGAGCGCAGGCGGGCGCCGCCGTCGGTCGGGCCCACCGCCCCGAGCCAGCGTCGCCGCTCCAGCGCCGGCCCCGGCGCCAGTCGCCCAGCCCGTCGCGCCCGTCCAGGCAGCCCAGCCTGCTCCGTCTCCTCGTCCGGCCCGCGCAGCGCCCCCGGTGGCCCCGCCGGCCCTGCCGGCGCGGCCTGGCGCGCCGGAGCCCGTCGCTCCGCCAGCCCCCCGACCGGCGCTGCTCGATCAGCCGACGGTCGTCGAGTTCGAGGAGCCTTCCGAGAATGGCGAGGTGGTGCCGGTCGCCGTGCCGGCCGAGGTCGAGGCGCCCGAGCTACCCCAGGCTTCCCCCGACGAGTTGAAGGGCGTCCTGGCGGTGGTGGAGCAGATCCTCCACGAGCGCGAGGCGCAGGGCAAGCCCCGCCTCCGGGCCACCAACCTGAAGGACCTCCTGATGGCCCGAATCGCCGGCTTCAACGAGCGCCGCTACGGATTCGGCAAGTTCAAAGACCTGCTGGCCGTCGCCGAGAAGTCCGGCGTGCTGGAGGTCAACCGCACCGGCCCGGTGCACTGGGTGACGCTCCCGCGACGCCGCGAGGAGCCGGCGCCGGCCGAGGTCGCTCCGGCCCCCGAGCCACAGGTCCAGGCGCAGGCACAGGTCGCCGCCGTCACGCCGGCCGCCGACGCCGAGCACGACGTGGACCTCATTAGCTTCATCGTCGACCTGCGCGACCGGAGCCGCTGGCTCACCTACACCTACGTCCTGACCAACCTCATATCGCACCTGGCGCAGACCGCGCCGTCTCAGTCGGCCGAGTCCGAGGCCCGCAACGCCTTGAGCCGACTGGTCCAGGCGGGCATCCTCCGGATCGACCGGGAGCCGCGCGAGATCGAGGTGGCCGGCACCCGCCACCGCGTCCGCATGTGCCACCTGGAGGAGAATCACCCGCTGGTCCAGGCCGCGCAAGCCGCTGCGGCGGCCAGGGCGAGCGAGGCGATGGCCCCCGAGGCTCCGGCCGGCGAGACGCCAGAGCAACCCTCCCACGAGCCGCGATGGGCCGAGCCCGAACCGGCGACTGCCGAGGGTCCGTCTGAGGGTGCGGCGGAGGCGCCGGTCGCCCCGCGGCCGGCGGCCACGGTCGAGACGGCCCCGCCGGAGCCCGCGCCGCGAGGCGAGGCGTGGACCTCCGACCTGCCGCCACTGCCGGAGGCGCTCCTGGCGCCCTCCTCGTCCGCGGGCCTGGTGGTCGTCGAGGCGGCGGCTCCGGCCAGCCCGTCGGCGCCCCAGGCGACCCAACCCGCCGAAGAGCCGGCGAGCCCGGCTGCGCCCGAGGGCTGGGCGGGTGGGAGCCCGGCTCCCGAGGCTGAGGCGCCGGCCGAGACCGCGGGCAACGGGGCGCGGGCGCCGACGCTGGCCGAGGTATTCGGAGCACTCCGCGAGGTGGTCCGCCAGGCGACCGGCCCGGGCAAGGCCATGGCCGGCGCCGCGAGCGTCAAGACCCGGCTGGGCCGGCGGCTCGGCGCCTTCGACGAGCGCACCTACGGCTTCGGCAAGTTCAAGGACTTCCTGCTCGCCGCCCAGCGCGAGGGTTACGTCCTGGTCGAGTCGGCCGGCCCGGCGACTCGGGTCGCCCTGCCGGCGCAGGGGTAACGCTCACCGCAGAGACGCAGAGGGACGCGGAGGGGACGAGATTCACAGGATACACAGGATGAGACGTGATGGAATCGAGAAGCCCCGGGTCCGCGAGGCTGTCGCCGTCGTCGACTTCGGCTCGCAGTACAGCCAGCTCATCGTCCGGCGGGTTCGCGAGGCCAACGTCTACTGCGAACTCATCCCGTGGGATGCCCCGGCGGAGCGCCTGGCCGAGCTGAGCCCGCGCGGCTTCATCCTCTCCGGCGGGCCAGCCAGCGTCTACGAGCTCAGCGCCCCTGCGGCCCAGGACTACGTCTTCTCGTCCGGAAAGCCGATCCTCGGCATCTGCTACGGCATGCAGGTCCTCGCCCACCAGCTTGGCGGCAAGGTGGACCCCGCGCCGGAGCGCGAGTACGGCCACGCCACGCTGGAGACGCTCCGGCCGGAGTCGCCGCTGTTCGCCGGCCTGCCGCGCAGCTTCCGCGTCTGGATGAGCCACGGCGACCGGATCGGCGTGCTGCCACCCGGCTTCGAAGTCCTGGCCCGCAGCGACAACTCGCCCGTCGCCGCCATGGGTCGCGGCAGCTTCTTCGGGCTCCAGTTTCACCCCGAGGTCGTCCACACCGCCTTCGGCCGGGAGATCATCCGGAACTTCCTGCGCAACGTCTGCGGCTGCCAGGGCACGTGGCGGCCCGCCTCGTTCGTCGCCGAGGCCGTCGAGCGCATTCGCGCCCGGGTCGGCGACGGCCGGGCGATCTGCGCCCTCAGCGGCGGCGTCGACTCGGCGGTAGCCGCGGCGCTGACCCACCGGGCCATCGGCGACCGGCTGACCTGCATCTTCGTCGACAACGGCCTGCTTCGCCAGGGCGAGCCGGAGCAGGTCCAGCGCGCCTTCCGGGAGCACCTCCGGGCCCGGCTGGTCTACGTCGACGCGTCCGAGCGCTTCCTGCGCCGGCTCGCGGGCGTCGTCGACCCCGAGGCGAAGCGCCGGATCATCGGCGAGGAGTTCATCCGGGTGTTCGAAGCCGAGGCGGCGAAGCTGGGCCAGGTAGACTACCTGGTGCAGGGCACGCTCTACCCCGACGTGATCGAGAGCGCGACGCCGGAGACGAAGGCGGCGGCGAAGATCAAGACCCACCACAACGTCGGCGGCCTGCCGAGGCAGATGGACCTCAAGCTCGTCGAGCCGCTGCGCTACATGTTCAAGGACGAGGTCCGGGCGGCCGGCCTCGAGTTGGGGCTGCCCGAGGACATGATCTGGCGGCACCCCTTCCCGGGGCCCGGGCTCGCGATCCGCGTCGTCGGCGAGGTGACGCCGGACCGGCTGGCGGTGCTCCGGGCGGCCGACGCCATCTTCGTCGAGGAGCTGCGTGCCGCCAGTCTCTACCGGTCGGTCGCGCAGGCGCTGGCGGTCCTGACCCCGCTCCGGACGGTGGGGGTGATGGGCGACGGGCGCACCTACGCGCACGTCGTCGCCCTCCGGGCCGTCACGACCGACGACTACATGACCGCCGATTGGGCCCGGCTGCCCTACGACCTCCTCGCCCGGGTCGCCAGCCGCATCGTCAACGAGGTCCCGGCGGTCAACCGGGTCGTCTACGACGTCAGCACGAAGCCGCCGGCGACGATCGAGTGGGAGTAGGACCATCGGCCAGGCAGGGCTCGGGCTGGTGCAGAAGTGGCGTCCCGGGGACGGACTGAGCCGGCCCGGACACGTCTGGACCGCTATGCTGCTCGATCGGCGCGACTCCCCTCCGAGCATCCGAAGGACCTCGTTTACCATTTGTTGACCTTTCTTCACCCGTGCCTTCAACCTCCACAACCCATACTAGGCTCGCCCACTAAGCATACCTAGCGGCACGTATCGGGGTTACCCGGCAGCAAGGAGCAAGTGGCCATGTCCACGCCCGCCGTCGAAGAGTACCTCGAGCTGCTCTACCGTCTTGACGCCGAGGATCGGGGCGTGCGCCCGGCGGCCATCGCCAAGCACCTCGGCATCTCGACCGCCGCCGTCTCCGAGATGCTGGGCCGTCTCGAGAGCGAGAAGCTCATCTATCGCGCGTCCGACCGGACGGTGCGGCTCGCCGAGCCCGGGCGCCAGCTCGGCCGGGCGCAGGTCCGCAAGCACCGCCTGGTGGAGCACCTGCTGCACGGGTTCCTTGGCCGCCCCTGGGACGCCGTTCACGACGAGGCCTGCCGGTTCGAGCACGTGATGACCGACGAGCTGACGGAGTCGCTCGACCGCGCGCTCGGCCAGCCAACCACCTGCCCCCACGGCAACCCGATCCCAGCGCCCTCCGGCGGCAAGGCCGAGACTGTGGACGAGGTGCCCCTGGCACTCTGCCGGGTCGGCCGGGTCGCGGCCGTAGCCAGGATCGTCGACGAGGAAGCTGGCCTGCTCAAGTACCTGCTCAGCCTCGGACTGCTGCCAGGCGTCGCCGTGCACGTCGAGCAGGTGGCGCCCTTCGGCGGCCCCCTGCTGATCCGAGTCGGCGAGGCGCGCTACGCCATCGGTCGCGACGTCGCCGCGAAGATCTGGGTCCGCGAGGCGCCCCTCGCCGAGTCCGCTGCCGCCCCGGAACTGGAGCGCCAGCCGGCGCCGCGGCCGGTCGCCGGGTGACCAGACTGGCGGGGGACGGTCGCCGGTCGCAGCACCGGCGCACAGCGCCCTCGCCCCGGCCCGCTCCTAGGGCGGCTTGCGAAGAGGTTGACCCTCATCACGCCTTCGGCACCCTTCTCCCGCGCGCGGGAGAAGGGCCGGGGATGAGGGCCTGTCCAGTCATTGTGCAAACCGCTCTAGAGGAAGAGGGCCGGGGTGAGGGGGATCGAGGAGGACGGACTGGATGCCGCTGTCGTGCCACGGGGCAATCGCCCAGGTGAAGGGTGGGACCTCGCTTACCGTCGCGCTCGCCGGCAACCCCAACGTCGGCAAGTCCAGCGTCTTCAACCACCTCACCGGCCTTGGTGCGATCACCGCCAACTACCCGGGTAAGACCGTCGAGGTCAACCTGGGCGCCACCACGCTCGAAGGCGCCTCCGTCGCTCTCATCGACCTGCCGGGCACCTACGCCCTCGGCGCCGTCTCCGAGGACCAGTGGGTCGCCCGGCGCGCGATCCTCGACGGCCGGCCCGACGCCGTCCTCGCCGTCGTCGACGCCACCAACCTGGCCCGCAACCTCTACCTGGTCCTCCAGTTGATGGACCTCGGCCTGCCCGTCGCCGTCGCGCTCAACCTCGTCGACGAGGCCGAGCGGCGCGGCCGACCCGTCGACGACCGGCGCCTCGCCGAGATGCTCGGCGCCCCGGTCGTGCCGACCGTGGCGACCCGTGGCGCCGGCCTGCGTGACGCCATGCGCGCGGCGGTCGGCCAGGCACGCTGCCGCTGCCGGACCGCCCCCCGCTACGGCGACCCCGTCGACCGCGCCATCGCCGACCTGGCCTCCCGCGTCGAGGCGCTGGCCGACGGCGACCTGCCAGGTGGCCTCGACGCGCGAGCCGTCTCCGTCCTCCTGCTGGAAGACGATCCGGAGCTGCCCGGGATCCTCGGGGAGCGGCCCTGGGGCGAGGCCGCGCTTGCCGCGGGGCGCCAGGCCGCGGCCGAGCTTCGGGCTGAGGCCGGCGAGCCGGCGTCGCACCTCATCCCCAGGCGCCGGCACGCCCTGGCCGCGCGCGTCGCCCGGCAGGTCCAGCCCGAGCAGCCAGCCCGTCCCGTCGACCGGTTCCTGCAACTGACGACCAGCCTTGCGTCCGGGCTGCCGATCCTCGCCATCGTCCTGGCCGCGACGTTCGCCTTCCTGTTCTTCGTCGGGAGCCTGCTCTCGACCGCCTTCGGCAGCCTCTGGGGCGCCTACGTGTCGCCGCCGATTCAGGGCCTCTTCTTCTCCCTGTTCGGCAAGGGACCGCTGGCTCGGACCCTCCTCTGGGGCTTCGACGCCGGCATCCAGGCGGCGCTGTCCGTCGGCATACCCTACGTGCTCACCTTCTACGCGCTGCTCGCGCTCCTCGAAGACAGCGGATACCTCAGCTCGGTGGCCTTCCTGGGCGACCAGGCGATGCGGCGGGTCGGCCTGCACGGCCGGGCGGTGATCCCGCTGGTGGCTGGGGCCGGCTGCAACGTGCCCGCCATCATCGGCACGCGGGTCTTGACGACTATGCGGGAGCGGACCATCGCCAGCACCCTCATCGTGCTGATCCCGTGCAGCGCGCGGACGGCCGTGATCCTGGGCGCGGTATCCCACTACCTCGGCTGGAAGCCGGCCGTCGCCATCTTCGGCATCGTCGCCGTGCTCGTCGCCGGGGTCGGCGTGGCCCTGAACCGGGTGATGCCGGGCAGCTCCGGCGGCCTGGTCGTCGAGATGTTCCCCTTCCGCTGGCCCGACCTCGCCACGACGGCCAAGAAGACCTGGTATCGGTTCAAGGAGTTCGTCTACGTCGCCGCGCCCATCGTGCTCGTGGGCAGCCTGGTGCTCGGCGCGCTCTACGAGACCGGCTACATCTGGGCACTCTCCGCCCCGCTCGCGCCGGTCGTCGAGGGCTGGCTCGGGCTACCGGCGGTGGCCGGTCTAACCCTCCTGTTCGCCATCCTCCGGAAGGAGCTGGCGCTCCAGCTCCTGGTCACCCTGGCCATCGCGCGGTACGGCGCGGGGTCCGACAACCTCCTGAGCTTCATGGGTCCGCGCCAGCTCTTCGTCTACGCGCTGGTCAACACCATCTACATTCCCTGCGCGGCGACCATCGCGGCCCTTGGCAAGGAGCTGGGCTGGCGCCGGTCCCTCATCATCATGGCCTTCACCATCGCCCTTGCGCTGGTCGTCGGTGGGCTGGTCGGCCGGGTGGTTGCGGCTCTGGGGTGGCTGTAGGCCTGACCCTCGCCTCAAGCTCTCTCCCGCCTGAGAGAGGGACGCCGAGGTCGGGGGCATGACTGGAGGCAGATGTGCAACTGGTGGCCGGGCTCCGAGCACTGGCGCGCCGGGCGGTCGGTCTGGCCAAGCCTGCGCCTCCCCTCTCCCGCTCTGCGGGAGAGGGGGCGGGGGTGAGGGCCTCCCCCAACCGCTGCCCGCTCTGCGGGCAGACGTTCACCGCCGAGGAAGCGGAGGCCTGCGCCGCCTGCCCGCTCCTCCGCCGCTGTGGCCTCGCGATGTGCCCTCGCTGCGGCTACGAGTTCCCGCCGGGGTGAGGCAAGGCCCTCACCCCCGGCCCCCTCGCCGGAAGCGCAGAGGGGGAGGTGGTGGTATACTCCGAAGTAGGAGGCACGATCGCACGGGCTGCGATGTGCGAGCCCCCTCGACTGGCCGAGGGGGCTCGGTCTGTGTCGTGGCTCGGCGAGGAGGTAGCCGGCGTGCAGGTCAGGTCGGCGGTGCCCGCGCGCATCTCATTCGGGGCGGGAGATGCGTTCGTCGCGCTGGCCCTGGCGGCGCTGCTCTACCTGGGCGTGCGCCTGGCCGCGGGGGCCCCGGCGCAACTGGTCGGACCGGAGATCAGCCTCGATCCCGCGGCGCTGCCCTACTACGGCCTTCGCTCGTTGCTGCGAATGGCCGCGGCGTACGTCCTATCGCTGGCCTTCAGCCTGGTCTACGGCTACGCCGCGGCCAGGAGTCGGCGCGCCGAGACGGTGCTGCTGCCGATTCTCGACGTGCTCCAGTCCATCCCCATTCTCTCCTTCCTGCCGGTGGTGGTGCTCGCGCTGGTGGCGATCGCGCCGGGCAGCCTCGGGCCCGAGCTGGCCGCGGTGATCCTCATCTTCACCAGCCAGGCCTGGAACCTGACGTTCTCGTTCTACCACTCGCTCATTACCGTCCCGAAGGACCTGCTCGAGGCCGCCGGCGCCTTCCGGCTCAACTGGTGGCTGCGGCTCCGGTCGGTCGAGCTGCCGTTCGCGGCGATCGGGCTCGTCTTCAACAGCGTGATGAGCTGGGCGGGTGGCTGGTTCTTCCTGATGGCGGCCGAGCAGTTCCAACTGGGCGACCGCGACTTCCGGCTCCCTGGCCTGGGCTCGTATCTCAAGACGGCCGCCGAGCTGGGCAACGTCCCCGCGCTGCTCCTGGGCATTGCGGCGCTGATTGCCCTCATCGTCGGCCTCGACCAGCTAGTCTGGCGCCCGGCCGTCGCCTGGGCGGATAAGTACAAGCTCCAGACGGTGGAGGAGGCGGAATCGCCCCGCTCCTGGGTGCTCGACCTGCTGTCGCGCTCGGTGCTGCTGGACCACCTCCGGCGGCGGGTCGTCGCCCCTCTCGAGGAAGCGCTGGATGGGTTCCTCGGGCGGCTCCTTCCGCGGCCGGCCGCGATGGCGCGCGCCTCGCGCAGCCGCGCCGTGAGCCTGGCCAGAGCGGTCGCGCTCGGGGCCCTCGTCGTCGCCGCGGCCTATGGAGGCGCGGGCGCCATCGCCCTCATCGCGAGCGTCGGGGCCAGGCAATGGCTCCTGATCCTCGCCGGGGCCGGAGCGACCTTCGTGCGGGTGCTGGCGGCGCTGACCATCGCGCTCGCCTGGACGCTCCCCCTCGGAGTGGCGATTGGCACCAACCACCGCCTGGCCAATCGGCTGCTGCCCGTGGTTCAAGTGGCCGCCTCGGTGCCGGCGACGGCGCTCTTTCCCGTGCTGCTGCTCCTGCTCATCGGGCTGCCGGGCGGGCTCAGCCTCGCAGCCGTGCTGCTGATGCTGCTGGGCACGCAGTGGTACCTGCTGTTCAACGTCATCGCTGGCGCCATGGCCATCCCCGAGGACCTCCGCTACACCACCGACAGCCTGGGCATCCACGGCCTGGAGCGCTGGCGCAGCTTCATCCTGCCGGCCATCTTCCCCTACCTCGTCACCGGCACGATCACGGCGACCGGGGGCGCCTGGAACGCCTCCATCGTCTCCGAGTACGTCCGCTTCGCCGGCATCACCTACCAGACCATCGGGCTGGGCGCGGTCATCGCCGCGTCGTCCGAGGCCGCTAGCTTCCAGATGCTCCTCGCCAGCACGCTGGCGATGGTGGCCATCGTCGTGCTGATCAACCGCCTCGTCTGGCGGCGCCTGTACGCGCTGGCCGAGGCGCGATTCCACCTCGAGTGACCTGGTGCTGGACGCTAGTACTACTCCGGGGCTAATGTGCTAAACTTGGAGGCAGAGAGGAGGTGGCGGGCATGAGCGACAGCGTGGTACTACAGCAGCTTCCCACCCGAGGCTCTTCTGAGTCGGATGGTTGAGATCGGCCATCGGCGGGAGCCGATCGAGCGGGGCTATCGGGTTGGCAAGGATGGACTGGGCTTGGACGAGGCCGAAGTGCGCCGCTGGCACAGCTTCCATCGCCACCAGGCGCTGGTGATGTTGGCCGAGAGCTGGCTGGTGCTGCGGCGGCAGTGGCGCCAGCCGGTAGCAGCCCCACTGCCAGAGTCCGATCCGACGGTGGCGATGCCGGCGGCCCAGGCTGCTGAGGCCGCTACCCCGCCCGGGGAGACAGCGCCCAGTGCCCCGATCGCGGCGCCAGCAACACCGACTCCCCGGCCGGTGCTTTCCCCCTTCACAGGGTCGACTGGCG
>Ga0315282_10014613_pt1 | contig 11660 bp, 13 predicted proteins | sample YL17G07_20_MG_FD_203693 | JGI IMG/M metagenome (GOLD analysis project Ga0315282, IMG submission 203693) | Sediment microbial communities from Yellowstone Lake, YNP, Wyoming, USA - YL17G07_20 | ecosystem: Environmental > Aquatic > Freshwater > Lake > Sediment | place: USA: Wyoming | collected...
TTTTCTATCTCCCTGCGCTCGGTGATGTCCTCAATGGCCAGGAGGATTATCTGTTCTTTACCCAACACTCTTTTAATCTGCCGGGCATTCAAAAGCATTATGCGCCTGCCAATGGTCGCAAAATCGTGTTCCACCTCATAGTTATCAAAGGTTGCCTTTTGGGGAAGGATGGTTTCCAGCAGTTCCCGCAGCTTGGGGATATCCCACTGTTTATTGCCCAGGTCATAAATAAGCTGTCCCACGGTCTCTTTGGGGTTTACCTTAAAGACTTCGTAGAAGGAACGGCTGACGAAGACCACCCTTAAATCTTGATCCAGAGCGATCAAGGGTTCACGTATGGTGTTGATGATGCTCTCTGAGTATTCCGGGGATCTTGTTACGGTTTTTTTCGGGACCATTTTCTGTCTCCTTGCTTTCGGTGATGCCTTGAGCTACCTATTGACCGAGTTCATCACTTATGGGACTGTGCTTTCTCGTTGGTGTCTTGGTTTTGTTAGCTTTTCTCATCCAACGCGCGAAGAAAAAGCCGTAGTGAGCTTTCAATCGCCAGAAAAATTCCTTGTACAAAAGCAACCTTTGTGAAATTCGCAAATTCATTGGCATAAATATGCTTGTCTGTATCGGGAATCGGTTTGCGAGCTATGGCTTCCCACCACTGTTTGTGAAGGAGATGCTTTGAGATGAACTTGATAAGAAATTGCTTTTTTCGCGGCGCGGTAGCTAGTCACTCCAGCCCATGTATCTCTCTTCTTGCCTCCACCGGCAATATACATCCGGCCGCGCGGCCATGTCAATCACCTGAACTCTGGAGCTCTTTTAGGACAATCCAGGCCATTTTTATGGCCTTTGATCGTCAGGAGCATTCTTTTTAACAAGAAAAATCAAGGCAAGTCGGAGAGGGGAAGAGCAGCGCCGGCAACAGATTATCGATTTCTGGACGCGGTTTCAAGACATCTTTGGCAAGTCGAAGAGAGAGGGAAGAGAAAAGGGGTAGGAGAGGGAAAAGGCGAAGTAAAGAGGTATCAAACGGAACTTAATAGGCTTATTGCTTTTTAATCGCCGAAATAGTGCTCTAATAAGATCTACGTTCTCTCGGCGAGACTGGTCTTATTCAACCCCGACACCGTGATTCGGGCGTCGCTCCTCTCCTTCCTTATCTTGGGGCGGCGTTCGTCGTCCTGTTACTTCGAGGTTCTGATCAACGTGCCGCTCCACACGGTGGAGCCTTTAGTATCAAACGAAACCTCGCTTATCCGGTCGTCGCTATTGAGCCGATTGTAGGTGTTGAAACCGTTGCCAGGTTCGCTCAATACCTGATAAGTCACGTTCAACTGCTGGCCACTGAGATAGCCGATCGCTTTCTGCTTGCTGTAGGCTGACTGGAAATCGATAACATAGTGGTCACCGACTTGTTTGATGATGATGGTGGCGTCTGACCGGCCTTCGATCGACCATGTGCCGGACGGGTCCCAGGCCAGGAGGGCAGACGAAGACAGGAACGTGAACAGCAAGGTCAGGGCAATGCCCATCAGTCGGATTCTGGATTTTGACATCAGAGACCTCCTTGAATCGAGTCTTTCTATCCTCTTTCTTAGGGATAGGTAACATGATGATGTGATGCACCTCCAGTTGGGTGGCTATCTTGTGATAGACTGTCCATCAAAGAAGCTTTATTTAGGAGGTGCGCGAATGAATTATATGGGTATTGACCATCATCGTCAATCCTCGCGTTTTATAGACGATCACCATCAAGGCAAGTCGTCGAGGAGGGAAAAAGAGAGCGGCGTCAGCGGCTGATTATCGGATTCTTGACCCAATTTTAAGACACCCAGGGCAAGGAGGAGAGGAGGGAAGAAAAAGGAAACTGCGCCGGCGGCTGAATATCAATTTCAAGACGCGGTTTCAGGACATCCTGGGCAAGTCGGAGAGAGGGGAAGGGGAAAGGGAAAAAGGAAAGGGGGAAGGAACCAAGCAGGGAGGGAGGAGGGAGACGAATTGACGCTTCCTCGATTCTTTGATAATCTTTGTTCACCTGATTGAAGGGGTCAGAAGTGGCCATCAAGTGTCCGAAATGCAGCGCAGAGAACCTAAATACCTCACGTTTTTGTGCGGTACACAGCTTCCTTCCTCCAAAGACATCCGTCCCGAGGTCACAGAAACTCTTCGAGCGCCCATTAAAGAGCTGACCACGGGCTCGACCTTCGCTGGTCGCTATCAGATTATCAAGGAGCTGGGAAAAGGGGAAATGGGCAAGGTTTACAAAGTCTATGACACAGAGATAAAAGAAAAAATCGCCCTCAAGCTCTTAAAGCCCGAGATCGGCATCGACCAAGAAATGATCGAACGTTTCCGCAATGAGCTCAAACTCGCCCGCAAAATCAGTCAGAGAAACGTCTGCCGCATGCATGACCTGAACAGGGAGGAAGACGCCTATTACATCACCATGGAGTAGCAAAAAAATCCCTTTGGAATCTTTTGTTTCCTTTAACTCCTGGGGAACAGTTAAGTTCAGTCCATAAAGCTCATTCTTTCTGCTTATGGAATCACGCATCACATAATTCCAGAATTTTTAATACGCTTCTACATTTTCAAAAGAGAGGTTGTGCAAAGCAAGACCGGCGCGCACTTTCCAGCTTTCCGCTGCCATAAGGGCTGGAAGAAAAATTTTTAATAAAAAAATAGAAACCTTTTTTACTCTCATTTTAAACCTCTTTTTCTGAATTTTAATGCAGTTAGATCTTTTTCCCCAGCCTCTTAAAAGCAATCTTTAAAATATTTTACTTTCTTCCAGCAAGTTTTACTTCACTTGTGTTGTTTGTTTCGTTTGATTCAGCAACTTTATTCTTGCTATCCACCGTAACTTTGAAAAAGACGTCAAATCTCGGGCAATCATAATTATCAACATACATACGAATTACTTCGTTCTTTCCTGCCGCTAATCCATTAATTGTCTTTTCATCAAAACGCTGATAGCCCTTGCCCTTGCAAGCCCAGTTTCTCTCAATTAAAACTGTAAAATTTCCAGCAGCGGCCTTGCCAACATTTTTGACTTCGATGTTCAAATAAGCCTCAGTGATACTTTCCATCCTATCATTCTCATGACCGTAGTCGAAGCTGTCTAAGCTTGCCGTTACAGTAAGATCCGGGGAGTCTATTTTTGGTCGCGGTATATTTAGAACTTTAATATTTTCTTTCGGAACATATAGATTCGGAAGAACTTCAGGGCAGTTTGGTTTAAAACTCTTTGTAAAGTCAGAATGGGGATGGCACTCTGTTTTGGGATTGTATTTTTCTTCATTATAAACCGCTAACGAGGCAGCAATGGTAAAATCTCTGCATTGTAATGGCTCTTTTGGGCTCCAACCCCAGACATCAATGTACCCTTTCAATAAGTCAGCTTTTGTTACTCTGAAACCAATAACGCTAAAACCGCTGTAATCATATGGTTGAAAGGGAGGTGTTGAACCATAGTATTGTAAAAGATTGATTTCTGTTTCTGAATACTTAATTCCAATCAGGCGCAGTGATAAAATTTTTGCCCAGTAAATCGGTGCATTGTCCGGGATCTCAAAAGCACAGCTGCAGAGTTGCGGACCCTTGGGACCGGGGATTATGGTTTGCTTAATAAATTTAACTCTCACGCCAACAGAGATTCTGTCGCTGGTTGAAAAATTGGCTGGGTTTACTAAAATATCTGCTACCTTTGCGCACCAGTAGGTCTTAGCAACCTGAGGTAGTTGAAGACCCGTTGGCTCGTTAGTTTTTTGGGCGTAAATTGTTGATAAAAATAGTACGCAAAAAATCGTTACAAATAAAATTTTTGTTTTCATCTTTTTCTCCTGCTTTTATAGTGGAATTTCGTTTTCGGCTGCGCCAGCCAAGTGGACATCTTTGTCTCCGTATCCCCACCCAATCATCGTGGGGAATTGTATATCACCACTCAAAAAGATGTCAAGGACGGCTTGAGAGCGCGAACATGGCTCCTTGGAGCCTTTGGAGGGCCAAAAGAGCCTCAAATCACCCAGGCTTCTCACCCCCCGATCAAAGTGAAGGTCGTAGAAAATATTCGGCCGAGGTCTCGGCAGCCATCAAAACTTCCTGATAAGTGATCAAAGGCGGGGGAGGCTTCGATGCCACAAACGTCAGCTTTAGATGATCGATGATCCTATCGCCTCAATTTAATCCTATTTCGCGTTTCTTGACAATCAACATCTTTGGCAAGTCGTCGAGGGGGAAGGAAAGGAAAGCGGTGCCGGCGGTTGAATATAGATTCATTACCATAGTTTCGCGACATCGTAGGGCAAAGGAAAGGGACAGTCTGGTTTGGGATGCAGGATCCTCCACGGATAGACTCGAGTAAGAAAAAACCAGAAACCAAATTAGGAGAGGGCGATAAGAATATTGAAATATGATCACGGAGCGTCCAGAAGCTTGGGGGGATGGGGAATGGCGGAGGAGATGGGGAGGTAACGAATCCTAAGTAAAGGAAACGTCATTATCGTAGATATCGAAAAAATATCTTCAAGGATTATCGTTCAAATAGAATTGATGATAGAATGGAAAACTCGGAGGCAATAATGAAAAGAAATATTAAGAAAAGCGATCCTAAAAATGAAAAGATCAAGCAAGAGATCAAAGAAATTGGAAGAGATCTTAAAAGACTAAAGAAAAGTAAACAGCGGATGCAATTGTTATGGTACAAAACGAAAAAGGAACATGTTGCACTAATAAAAGACCTGGATCAGAGGCTGAAGGCGCTCAGGAAAGGAACCAGCGCTAAGAATACAACTCGAGCGAAAAGGGCAGCTGGAAGAGCTATAGGAAAAAAGACTCGCGCAAAAAAGTTAATTATGGAACGAATGAGAAAGAAGGCGCGAGAAAGAAATCAAATTAAGAAAAGAAGCATTAAGAAAACGCGGAAGAATATTACGTCGGCGAAAAAGAAATAGATCTATATTTTCGACGCCACAAAGTTGCCGTTTTTGGCTTCTGATTTCCGGTTACATAAGCTGGATCATCGATCACCTCAAGTTGAGGTTTATCGCCGAGAAGCCGCCGTCGTGCGTCATCGAGCAGGTCGCCCTGATGGCGGCCGAGGCCCCGGCCGAATATTTTTTATGACCTTCTCTTTGAGCGGAAGGAGAGGTCCGAGTGATTTCCGTCGCTTTTGAGCGTCCCTGCGGCTTTTTGAACCGCCATGAGCAATTCCCGACTGTCCTGGACATCTCTTCGAGCCGCGATTTATACTTCCTTACGATAGTTGAAGGGGTAAATCGACACAACGAGGCTGACTCGGCCACCACATCCGAAAAGCAAACTCTTAATTTAAATTGCCCCACTCATCTCCCCCATCAAGCGAAGCCGCGTGAGACAAGCCCCTCTCTAATGCGCGATATTAAAATCCAAACATATCCGCCCCTATTTGATTTCCTTTTCCATTGGTGTTATTCTTTTGCCAGGCAGTTGGATAGGGATATTTTCTTCATTCGGGTCTTAACAAACTTTTGACAACTCGGGGAGCGACTCTAAGGATAATGGAAAGTGGAAAGGAGGCAGGCCATGAAGCAAAAAACGGCCTTGGAATACCCGAAAAGCGATAAGTTCAAGAGAGCGATTTCTTGGGCCGTAAAGAGAGCCTTATTTGAATTGAAAGGCAAAACGAATCGTGCAATTTCAAAAGAATCAAAGGAACAAACCACGAAACATGTAAAAGAAAAAGATTTTTTTTCGTTCGACATCGAAAGGGCCTTGTCTCGCAGGCCTAGGATCACTAAGCGGCTAAAGGATTTGAGGGCCAAGTTGGCTGCGATTAGAGTCGCACAAAATGAAGTAACCCGGAAGGAGTTTTCGACCGATAGAAAAGAGGCCATCTTAAGAGGGGGTCTTAAGTTTATTGATAAAGTTTACCCGCAGACTAGGGCGCAGTTGGAGGAATTCCAATCAAAGGCATTTCAGGATGAATTAAAAGAAATTCATTGCCTCGCGGCCAAACGTCAGGCGGCACTCGCGGAAGACCGGCGTGATATTAAGCAGGCGATCCATAAATTCATGAATTAAACGGGGGAACAATGAAAACGAAAAGACTTAGAATTGATGGTCTTTGTCCTGACCTGGCAGGAAGGATAAAAACCAGTCTCTATCCTAAATGATATCGCGTCCGCACGGCATCACGTTCAATAAGATGCGGTCATTTTCAATAAAAGCCTATATGAGGATTGGTCCCGCGTCTACGCCTCCCTATAATTAAATAGGCTTATATATAGCCTTCCGAGTTAACGAATTCCCCTGAAAGAGAAAAATCTAAGGTGGAAGCATCAGGGTGAGCGAAGCGAATGCTTATTTGGCAGCTTTCAGGTGGCTGCTAACTCTCCCGTCCCTTGTTTCCTCTGTCACAGACTCTGTTCGCAAGAACCTGGAGAGGTGCCTGACGGCACACGATCCTTTTTTCATCCTACCCTCAAGAAAGAATAAATCTGGCGTTGGATCGATGTCAAGATTTGTTAAAGAATTCGCGATGCTATTATTTAGACTCAAACCGTAGCTTCAGCCACCGAAACGAGATTTTTTTTATGATCGCCCACTTCCTCTCGCGTCTTAACGACGATCAACATCCCGGGAAAGGGGAAGAGGGGGCGAGAGCGGTGCCGTCCTCGGACTCTTCGGAAAGGCCTGGGTCCGCAAACGGGACGGTGCGACCATAAGGATCGAATGGGCCCCGGTTTCGATGGGCAATTTCGCCCTGGTCCAGCAATTTTCCCAGAATTCGGCTACATGCCGACGCTCTCGTTCATATCCGAGTATCAATTTGAGAAAAACGGGCTGCGCTTCCCGAACCTATATTCCGTCACGGAAGCGTATGTCGGTTTGCAGACCGATAAGGTCAATATGTTTTCCGAGGTTATGGCCATTTACGTAAATTACAAATTCTTCATCGACGAAACGGCCGTTTACAACCGATAATTTTCTATTGATTCGGCTATGCCGCTTTTAAAACAGACATCACCCTTAGCGGCAAAAACCCGATTGGAACAAGGATAGTAAAGTCGATTACGCTTTTTTGGTTTGGGCGAAGATGAGGTCGAGGAGGAGAAATACCGCGGCTGCGCCGACGACGATATAAACGATGCGCACGATGTCTCCGACGCCGAAGATCTTGGTCACCAGATCGAACTTGAACAAGCCGATCAATCCCCAGTCGATGCCGGCGATCACAACGATAAGCTGGCAGATCCATCCCAAGAAACCAATCTTTTTCATGTCTCTCTCCTTTGGCGATATCATAGTCGAGGCCAAGGGAATAATCAATCCTGGAAAAAACGCGCTTTTGATTTGGCCAGTAATTATTCCAAATTCATTTTCTCAGAAGGGCCTTGAATCTTGAGTCTGAACGCACGCTGTCAAAAACTGTCCAAGCTCTTAGAAAGACCAAGAGCGGACAGAGTCAGTGGCTGATTTTGATTCTTAAATGCGAATTAAGAACATCTTTGGCAAGTTGTCGAGGGGGAGAGCGGCGCCGGTGGCTGATTACCTGACGCAATTTAAGAACATCCGGGCGAGGAGGAGAGAGGAGGGGAAAATATTCAGATCCAGAAAAGAGGCGATTTTCCATGCCCATTGACAGTTTATATCATCTTTCTGGCGATTTCCTGGTCGTTGGCAACGGTTATTCGGCTGGACGGCCTCCTTTTTGGCAAATCTTTTTGTGTTTGACATCGATCCACGGCCGGGATTATAATTTTTTCGTTAAGGGGAGTATCGATTCCGAGCCTGAGGGGAGCGAAAGTCGCGCAACGGGAGAAAGCAATTTTTTATACCCCAAAGGAGGGGGCTTTCATGGGAAAAAGTTTTGGGAAAAGTGTTTTTGTCGGGATCTCTATTCTGGCAGTCTGTGCGATATTTTTGGCATTACAACCTGCTCCAAAAAAGTTTCGGGTAGGGACATTTGATTCCCGGGCTATCGCCATAGCTTATGCTAGCTCTGATTTGAATGCTCAGTACTTGACGAGTCTGAGGGCAAAATATGAAAAAGCTAAGGCCGAGAAAAATGAGAAAGTTATCAAGGAATGCGAGGCCGAGGGCAAGGCTCAGCAACAAGTTCTTCACCAACAGGGCTTCAGCATAGCTTCAGTCGCCGATATTCTTGATAACTTCAAGGCCGAGATGCCGAAGATCTTGAAGGAGGCCGACGTTGCTGTGATTGTGAGCAAATGGGAAGTCATCTCTAAAGGACCGGATGTCGAGACCGTGGACATCACCTCTAGCTTGGTTAAGCTTTTCAATCCCTCCGAAAAAGCGCGCAAGTGGATAGAAGGTCTACCGCCGCAGCCGATGTCACTTAAAGAACTGCTTATCCTTCTGCCAGAGGAAGGGAAAGAAAAGAAATAATTTTAAGGATTTCTTATCATCGATTGTCTGGAAGGGAAACCCCTCGTCGTTTCATGTTTCTGAAGACAAAGGGATAGCCTTCCAAACTTTCCAACTCCAGGTCGGAATGGATATTGTATTCACGGAGCGTTTGTTTGAGTTCGTTCACTTCGTTTTCTGTGAATAGATCTTCCATAAGGGCTGGCCACGCCCGGACGCCGTTCCTCTCCAAGTTTATAAGCGCCAAAAAAGGATAGCGAAAGAACTCTTTTCGGGCCCCAGTTATCTTTTCGAATGAAGCCTGGTTGACTCCTTTGATGGCGATCCTGACTAAAAGGCGGGCGAATCTCAACCTCTGTGCTATTTTCTCCTCATGCCCAAGTATCAAACCGTTGGTCTCGAGAATAAAGTTTGATTGAGGGTCGGCATTTAGAATAATTTCAATGACCTTAACAAGATGCTCGAAAGAAGCTTCTCCCAGGATCGGTTCGGAGCCGGTGACACGGAAGAGGTTGAAAGAACGTCGGCGGGCGATCTCAAGCAGATTATCTGCAACGTCCTCGGCCGAGTAGAATCTCCCGAAGCGGACCGGATCTTCGTTACGGCCGTAATTCCAGCAATAGGCGCAGAGAAAAGAGCAGCCGACGGCATCGGCGGTAGCGATTCCGCCGTAGTAAGGCGCCGCCCGAAATTTATAATAGAGCCGCTTCTTTCCTCTCATTACCAGGCGTTCGGTCTCTTCCGACCTTTGGAGAGCGTTAAAAGGAATATTCAGAGCAACCATATTCTTTCAGGACGTCGAGAACTGTTTTAGAGTTCGTAAGAGCTCCGAGACTACGGATTCTTTTTAATCGCCGAACGCATAGCCTTGATTGTCTCGCTGAGTCCTTTCTGCAAAAGACCGAAATCCCACCCCACGCTGATCAGTTTGTAGCCCGCATCGATTTTGGCCTTGATATCCTCTGGCGTTGCATTGGTTGCCGAAATGACTTTATGTTCCCGACACATCTTTAGGATGCGTCCAGCATCCGCGTCCGGGATGTGAACAGTCTCTATGGCACTGACACCAGGCGTTTCTACAATCTCTTGGGCGTGACGGACACCTTCCTCGGTTTCGATCATAGCGACGACCAGTAATTCGCCATTAGGATTGAGCGGCCACACATCGCGCCGCTCTTTTGGAATATTAAGCCCGGCCATGGCCGACGTTTCCGCACCGCGCACAGCCGAAATGGCACGCTCCAAGTCGGCGCGGCTCTCCACCATTGGAATCCATATCCCCATGGCAGGTCCGACCTTAAGCGATTCCGCAATTTCATAGCGCGGATCCCAAGTCGCTCTGTTGGCCAATTTTACAAGGACAACTGGCGCAACCCTCGGTTCAGTCCGATAGCGATTATTGAAGTCTTGCACTTCGAGGAGAAACCGGTGAAGCATGCCGAAATCGTAGATGTCATGCTCGACATCGACGACGATGAAGTCGGCGTCGCTAGTTGCGAGCACTTTAGTAATTCGAGGGGCTGAGAGTGCGCCGGTCCAGACGCCAATAGCCGGCTTTCCTGTTTCCAAGATTGAGATCAGACGATTAACCCGCTCCTCGGCAATCGCGCCCTGCAACAACAAGGACATAAATATCCAGCCAAGCATAAATACAAGAAATTTATTCATCTTGATTTTCATTTCAAAGCCTCCTATGGATGTTAGTTCTCTGATCGATTTGCCATTGAAATTCGAATATATGGAGATGGATAAAGAGATTATAGGAATATTAAATATTATCAGCAAGACTTGTGTTAAACGGATGAAAGAGGATAAGTTCGGTAATTGGCGAATTTAAATACTTACGTGGAAGAGTTACTTGAAACGATCAAAGAACAGGAGGAACTTATCTATTGAACAAATCCCTTCTTTTTATCTTCACACCCTGATAAGGCACGATCTCAATCTGCCCGATTTCTAAATCTCTTGAAGGACGAGCCAGACCATTCTATAGCCCGTGATCGCCCACACCCATCTTCTTGCGTTTTCTTAAGACGCAAGAGCAAGTCGTCGAGGGGAAGGAAAGACCGGCGCCGGCGGCGGATTATGGATTAATAGACATTGTTTCAGAACATTCCGGGCAAGTCAGAGAGGGCAGGGAAGGGAGGGCGAAATCGAAGAGAACTGGCAGGGGAAAAAGTTATTTTCTCGAGGGGATCCAGACCGTACAAAAATCGGGAATATTCATGTTGCCAAGAAAAGGAATATTTAAGGTGCTTTGATTGGGCAATTTGGCGGGAATTGACATCCTAAATTTCCAGGCATAACATAATGGTGATAACGGGGAATATCAGCCAAGATTTGAGCATTTGGCTCGAATCCCCTATTTTTCATGAAAAGGAGAGCTTTTATGAAAGGCAAGTTTTTCTGCGTCGCCTTGGCTATGTGCCTGAGTGTTTTTTTTGTTGTCTGTAAGACTCCAACGCCCACAGGCTTGACCGACCAGGACAAGGCTGCCATGAGGAAGGTCGTCGATGAAGCGTTAAAAATCGCCAATGCCTCGGCTCCAGACTTTGCGGCTTATGTAAAGCTGTATTATGCTGATGACGCGACGGCGTTGCCACCAAATCAGGCCGCAGTCCAGGGCCAGGCCGCGCTTATATCCTGGTTCATGTCGGCCCCCAAGATGGAGGATTTCAAGACGGAAATTATTGAGATCGAGGGCCGGGGCGATCTTGCTTACATTCGAGGATCATATTCTATGAAGGTGATGATGCCGGGTGCACCCGCACCAGTTCAAGACACAGGAAAGTACATCGAAATCTGGAAGAAGCAGTCGGACGGTTCCTGGAAGGTATTCCGTGACATCTTCAACTCTGATCTGCCAGCATCAGTTCCGTCCAGCGAAGCCCCCAAGAAATAATACAGCCTACTCAATCTTTTTTCGGCTCTTTCAGAACAATTATAGCAATTGAGGATTATCAGATTTCTGAGCCATAAACCGAATTCAATAGAATCAACAATAAGGGCAAGTCGTCGAGGGGGAGAGCGGCGCCGGGCGGCTGAATATAGATTTCTGGATATATTTTCAGGACACCTAGGGCAAGGATAAGATGCCGTGGAGCAGATCTTTGTCTCAAGGACTTGATAGCTCACAAATTTCATTCAGAAAAAGAATTGATCTAAATTATTAACCTGATTTATTCATAAATCTTGTGAAAACGCAAGATAGGACACGTGAAACGACGGATGATGACGGGTGGTCATGGATTTCGAGGCTATGAGGCCGGTCTTTCGTTTCTGTGCCCTGGAATGGC
>Ga0315282_10014614_pt1 | contig 11660 bp, 10 predicted proteins | sample YL17G07_20_MG_FD_203693 | JGI IMG/M metagenome (GOLD analysis project Ga0315282, IMG submission 203693) | Sediment microbial communities from Yellowstone Lake, YNP, Wyoming, USA - YL17G07_20 | ecosystem: Environmental > Aquatic > Freshwater > Lake > Sediment | place: USA: Wyoming | collected...
AATTCCTTTAGGTGGCTGTCTCCAATCGTCAGGTAAACGCTGAACCGATCCCAAGAATTCCCATGGCGATCTCTCAGATGATGGGAAAGACGCGAGCGAAGATTACTGGCTAATCCAACATAATGCAACTTGCCACGCCTATAAACCGCATAAACACCCTGGCGACGGCGGACATATCGGCGGACAATATTTTGGTATTTTTCGAGCGCATCCCTGGAAATGCTTTCCAAATGTTGACTTACCAAGGGTTTACGTTTCGCCATTTCACAATTCCCCTTTGAAAGCTTTGTCGAGGATGAACCGAGTGTTGGGGGAGTGTTGAAAATATGCACTTTTCTTTTTTATACGCGCTTGCCTCCCAAAATACTCGAGAGCTTGCCACGCCCTGCTCGGTCCACTCCCGAGCCAGCTTTCGCGAAGTATGTGCAATTTTTGCACTAACTCAATCTTCCTCCACAGCAACATTTCCAAAGGGCTATAAAACAGAGCATGCTCGGTGCGCAGCAACCAGGAAAGCATAGCTACCCCTTCCTGGGTAAAGGCATAAACATTCAGGGGTTCTCAACGATCCCCGCCCGAACCGGATTCCTTTCAACAGATACCCTTTCATCAAATTCCCGGCCCTAATTGCCTTTTATTGTTTCATGGACATCAAAGCCAGGATGTTTTCTAGGGGAACCGTTTTGGGAAAATCACATCCCAGAGTCAGAATGTAGCCTCCTCCTCTCCCCCAAGCCTGGACACAATCTTTGGCCTCAGCCACAACCTCTTCCGGTCTCCCGTTCAGGAAGGCGCCTGTGGGGGAAACATTGCCCGCAACGCATACCTTTCCGCCTAACGCTTCTTTGGCCTGGCGAAGATCCACTTTCTTCTCCAGGCTGAAGCAATTCGGGCGGATGTCCACGACGTCCTGAAGGATTTTGGATGTGTTCCCGCAGATATGAATCATGGAATATTTGCCTTTGTCTCTGACTCGTTTGACCAACTCCTTTAGAAACGGAGCGGCAAACCTGCGGAAGGTTTGAGGGGAGATCAGATCTCCGGAAGCCACCGGGTCTGCGAAGTTCGCCCCCAGGATATCCGGGTGTTCTAAAGCTGGCTCCATCATAGCCCAGACTAATTCTGTAGAGAAATCGATAAGCCTCAAGAGACTTTCAGGGTCCTCAATGGTGGCGGTCAACACCGCCTCCATCCCTAAAATTCTCGCCGTGCAGGATAGCGGCGCCCATTGAGTGGTCATGGCCAAAGTTTTCTTGCCGATGGATTCAGCTACCATGTGTTGGGAACGGATGATCCCCTGCATGGTCGGGTTCGTCATGACTCTCTGAATACTCAGAGAGTCAACCTCTTTCAAGGATTTGATGACCGTGCCCAGAAGGGCAGGGGGATCGGACGAATCATCTTGGATGGGACAACCTAAGAAGTGAAATGGATAGTTGACGAAGTTCGACCCGGTAAAGAAAAAATCATGTCCCACTCGCTCGAAAGCCCGGATAAAAACATCAGCGATCATTTGCGGGTCTTCCTTGATCTCGGCAAAAGTTTTTCCGGCCCAATGGACCATCCAGGATCCGCCAGCGAATAAGGTCACCGGCAACCTCGGTGGCTCCTTAAGTTCAAAGGCCATTTGGGTGACTTCTCTTCCAGTCATTTAGACACCTTTCTAAACGTTTTTCCTTCGCTCTGAAAAAGGAAAACCCCATCTCCTTTTAAGAAATGGGGTTTTGCCTCTTCATCCTTTCTGACCCTCCATCAAGAGTCCGAGAAAAGCTGGGGGCGAAGTAAACACCGGCGCACGCCCATTGTCTTCTCAATCTATTGCAGCAATTCTAATCCCTTTGAACTTCCTCCCTTGGGCAGGATAGGAACCTCAACCTGAAACGTAGCTGAAAATGATCATAAGAAAAAATGAATCGAAAATCAAGGATGATAAAGCCTTAAAGAGCAAAATTTCTCCTTCCCAGGCGGGGATGAAGGGGAAGGGGGTAAATGACTTGTCGGGATTTCCTGACTCTTCACCCTCACCCCGACCCTCTCCCCTCAAGGGCATAAGCGCTAACTTAATAAATGGGGGAGTTTTTGAGAAAATCCCAATCGGGATATTCGATAATAGACCGACGATTTATCGCCGGTGACTTTTGTTAATCTTCCTATTCCTTCTTGAAGATGGTTCCCAGGGCGGCGGGGGGTGATGTTTGCAGGGCCTTGAAGACACGTCTCACTAGGCGCTGCGCCTCTTCGGGTAAGTGGCTCAAGACCTGGTTCATCCCTTCGGAATTGCCGATGGTGACGAAGAGTAGCGTGAGGATCATCAGGGGGAACGGCAGGGTGGCGAAGATTTGTGTGGGCACGTCCGGAAGGGCACTCTGAAGAACGTTCACCGCCGTCTGCAGCGCGACGAAGAAATACGCTCCCAGTGCCGCCCGGGTCGGTTTCCAGCCGCCAAAGATGACGATGGCCAGGGCGATCCAGCCGGTGCCTTCGATGCCGTAAGGCCGGGCCCACCCGGGTTTGACCAGGAGCGAGAACGACGCCCCTCCCAACCCCACCAGCGCTCCACCGATGAGCGTGTAGACGTAGCGCATGGCGTTGACGTTTACACCGCGCACGAATGCCGCAGCCGGCCGTTCCCCCAACCCCTGTAATTTCAGCCCGGGCTGCGTCTTATACATATAAGCCCAGACCCCGACGATGGCCATCAGGCTGAGGTACACGACAGGGTCTTGATTGAACAGGATCGGTCCGATCACCGGGAGCGTCTCAAGTCCGGGGATGGGCGTGTGGGGGACCTGCGGTCCAGGGACATGGGCGTAGGAATTGCCCAAGACGTACGCCAGGTCACGACACAGCAGGGTCAAGACAAAACCGGTTGCCAGCTGGGACTGATAGAGCGTCAAGCTCACGAAGGCGATGATCCCGGCGATGAAGGCGCCCACGATCATGCTCACCGCAAACCCCGCCAGGACGCTATGCGTCTCGAGGGCGACCACGAAAGCCGCCATGGCCGTCAACAGAAGCGAACCGTCGAGGGACAGGTTAATGACGCCCGCCTTCTCGGTGATCGTCTCGCCCAGGATGGCAAAGACGATCGGAGGAGAAGCGGCCAGCACCGAAGCCAGAAGAATCGAAAGGTCCATCGGTCACCTTCCCCCCCGCCGAAAGAACCGGGACTGGAGGCCCTGGGTGATCAGAACGGAAAGCACCAGCATACCCTGGATCACACCTCCCAGGGATGAATCGAGCTGTCGCTGGAGAGGGAGTTGCAGGCTGCCCATCGCAAGGGCGGCGAAGAATAATGAGATGGGTACACTCCACAGAGCGCTGAGGTTCGCCAGAAGGACAACGAGAATGGCCAGAAACCCATAGCCGCTGGAGATGAGCGGGAAGAGATTATGCCGGGCGCTCGTCCCCACGATAAGCACCCACCCGGCGAGGCCGGCCAGTCCACCGCAGAGGGCGAAAGCCAGGAGCATGCGCCGTCCAATGGGCACCCCCATCAGGAAAGCCGAGCGCTGGTTCTTCCCCACCGCCTTGAACTGTAAGCCGAGGTAGGTCCCTCGAAGCAAGGCAGCAATAAGCCCCATCGCTCCCAGCCCCAGCAACACCTCGACGGGGCTGACGTGAAACCCCTTGAACGCCGGCAGCCACAGGGAGGGGGGAAAAGGAAGCGTTCCGCTGGTTGAGCCGATGCCGGGTCTTTTCCATGGGCCCAGAATCAGATAGACCGTAAGGCTCCCGGCGATGAAGTTGAGGCCCAGGCCCCCGAAGATCTCGTTCACGTTGCCGTAGAGCCTGAGAGCACCGGCGGAGATCCCCCACAGGACGCCGCCCAGAATGCCCGCCAACGCCGCCAGGATGAGGACCGCGGAGGGTGGGAGCACCGGTTGCAGACACTGCATGACCCCGGTCGCAAAGACCGCACCCATCACCACCTGGCCTTCGATGCCGATGTTCCAGAGGCCTGCCGCAAATGTCACCAGCAATCCCGCCGAGCATAGGAGCACCGGCACCCACGCCGTCATCACATAGGCCAGCCTGGACGGGGAGCCAAAGGCCCCTGACAGGATGAGACCGAAGGCATCCAGCGGCGATGCGCCGATGATGAGCAAGGCTGCCCCGCTGAGGAGAACGGCCCCCAGAAGGGCAATGATTCGTAAAAGGAGTGGGGTCATCTTGAAGCTCAAACCGGTTCTCCCCTTATTTGAAGCCTTGGCCTCCAATGGCCTCTCCTAGTTGTTCTACGGTGGCCTGCCGGGCGTCGAGGACTCGCACCCGCCCGCCGAAGAAGACCAGGATCCGGTCACTGCGGTCGAGCAACTCGTCCAGGTCCGAGGACATAAAGACGATGGCCGTGCCCGAACGGGTCCAATCCAGCAGAAGCCCCCAGATCGACTCGGTGGACTCGATGTCGAGCCCCCGTGTTGGGTGCTCCAACAACAGGAGCCGGGGATGAGGGGGGATCAGTGCCAGAAGGGTCCGCTGCTGGTTCCCCCCGGAGAGCTCTTCGACGCAGGTATCCGGCTTCGCCTTGATGTTGAATTCCCGGATGCATCGCGCCGCTTTCCGTGCAGTCAGCGGCCAGTCAATCCAGAACGGAGAGTGCCGCTCAACCAGAGCCACGTGCTCTGTCCAGGTCATTCCCGCAATGAGTCCTTCCTCCAGGCGGCCGGCAGGCATGAAAATAACGCCCGCTTCCAGGAACTGATGATAGGGCTCTCCGGTCATATCCCTGTGGGCAACGCGTATACGGCCGGCCTTGGGTCGCAAGAGTCCGGCACTGACCCTCGTCACCAAATGTTGACCGCTCCCCTCAAGCCCTGCCAGGCCGATCACCTCCCCTGCGGAGACGTTGAGCGAAAAGTCCTTCACCTCCAGTCGCCAGTCACTGACCGTAAGGTGATCGATCTCTAGGATTGGCCCACCGAGGTCCACGTTCGATCGCTTTCGAACCGTGATGCTCCGGCCGAACATCATTTGCACAAGCCGGTCCGTGGGACAGGGCATGGTCGCCTCGCCCGTCATCTTTCCGTGAGAAAGCACCGTGACTTTGTTGCAAAGACTGGTCACCTCCTCGAGCTTGTGAGACACAAAGATGACGGTCTTGCCCTCCTCCGTCAGCCGGCGAAGGGCCGAAAAGAGCTTCGCCCGTTGCTGGGCGGAGATCACGGTCGTCGGCTCGTCGAGGATCAGGACACGCACACCCAGCCAGAGCAGACGGACGATTTCGAGCTGCTGGCGTTCCCCGAGGCTCAAATCGGAGACGGGGGCGTCGGGGTCAAACTGAAAGTCAAATGGCGCGAGGAGCGCGAGGAGCTGGTGCCGGACCCCGCTGCGGTCGAGCCTCCACCGGCCGGGGGAACCGAGGAGGAAGTTATCGAGCACCGATAGGGGTGGAAAGTCCAGGGGGTCCTGATGCAACATGCCGACGCCCAGTTCCACGGCCCGGGCAGGTGAGTCGAAGGAGACAGGCCTCCCGTCCAGCAGGATCTCCCCGCTGTCCGGAGACAGGACCCCGGAGAGCACCTTCATCAGGGTGCTTTTCCCCGCACCATTCTCGCCCAGGAGCCCGTGGAGGGAGCCGGGTTCTACGGAGAACGTCACGCCATCGTTGGCAGGGACGGGCCCAAAGTATTTATGGATCGCCTTGAGTTCGACCTTCATGAGGATCGGAGGAGCCGGGTCATCGGTGCAAAGATTGGGTCTGACCTCACGCGAACGAGTCAGGTCAAGCCCCAGACCTAATCTAGAAAAACCGCAGGGTTGAGACCCCACGACTGAGCGAAGCTGTGTTCTCTTGACGATGGATGACGCGAACTCAGGATCGCCGGGTTACTTCTTCGGGCCATCCATCCCCTTCAGGAGTTGCGGAAGGTACCAGACCTGAAGATCGGTCGCGACCTCACCCTCCTTGAGATAGACCTTGCCGTCCTGGAATTGAAGCGGTCCTTTGAAAAGATGGATCGAGCCATCGGCTAGGCCTTTGATAAAGGTGTCCAGCTTCTCGGCGTTTTCCTGGCTAAGGGCCTTACCCTTTACAAAACCTACCGCGCTCGTATCCGCATTGTTGATCTCTTTCCAGTCCGGACCATTCCACTCCCAGTACTGGGCCCACTTGCCGTCTATAACCAACTTGACGGCCTTGACGTAGGCCGGGCCCCAATTGAAGTAAGGCACTCCCAGGCAGACATCCGGTCCTTCCTGACAGCCCTCCTTGTAGTCGTACTGGACCGCCCAGACTTTCTTGCCGGCTTTGGCCATTTTGTTGGCTTCAATCAATCCCTCCGTCGTATCGATTCCGGAGATCACGACGTCATAGCCCGTGTTGAAAAAGTCGGCAGCGACTTTCGCGGGGTCGAGAGTTTGACCGGGGATGTTAAACCAGAAGCCGATCCAGGTCACTTTGAATTTCAGCTTCCTGGGATCCTTCTTCAAGATCTGGGTCCAGGCATACCTGGCACCCAGGTAGGCCGAGACAGCCAGGCGGCGTGTCTCATCGTTGACCAGTGGCCCGAGGTACCCGATTTTTCCCGTCTGGGTCGTCAGGGCAGCCGCGCAACCCGCCATCATCTTCCCGTACTCCATCCGGCCCATGAAATTGCTCTCGTTCTTGGGGGCCTTGTAGGCCTTCCCCTCTTTCCAGGCATGGTCACCGGAGACGTTGACAATGGGGATCTCCGGATGCCTGGTAGCCGCCTCAAGGGTGCCGTCTTGGAAATCGTCCGAGGTCGTGAAAATGATCTTGGCTCCTTTGGAGATCAAGTCGTCCACAACCTGGGGCACCGTCACACCGGGTTTGGCTCCGGGATTGACGTTGTCCACGTAGATCATCTTTGAATTGGGGATCTTGGACTCGGCATACTTCCCTGCCGCATAGTGGGCTTCACTCCAGCCGTGGTCGTTATAGGGCCCCACCAACACGACGCCAAAGGTGAAAGCCGGAGGGCTGGCGGCCTTGGGCGGCTCAGGCGGTTTCTCCCGGCTGCAAGATGTGACCCAAATGAAAACCGAAACGAGCAGAACGACATCGATCCACCTTCTTTTCCAACTGATCATATACCCTCCTCCTCAAAAGCGTGATCGAAAGGCACTCTCTGATCCCCCATCAAGAGTCCGAGAAAAGCTGGGGTGAACTTCCTCCCTCGCGCAGGATAAAGACCACAGCCTGAAACGTAACTGAAAATGATCATAAGAAAAAATAGATCGAAAATCAAGGGTGAATGATTGAATGATTCAGAAATTCCCGCCTTTCCATCGCGGAAGCCGGGTCGTTTGAATGAGAGAAGGGGATATCCCCCCCACTTCAGACGTGAGCAGCAACCTCGCACCCGGTTACTGATTGCAAGTGTCCCCATATTTGCAGGATGAAATTTATCTTGACTTTTTCGGGCGGGGGAAGGTTATGATTGACGATGAAGTATAAAGCCCTGATTCTCCTCATCGCCGGACATTTCGTCACGGATATCAATACCGGCGCACTTCCGGCCTTTCTTCCCTTTATCAAAGAATCTCTCAGCCTCTCCTACACCATGGCCGCCTCCATCATCCTGGTTTTTAACGTTACCTCCTCGGTCATTCAGCCCATATTCGGTTATTCTTCCGACCGCTGGCCGGCGCGGTGGCTTCTTCCTGCGGGCTGTTTCATCGCCCCGCTGGGATTGGGGCTTTTGGGGTTTGGTTCCTCTTATGCCTGGATATTATTCTTCGTGTCTCTAAGCGGCATCGGGCAGGCCTGTTATCACCCCGAGGGGTTCAAGATCGTGAACCAGTTGAGCGGCAAAAAGAAGGCTTCATTCAATTCGCTCTTCCTCTTTGGAGGGAACCTGGGATTTGCCGTCGGACCGATCCTGGCGACCTTATTCTTCAGCCATTCCGGCCTAAAGGGCTCCCTCTGGTTCATTCTTCCGGGGATTGCTATGATGGTGGTCCTTTTGGCCACTCCGGATTGGAAGGGGAAAGAGGACTTTTCCATGGGGCAGGCAGGTTATCCAGAAGAACCCGGCCCGTCGCGGAGAAGACTTTTCCCCCTGGCATTGATCCTGATCGTTGCGGTGTTCAGATCCGGAGCGCGCTTATGCCTGTTGACCTTCATACCCTTCTATTTCATCAAGGTATTACATGCGGACCCGATGACGGCCGGGAAGTATCTCTCGGTATTCTTGATGGCTGGAACGGCGGGCGGCCTGGCGGGCGGCCTGATCGCTGATCGGTACGGTTACAAGAGGTTTGTTCTCGCGAGTCTGGGCCTGTCTTCCATCTTCTTATATCTCTTTTTCTTCACGGTCGGAAGCTGGTCTTTAATCTTTTTCGCGGTGGCGGGAATGACCCTCGTCTCTTCCCATGCGGTAACCATGGCCATCGGCCAGAGTTTTATGCCCCGCAATGTGGGTATGGCTTCCGGACTTATTCTGGGGTTATCGAACGGAATCGGCGGGATCACAGCCACGCTCTTGGGATGGGTGGCCGATCACTGGGGCATCCCCTTCACTCTTCAAATCGTCTTTATATTACCCATCTTTGCTTTCCTGACTTTCCTGTTTATTCCTTACCCTCCTCCACTTCAGGCAGCCTCTGGGGAGCCTTCCCTCGAATCGGCAACGATGTCCTCCGCCCGGCCAATGGGCCCTGCCGCAGGAGACAGAAAGTAGTTCAAGAATTGTATCCCATTTGCCTCAACATCCGATATTTAAAAGGTCCCGGGAAATCCTCTTCCCGGGCATTGTTTTGGTGTTCTTTTCTCCTTGACAATACGTTAATTCCATAAATAATAAGCTGGGCTTTTGGATATTGAAGCCTTGAGGCTGGCTGCCCCGTTGGCGGTCCTTTCTCGAACCCCAGTGCCGCTCGGGAAGATCGTCAACCCCAAGCTACCGCTAGTGGAGTTGCCCAAGGCCATGGAGCTGGAGGGTGTTCGTGCAGTGGTGAGCCTCAGTATTATTTACTGCGAACACGCAAACGAAACACGATGCGAGGGATCCAAAAATGTCCGAGGTATTGATCAAAGTTTCTCGCGGAGGACATGGGGAAAGTTTTCACCGCGGCTCAATCGCCGTTGTGGATAATCGCGGAAACCTATTAGACCATGTGGGAGATCCGGATTTTTCCACCTTTCCCCGCTCCTGCGCCAAGCCGTTCCAGGCTCTGCCCATCGTGGAATCTGGAGCGGCAGACCGGTTTGGTTTCACGGCCGCTGAATTGGCCTGCATGTGTGGTTCATTGAATGGCCAGGATTACCAGGTGCAGGCGGTCTCAAGCATTCTGACCAAGATTGACCTTTCCGAGGATCATCTGCAGTGCGGCGCTCATCCTCCCACACATCAGGCGACGGCCAAGCAGTTAGAAGAAGAAGGGAAAAAACCCCGGCCGATCCATAATAACTGCGCCGGCAAGCATGCGGCCATGCTGGCCCTCTGCGTATACTATGGATGGCCAACAGAGACTTACCCGCTGCCAGACCACCCGGTTCAGCAATTGATCCTGGGAAAAATTTCTGAGATGACCGGAGTCCCGAAAGAAGAAATCAAAATGGGTATCGATGGTTGTGGCGTTCCGGCTTTCGCCCTTCCTCTGCGCCAGCTCGCCTTCGCTTTCGCGAAGCTGGCGATTGTTCCCCAACCCGAAGGGAAGGGGATCAAAGATCCGGATCGGCCGCTTCATCGCTTGATGAAAGCCGTTCTCGATCATCCTGAAATGATCGCAGGGGATGAGAGGATCTGCACGGATGTTATGCGGGCTGCCCCCAGGAAGGTCTTTGCCAAGGGCGGGGCTGAAGGAAGCTATGGGTTAAGCCTGATGGAGCGCGGGGTGGGCATCGCCATCAAAATCGAGGACGGAAACCCTCGGGCCCTGAACCCGGTGGTTGTTGAAGTCCTTCGACAATACGAGATCCTTAAAGGAGAGACCCTCGAAATGCTCCAACCTTATGGCCCCAAGACACCTATTTACAATCACCGGAAGGACTTGGTCGGACAGATCGAACCTGTTTTCCAGCTGAAGAGGGCTTGATTGTTCCCCCGCCTTTGCTCCGCTATTATCGGAGATCGAAGGGAACGTGAATGTTGACACTCACCTCACTTTCTCGTAATGGGATGAGAATTCCAGGTTTATCGGATGGGCAAAAAGGGGGATCCCGCATTGACCGAAAGTCCCTAGGATCTACTCCGTCCAGCAATTGCTTTGCGGAGGAAAGGATGAAAATCACCCGGGCCGTAACTTTGATTCTGTCCATTATGACGGTGCTCTGCCTGGCCAACAACGTTTGCCCTGATTCCCAAAGGGAACGCCCGGAAAAATGGGCCCAACCGATCCGGATGAAAGGGGTTCCGAATCTACACAAGGTTTCAGACCACTTATACCGAAGTGCCCAGCCAACCGCCGAGGGGATGGGAAACCTCAAGAAAATGGGGGTGGAAACGATTGTCAGCCTTCGCTCTTTCCATACGGATCGGGAGGAGATCGGAAACACGGGACTAGCGTACGAACATATTTACATGAAAGCCTGGCACCCCGAAGAGGAGGACATCGTCCGGTTTCTCCAAATCGTGACCCGCACGAAGAGAAGCCCCGTTCTGGTTCACTGCCAACATGGGGCCGATCGCACAGGGACGATGTGTGCGATCTATCGCCTGGCCGTCCAGGGATGGACCCAGGAGGAAGCCCTTAAGGAAATGGCCGAGGGGGGTTTTGGCTTCCATGAGGCTTGGGTTAACTTGGTGCCATGGATCAATAAACTCGACATCGGCAAAATCAAGAGGCAGGCGGGTATTGAGTAAGGCAGATAAGGATTTGAAAACCTTCCATTTTGATCCCCCTCACCCTCGCCCTCTCCCGCAAGGGGAGAGGAGGTTCCGTGTTTAACATGAAGTGGGATAAAAGGCAATGACCGGATAAAAACAGTGTCACTGTGAGTGTGAGGTGTAGGGGCGGTTCGCGAACCGCCCCTACTGACTATTTACCCCCGTGGCCAGGATCCGGGCATATCTAACCAAGGCATGCATGGCCCGGGCGGATTCGTCCTGGGTGGCGTAGAAGGGAATTCCGGCTCCTTTGAAAAGGTCCAAGGCTGGGCCGATGCTGACCACGGGAATCATATTTCCGATGATTGGCTTATGAAATTTGCCGGGTAGACCGCAGATAATTTCGGTGGCATCCATTAGCTCCCGGATCGAAGCCGGGGAGCGCAATTGATGGGAAAACATGAAGGGGATCATCATTAGAACCCCATCGATGTAATCCAGGCTCAGGAGAATCTCCAGGGCCCGGGCATACGTCATCGGGCGAATGTCCGCCGCAGCGTCCACCGGATTCCAGGGCGGGGGCGCAAAAGGCTGCAAGATTTTCCTGATCTTTTCCGAGGCCGATGGATCCAGCTGGGGGACATCCAAGCCCCAGGCCACGGCGGATTCGGCCATGGTCACGCAGTAGCCGCCCCCGCCGGAGATTATGGCGACCCGGTTGCTTTTGGGCAGTGGCTGGCTGGCCAAGGCCATGGCCATGTCGCAGGTATGCAGAGGGTCATAGCAGCGGATGAGGCCGGCCTGGCGGCAAAGGGCTTCGAAAATCCGGTCGTTGCCGGCTAGTGAGGCAGTATGGGACAGAGCTGCGCGCACACCCACCTCAAACCGGCCGGCCTTGTATACTACGATGGGTTTCTTCCGGACGAC
>Ga0315282_10014615_pt1 | contig 11660 bp, 15 predicted proteins | sample YL17G07_20_MG_FD_203693 | JGI IMG/M metagenome (GOLD analysis project Ga0315282, IMG submission 203693) | Sediment microbial communities from Yellowstone Lake, YNP, Wyoming, USA - YL17G07_20 | ecosystem: Environmental > Aquatic > Freshwater > Lake > Sediment | place: USA: Wyoming | collected...
AGAGTAGGTTCCTTCGAGCAGAGCGTTTGAAAGAGAGATAGGCACAACTATCCTCCTCATCTCGCCCGCTCCAAACATGCCGCTCGGTTTTGAAAAGTCTCCTGTCGTTATGTTCTCGTTTATAGGTCTAACTGTTATGTCAAAAGAACTCGCATCCTTGCCTATCGTATTTGTGATTTCTATTACCAGGTTCGTGTTCTGGCCAGGAGAGACCTTGCTCGTTGGAGAGAAATAGGCGCTGATGGTCTTCTGGGACAAGGCGGATGGAACAAAGAGAAGAGCCACAGCCGCAATCACAACAAGCACTATCGCAATCAAGAGATACTTCCAGTTTATGTCAGGCAGGTTCATTTTTTCACCTTCAGATGGTATTCTTTTATGTCGAGCAGACCAGCGAGTATGCCTGCGTCTATAAAGCCGTGCGCGTAAGAGACGGCTTCAAGCGCTGTCTCCGGGTCTGTCTCCTTATAGTAAAGCGCGTCGTTATAATAATCTTTCGCAAACTTAGCAAGAATCTCCCCGCCCTTCTTGACCTTCAGCTTCTCCAGGCACTCTCTGGTTATAGCCAGGCAGCAATCGAGCTTATCTGACATATCTCCTCACTCTTCTCATCATCTCAAACTCTTTCTTCTTCTTCATATAGTAGGGGCTTGGTTTCGTAACAACTATGCTTTCGATTTTTACAGGCACCCTCAAACCGTTTGGAAGCTGCTTGAATTTTCCTGTAATTTTCACTCTGCCCCACTTTGGGTGAGTTATATTTGCTTCCTGAATTCCTTGCGCTCTTCTGACTAGCTTTTTCACGGCCCATTCAGCAGGTATCGCAAGCCCACCAGTCAATATAATGTCAGAAGCAGTTATAGCAACTTGCGTAGTTGGCTGTATTATTATCTTTGCGGTCTCTAACGCTGCTTTTGTAGTCCCGCTATGCACTATTTTCTTCTTTACGCTCTCTGCCATGATAGGATAAGACAAGCTTTGAATAAAAAACTATTTGAACTGGGACAGGAACTTCTCTTCCATCTCGTGAAGCTTGCCGGGAACTATCAGGATATGCAACGGTAGGCCGAAATCAAACTTTCGAAGAAGCTCGACTTTCCCGTACTTGATTAGTTGATTAGGAGAGCCCATGCGGCAGCAGACAACGACATCGCTCTTTCCTATGGTTTTTTTCGGTTTGTCTTCCTCGATTTTCAGCAAGAGCTCGAGCGCCTCGTTAGCAGTCATGTACCTGCTCTCTTCTGCTTTTAGGTCTAAGAATAGTAAAGTATGCATCCCTCTCTTCTTGTTCTCAATCACAGTATCATAAAAACTGGTCGGCTTGAAGTTCTCCTCCCAGAAAGTCACCGTAGCCGACTTTCCGAACTTGTACATCTGGAGTCCTGTGTCTGCTATCGCCGAGTATATCGAAGTGTTATGGATCACTTTTGTGAGAATCCCTTTTTCCTTGGCTCTCAACAGCAAATCAGCGTGAGTTGTGGCTATCATCGGGTCTCCTCCGACCAGCAGGCAGACCTTGTTGCTCTGCGCATAATTGAGTATCTCGCCGCTCTCGATAAAGTTCCTGTCAGCCATCTGAATCGGCTTTTCAAACACCTTCTCTAGTTGCTCCTTCCTTGCTCCGAATAGCTTGCTGGTGTAGCTGTCAAGATAGAAGATATCGCAGAGCTTAGCCTCTTCAATCCCACGTAAGTTTAAATCTTTCTCGTCCCAGAGCCCTAATCCGACTAGAACAAGCATGCGCTCACGGCGTTATCCTTTCGATCTTGTAGTAAGTGATGTCCCCTTCCTTGTCAAGAACAGCATATATCATTTTCTTTCGCACGTTCTGGGCCAGTCTAACGGCTCTTGATACGTCAGAGAAGTCGCACACGAACTCTTCAGGGATACAGTGAATCAGCCAGATAGCATGCCCCTGCCCCGGCTTCTCGCCGCGAGCATAGACCCGATAGTGAGAGCCGAACTTGAAGCCGGTCTTGACGCAGAATCCCCTGTTCTTCAAGTCGCGGTAGACCAGATACTTCCTCGGAAAATCCTTGTCAAGCTTGGTGAAGTGCTTCATCAGGTCATTATAGCCTAATTTCTTTCCTTTCTCGTTCTCTATTTCCAGCTCTTCCTTCTCTTTCAGGTAGAGCGCTTCCTCTGGAGATAGCAAGACTTGAGAGCCATCTTTCTCGCCAAAGCCTCTCTTCTCCAACTCATCTATCTGTCCTGGCTCTCTGACCAAAATCCGCTCTTTTATCAACAGCGCCATATTCTCGTTAGGTTATACACTAAAGGGTTATAAAAAACAATAAGAAAAAGATTAAAAAAGAGAGCTATTTCCTCTTCTTGGCTTTCTTTGGCTTTGCCCTGACCAGCTTCCTGAGTCTCTTTACCCTCTCTTCAGACTCCTCTTCCTCTGGCTCCTCCGGTTCTTGGAGCTCTTCTGCGATGGAAGATATGAATCTGCTGGTCTTTGTCTTGATTTTGCCCGCTGTCTCCCTTCCAGTCTCTGTGAAGACGAAGAAGATCACTATTATCACGAGCAGGATTATCAGGCCCACCCAAGGATTGCTCAGGGCGAATATCATGAAACCAGTTATTCCGCCAGCCCCTTCAATCACTTGCGTGGTAGGTGAAACCGGTATCTCTCCCGCTTTCGTAATCTCCCTTATTGTCGGTAGACCCATTGAGGCAAATTGGCTATAAGGTATGTACTTCTTGAAGATGTACCTCGCCTCGAATGTCTGGTGCGGTGCCAGAGTCACGTTCCAGCCGATGTCGGGGTCCTGGTTGTAGATAGTCTGTGGCACAGGGATTATCTGCACGTCAGTAAGGTCTTTTGCCATGTCCTTTGGTATCACATCCCTTATTGACAAAGTCCTGTTTGTCCTGCCCAGGTTGACTATCTTCAGAGTTATCGTGGTCGTATTAGTGGTGTTGTCGAAAGAGTACTCCCTGGTTCCGTTAAGGGCCAATGCCGGATGGAATCCGAAATAGCTGATTCCGCTTGTCTTAACAGGTATCGGCGTCTGGACGATGTAGAGCCCGCCGCCCCCTCCACCTCCCATAATGACTGGTTCTGGCGGCTGTGGCCTCGCTCCAGGCAGTACTGTTAGGGCTTTGGTCGTGCTGTTTGATGCGCCTGCGTTGTCGTATATCGTCAGACTAACTGTGTATGTTCCGTTCTCGGTGTAAACGTGCGTTGGATTTTGGTCTGTTGAGGTGTTTCCGTCTCCGAAATTCCATAACCATGATGCGATTGTCCCGTCCAGGTCAGAAGACAGGTCTGTGAAGCTGACTGTCTCGCCCACATACGGGTCTGTTGGACTATAAGAGAAGTCAACCAGCGGGGCTGTGTTGTTCACCACACTCACGTTCGGTGAAACAAATATGTCTATCGTCCTTGATGCGCTTCCTGCTGAAGAGGTGACAACCAGTCTCGCAGTGTAGAATACCCCTGAGGTGCCTCCGTTGGTGTATATGTGTGTTCCTAGCTGGACCTCAGTTGATGTTATCGCTCCGGTCGCATTCATCGCAGGATTGCTTGTGTCAAAGTAAAGAACATATGTAAGAGCAGACGGCCCTGCTGCTGAACCGAAGAAGTTTACTGTGAGTGGTGCGGTGCCCGAATCCGGGACTGCTCTGAAAGACCTGATTTCTGTTGGGAAAGGAGGCTGATAGTAAACGTTAATGTTAGTGCTAGTCGAGTTGCTCGCACCCTTGTTGTCCCACACGAATAGAGTGACCACATACTGGCCTGCACTGAACAGATGCTGGAGAGTGCCTGGACTGCCTGTTCCTGTCTCGCTCCTAATCTCCAAGGCATCTTTCTTAATCTTCCATGAGAATGATGCGATAGTACCGTCGCTGTCACAAGAGCAGGCTCCGTTGAACAGCACGCTGAGCGGCTCGATTCCGCTTGTTTGATTTGCAGTAAAGCATGCATAAGGAGGCACATTCTCTGGCTGTGGCTGCTCCTTTGCATCTATGAATATGGTCTTTGAATTGCTGTCCCCTCTGTTGTCAACCACTGTCAGAGTGACTGAGTAGTTCCCGGCAATAGTGAAAGTGTACCCTAACGTTCCTGGCTTTCCTGTGCCGCTCTCGCTCTTAATCACTGCGCTGTCTTTGCTGATTTTCCAAGTGTAAGAGGCTATAGTGCCGTCAGGATCAACAGAGCACGCACCATTGAAAACAACGCTTAGAGGGACATACCCGCTTGTCCTGTCTGCAGTGAAGCATGCGACTGGAGGCAGGTTTCCTGGCTGCGGACTAACGCGAATAGTGACAGATACGTGGTCGCTTGCTCCATCGTCATCCCAAACAGTCAACTCGGCATTATAGTCACCAGCTTCAGTAAAAGTATACTCCATTATTCCTGGCTGGCCTGTTCCTGCCTGTTGGTTGACAAGCAATGGGCCTTTGGTTATTTTTAATAGATAAGAAGATATTGTGCCGTCTCTGTCAAACGAACATCCGCCATTGAAAAGTACTTTTAATGGCGCGACTCCAGATGTCGGTGTAGCACTCAAGCATGCTCTTGGTTGTTCGTTAGGCGTTGGATAAATACGATGAACGATGACAGTGGTAAGCGCAAATACTGAGAGCTTTCCATCGCTAACAATCAATTTTGGAGTGTATAAGCCTGCAGTGTAGACATATGTACCTAGTACTTTTGAAGTCCTGGTTATGCTTCCGCTCGTGTTCAGGCGAGTGTTAAGCATGTCATAAATCAAAGTATAAGTCATTGAGTCTCCGTCAAAGTCAAGGGCGCTCCCTGTGAAAGTTACTAAAAGTGGCTCGTTACCGCGGTCTGGATTCGCACCAAATGAAGTTATCATAGGAGCCATATTTGGACCGGGTGGCAATGGCGGTTGCGGAGCCTGAGCAATCACTTCTATAGTCCTTGAGGTGGTCGCTTGATACTGAGCGGAATACACCGTCAAAGAAACAACGTATTTTCCTGTAGAAGAATAAACATGAGAAGCTGTCGGACTAGTTCCGCTCACTGATGTGCCGTCTCCGAAATCGAAATTATAAGAAGAGATTGGCACCTTAGCGAATGCAGAGGAATAACACTCAGAAGTATACCCGTTAAAATAAGTTGTCGTTCCAACGGGCGGGTTGGCCGGCGTAATCACCAATCTGGCATAACAGCCAGGGATTGGGTCTGCCGGAACTATTGATATAGAAAATGCAGTAAACATGAGACTTGCTAAAATAAAAAGACTCCCGAATAGGACCTTGAGTTTATTCATCTAAAACTGCCTCCTTTTTAAAGTATGTTACTATTCTGTAGTTACGACATATTTAAAGGTTTCGGTCGGTTTATATGCTCCTAAATTACTGTGACCTTGAGCCCTTTCTCCCTGAGCTTGGAGGAAAACTCGTCAGACATGCGGCTCTTCTTCATTATTATCTCGTCAGCGTTCTCGAGCCTCGCTATGTTTTCAATCTTGTCGTACCAGTCGCCCCACTCGATGAAGTCCTTGACTATGATGTTCTGAGGAAGCCTGCTCCTGATGTCCTCCATGACCTCCTGCGCGATGTTTATCCTTGACCCGGCAAAGCCCGTGGGGACATAGTTCAGGACGCTCTTGTCAACCACGAAAATCAGTACCAGTTTTGTGCACTCTTTCAGCCTCTCCAGCAGCTCGGGCATGTTCTCCTGCTCGGTTATGATGGGGACGACAAACGTCTTGGCCTTCTCAATAAGCTCAAGCTCTTTGAACCTCTTGTGCTCTATCATAATAGACTTATCCATCACAACATCTAACCCCGCTTCTCTCGCCTTTTCAGCAGCCCCCTCGTTTTTTATTCCTAGCTCCATCCACACGACTTTCGCTTTCTTCGCTATAGCCTGATTGACAGCCGCTTCAGCTTCTTCTTGATTGAATATGCATACTATCTCCGCTCCCTTTGTCTCGCCGACGCTGCCATAGCTCTTTTCGTCAAGAATGTCATACGCTGCTGGATTGACCGGGATTATCTTGTAGCCGTTGGACTTGAGATAGCTCGCGACCTTATAGCTCTGCGTGGAAGAGTCTGCTGAAAGTCCGACTAGGGCGACTGTCTTATATGCACTAAGAATCTCTAAAATTTCCATACGCATCAGGCTAGGACGTAAGTGTTCTTCCTCTTCTCGATTATCTTACCATCATCGCGCAGTATTTCGATGGCTGCTTTGCACAAGTCCTCTGGCAGACCAAGCTCTGAAGAAATCGTTTTGAGAATCTTTTCCTTGGTGAGAATCTTGTCCAGCTTCTTCTCAATCTCGTCAAGCTTCTCCACGCTCACTATATAATATCTCTTGTCAAACCCCCGTATTCCTCTTACATTCAGCTTCTCCTGCCTGAGTATGTCGTTGAGCTCCTTCGCCTGGTTCTGGTCGTCCAAGACTATGTAGCCCTCTTTCACCAGCTTCTCTGTGAGCGAGTTCTTCCCCTCAATCACGAACTTGAAATACTTCTTGTCTATGCCCAACAGTTCTTTTCCGGCCCTCTTGTACCTGAACAGCATGCCCTCCTTGAACATCTCATCAAAAAGCTTTTTCTCCTCGCTGTTTAGGAGATTCGCCACATTGTCATATGTCCTGTCATAATACTTTATCGAATTCACTTTCTTGAGCAGCTCTATCTTTTTTTTCTCGAGCTCTTGGCCTTGCTCCTGTTTTTGCTCTTTTGCCTCTTGCTTGGCCTCTCCCCTGGACGGCGCTATCAGAACTAGGTTCTCGTAGACCGGCTTGAACTCTATCTCATCGCCTGACTTGATTGTTAGGATATCGGCTATCTCTTTTGGAATCTCCGAGTATATTCTGCCGCGATAGGAGTAGGTCTTTGTCTTCATCCTATAATTTTTGCCCTCCGAAGCATAAAAAGATTAGACTCTCTTCAGAATCTTGAGCTCATTGGACCTGATGTTCACGTGGGCTGCCACATCGATTGACTCAGTGTCTATCTCTCTCTTGTTGGTAAAGCGAGCTATCTTCTCAGCGCCGTGGAGTATGTGCTCGGAGAGATCGTCCAGTATCACCGCCAGTCTGTCCTGCGCTTTCTTGCTCACTTTTTTCCGCATCTTCTTTGCCTTCTCTGCAACAAGGGCTTTGCTGTTTTTGCTCATCATATCACCTGCTAAACCGCTTTTAAATCAAGAGCTATCGAAATTGCGAGGAACAGGACAGTTAGGACTAGAGAGACCTTCATCGCGCGCTTGAAGTTTCCTTTCCCTATCATGTCGTCGAGAAGCGCGTCCCCGAGCCTTATGCTGGCATAGGCGGCCATGATGCAGACGACAGAGACGACCACCGAAAAAGCGTCTATCCCCATCACCCTAATCCTGTTGCCCAAGAATATGCCTCCAAGGAACATTATGAAAGGGGAGGGATAGCCGAAGAAGAAGAAACTGAAGGTGAACATGACCAGAGAAACGAGGGTCAGGGGAGAGCCGTCCGCAAAAATGGTCGGCAATGGGCTCTCAGAAAGGGTTGCTACCAGGGCCCCAAAAATCCAGGCCGCTATCGAAGCAATAAACAAAACAGTCAGCCTGCTCTTCAAATCCTCGAGTGCCATACAACTGATTAAGCTTAAGGATTATAAATACATGATGCTTTATAGGAGCGGTGGTGACATGTCAATGAGAGAGGAAGTTATGAAGACGTATAAGATGGTGAAGGACGCTGGTTTTGACGTGGTTGACGTGATATTCGAGGGCTCAATGACAGTGAAGGGAAAGGAGCTGCTTGGACAGATTGAAGAGCTGGCCGTGACTAACAAGGCGGTCGGTGTTGTGCGCGTCGTCTACTCTTCCGGCACAGACAAGCTGAGGCAGATAGAGATACCCGTCGGAGAGCTCGTGCCTGAGACTGCAGAGGACCAAGTGATTTGATGCTCAAGTGGGGGGATTTCAACATAGAGGACTTCGTGAAATTCGAGAAGAAGATAGTAATCCTAATTTTGATGATAATTTTCATAATCGTACTGGGGGTAGTCACTTTTAGCATGCTTGAGAATCTCCCTTTGAATGAGGCGACTTACTATACTTTGACAAGCGCTATCGGCTATGGGTTTACGTTTAAGCCAGAGACCAAATTAATCTCTGCATTCATCATGATAATGGAGTGGGCCTGCCTCTGGATAGGCTTTGAGACTGTCGTTGGTTTCATAAGCGAGGGCAGGATGAGAGAAGTGATAGGAGGGGTGAGAATGAGAAAAAGGATTGACAAGATGAAAGAGCACTGCATACTCTGTGGCTTCGGAAGAGTTGGTTCGGAAATCGCGAAAACTCTTCATAGTCAGAAAAGAGAGCTGGTGATAGTGGAGAAAGACCCTCACACTGCTAGAGAGGCTCTGAACAAGGGCTATCTTGTGCTTCAGGGAGATGTTCTTAGTGAAGAGACTCTGAAGGCAGCGGGGATGGAGAGAGCCAGGATGCTGATAGCTGCGATGGGCTCTGACGCTGACAACGTCTTCATTACCCTGACCGCGAAGGGGATAAATCCAAAGGTAAAAGTAGTAGCCAGGGCCGAGAGGGAGGAATCAATCAAGAAGCTGAAGCAGGCAGGAGCAACAGAGGTAGTGATGCCGTCAGTCATAGGCGGAAAGGCCATGGCCAACGCCGTCTTATATAGTGCTAAATGAGCCGTCCTCTTCTTTTTTATATCTGTGCTTGGGGTCCTTCTTGCAGACGTATTCGCCGGTTATCGGGTCCAGCAGTATCTCCATGCTGTACCCTTTCTGCGCGAAACAGTTCCTGCAAATAGGCCTAATCTGAACCATCCTACCACCGATGCTATTAGGAAGCAGAAATATAAAAGACATTATCTCCTTTTGAGCAGGCTTCTGACCCTCTTTCCTATTCCGTATCTTATCACGAGCTGGGAGACGAGAATGCCGATGAACGCGCCGACCAACACGTCTGTGGGGTAATGCGCGCCGAGATAGACCCTGGAGAAAGCGACCAGAACAGCCAGAAGGTAAAGCCAGAGTTTGTACCTCTTGAAATAATGCCCGAGGACTCCCCCTATCATGAAGGCCGTTGAAGCATGGTCTGACGGGAAAGAGGAGAAAGTGGCTGAGACGAGGAAGCCGAAGTTCAGTATTTCGTCTGGTCTCGGCCTTGCTATGACTGTCTTCAGAACCAGTGTCAAAAGAATTCCGATGATGAGCGAGATAAGGAGGTCCCAGACGATTTTCTTGCGGTTTGTGAAATAAAGAATAGCTATTATGACCGGCACTCCTATGTAAAGCGTGGCCAGGCTGGTCAGCATCAGCATGACGACATCCAGCGCCGGATTCTGCATCGCCCTTATCGCCGAAAAAATCTGCTGGTCGTAATTTATAGTCAGGTAAGTAACCAAAATCAATAATATGACTATCGCAGTTAGAACAATCGGATGCTTCATAACAACAAATCCCCTTCATCCATTATCTTCTTGTCGTCTATATGTATCGTCGGCTTCAGCAGCACAGCATCCCAGTGAACCTCTGCCTTGACTCTTCCGCCGAAATCGAAATTAGAGCCAAAAGCTATATGGCAAGTCCCAAGAACCTTCTCATCCTCGAGCGTGCTGCCTGATACTATGGCCTTTGGATTCAGCCCTATTCCGAACTCTGCGACGTTCCTCGCGTTTTCATATTTCCACATCAGCTCTCTGAAGCCCTTGTCGAACACTTCCTGGACAAGGTTGCCCCTGACCGCGACCTTGGTCTTTGGTCTGCAGATGTCCCTCATGTGGTCTATCACGATTATGCCTGCGCTGTCCTTCGGGGCGAGAAAAACCTCTCCGGCAGGCAGATTCCCGCATTCCCCTGGTCTGGTGTAGCTGCCATTGTCCTCCAGCACCTTTGCGTTTCTGATGGATATGTGGAAGTCTGTCCCTGACCTTGTTAGAATGCGGACCTTGGAAGCCTTGCTCAGAATGCTGCCGGCTCTCTCGCATTTCTTTTTCAAATCGTCATAGTCTACATCCACCGCTCTCGCGAACATCTCCTCTGTTATGCCCGGCAGAGTCGCTATCCTCGCGCCCTTGCTTGCGGCCTGCTTTCTGGCTTTGGTGTGGGTAAGTGAGTGCTTGGTCGGGCACAGCACCACATCGAATTTCTTCATGAGGTCTGCCACTTCCTTTGCCGGCTCTGCGCCGTCCACGCCGGTCAGGGGCATCTTCACTAGGAAAACCTCTTTCGCTGTCTTTCCAGCTGCATTATAGAGCGCCTGTCCTATCTTCTCCGCGAAACTATCCGTGACTATAAGCACTCTGTCGCTGGCTTTGGCCCCCATGCATTTTTCTATGACTATGCCGGCTGTTTTCTCAAGCATGCTATCACTCGCTGCAGAACTCTCCCTTAAGATAGGCCTTGATCTTGTCATTGGTGATTGGATAGTGCCTCTTCACCTTTATTATTGTCTCATTCCTGCCCTCTGACACTTTCTCTATTGTCGCCTTAACTCCAATATGCTTTAGGTGCTCTATGAACGCTTTTCCGAAATCGACATCAGGAACAGCTATCTCAAAATCCTCCGTCATCTCCTCGCCCTGAGCTATTCTCTTTATCGTCTCGACCATCGGAATCAGAATAGACTTTCCTAGCTCGCCTGCCTCTTCCTCCAGCTCTTTTTTGGACAGGCCCAGCTCATACGCCTGGAACGCCTCCCTTACTAGTCGCCGGAACATGAATGGCTGGCCGTAGTCAAAGAAGAACTTGAACGCGTATCTCAGGTCGTTGTTGGTGCTCTGATTGGCTGTATACTTGACCTGCTTGTCCATGCTCTGCGATTTGATTACTACACCCTCTCTCTTGTTCTCGCCAATAGTCCTAACCAGCTCGAGCAACATGCCTGCCTCTTGGGCTGTGAAAACACCGAAATTCTTGACAGAGGGAATGTCGTATCGTGCCATTAAGGAGTTTTTTTCGTCAGTCGGTACAGATTTTCCTGTCCTCCTGTCCTTGATGTCAAAAACAAAATATCCGAAGTCTTTTGCCTCTGGATAGGACTTGGTCTGGTAGGGGTTCTGCAGTCCTATCACCTCGCCGCAGAGCATCAGGTCGGGGTTCTCTTTGAAGAATAGGTTGGTGCCCAGAATTTTTTTCACGTGCTGCGTGGTGTAAGAGCAGACCAGTCCTTTCCTGGTTATGCACACCAAGTCGTTCAGAAAAATAGTCCTGATGTTGTACCCGTCCAGCTTCTCCTCGACCTGGAACTTGTCTTTGAAATGCTTCTTCAGCACCTCGCCGAGCAGCATGGCCCGCCTTATCTTCGGAAAGCCGCGCGCATAGGCTATCCTCTCCCCCAGAAAAACAACGGTCCCCTCCTCGACATTGTGCACCTCTTTCTTGAACCTTAGATAGGGGATGTCAAAATCCTTCACGAGCTGCACGTTCTTCTTCCCATAGCTCTCGATCAGTCTCTTCAGGTCGATTCCGAGGTCCTCTGCTATCTGGGGCAGGTATTTCTCTACTTCCATTTCTTCCCTTCCTGCAGACAGAGCGCGCACAGCTTGGACTCTAGATCATAGCAGTTGAAGCAGACTCTCGCGCCGCATCTCCAGCACGTATATAAGGTTCTTGTGCCCTTATTACATACGCTACAAAGCCCGGCTATTTCCATAGTGAGAATATATGAAACTATCCTATAAAATCCTTTCAGTCTTCGGAATAGACATTGAGCTCCATCTTTTT
>Ga0315282_10014616_pt1 | contig 11660 bp, 11 predicted proteins | sample YL17G07_20_MG_FD_203693 | JGI IMG/M metagenome (GOLD analysis project Ga0315282, IMG submission 203693) | Sediment microbial communities from Yellowstone Lake, YNP, Wyoming, USA - YL17G07_20 | ecosystem: Environmental > Aquatic > Freshwater > Lake > Sediment | place: USA: Wyoming | collected...
GGAAAGGTATTATTGCTGCAAGGGCGATGAGACACGGAGTGTATTTGGATCCCTTCCGCGTGCTGTGGGTGGATCCCAAGCGGATCGAGTATGTAGGAGTGGGTTGGGGAGACTATCGCAAGATCGCCAGTTTTGGTCGAGTCGTTGCCGGCGACTGGGATCTGAACAGAATGCCCTTTGAACATCTGGATGTCTACCAATCTTTGCGGGCCAGGTTCTTGGGAAGGGTTCCATGGGAAGAAACAACCTATTATCGGACTCTCTTGGATCAACTGTCCGATAGCAAGAGGCCCTATGGGATTGAGAGCCAACACGATTTGGACAAGCGCCTCGCAGAAATTGATGGTTTGTTTGAGGACATTCGCCAACATGGATACCGACTGCAGAGTGAATGTACGGGCCACAGAGAATCGCTTTCCATTTTGGACGATGTCACGGTGCGCATTGGCAGAAATGGGGAATTCCTGTTTGAAGATGGCCGACACCGTCTGGCTATTGCGAAGATTTTGGGATTACCTCTCATCCCGGTCAGGGTCATCTGGCGACATCGGGAGTGGTATCTATTCAGACTACAAATACTGGATTATGCCAGACGGCATGGCGGGAAGATCTATCAGCCCTTAACGCATCCTGATCTTTCCGATATTCCCGCAGCGCATGGCGATGGCCGTTTCCAACTCATCCGATCAAATATGCTGGTTAAAGAAGGCACATTGCTGGATATCGGCGCCAATTGGGGCTATTTCTGCCACCGATTCGAGGAGGAGGGGTTCCACTGTTACGCCGTAGAAAAGAGTTCGGAGGATTTTTATTTCCTCAACCGTCTCAGGCTGGCAGAAGGGAGAAAGTTCACGGCGGTCCATGCGGACATCTTTGAATTCTGGGAAAATAGGGAGTTCGACATCGTCCTGGCACTGAATATCTTTCACCATTTTCTCAAATCGCAGGAAACGTACGAGAGACTGGTTCGTTACCTGCAAGGGCTAAGAACGCGGGTCATGTTCTTTGAGCCACACCTGCCTGACGAGCCTCAGATGGAGGGAGCTTATCGCAATCTCGAGCCCGAAGAGTTTGTTCGCTTTATAGCAGACAACACCGGATTGAAACGTTGGGAGTGCATTGGACATGGAGAGGAGAATCGTCCAATCTACCGACTCCTCGCAGATTGAGGCGAATGACCTGCCACCTGTGTCGGTAGTGATAATCGGGCGGAATGAGGCTGCAAATCTTCCCGCATGCATTCATTCAGTTCGCAAGATGAATTACCCTCAAGACCGTCTGGAGCTCATCTATGTGGATACCGATTCGAGTGATGGCAGCCCCGATGTGGCGCGTGCGTTGGGGGTGACGGTGTATGAGGAACATAGCGATTTCCCGTCGCCCGGGCGAGCACGGAATCGAGGGTGGCAGGAAGCCAGGCATGACATCATTCACTTTGTGGATGGCGATATGACCGTAGATGCAGGATATTTGCGAGAAGCAGTGAGGCACCTGGGGCAGAGCAATGTGGCATGTGTTATTGGCCGGTTGCAAGAACGCCAGGCCTCGTGCAACTTGCTTACGCAAATCCTGGAATATCCATGGAAGGTTAAAGAACCCGGGTTTGTGGATGCGCCTGGAGCAGGGGGTACTTTTCTGAAATCCGTCCTGGCCGATGCTGGAGGATACAATCCTTACCTTTTGAAAGGTGAGGAGACGGAGTTGGGGTATCGTTTGCGGTCTCGCGGGCACCGCATCTTGTTATTAGACCAGGTGATGGGTACTCACGATTACGATATTCGTACTCCTCGGCAGCTTTGGGCCCGCTATTGCAGCATGGGGCGGAGTTTTGCCAAGGTTCTCCAGTTGCCTTCTTCCGCATCCATTGCCGCAGAGAGGCGCGCTGCCAGGAGGCATCTCGTGCAAGGGGGGCTGGCCTTGCTGCTCTTGGTCGGGCTATTGGCACTGGGGTTGTGGTGGGCTGTCTTGCTAATGCCGCTGCTGCTGGCGCTGTATGTTGTGGTACGCTACTGGCGGCCAACCCGGCTGCGCGGATTGCGGATCGCGTACTTTATGTTGGAATACTTTCTCAAGCCTGCTGTTTGGTTTGGCATGGCCCAATTTGCCATCATGCGCCGAAAGTCATGAGTTTAGCCAAACGGGCTTACGACCTACTGGATCCCATCGCTCAATCCTTCGTTGACAGAAGCCGCTATCGGTTGAGGTGGTTGCCAAGGACGAAGCGGCACGGCCTGTTAGTGTATCCGGCCGGTGCCAAGGCCGCTCTGCTCATTTCCGCGGACCTGGAACTGGCCTGGGGCTGGCGCTACGTGAGAGCACATACCCATCCTTTGGTACTCGCACAGCAAAAGGCCGAACAGACACGGCGCAATATGCCACTGCTCCTGGATCTTTTTGACCGCTACAATGTCCCGGTTACTTGGGCCACGGTGGGCCATCTGTTTCTGGAAAGGTGTGAACGTTCGGATGGAAAAGCGCATCCAGACCTGGCTCGACCAGCGTATTTTGCAAACGAGCACTGGCGTTATATCAACGGCGACTGGTACGATGCCGATCCCTGTTCCGATTTCCGCCGCGATCCTGCCTGGTACGCACCGGACCTGATTCAGGCCATACTCTCCGCAAAGGTGAAGCATGAAATTGCCTGCCATACTTTCTCCCACATTGACTGTTCCGATGAGTATTGTCCGCCCGAGGTGATGGATGCCGAACTTGGCGAATGTCAACGCCTGGCTCGGGAGTGGGGGATTGAATTGAGATCATTTGTGTTTCCCGGCAACCGGGTAGGCAATTTGGCCTCACTGAAAGAGCACGGCTTCACCGCCTACCGCTGGCACGGACGATATGAACTGGACCTACCGCAACGGGACGAACACGGCTTGTGGCGGATCCCGGGCGGGGTATGTTGGGAAAAGCCAGAGGCCTGGCCAGTGAAAGCCTGGATCATGGCACTGAAGCGATGTGTGGATAGGGCACTGGAGACGGGTACAGTTCTGCATTTATGGTTTCACCCGTCGTGTGAGACAGTGGATGTGGAAGAGGTATTTCCAAGTGTATTGGATTATGTGGTCTCCTCTTCGAATGATTTACACATTGGTACAATGGGCAATTTGCTGGGTTCTCTTCTGGATGGGGGGATTCTTCGCCTTAGGCCTGATATTGGTTGTTTCGACTTTTCTTTAGCCTGCCAAAGACGGTCTCTAATACCTGAATCCGGCGCATTCTGATGCCATCGGAATGCATCGGATCCGCAATTGACGAGGCTTTCGCATACATTTCGATTTTTCGCGATAACCTAACCAAAAGTTACGTTATGGCGGAATTCAACAAATCCCAAGAACTGTACAAGTCTCCAGTAATCATGCGGGTCTGACGCGATCTCTGAGGCTTTGTGTCTGTAGCCAAATTCGCGGACTGCTGCAAGTCTGCGATTTTCGGGGATCTGGTATCGACCGAGGCAGCGCGTCATGACTGGCTCCCTGCAACGTTTACCTTTTCATTCCAGCAGCAAGTTTGCTGCGATGTTAGCAGACTGCTGCAACAAACGGATAGAAACACTCGAAAGAACCGGCTATTGCCGGCCATTCTCGCATTGTATTCACTCTTTTCACGCCGGATTCAGGTCAAATGGAGCCGCTGCCGCGAATTTGCTCAGCCGGTCCATCAATGCCATCGCCAAGGCGACGACCATACTCATCTGCCCAATAAAATCAGTGCTGAAAACGTACCCCACCAACATGGACACCCAGGCAGCAAGTAACCCGGCCAGATAAGCACTGAAACGTGAATCGGCCACCTGCTTCCATTGGTGATAGGAGCGAACAAAAACAAAACCAATCAAATAGGCAACACTCGCTGTGCCGATGAGTCCCAACTCAACCAATGCGTTGTACACTCCCACATCGCTACTGGCCAGTCCACTGCCAGGGCCATACCCGAAGATCGGTGAACGGATAAACAGCGCCACCATTTGCTGCTGAATCAGCACTCGACCAAGATAATTCGGCTCTTGCTGAAAAGCAAGGATTGTGTCAACTCGCGCCCTCAAAGCATCCAGCAACGAAAAAGCTGGAATCTGCTGACCGATCAGGTTAACGGCTACAAGAACCAGTACCACAACCGCGACAGACTTTCCGAATGCCCGCAGCCGCCTCCCCTGGGAAAGCAATGCCAGCAGCACGACGCCACAGCCGATGATGACAAACCACTGCCTTACCAGGGCAATCACGACGCCCACAACAGCCCATATCCCGAGGAACAGATGTTTGGCGTCAGCCCGGCCGTGGATCAGCGCTCCCAGCGCCAGGAATAACCCCAGGAACAGATACCCCGTTGCTCTATTCCACAGATACGGCGCCCGGATACCACCAGCAGTGACAAGCTTTGTGCCGCTGAAGTATTCACTGGCAGGCGCAAACGGCGTGACAATTCGCTCCCCCCGGATGGCCTCCAGCAACTGCACGCCCACTGAGACCGCAACAAGGAGAAACAGGATGTTGATGATTGACTGGACTCTCCGGGGTGAATCCATGACTCCGACTAACCCGACGTAGAACAGGTAACCCGAATAGGCGCGCAGGGCATTGAGTGTAGCATCTGGGGTTGTGCTACCCGCCACCCAACCGAGAACGCTTGCCAGCGCGATGGCTCCCCCGAAGAAAACGAGCGGTTGAAGAAACATTGGCCGCTCCCGGCGGCGCAAGAGGCGCAAGCCCCCTATTGCCAGCAAGAGAAGAATACCGATGTCCTGGGCATTCAGCCGCAGCCCGGCAGTGATTTGCCAGTATGGAATGTATTCCAGGCTGACAAACTGGAGCACCTGGGTGGAAAGGACCAGGATCAAGAGCACCAGGGGAATGGGCTCATACCAAGACAGAGCCACGGAAAACGCCAACCCTGTTACCACAGCTAACACAGACAGACGCCCGCTGGCGATCAGGAAAAGTGCCGTTGCCAGCACGACGACCATGATGACCCAACGACCAGACCTTGGCATTCTTGCTGCTAACTGTAACCTCAACCCGATTTCTCTCCCATATCTATCCGACGAATGACGCGGGCCGGGACTCCAACTGCAAGCGAGTAGGGTGGAACGTCGCGGTTAACCAATGCGCCTGCACCAATAACACAAAACTCGCCCACCTTGACACTCAATATTGTCGCATTTGCGCCTATATACGTGTTGCATCCTATTTCGACCGTACCGAGACAGACAGGAAAGCGCTCTCGAAGCTTGCTTCGTCCAAGGTCAAGATGCGAGATCAATGAACACCCCATGGAGACTGCAACATTGTCTCCTATTACGACACGACCTTTGAGGTCCAATATAACATTCTTTCCGATGTAACAGCGATTCCCGACCACCAGATTACTATAGGAGGCAACAGCATTTAATATTAGCGGCTGCTCAAACACACACCCATCGCCTATTCTCGCACCGAGATGTCGCAGCAGTTCAGGAAGCAAACGTGAATCAATCCGAGCAAGGTGGCAGTTCGCGTTATCGAACCCAAAAAGGGATCGCCTTGCGTGAAAAGACCAGAATGTCAAACGAAGGTAGATCGAGTTAATTGCTCTGCGAATTCCCATCGTGTTCTGCTAGAAGCACCTTCTTCCCATGCCGATTTGACTCATAAATCGCTCGTTCAAGCTTCACGATGTAAAGACCGTGCGCAGCAGACGTTTCAGGCTCCGCACCTAAAATGTATGCATTCACGAAGGACTCGATAGATCTGGAGAATGTATACTCATAACCTTTCGCGAAAACACCTCTCTTGTAGTTCATATCTATCGTCCTAACCGTGGGATTTGTTGTCAAGGTTCCTACCACACTATTCGTATTGATGCCGCTAATCGCGGCGAATCCTCCCTCGAAAACCGCATCTATACTGAGAATGAATGCCCAGCCAGGGTATAGACACGAAGAGGTAACGTTGGCAATCGCCCCGCTCTCTAAACGGAAGCTTGCAACGAGGCTTCTTCCGGGTCCATAGAGGATATCGTCATCAAATTGACCCCAATCCATGTTCATCCCAAAGGACCGAACTCCATCCTCGTCTCTAGTGTATTGTGCCCAGACCTCAGAAACACGACCTCCAAGATAATACACGAGGTCCAGGGCATGGTGATAGCTCAATCCGTTAACCCTGATCTCAAGAAGCCGCAAATCTCCTAAAGCTCTATGCTGAACTATCTCCCAGAGTTTCCGGATTGAGGGCATGAACCGATAATTGTAATTGACCCCTACCGTTCGTCCCAGTGTCTTGGCGGTTTCTACTATCTCCTGCGCTTGCTCCCACCTCGTAGCCAGGATCTTCTCGCAGAAAACGTCCGCTCCCGACCGAAGCGACTCGATCACCGCATCGTAATGCTGCCACTCCCTTGTACAAACAGAAACCAAGTCTGGTTTTTCCGTCTCCAGCATTCTCCCAAAGTCGCAGTAGGCCACGCAACCCACTTGTTGCGCCAACCTTCGCGCCTTGTCAGCGTCCACATCGCAAACCCCCACTACCTTAACGCCTGCTAAACGCTGGAAACCGAAAGCATGCATGGTCCCAGCGTATCCGCATCCCTGGATACAAACTCTGATCAACCGATCCGGTGACAAGGATAGACGGACACTTCCAGGCGGCTGAACTATGAGCTTGTTTCTACTCGGGTACCGTATGTTTCTCCAGTGGCCATCATATGCACGTACAGGTAAAAGCGGCAACAGGTATGGCCGGACAGCCCTGTATACTCCTATGATCTGAGGATGACGCTTCACTTCGGCCTTAGGATTGCGAAGCAATCTTTCTGCAAACAGGTAGATTCCCAAAGTCTTGAATCTTAAAGCCAAAGGTAATGTCCTGCCCTGCATTACCCTCTCGATGTACTGCCTGGAGAACCTAAGTTCCTGACTCCGTTGTCTCACTGTGAGATCATCAAATTCCAGCTCAATACATAAGTATCCTGAATATCCTATCTCGGATAAGGCACGAAACAAACCTCGAAAATCGCCGTGGCCCTTTCCTGGGCTAAACGTCAGCTCCTCGCCCCTTACGTCCCTTAGGTGGATGTGTCCTATCCGGTCAGTTCCAATGACTTTTACCGCGTCGGCCAGCGCAATCCGCTCGCCTCGAAAAGCATGGCTCGTATCGAATGCGCACTTGACTCTATGATCAATCTGTTCCAACAGTCGATGGGCTTCCTCAACGGTTTCGGCAATAGTATTCACATGCGGGGTCTCAATAGCGACCGCAATGCTATGCTCCGCCGCGAGATCAGCCACCGGTCTTATTGAAGCATTGAGCTCTTTGACAGAATGATCCCATTCGGTTGCGGATACCCGCCTTCCCGAAGGCAATATGATAATTCTCGCCCCCAGCACTATTGCCAGATCTATGCACTTTTCAACAAGGCCGAGCGTTTGCTTTCTGCTGGGCCCAGTCAGCGAACCGACGTTCACGTTGATGGAAACAATTGTAAGACCAAGCGCATCTGCTCGGGCTTTTAGTTGCTCCGCATCTTGGACACTGAATTTCGCCAAGTCAAAATGCGGACAAAAACCCGGTACTGTACACAGTTCCAACAAAACGAAACCCTCGGCCGCAATCAACTCCATAGCTCGGAAGACATCGAGATCCCTATAAACAAGGGTAGAACATACCAATTTGCCAACGTGTTGCATAGGCAAGCTCTCACCGAAGAGACGGTTTTCCATTTATTTAATCACCTTTTGCTAATTCTTCGCACCAGCCCAGGAACCCCTGTCGCTGGCCGCCGGTGAATGAGCCATAATGTGCCAGCGCAAAACCCCAGCCACATGGCCAGGCGCGGGCGAATCTTCTTTCCATCCATCTGCACCAGCCCTCGCAAAAGGCTATTGGAGACCTGAAAAAACGTATGGAAATAATAACGCAGGAAACGAGGCAGGCCCAGATAGCGGGCCATCACCACCATTCGACTGCGGGTGTCGAAATAGCGGCCTATGGGGTTGCCCGCACCACCCATGCTCATACTCACCCGATGCCAGATCTTCGCCTTGGGCGTGTAATAGAATCTCCATCCCCTTTTCTTGGCCCGCGCCTGCCAGTCGAACTCTTCCGCCTGGAGGAAAAACTGCGGGTCATAGCCCCCTATCTCGTCATAGAGACGCCGGTCTACCAGGGTCATGACATCATCCAGGAACGCTCGTTCCTCAACCGTCTCGTATTGTCCCACGTCCTTCTCAAGCCAACCAATGTGGTCGCCGTTCCAAACGATCGGATCTTCCTTCTTGCCAACCGTTTGCAGTCTGTCAGGCTCATCGTAGAAGTAAACCTTCCCTGTGACAAACCCCGCTTTCGGGAGAGATTGAGCGGCCTCCACCAGGGCGGCCAGCGCATCCCGATCAATGACCGTGTCGTTGTTCATGATCAGGAAGTACTCGGCGCCCCGTGCAGCAGCGTACTCCAGCCCGGCATTGAACCCGCGTGCGTAGCCCAGGTTACTGCCGTTCTCCACGACATGCACAGAGGGAAACTTCTGACGCACAAGTTCCACCGATCCGTCCGTGGAACCGTTGTCCACCATGACCACTTCAAAGTCAGGGTAATCGAGTGCCAAGATAGAGGACAGGCAATCCTCAAGCCATTGCTTGCCGTTCCAGTTCAAAGTTATTGCGAAGACTTTCGATGGCATCCTATTACTTCCTATAGCTCGTAACGGAAGCAACTATGTAATCCTGTTCTTCGTCGGTCAGATCAGGGAACAACGGCAGCGTAATCAGCCGCTTCCAAACAGTTTCTGCGACGGGCAGCCGCTCCTTTACGTAAGGTCGGTACAGTTGATAAAGATGATTGGGAATATAATGCATACCGGTTGAGATGCCGCGCTCCTTCAAGAACTCCATCAGGGGATCACGATCCATGGGATCGGCGACTTTGATCACATAGTTATGCCAGGCGCTGCGAGCATACTCTTTTTCCACAGGCGTCTCGATCCAATCAACATCGGCCAGCAGACGCGAATAGCGTTCAGCCAGATAGCGCCGACGGGCATTCGTACGTTCCAGTTTCGCAAGTTGGACTAACCCAATGGCCGCAGTGATGTCGTTCATGTGGCACTTGAAGCCCAGTTCCTCTACATTGTACTCCCATGAATAGCCCTTGCCCTCTACACGATCCCACGTGCCCTTGGTGATGCCCAGCCATCGGAGTCTGCGCAATCGAGCATCGGCCTCCGGATCCCGCGTGGTGATCATGCCGCCGTCGCCAGTGGCCAGATTCTTGACGGCGTGGAAACTGAAGCAGCCAAAATCACCCAATGTGCCGAGCATCTGCCCGCGATACTGACCTCCGCAAGCATGGGCTGCGTCTTCAATCACTTTCAGTCCGTGCTTCCGTGCAATAGCCAGGATGCGATCCATGTCGCAGGCGTGTCCGCCGTAATGTACCACGACGATTGCTTTGGTTCGCGATGAGACCTTGCGTTCCACATCCACTGGGTCAATGTTCAGAGTGTCAGGCTCAATGTCCGCAAAGACCGGTATCCCATTGCAGTACAATATGGCATGATTGGTAGAGACGAAGGTCATCGGAGTCGTAATGACCTCTGCGCCCTCAACACCAGCCACCTTCAAGGCCAGGTGCAACGCAGCCGTGGCCGAGTTCACTCCCACCGCGTAGGGTACGCCCAGGAAGGCGGCAAAGCGCTCTTCGAACTCCTTTGTCTTTGGCCCGAGCCCGATCCAGCCGCTCTCGAATGGTTCGCGCAGTGCTTCGAGTTCTTGATGATCGTAGCAAGGTTTGAACACGGGTATCATTCTCGTTCCTCCTTCAGAGCGTTCTCAACTCTGAGCAGACCCTCACGAGCCTGTGCATGCCCCGGCGAAACGTGGAGAATCGCCAGGTATTCTTCATAAGCGCGTCTTGTATCGCCTGTCATCTCATAAATCCAGGCGAGCATACAACGATATCCCAAATTACGCCCGCGATCCAGCCGGATAGCCGCCTGGGCCTGAGCGACTGCGCGCCCAGGATTCCCGACTCGATAGTAGGCGTAAGCCAGGAGGTAATGGGCGTGCGGTTCGCTAGGAGATACCCGCGAGAAACTCTCAAGGAATTCAATGGCTGTTGGGAAGTCGCCGGCCTCCAGGGCCTCGTTGCCTTTCTCGTAGAGCACCGCGCTTGCCCCAGCTCGTTCCCAGAGCTGCATCGCCGCCACGTAGTCGCCTGCCCCATAGTAAGCCCGCCCTAGAAGCCTAATTGCATGGGAGAGACCTGGCCTGAGTATGCCCCCTGCTCCAGGAAGCCGATGGCGCGCTGATACTCCCCTCGCGCCAGCGCCTGAACTCCGAGTTGCTGGGCTAACCGCTCCGGAGTCAAGCGAGCCGCCATAGCCAGGTCATCCAGGCGAGGATCTTCAATGCCGAACTTCAGAGTGCTGACCATGAAAAGATTGCCGTATCCCGCCCGGAGCCAAATGGGGACCCGTGCCAAGAGCATCCCCAGGCACACCAGCAAGAGGACACCCTTGGCGTACCCTGTCCATGGCCCTAACCGTAGCTGTTTTGCCGTCATCACAGGTGACCCATCTTGCATGAGCAGAGAGGGCGGAGAAGACCTATGCGGCCTGATTGTGAACGAAGCCCCTCCAGGGTCTCACTCTTGTTGGGTAGCTGAGAACGCTCAAATCCTCACCGCGGGCTGGTCACTAGAAGAGACGCAGCATGTACTTGAACACGGGCCGGGTTGACCCGCGCCCCGCACTGTCCACCTGAAACGATCGACCAGCCCCCGGGCAACCGCGGGACAGCACTCGGCATGAGCGCCTCGGGGCGCATGCCGAATACACAAAGATTCCCCTTCGCGGATTCAACAGCCACCTACGTTATCCCGGTCGCCGATGTCCAGCCGATGGAACTCGAAGCCCGGCCGTCCCTCCAGCCGGGACAGCCGCCAGTGCTTAAGGCCTACGTCGTAGCCGTCGTTGAGATTGTCCACACCCACTACCATGTGGCCGTCCGCCAGCAGAAATTCGGTGACTTTCCAGCCTATAAAGCCAACACAACCCGTCACGAGGATGTGCAGAGGTGAACTCATCTACCTTGCCAGTTCGTTAATGGTAATGCGTGTTCCGCTGGCAATATTGAAGACACCACGGACATCCCCTGCAAGAGCCGCACGAATATTCGCTTCAGCCACATCGCGGACGTTTACAAAGTCTCGGGTTTGTTCCCCATCGCCAAAGATCGTCAGGGGCTGGCCCTTAATGATGCAGTTGGCGAAGATCGGTATCACGTTGCCGTAGGCGTCGTAGCGCTGGTGCGGGCCGTAGACATTGAAATAACGCAGGCAGATGTTACGCATCCCGTACAGTTTGTTGTACACGAGGCATAGTTTCTCGGCTGCCAGCTTGCTTACGCCGTAGGGCGAATCAGGATCCTGCGGATGGTCCTCGGCAATGGGTAGTGTCTTCAGCTCCCCGAAGATACCAGCCGAGGAGGAGAAAACCACACGCTCAATACCGTGCCCTCTTGCCGTCTCCAGCACGTTCACCTCCGAGTCGGTGATGGGGTGCTCAATGGAGCGAACGTTGCCCACGCTGGCCGCCAGGTGGAAGACGACCTGACACCCTGCCATCGCCTGTTCCACCGTGGCCTTATCCCGAACGTCCCCTTCAACGAAAGTGACCCCCGG
>Ga0315282_10014617_pt1 | contig 11659 bp, 9 predicted proteins | sample YL17G07_20_MG_FD_203693 | JGI IMG/M metagenome (GOLD analysis project Ga0315282, IMG submission 203693) | Sediment microbial communities from Yellowstone Lake, YNP, Wyoming, USA - YL17G07_20 | ecosystem: Environmental > Aquatic > Freshwater > Lake > Sediment | place: USA: Wyoming | collected...
GATGACCTCCTTCAGCATCGCACCTTCACCGGTTCCAGCGGCGTCTTGATAAAAACTACCTTCTACTGGCCGGCAGAACCGTCTGGTGTAATCATCTGGACCGCACCGCTCGTCCGCTGGGTCGAAACCATTATCGAGGGTTACACAACAAGGCCCATCGTCCTTCACGGCTGGTATTCGCAGACCCATCGACCCGACCACCATAATTTTGGCGATCACTTCATCTTCGAGCCTCAGCTCGAACCCGGGCTTTCCGCGGATTTGCTTTCCGAACTGCGGGCCAAAAATATTCGCTTCATTTACATTCACTCCGGATCTGGAGACCCAACCATTACCATTTACGGTTACGATGACAAACCCTTCCTCGCCGGTGACATCGACAAAGACAAAAACGTGGACCTCGAAGACCTCAAGCTCTTTACCGCCCGCTGGCTCGATACCGTCTGCGACGCCTGCTTTGGCGCCGACCTTAATGGCGATGGTCAGGTCACCCTCCTCGATTTTCAGACCCTCGCCGAAAACTGGCTCGCAACCCTCCCGTAGCGTTTAGTTTAGCCGTCGCCGCCACGGCGACGAAATCCCATTCTGAACGAAGTGAAGAATCTGGCCTGCGCTCCAGCATCGAGCATCGAGTATCCAGCATCCAGCATCGAGTTTTCACTTTATCCCAAAAACTCTTGAGCAAACCCGCCCCCTCTGGTAGATTGTAACCCGGTTAATCCGCCGAAGGCGGAAACAACGAACTATGAACTACGAACTATGAACTACGAACTATGAACTACGAACTATGAACTACGAACTATGAACTACCAGCGACTAATGACTATTGACTAACTTGGGGTTTCAAATGAATGTTCTCTTAATCGGCAGCGGAGGTCGCGAGCACGCAATCGCCTGGAAGCTTGCTCAATCAAAAGACCTTGACAAACTCTATATCGCCCCCGGCAATCCAGGCACAGCCCGGTGCGGCCAGAATGTCCCCATCAAAGCCGAGGACACTGATAAGCTGCTGACCTTTGCACGCGAGAACCGCGTAGGTCTCGTAGTGGTGGGTCCGGAAGACCCTCTCGCCGCAGGAATAGTTGACGCATTTGAGTCCGCCGGCATAAAGGCCTTCGGCCCCGCCGCCGCCGCCGCCCAGCTCGAAGCGGATAAGGCCTTCGCAAAGCAGCTTATTCGCTCCGCTTCCATCCCCACCGCCGAAGCCAGAACCTTCGACAGATTCGCTGACGCCAAGGCGTACATCGCAACCAGAGACGAGGCCGTAGTCGTAAAGGCCGCGGGTCTGGCAAAGGGCAAAGGCGTCTTCGTCTGCGATGACCCCGCCGACGGCATCCTCGCTGCGGAAAAAATTATGTGCGATAAAATATTCGGCCCCGCCGGCGACAAAATCATCGTCGAGGACAAACTCCTCGGCGAAGAGGCCTCCATCCTCGCCTTCGTCGATGGCCGAAACATCTACGTTATGGAATCCTCGCAGGACCACAAACCCATCGGCGACGGCGACACCGGCCCAAACACCGGCGGAATGGGCGCCTACAGCCCCGCACCTGTTGTCACCGAAGAATTGATGAATCAAATCACCCGCGAAATCCTCGTGCCGGTCGTGGATAGTATGAACCGCAACGGCACGCCCTACAAAGGCGTCCTCTACGCCGGCATTATGATTACCCCCGCCGGTCCGAGAGTCCTCGAATTCAACGTCCGCTTCGGCGACCCCGAAACCCAGCCGATTCTTATGCGACTAAAAAGCGACCTGCTGCAGGTCTGCCTTGCCGTTTGCGATGGCACCCTCGAAGATGTCACCCTCCAGTGGGACCCGCGACCGGCCGTCTGTGTCGTAATGGCCTCCGGCGGCTACCCGGACAATTACCATAAAGGTAAAAAAATTACAGGCCTTGGTGAAGCCGAACAAATTCAGGATGTCATCGTATTTCACGCAGGCACCAAAACCCAAAATGGCGACATCGTCACCGATGGCGGCAGGGTCCTGGGTGTGACTGCTCTCGGACAAACAATCGCAGACGCCAAAATCAGGGCCTACCAGGCCGTTGAGAAAATAAAATTTGAAGGCGCCTATTACCGCCGCGACATCGCTGACAAAGCAATAAAAAAACGCAAAACCTGATACGAAATACGAACTCTTCAATTTTTGAATTTCTTATAGAATGTTGCCGAACCCATACCAATCCAGGATAAACAGAATCGCCGGAAGAATTTTCCGCTGGTTTCTGACGGCCCTGGTTCTGGCCGTCGCCTTGTGGCTCGGCTTTCTCCTTACGGGCCGGCTCCTCTGCCGCACCGCCATAAAACAGATTGCAGAGCTCACCGGCACGAAAATCAAAACCGAATCAATCGATTTCCGCACTAATGGCTCCGTTTTTATCAAAAATCTTGTCATCAGCCCTTACAAAAAGCAGGCCGGTGACGACTTTATACTGAAAGCCGAGGCCGTGTCCGGCCGCTTTGGCATAGCCGGCTTGTTGCTGCTGCGGCCCCGCCTAAAACTAATATCTGTCGATGACTTTGTCTTTAACGCCCGGTGTGACCTCGACAGCGGTCTGTGGAACCTCGCCGGATTCAAGCTCAGGGTCCCCAAAGGCGGCTCCGGCCAAATGCCGCTCATTGTCCTCCAGCGCGGAACGCTTCAATACAGCAAAATCTCAAAAGGCCGGGTCAAAGTCGCCGCCTCTGTTCCCCTCGCTGCAAAATTCGCCTCCGACACCCAAACCCAGGATGGCTACGGCTTTGAAATAACAACCGCTAAAATGGCTGCCGGCTCCGCCCAAAGCCGCCTGACCGGCACCTGGAAGCCGGGCCTGGTCACAATTGCCGGCGGCATTTCCTCCACCGATGTCTCCGCACTCGAAATGTCCTGGCTCATCGACAACCTGGCCGCTGAATTTAAATACGACCCCAACAGCGCCTTCGCGCTGAAGCTGCAAATAAAAGACTTCCGCTCCAAACTCAGTCCCTCTCTGGATAAATTCGCTCTGGTCGGCCCGTCTTTTCTGGAAAAGTCCGGACGTTTCGCCGCCCTGCAAAGATTCTTCAATCGCTACCAGCCCTCAGGCCGGATTGACTTGAGCTTTGATGCCTCCGGCAGCTTGAACCGCCTGGATGAAAGCTCGCTTTCCGGAAAAGTCTATTGTAAAGATGTCGCCGTCTGCTACTCCGGTTTCCCTTATAAGATAGAACACCTGGTCGGCTCGTTGGATTTTACCGGCAATACCGTGACATTTCATAACCTCATCGGCAGCCATCGCGATGTTAAACTCTCTATTAACGGCTTGACCCGTGGCTTCGCCCCGGATTGGAAATACCAAATCCGCATCGCAAGCGGCAATATGACTCTCGATAACGACATCTACGATGCCTTAAGCGACAGGGACAAAAGGTTTTGGTCCGCCTACTCGCCTCGCGGCCTGGCGGCCGTAGATTACCAGCTCGCTCGCAGCTCGCAAACCGATAAAAAGGAAACCTTGACGGTTGACCTTCTTAACGCTGAAGCCCTGTACCGCGACTTTCCCTACCCCTTAAAAAATCTCACCGGTAAGCTCGTTTTCGACGGCGGAACCGTAGCTGTCTCGAATGTCGTTTCGCAGCCCGCCTCCCGGAGAATTGCCTTCAACGGTAATGCAGCCACCGATGCCGATAAGCCGGCATATAGTATCCAAATTGATGTAAATAATGTCCCGCTGGATTCCACGTTAAAACAGGCCTTGCCGGACGCTCAAAGAAATCTCTGCGACCAGTTTACCCCCACCGGCTCAATCGATGGCCGCATAAACATCTCGTCACCCGGGCCTGATTCAAACACGGCAAATTACACCGCCGACCTGTTTTTCAAAAACGCCTCTCTCAAGCCCCGGGAGCTCCCCATCCCGATTTCCGAAGTGTCGGCAAATGCCGTCTTCACCCCCGATTCAATAAACGTTAAGAGCTTGACGGGTCTGTATGACAGGGGCCGGCTTTCCTTGTCCGGCCGAATCCGGCCCGATCTGCAAAATAAACCGCCCGGCTACAGCCTCGCGGCAAAGCTCGAGCAGGTACAGTTGAATGATAACTTATTTGCCTTGCTGCCCGCGTCATTGAGAAAAATTGTTTCCGACTTCCAGCCGGATGGCAAAGTAAATCTCTCCGCCCGGCTGACCAGAACCGACACCGGCTCCCCTTCTTCGTATGAGGTGACTATTGATTGCCTCGGCGACAGCATCAATTTTAAGCAGTTCCCTTACCGCTCCAAAGATGTCACCGGTGCCCTGATGGTGACAAACGATGCCGTTGAATTCCGCAATATCACCGCAGCCCCCGCCGGCGGCATCAATATCTCCCGGGATGCGCCGACCATAAAGTTAAATGGCCGGATTTCTCGGCCCAATGGTGCCTTTAATAGCGCGGCCCTTCAACTTTCGGCGAGTAACATCTTTTTCAATGAGCAGCTCGCCGTCGCCTTGCCGCAGGCGCTCCGGGGCCTTTACGGCGGCCTCTCGCCCATCGGCAGATTCGACCTGGATTTGGCGACTATAAAGGTCTCCAATGCAGATGATGGTCAAAAATATATCGACCTCGCCGGCTCCGCCGGACTTAAAGCTTGCGGCCTCAACATATCCGCCGCCAGGGCCGAGCTGGATGCGATGCTGAAAACCAGAATTCTCTACAAAACCGGCCACGGCCTGCTCGAGGGCCGGGCGACAATTCTCGCAGATACTGTTACGATTCACGACAAATCCCTGACCGCCGTCACGGCCGACCTGCTTTATGACCCCAACCTGCACACCTGGGCCTCCACAAATCTGGTCGCTGATTGCTACGGCGGCAAACTTGCGGGCCGCCTCGAATTCAAGCAGCCCGCAGACGCCCCTTTGCAATATCTGCTCCAGCTCGGCTTCGACAATGTTGACCTCAGGCAATTCCTCTCTGCCGCCCAGCACGATTCACGTGTCGCATCCGGCGACGCCGTCACGATGGGATCCACGAATCCCGATTCACGGCCCACAAGCCACGAGCATACCAGCGGCAAAATGAGCGGTTCCTTGAGTCTTGCCTCCGGCGCCGCCTCCCGCATCGGCCTGTGCAGACTGAAGATAACTGATATGCAGGTCGGCCGGCTCTCGCCCCTCGGCAAGCTCCTGCTCGTCCTCAATCTCACTGAGCCGAAGGATTTTGCCTTCAGCCGAATGCTCGTCGATTCCTATATCAAACGCGACCGCCTCTTCTTTAGAAAGCTCGACCTCTCCGGCGAAGCCATCGCCTTTTACGGCTCAGGCTGGATGAACCTCAACAGCGGCAGCATCGACCTCACCCTCGTTGCCCGCGGCCAGCGCCTCGCCACCGCCGACCCGTCCGTCCTCCAGTCCCTCACCGAGGGCCTCGGCCAGGCCGTCGTGCGTATGGAAGTGACGGGCGACCTCTTTGACCCGCGGATAACAACAAAGACCTTTCCCGTCATCAAGCAGTCCCTCGAAATCCTCGGCACAAAACCACCCGCCCCATAGATAACACTGCACCTCGGCATCAAGTCCGTCAAACGAAATGTTCCGCCAAAGAAGTCATGGCGGACTTCGCTTCGGCATCGAGTATCCAGTATCAAGCATCGAGTATCGAGCATCGAGTCCGGCGTCGTTTAGCGGACTCATTCACGCATTTACCCATCCACCCATTCACTCATTTACTCATCCACTCCAGATTTTTCTCACGGCGATAGTATAAATCGGCCTGTTTTCCTTTAGGTATTTCCGTTCAAAGTTTGTGCCGACCCATTCGCCGATTTCCGCGCCGGCCGCAGCCGGAAACTCAACCTCCTCAAGCCGCTCGCCTTGTGCAGCCGTCAGCCCGCGAATCTCTTGAAAATAATCAATATGGTCGGTGACAACCTTCATCTCCCCCCCCACCCTCAGGCACCGCACAATCTGCTCGACGTTTCCAGATGAAAAAAATCGCCTTTTATGGTGCCGCCTCTTCGGCCACGGGTCCGGAAAATAAATATGGAAGCAGTCCACGCAGCCGTCCGCGACAAAATTCGCCACAAAGCTCGCCGCATCTGTCCTCGCTATCCGCACATTCGTCAGCCCCCACCGTCCAATCCGGTCCATCGCATACCGGTAGTATCTGCTCGCCCGCTCTATCCCGATGAAGTTGACCTCCGGCTGGGCCCGTCCCTGGTTCACCAAAAACGTCCCCTTGCCGCACCCTATCTCGATATGCACGGGCCCGCCACGTCCGAAAATCCGCCCAAAATCGATTCTCCCATCCAGCTCCTCGACTTTCATCCCAACCCCGGTATATTCCTTCAAGATTCGGGCCATTGTTTCCTGCCGACTCAAAAACCACACCTTAATACGGATAACGCCTCTGTTCGCCATATTATATAAAGAAATGTCCCCGCCGCCTAAAATGAAAGTTGCCTTCCACCCACATTCCGATTAAAGTGGATACGCTTATGATTCGATAAAAAATGTAAGCAGCCGTCGGCTGACACGCTGGTTATAGGACCGAATTGCCGGAACCACCAGGGGATACCAAAAAATGATTCTGCAATTGGTCAGAGCTCGACGCAGGCAGCTTCTTGTTGACATCAACACCCAGAAGGATTTCCTGCTCGCCGAAGGTAAGGCCTGTGTCAGAAACCACAGGCGAATCCTCGCCCACATCCGCCGCATTATGGCCTGGGCAAGGGCAAGGAATGTCCCCGTCATCTCCATCGCCGATGTCTGCCCCGGCCCCGCTGAAGACAACGGACAGCCCGTCTCCTGCGTCGATGGCACCGAAGGCCAGAAAAAAATCCGCTACACCCTGCTCGATAATAGAGTCGTCTTCCCCGCCGATGGCAACACCGACCTGCCTCGCGATATGCTCCGCCGATACCAGCAGGTTGTCCTGCACAAACGCTGCCTCGACCCCTTCGATGAACCCCGCATCGACCGCCTCCTCAGTGAAGTCCAGGCAAACAATTTCATCATTGTCGGCGTCAGCGTCGAAGGCTCCGTAGAGGCCGCCGCCCTCGGACTACTTCAGCGAGGCAAAAGAGTCACCGTAGTTATGGACGCTGTCGGCTCTCACAATAAAAAAGAAGCACGGCTCGCCCTTCGCAAAATGGAAGCAAAGGGCGCTCGCCTGATTGAGACAAGAAGGCTGGCCGGCTCATCGCATCTGAAAGTTATCGGCGTCTGCGACTGCCCCCGCTGTCACGGCCTAAAACGCAAATCCCCCCTCACCACCGCCTGAACCTCAAGTCGTCCTCTCATTTACCCATCCGCCGTCGTTTGGCGGAGAAAATCGTCAATCGAAAATCGTCAATCGAAAATCGTCAATCGAAAATGAGAATGTCCCCCCTCACCACCGCCTGAACCAAATTCCCCTCTTGGTTCACTGCTCGCCCTTTTGCATCGCCTCACCGTTTGTTATTCGACATTCGTCATTCGAAATTCTACATTTATTCCCTCTTTCACTCTTTAACTGTGACTTGTGGTTTGTTGTGAGTATCGCGCCATTCGTATAAACCGCCGTAAAACTACAAAAATCGAAAATCTCGAAGTTCCATCGTTGTTTGGTGGAACGAAGATCCGCCGTCGTTTGACGGACCCCGACCTCTTCAATCAAACGTAGTTTGTCGCTCGTAATTCATAATTCGAAACCGAAGGTTCGGCTTCAGACGAATTCGACATTACGTCGGTCATTGCGAGGCCTGTTTTGTAGGCCGTGGCAATCTCATCTTCACATTTGCCTCAGGATAAAATCCATATCAAGGACCGTCATTGCCCCATCACCGTCTAAGTCCCCTCTGTCTAATGTCTGAGCGCACTTGTGGCAATTGATAATAGTCTTCAGATATTTCTTTTCCAATAATGGTGGAATGAGGTCATAAAACTTTCGCTCGTGAGGGTATTTCTCTCTGTAAAACTCATACAGTCCCTTCGTCCCTTTGGAAGAATTGCACCCGCTGCACGCCCATATCTGGTTATGTATCCCCTGTATGGTTTCGCACGTCTTGCACTCTGGCTTCACTCTCAACGACTTCGGCACGATATGCTCTTTATGCAAATCACCCTTTCGTGAAGAATTGTAAGAAAGCGTTTTTGTCAAAGGTCAATCGACTATTTCTATTTTGAGAAATCCACATTTGTCTTTTCGGTGATTTGATAAGGTCTTCTACAAATTGCTCTCCGTTTTTCGTAATTATCCATTCCTTTTTAGCAAATTTAATGGCCCCTTTTGTAAAGTCAGATGTAGTTATGAAAATTCCTAACACTGGTGTTTTAGCTTCATTAAACCAATTGGGCAATTTCCTTATTATGTTATCTTCTCTATTTTTAATACTCTCACAATAAGTGTAGAAAGATCTTAACAATTTAGGTTGTATTTTATCCGAATAATGTTTTATCTGTCCAACGATCTTTATCTGAAAAAATTGAGGAATAATCATAGAAGAAATATAACTACCTATATTATACAAACCACAAAAATCAATACCTTCCTGATTTACTCTAGTAAGTATTACAGGTTCTACTCCGTTAATTTCTAACAAATGCTCGCATAATTTTTCGAAATCTTTCCAACTCATTTTATTTATTGCTTTTTGTAAGTTCTTTTTATGTCTTCTTAGAAAAGAAAGCCAAACATCTTCTTTATGTTTTATACTATATCTAAAAAGAGTATTCGAAGGATAATCGTTAAATTCGTATTCGGGAGTAATACCTTGACTATCGCAGTATTCTTTTCGTTTGTTTATATAAAATTTGACCTTCTCAACAACTTCCTCGAGTTCGTCAGCAATTTCTAAATCGCTAATATTGCGATAGACACTTTTCAATTTTTCAGCGCAGTATTTATCAAGGTCTATGTTATCTTTGTCAGATTCTACGATTTCTTTAAAAATGATTCTCGCTAATTTAGTAATATCGGATGAAACGCGCATCATTTAACTCTTCTTAAGATTTTTTATTTGAAGACGCAAAATTTCAGATAGTTCCTCTAAAAGTTTAATAAGTTGAATTTTCTGCTTTTTTTCTTCACCTGATTTTGCCCGTTGCAATTGGGGGATAGGTAATGTACTTATCATCCTTTTCATTTCCTCGAGAATCTTTATCACATCTGAAATGTCTATTACCTCTCTCTTAGTTTCTTCCTTGAGTAATTCCTCTTCACATTGGTCAATATTGAGTTCGCCTTTTTCGAATTTTTCAAAAAGTCTTTTATTTTCAGGCTGAATAAGTTTAGGTAAAACGTCCCTTGTAGTAGCAGAAATGTCAATTTTTGGTTTCTCACCTTCCTCTGGAATTGCCCAAGAAAGATATTTTTTCAAGGTATTCGGCTTTGTAAATTTCCTTTGTGTATCATCCCAGCCCATCCACTCTTTGAGTTCGTCCTTCGCCAAAATTATCTCATCGAAATGCCCAAACTTATCCGGATCAAGCATATCCCCATAATCTTCATCTTTTTTTGCCTGTTCAAAAGCATAATAGGAGCGAATGAAATGGGTAACTTTTTTTGCTGGTTTTATTCCAAATATTGAGGCAATTTCCTGAGGAGTTTTTTGGCTTTCCTTTTCAAAATCAGAAAAGAATTTGGCTTGGGGGTATCGTTCCCAAGGTTTAGTGCCGGGAGTATGCCTAAAACCTTGGATAATCCATGCGATATTAGTATTACTCCCTCTGTAAACCAATGCTTCAAATTCCAAAATTCCATCATATATCTTGCGCTCTAAATCAGGTATTCTCCCTCTTTCATAAGATTCTTTAAGAGTTTGAAGTGCCACAACCCTTCTATTTCCCTCAACAACAACATATCTATCGGCCCCCCCGGTCTTAGAACAATTCTATCAACAGTCCAAAATCCGGAAGTTTTTATGCTTTCAGTCAAATCGGTTATGCCTTCTTTTCGTATTTGGTCTAAGCAATCTTTCTGAATAGACGTTTCCGGTATTCTTGCATCTGGGATTCTTGCTTTCCTGGGGATTTCGAGTCTTGGATTATTAGGATCTAAGAAGATTTGTTCAAGTTTTACTTTTTTGGGTTCCACATTAGATAACTCAACCCAAATTTCCGTTTTTTTTCTTTTACGCATATTTCACCTCCTTTAAATTTTGAAAATTTTTTGCAAACTTGTTTTTGACTTTCTGCATCTTTCTTCGCTTGTCGTCCTCGTATATTCCGTACATTTTTCCTTTAAATTCATTAGCATTCCTACCGAAAATATCCTTAAATGCTTCCCGATTTTTTCTAATCATTCCGTAAGAATAATAAAACATTAGACTCAACTTTAGTGCTCGCAACAGAGGTTTATTCCAACGTGGTGATATATAGTGATTTTCGATTTTATCAATGGGACGGTATCGCATAGGATAAGATAATGCACCAAGTTTATTTAATTCGTTGATTCGGTAGTAAAAATATTCTGGGGTGTCATTTGGATCTTCGGAATCATAAAGAACATAGACTCTTATATCCTTAAAACCAAATTTTTTCGCTATCTTTATCGCGTTTTGAATCTGGCCTTCTTCTGAATGATTATCAAAAGCAAATCTTAAAGGTTTAATTCTTACCTCAGATAAACACTTTGCTTTCTCTTCATCGAAAAGTCTACAATCCAGTCCTTGATTAAAATCGAACAGTTTGTTGATTTTTTTCAACTTTTCAATATCTTTGAAAAAAATCGGAGATAATAACCAATTATTATCCCAGAAAATAATCATTTTTTTAGCCTGGTCTACATCTTTCTCCCAATCTTCTTTAACAAAAAATTCTGGTTCATGTATTTTTACTGCACAAAATTTGCATTTCCTTTTGCAGCCTCTTGTGGTAAACGTTATTGAACATTGAAGTTCAGGGAACAGGGAATAATCAGGACTACATTTTTCAGCGACACTTAAAAGCCCTACATGAGGATTTATTTCTGTTTGGTTTTTTATAAATTCAGGTAAGAGTGTTGCTAAAATACCTCCAACTTTAATCTCAGCACCCGGGTACTTTGATTGATAATTTTTGATAGATTTTATCACCTCATCTGCGTGATAAGTAAAAAGAGATGTGATATATATTCGGTCGTAGTGCTTCTTTAGTTCAGGCGGTTGGTAGCCAAAGAAACTTTGGTTTATATTATCGTCCTTTACAAAATCAACTGTATCCCCTCTTATTTTATGCCAAGATGATATTTTCATTAACCCCAAAGGTGGGTAAGAATTTTTATACCCCGGTTCAACTAATAGGATTTTTTTCTTCATTTTCCTTCCGTTCTTTGGGTTATTAGAGACAGTCACCGTTTTTCATCGTGCCATAGTTCCTCTTTTTTCTTGTTTTACAATTTTACCCAAACTGCGAGATGTTATCCACGAGCCACAGGCAACAAACTACGAGTATCAAGTATCCAGAATCGAGAATCATTCTACCCCCAAAATCCGACAAACAAAACCATGGACATCCATCGTTTTTCATCATCACACGAAATTCCGCTGGCCGTGCCTTAATTTTCATGGTATAGAATAGCAGACAAGGAGGGAAAAATCAATATAAAAACCGCAAAAATGAATTGAAAGCCCCCAAAATCCGACAAACAAAACCAAAAAACCCTGCTCCTCGCTGTTCGAGTTGATTGTTTGTTTACCGGATAGGTTCTCTGCGATTGAACTACGACTTCACAGCCGGCTGGTAATACCCAGCCG
>Ga0315282_10014618_pt1 | contig 11659 bp, 8 predicted proteins | sample YL17G07_20_MG_FD_203693 | JGI IMG/M metagenome (GOLD analysis project Ga0315282, IMG submission 203693) | Sediment microbial communities from Yellowstone Lake, YNP, Wyoming, USA - YL17G07_20 | ecosystem: Environmental > Aquatic > Freshwater > Lake > Sediment | place: USA: Wyoming | collected...
TATAGCCATCTATTGAAAGAAGAGAATAAGGAATTTCTGGGAAAGGTACAGAAAGAAGTAGACGACTACTGGAAATATCTGGAAGGCATGTGCAAAGCCACCCAACCTCAATCTTTATAAAAAATGGGGACTGTTACCCATTTTTGGTAAACACAAGCAGGTCCACATATGGTTCCCCGGTAGCTCAATGGTGGAGCATCCGGCTGTTAACCGGAGGGTTGTAGGTTCGAGTCCTACCCGGGGAGCCAGTTTGGAAATAAACCCGAATTTTTAAATAAAGAAGTGGTCTCCAAGCGACCGCCTTTGGCGGTCGCAAAAGAAAAGGATTTGATTTGGCGGGCTTGTCCCGACTTCGTCGGGACAAAAAAGGTGTTTTTTGAAATAAAATTAAAAGGTTTTCGGAAAGAAAAAGAGAGGATTTTGTCCCTCAAAACGAAGTTCGAACCTGCTTTTTGGCAAATTTGAGCCAAATTTTCAAAATTTCTCGCTTCTGAAATTTTCTCGACGGAATTACAGGTTGTTATGGCATCCTTTGCGAGTTCTAACCAGCCTGCCCTCCCTTGCCTCAAATCAGCAAGTTTTTGATTCAAATTAACCTTTTGTTCTACCAGTTTTTGCTTCTTTGCCTGATATTCTTTACTATCGATTATTCCTGAAAGATAGCCATCTAATAACTTATCAATCTTTTCTTCTATAACTTTCAACTCATCTTCTAATATGGAGATTTCTGTTGAAGCACTTAGCTCCTCTTTACTTTTATGTCTCTCAAAATCCCCAAAGATTTTCTTTGTTGTTCTATCGTTTAGCCAGATTTTCGCAAGTGATTGTATAATCTGACTTGCAAGTTCCTCTTCTCTTAAATATTCTTGCGAGCATTTTGTAATTCTTTTGGTGCAGTGATAATAAACATATTTCCCTTTTTTCTTTTCAGCGGTTATCATTCCACCGCATTCACCACATTTGATAAACCCACGAAATACAAAGGTATGGGTTTTTTCTCTTGTTGGGTTACTTCTCTCCTCAAAAATCCTTTGGACTTTATCAAAAAGATTTTTAGTAATGACTGGTGGATGACTTCCCTCATAAATTTCACCTTTATATCTAAACACACCATAGTAAAAAGGATTTTTAAGAATATGCTCAACCTCACTTTTTGATAAATTTTTTCCAGTTTTGCCGGTTAAGCCTATCTGCTTTACTATTTCAACCAATCTCCTTATGGGATATTTACCAGTAGCATATAGCTCAAATATTTTTTTGACTAATTTATGTTTATTGGGGGCTAATACAACTGCATGAGTTTTAAGGTCATTAAGATAACCAACAGGAGCCCAACCAGGCCATTCACCCCTTCTAAGTTTCTGCCTTAATCCTCTTTTTGTATTCTCTGAAAGATTATCTACATAATACTTTGACTGACCAAAAGCAATTGTAAGTATAAACTTACCATAAGCAGAATTATCAAATTTATATGTCGGGAATTTTAAGTCTTTAATTTTACCGGTATCAACAAGATAAATAATTTTACCACCATCAACAGAATTTCTTGCTAATCTGTCAGGATGCCAGGCAACAATTCCATCTGCTTCGCCTTTCTCAATAAGTTTCAACATCTCATTAAAAACTTCTCTCCCCGGTTCTTTTGCTGTCCTTGACTCTGTAAATTCTCTGACGATGGTAATATTTTCTTTCTTGGCAAATTCTCTAAGTTCTATTAATTGTGATTCAATAGATAGAATTTGCCTATCTTCATCATCAGTAGATTTTCTGGCGTAGAGAAAATATTTAAACATTATAAATTAACTACCTTCCTCTAAAAATTTAACTAACTCAATATCTGAATAAGCCGTACTTAGAGCGGATCTTGCATAAGAAGCACATTTAGCACATCTCGCTGGTTTAGCGAATTTAGCAAATTTAGCTGGTTCTGCATAAACAGCAACTGGACATTTTCCTTTTGCAAAACCAACTCTCCTTCCAGATAAATCATATACAACTCCATCAATAAACCAACCCAAATGCCTACCATTCCATCCAAATATTCTTTCATTATTAACATATGCAACTACTTTTCCACTCCATAAATATATATCTTCACCATTGTCTGCTATATATGCTTCTGGGCTACCACTAACATTATAAAGTGTTATCTCCATAATTTACCTCGGTATCCACAAAAGCAGGTTCGTCATCCTGATTTTTCAGGATGTGCCCCGCTTTGCGGGGCAACTTCGTTTTGAGGGACAAAATCCTCTCTTTTTCTTTCCGAAAACCTTTTAATTTTATTTCAAAAAACACCTTTTTTGTCCCGACGAAGTCGGGACAAGCCCGCCAAATCAAATCCTTTTCTTTTGCGACCGCCAAAGGCGGTCGCTGGGAGTCCACTTCCTTATTTAAAAATTCTGGTTTAAATCAAAACTGGCTCCGAATTTCAAATTATGTTAGAACTTTTGCTAAGCGAAATTATACAACTTTATAAATGGGAAATCAATTGAAAAATCTTACCTTGTGTGGTTGGGTGGGAATAGATCGATTAAAGAATTAAATAAACGGAGGTAATAATTAATCATATTCATCACCTCCATTCACGCTCCTCCTCGGGTAAAATCCAAGAAGACACAGTCGTCGCTTCGGCCTTTCGGCCGTAATCGTCGTCTACGACGCCGTTTAAGGTTTTGCCAGCCCCCTTTTTAAAATCTTTAAAATCAATGAACAATTAATGGTCGTCCCGACAAGTCGGGATTCCTTTACTTACCATCCCGACACAATGCGTCGGGACAGTTCGCATCTATTCCCACCCACCACCCCAAAAATTTTTTCAAAATTTCCCTTGACGAATGTTGTTTAATTTTGTATTATTTTGTATATTATTGAAGTTTATTGAAAATGAGGAATTTTTACTATGGCAAAAAAAGAAATAATGACTGTCAAACAAATTGCTGAATATCTCCAAATGGATGAACATACTGTCTACAGGCTTGCTCGCTCGGGCTCATCTAATTCGGCTTCGATTTTTGACTTAAATTTCTTATATTTTCCTTGTCTCAAATCTTGAAAGAAAATATCATAACTCGCAGGAGAAAGAAATTTAAAATAATACTTGTATTTAGATTGCAATTCATTAATACGCTTAAAATGTTCTCTTGCATATTTAAGTTTTGCTCTATTTTCATTTGATACATCAGTATCTGTCTTTATTTCTACTACTAATATATCTCTTCCAATTTTTATAAAAAGGTCTGGATTAAAACTTCCCTGTTTTGGATGTTCCCCCTTTCTCCAAGAATACTCTACGCTATAGAACCCCACATCCAAGGATTTTATCCATGCATCAATTTTTTTAGCATTTTCTTCGCTGACTAATCTCTTAATGAAGTCTCTTTCTGGTTTATATGAGGCAAAAACAATGTTTAAAGGAGTCTTAAAATTGAAAGTGTTCTCGATTTTTATTAATGAAGCGCTATGCAATTGCCCATTTTCAAACATCTCAATGCTCTCTTTCAATAACTTCTTGTCATCATCCTCTCCAATTTTCAAAGAGTGATCATCATAAAAAATACTACTATCTCTTTTCAATGCTCCAATTCCTAAACTATTTTTTTTAATATTTGCCGTATCATTTGAAAAAAGATTTTCAGCCTCGATTTTATACCGCAGGCTTTTACTCCTCTTTCTCCGTGTAACTCCAAATGCCTGTAATATCTTCTGTTTGCCTTTCTGATTAATCAAATTTCCCTTGTTTGTGATAGAGTTTCTTATGATTGATAGGATTTTGTTAAAGGGATATTTCTGAGCATAATCAGTGCTTTCATCCATATCCCAAGTCTTATACCTATTATGAACATTTTGAGCAATTTCCTCAGCTGAATATACTTTAAATTCAATAAGGGTTTTCTTTTCGCGCTGTTTTTCTGTAACTGCCCTTTCGTAAACGGTCTCTTCTTCTATTTTCTGCACTTGGTCTTCAGTGGATAAAGAGATAAATCCTTTACTAAAATAATACTTAGTAACTTTCGGAGTCTCTACAACTTCTGGTGTCTTGTCATACTTTATGTTGTGAAGTTCAAAATTATAATCCTTATCCTTAGATATTACGTAACTATGAATCCTTTTTTCTATTTCAAGAACTTCGTTAACCAAGTGCTTAATGCTACTTGACCATTTATCGTGATTAAATACAGTTACAACAGGTTGTTCACCTTTATATTCTGGCGGTATTCTCAATCCTCTCCCAAGCACTTGTGCTATAAGCAACTTAGAATTAAAAGCTCTCTCTTCATGAGGGACAATTTGACATACATTCTTAACATCCCATCCTTCAGAAAGCATGCTAACCGATGTTATCCATTCAGTGGGGTCATTCTTATCATCAACATTTTTTAGTTTTGGTATGTTATCTTTATGTTCATTTGCTGAGGTTACTATCAAAATTTTATCAGATGCAGCCTCTTTGTTTATTTTCTCTTTGTCTGCTATGAACTCAATTAAATCTTCCCTCAATTTTTTACAAGCACTGATATCTTTAGTTACTAAAATAGTAAGAGGTTTAATCATTCGATATTTCACCGTTTTATTCTGGATATGATTATCATAAATCTTCTGGAACTTTTCTTCTTTTGAATGAGAAACATCCTCTGCAACGTAATCTATTGTTTTAATAAATTTCTTCTCTATCGAATCTCTCAAAGAGAAACGATAAATTACATCTGCAAAATAATCATTGCCAACATAACAAGTTCCCGAATCACCAACTATATACCTGAAATTGTATTTAGGATTAAGCAGAAATTCTTTCCATTTCTTTATTGCTTCATCACGAGCAGGGGGATTAGCCATGTGATGAACTTCATCATTTAATACCAGCGTTCTTTCACCTTTACCTACGAGACTATCCTCAATAGCAGATTTGGTTCTCTCATAAGTAGCATGGATATTCTCTATGCAAATATCACCTTTTCTTATGGTCTGAGTAGCATTTACGATTCTTGGATTCAGAATTTTTGAAGAGTCAGGGAGTAAATCTTTTAAAGTTCCATCGGCCGATAATGAGCGAAATTTTTCTGTAAGACCCGTTTCAATAGTATTAGAAGGACAAAGAACCAATGCCTGATCTATGACTCCCTCTGCAAGCATAATTCGGGCAATTCCATAAAGAACATAACTTTTACCAGTGGCAGTAGCTAAATCTATGGTGCAGGAAAGTTTCTCGGGCAACTGTAATTGTTTGTAAAAATCTTCTAATGACCCATATCTTTCTTGTAGAACTGGATTACAATGGTAATTCTCTTCTGCTAATTCTTTAAGGTTATTGTATTGCCCTCCAAGAAGATATTGCAAAATAATTCTTATAGTCTCTTTCTGGTATTCTCTTTCTCCACAGAGAGCATCAATAAAAGCCTCATATTTATTTATATCAAACCTTTCAGGGTCAATATTCGGAGAGACCTTAAGAACAAGCTCTTGGTTTTTGAATACCTTTTTATCTAATGTTGCCATTGTTTTAACTTTATCCCTAGACTAGTAAGTTATATCCATAAATTTCCACATTTACATTGTTTTATCTGGCTATTTCTAGGTGAATATTTTATATTGGGTTCTGTATTACAATTAGTGCAAACAAACAATGATTCAAACTCATCAATATCACGTAATACCATCTCTATATCACCCCGTGAGAGAGAAGTTGTTGCAAGAGTTTTGTGGTGAGAACCCATATTTGTTATTAATTGACTTGCCCGTAAGTGATTAAATGTTTTTTTAGATTGTTTGTCTCGCAGTGTTTCGTTGCCCTTTAAATAAGAAGTTAATGCGTTTGTTAATTCATTTGCTTCTCGTTGATCGTTATTGCTCCCCCTTCTGAATTCTAATCCCCTAACTCCTAAATTTTCACACTTCTCTTTCAGAATTTCTTCTATTAGGATCCTGCATTTGTTAGTAGCCCCTTGAATATCATTTGCATCTAAAGAACCTTTTATTCTCTCTTTTAATGTGATTGGAGAGGCCTTAAGATCAAGACCATTATCTTTTGTCCATTTCATAAGTTCTTCAAAAAACCATTCTCCAGAGGGCAAATCTTTTTTTAGTATATCAAACCAGAGTTCGTCGTGGGTAAAAAGTAAGAATTGAGTATCAGAAAACTTTTCACTCATCAATCTTGCTAATGGCCTACGATGACCTGTATCAAAACTTGTTACCACATCATCTAAAACCAGAAATCCATTGGCTTTGTTAAAGTGTCTAGCAGAAGCAAGGAATAAACAAATGCCGAGACTATTCAAGTGAGCCTCACTTAATATTTTCATTGGGGGGGAAATTTCTTCACCATGATATTTTAGTTTAAACTCGATTCCACGTTCTTCTGTTGGAATTAATTCAACTTCATCAAAATTATCATCAGGGTGTAGAGATCTAAAAAAATCATTTACATCAGATGATATGTTCTTTAAAACTTTTTTAATACTTTCCCTTTCCGTACTTTCAAAATCTTGGTAAATCTTGTCCAAAGAATCTATTTGTCTATTGTATATACCAATAAACCTATTTATTTCTTTGTATCGAATGTAATCGTCACACAGTTTTTTTAACTTGTAAATATTTTGGTAAAATTTCTTTTCTTCGCCTGTTTCACTCAAGTCTTTTTTTCTTTGGGCAATTTTCTGTTGAGTATCTTGCACATCTTTCTCTAAATTTTGAAAATCATCAATCAATGGCGGTAAAGAAATAGCCCTAGAGGATTGTTGGATTTTAGTCAAAATTTCCTCGTATTGTGATAAAAAAGCGGTCATATCTGCCAATCTCTTAGACATTTCAGTCGTTAAAAATTTCGTTTTCGCCCCATTTTCTAATAAAATATTTAGATTAGTTTGATAAGACGGCACCTTGCTACTCGAAGATTTTGCATTTTGAATAACTTGATTCCTTTCTTTAAGAACGTTCTTAATTTCTTCTATTTCATCGGTGAGCGATTTCAATAGCAATTCTGTATCTACAGGTCTCTTGCAAAGAGGACATTCTCCAGACTTTACCAGTTTATTTTCTATTGCCTCAATGGCAGCATTGTAGAGTTTCTCCATAACTGAAGCCTTTACGGTTTCCTCTCGTTTGGCTAATTCATTATGCTGCATAAGGACAGTAGTTGTATTCCTTAAAAATTCTCTTGTTGCTGTCAGTTTTGAGACATTTTCGTTAATTCTGTCTAACTGTGATAATTCTTTTCCCTTATCACTGGCTGTAATTTTTCTGTCAAGGGTTTCAACCACAGATTTGAAATCAGAATCATCAACAATAGATAAAGCTGAATCACATTGTTTTGCCAGTTGATTTGCATAATTCAAAATATCGGGATCTTGAAATTCTACTTTTTCAATTACAGCTATTAAATCTCTTTTCCTTTCATCAAGTTGTCCTAGAAGATTTACTAATTGTTTATCATCTTTCAATGCATTCAGTGCTTTGAGCAAAGTATCACGGATTTCTTTAACAATACCAAAACCAATTATTTCTTCAACCCTTTCAAGTTTCTCCTTCTTCGTTTTATCAATAAATTCACGCATAGTATGATGGCGTAGAATAAAAGAGTCTTTTGAACTCTCTCTTATGTAGTCTTTAAAATTGGTGGTCGTATTTGAAAATGAAGATCCTCCTTTTCGTTTCAATGTTTTCTGAGAGTCCAGTAGATTATCATTGAAGTTAATTCCAACTGTAGCATCATCCTCTGGTGGCATGTATCTATTAAAATAATCATCTCTTCCACATCCTTCCCTCTGAAGATAATCAATCTTATCTGTAAAAAACCATTCTATAGCATCACTAAAACTACTCTTTCCATCTCCGTTATTTCCAAATAGAACAATACTTTTATTGTCATCTTCAAAGTTCAGCCAAATTTCTTTTCTGGCTCCTCGAAATCCTTTTAGAATCAATTTTTTTAGTTTAACTTTAGTTCCCATTTGTATTTGTTTGCCTTAAGGATTGCAAACCTTGCAATATTTCATCTTTTGTGAAATTGTCGTTGTTATATAAGTCTTTAAGCAAATCCGCAACCTGAGAATCAATATCTCTTTCTGACAAACTTTCAAAAAAGCTGTCACATAATTCCTTGCCAGATTTTATTTCCTCCATAAACGCACCTATCCTTTCTTAAAATCTTTCCTTTTTTTCACTTCTCTTTTTTCATTTCCAAAAATATCTATATAGATAATCATGATTTGTTCATCTATTTTATTAGCATCAAGGTGGATTTCCCATTTATTCTTTTTTATGTCTTCAGCATAAAAAACATCATCAAAGTCAAAAACTTCTCCATCATAGTCATAATCTATCATTACCATTGAAAGGGTTTCTCTGTTTTCAAATTTAAGAGGTTTCTTTGATAGAATGTTGCTTTTAAATTTTTTAATTTTGATTACTGCTTCTTTATTGCTTTTATCTATCTCCATTTGCCCTTTTTTACCTTCAATAAAATAATCACATTCCACATTTGGAATTTGAATGAAATCAAATCCAACAGCATCAATGGTATCATTAACATCTGCTTCTCTAATTGGTTGCTTAATATGGGTGAATCCCTTACGGTGAAGTTCATCAATTATAGAATACGGAATCCTTAAAACAAAATATTTTATCTTTCCTTTTTCAATGTAATCCTCAAAGAACATAACGCTTGCTGCCGGAACAATAATAAAGAATTTATAACTCACCTTGTTACCAAGAATCTTATGAAGGTCATTGATAAATTCTCTATCCAAAATTACATCTTTATGTTTTTTATAATCGAAAACCATCACAGGGTCTCGTCCAAGATAACCGTCTAATTCTACACCAGCAACTCTATGTTTTTCGTCTCGACATTGAAAGAGTTTAAGTACAAATTCCCTATATTTATCCCAGGGCAAATCTTTGACCATCTTATAATCATACAGACCAGCATTATAAAGAGTAAAAGGTTTAACCTTTAAGGATTTTCCACGGTTTCCAATTTCCTCTCTTAAATTGAGTAACCTTTTTTGCATTGTGTAAATGGCGAGTTTTCCGCAATCTATTCCAATCCATCTGCGACCTAATTTCTCTGCAACAGCTAAAGTGGTGCCTGATCCAGCAAAGGCATCAAGGACAATATCCCCGGGATTAGAAGAAGCAGTAATTATCCGCTCTAATAGTACTTCTGAGTTTTCAGTGGGATAGCCACCAGGACGTGCTGTATAACCAGGTATATCAGTCCAATTATTTGAGATTTCAGTATCAATCGTTTTAATTTCAGGTTCTCCTGTTTTGGAATTTATTCTTGCCAATCCTTTACTATACGCAATATCCAAGTTTTTTTGGGAGAATGCCCAATGTCTCCCTCCCGGGGGATAGAATTTTTTACTTTCTATTACTCTATACCTATTTGTTTTACTTTCGCCAGGCAGATGTAAAAAAGGCCTCCAAATTTGTTCTTCAATAGGTTTTTCTTTTCTTTTGCTACTGTATTGATAATTTTCTGATTTTGTGTAAAAGAACAAAGAATCTGTTTTTGTTAAGAATCTTCGAGGGGCAGTTTTTGTGTATTTTGACCTGTTAATAACAATCTCATTCCTAAAAGTATTCTTCTCAAATATTTCATCCATCACAGCCTTTAAATAATGCCCAAAATGATAATCTATTCTGACATAAATACTTCCATTATCAGCTAAAATCTCTCTCAAAAATACAAGTCGCTTTCTTAGAAATTCAATAAATTTAGCACCTTGTAGTTTTGCTGAATAGGCTGGTGCAGTCCCTTTTGCATCATAAATATCTCCGGTCCCAAAAGGGGGGTCAATATAAATTAGCCTTACTTTTCCTCTCCCTGTATTTTTATCATATACCTCTGGGTCATCCATTAAGGCTTTGAGAACCTGAAGATTATCTCCGAATATTAATTTATTAGTCCAGCCATTTCCATTATTTCCAAAAGTTTTTACCGGCTGGAGAGGAACTACCATTGTATCGGCAAGGATGTCCTCTTCACGTTCCTTACCCTCATAAGTGAGTTCGTATTCCTTCTTTGTCTCAAAAGGGATGATATACCTGTAATTATCAGGAATGGGCTTACCTTCTTTCAGACATTTAGTTATAAATTCTATTTCTTCTTCGCTTAATTTGTTCATTTGTTCGTTCCTCTCTTTGTACTCAAAAAATTTAGATTATATTCCTCAATTAATCCTGCATCTGCAAAACTAAAATAGTTGTTATCACCTATGATAATATGGTCCAAAACTTTAATTCGCATAAAATTTCCCGCAAAGACCAAATCTTCAGTTATATCCTTATCACTTTGAGAAGGTTCTGGATTTCCTGAAGGATGGTTATGTGCAAAAATAAGACTAACAGCATTATTTTTAATGGCACTCTTTATGATTTCACGAGGATAAATTGATGATGTGTTTAATGTCCCTTCAAAAAGATCTTCAATTTCTATAATCTGATTTTTAGCATTTAATAATAAAACTTTAAAGATTTCTTTTTTAAGGCCACGCATAGAATGATAAAGATAATCAAAAATTTCCTTTGAGGATTTACAGATGGGTTTTTTGATAATTTTTTCTTTAAGAAATTCTCTGGCTACCTCCTGGATGAGTTTTATACCAAAAGCATTATGCGGCCCGATTCCTTTAATTTCTTGAAGTTCTTCCATCTGTGCTTCAAGAACACCACGTAGAGTTTTAAACTTTTTTATAGCTTCTTTTGCTTGTCGTTTACAATCTTTTCGAGGAGTTCCAAGAGTTAATAGCAATTCAACTATTTCATAGTCATGAAATCCCGAAACGCCAGACTTTATAAATTTCTCTCGTAATCTCTTCCTATGACCTGCTTGACTTTTTATATTCATTTGTTTTTTTTCTTATTTTCCTTTGCTCTTTGCATTGATGTTTCCATTATCCATTTATCAATGACTTCCTTCATAAATCTCCATTGGCCAGAAATTTTAATTGAAGGAATTTCGCCCGAGCGAGCAAGCCTGTAGACAGTATGTTCATCCATTTGGAGATATTCAGCAATTTGTTTGACAGTCATTATTTCTTTTTTTGCCATAGTAAAAATTCCTCATTTTCAATAAACTTCAATAATATACAAAATAATACAAAATTAAACAACATTCGTCAAGGGAAATTTTGAAAAAATTTTTGGGGTGGTGGGTGGGAATAGATGCGAACTGTCCCGACGCATTGTGTCGGGATGGTAAGTAAAGGAATCCCGACTTGTCGGGACGACCATTAATTGTTCATTGATTTTAAAGATTTTAAAAAGGGGGCTGGCAAAACCTTAAACGGCGTCGTAGACGACGATTACGGCCGAAAGGCCGAAGCGACGACTGTGTCTTCTTGGATTTTACCCGAGGAGGAGCGTGAATGGAGGTGATGAATATGATTAATTATTACCTCCGTTTATTTAATTCTTTAATCGATCTATTCCCACCCAACCACACAAGGTAAGATTTTTCAATTGATTTCCCATTTATAAAGTTGTATAATTTCGCTTAGCAAAAGTTCTAACATAATTTGAAATTCGGAGCCAGTTCATCTCTGATGAACTGGCGACTGTGCTCACTTGTCGAAGGACTCGAAGGGCGCGAACGCCGACCACTGGGAGGAAGAGCACTGGAAGCGCGGAAGTAAGCGCCCAGCCTGATGAACGG
>Ga0315282_10014619_pt1 | contig 11659 bp, 7 predicted proteins | sample YL17G07_20_MG_FD_203693 | JGI IMG/M metagenome (GOLD analysis project Ga0315282, IMG submission 203693) | Sediment microbial communities from Yellowstone Lake, YNP, Wyoming, USA - YL17G07_20 | ecosystem: Environmental > Aquatic > Freshwater > Lake > Sediment | place: USA: Wyoming | collected...
ATTGTATGGGGCGGTCGCAGGTTCGTTGCGTAACCAGCGTGGTCAAAAAAAATTGTTGCGTTCGTTTTTCCATCATGCACAATTAAGAATATGATGTGTTCTATTATTTATTCAAAACTCAATAAGACATATCACAAAAAATCTGAGTGTACAGAAAAAGATTATGAACTGGTCGTATTTGACTATGAGGAGCCTGAAAAACCGACAGAATTCTTTGAACCTCCAACAGCAAGTGCACAACCTCATGGCAGGGGTGAAGTGATGCTTGATGGGAAGGAGGTGGAAATAAATATTAATGGCAGCCCCGGAATAAAAAAGGCGGTTGCCCGTCTCTACAATAAATATGATGGGCCCAGTGAAGCAATACCCATGCCACTGCGGGACCGATATGAAATAGAAGGCGGGCCGGTGTTTTCGCTGGATGTAGCTTTTATCACAGAGGAAGGTTTTAGGAGCATAACAAATAACAAGATAATAGTATGGTTGAACCAAGGAACCAAGTGCGGTGTCGGGGTGGATAATTGGCCTGATGGGAAATATCGAAATATCAGGTTTACTCCTGTATTGAAAGCAACAGATAGAAAGGACGTGTATATTGTAGAAATAAGTTGTTGGCTTCGCACTAAAAACTCTGATTTTTAGGAACAGGTTATGTAGAAGTTCAAGGCCGGGGAGATTTTGCCCGGCCTTTGTTATGCGCCAAAGTTTTTAGCGGCGGCCTTTATGTTATAATATAATTCGAAGCAGAAAATTCGAATATCTAAATCCGAGACAAATTTGAATGGCCCAAATTAAAAATCCGAATCACGAGCAACGAGAGACGAGCGACAAGCCACGAGCGTTATATGTGCATATACCTTTCTGCGCAACGAAGTGCCGATACTGCGGGTTTTATTCTGAGCCGATAGCAAATCACGATTCAGGCAGACTTGTTTCTGCGATTCTCAAAGAGATGTCCAGATATGATTTGGGCAAAAACATAAAAACGGTTTATATCGGCGGGGGCAGTCCAAGCTGTCTGCCGGAGGAACAGTTGCTGCTATTGGTCGGGGGATGTCCTAAAGCGGAAGAATTTACTATCGAGGTCAATCCGGGGCAGACAAATGAAAAGATACTGCGGCAACTGCGACGATTTGGTGTGAATCGGCTGTCAATTGGTGCGCAGTCCTTCAATCAGAATGAGCTGGATTTTCTCGGCAGGAGTCATACGGTCGGCTGTATCGAGGATGCGGTGAGGCGGGGTCGGCAGGCGGGGTTTGAAAACATAAGCCTGGACCTGATTTTTGCCATTCCAGGGTCGACACTTAAGTCGTGGAAATACTCTCTGAAATCGGCGATTGATTTGGGTGTTGAGCATATTTCCGCTTACAGTCTTACTTATGAGGAGGGGACGCCGATGCAAAAAGCAGTCGAGAGCGGCGAGGTTGTCCCTTTGGATGAGGAAACCGACAGGGTAATGTATGAGACGGCCATTGATGAACTGAAGAAGACGGGTTTTGAGCAGTATGAAATATCGAATTTTGCCCGAAAGGGCTGCCAGTGCAGGCACAATCTGACTTATTGGGAGAACAAGCCGTATATCGGCATAGGGCCGGGCGCAAGCTCTTATAGAAAGGGTGTTCGCAGCACTAATGTTGCTGACATTAAAAAATACGTCGAGCTGATTGAAACCGATGGAAGCACAACAGCGGAAAGCCAGGTTTTTAATCCTGTCGAAATCGCCTGCGAAACAGCGGTGCTGAACCTGCGGCGGCGGTGCGGGATTGATTTGGGAGAATTCAGAAAGCAGACCGGTTTTGATGCGATGGAGTTGTTTGCCGAGCCGATTGGACGATACCAAAAATTGAGGTTGCTGGAGGTAAAAGCGGGGCAGGTCTTTCTTGCGAGAAAGGCGTTACCGATTGCGGATTCGGTGCTGTGTGATTTTGCAAGTGTCTGACGGCTTTTAGGAAATAATCAATTTGCTTTTCAGCAGGGAAACCAACAGGTAAAATGAGACTATATGAGGGTATAATTTCCGGAGAGTGAGGAAAGAGGTAAAGGTCGGCGATTTGTTAATAGGCAAAAATGTGTTCACAATTCAAGTCATCGTTGATTAATATAGGAAACGGCGTTTTTATCCCGGAGGAGGAGCTTGCGTTTAAGTTCAGCAGAAGCAGCGGGCCGGGGGGACAAAATGTCAACAAGGTCAACAGCAGGGCGGTATTGCTGTTTGATGTTGTTAACTGCACGAGTCTTTCGGGGGTCCAGAAGGAGCGAATATTGAAGCACCTTGCCTCCAGGGCCAGCAGGGACGGTGTTATAAGAATTGTTTCTCAGCAGTATAGGACTCAAAAAGGCAACAGGGTTGCTGCTGTTGAGCGGCTGAAGGAATTATTGAAGGAGGCCTTGAAGGAAAAACGGCTGCGCAAAAAGACCGTTGTGCCGGGACATATCCGGCAAAAACGGCTGGAAGAAAAAAGGAAACGAAGCATTTTGAAAAAGCAGAGAGGGGGGCGGGATTTGGCCGCCGATTCTGCTGACTGGGATTAGTGCCTGGGTCTGCTGATGGTAGTCAAATTGTATTTTTCCTTAAGGATGTAATCGATAATGTCCGGCCTGCTGATAATGCCGACCACTTTTCCATTTGATGTTACAGGCACTCTTCTGAAGAAATGATTCAACAGGCACTTGCAGATTTCGTCAAGACTTTCGTTTTCATCGAAGTGAATCGCAGGCTGGGTCATAAAATCTTTGACCGTGTCGTCTGTGATGTTTTCGGAACAGTAGAACAGTCTGAGGAGGTCTTTTTCTGAAAGTATACCTACCAGGGTCATATCGTCTTCGACTACGGGGACGCCTGTAACATCATGTTCGGCGAGGAGCTTAACGGCTTCAACAACGGGAGTGTCCTTTTTAACGCTGATTACGTTTTTAGTCATAAGGTCTTTTGCTTTGAGCATACAGGCCCCCTTTCGTTGAGTCGATTATAGAACCCCTTTATTTTTGTGACGGCAGGTTTTCGTTTTTTTTCTGCTCCTCTGTAATGCCGGTTTTCTCTGCCGGCGGCTCTTTAGGCTGCCCGGCGTCAAGCTTTTTTTCAATGTTTGTCATTCTTATGGAAAGCTCCGTCAGTTTGTTATCGATTGACGCCAGTTTTTCGGTGATGTTTCGCAGTTCCGCATTAAAATTGGCCAGATTTTTTTCGGTGAGGTCCATCTGTCTTTCCATCAGGTATTGGTAAGCATCTATGGCGCGGGCGGCATCGGTCCTGTATTCAGGAATTATATAGGGTTCTATTTCGTAAGTTTTTTCGCTGCCCTGAATAGACGTGGAAAGCCAGACCAGACCTGCACAGGCGAGCAGAAAAAGCATACCGGAAAGTAAATTTTTGTTTCTTTTCATTGAGCTATTTCCCCTTTTATTTCCGCCGGTCTTAAATTGTAATTCCTGCTATTGATTTATCGGCAAAATTCGGGTTTAAAATCAAAGATTTGAAAAAAAGCCGGTTTTGTGGTAGAAGGCAGAATACAGGAGGCAGGATTGTAAATTGAGGCGGGGGGCGGGTTATATGATATGGCGGTTCGGTTCATATTGGGCAGAAGCGGGACAGGCAAAACCAGCTTTTGCATAAAAGAAATAGTTGATGCACTGTCGGCATCGTCTGATAATCAGCAGTTAATTCTGCTGGTTCCTGAGCAGGCGACCTATCAGGCTGAACGAGCAATCCTGTCTGACAAGAGGATAGCCGGCTACGGCAGACTGGGCGTGCTTTCCTTCGACAGACTGCAGTTTATGCTGTCGGGCAGGAACGCGGCCAGGCCGACCATTTCCCGCATCGGCCGGCAAATGATAATCCACAGGATTCTGCGGGACCGAAAGAGCGATTTGAAGGCTTTCGGCGCATCGGCAGAGCATATCGGCTTGGGCAGGCAGATGGCGGAAACCATTACCGAACTGCATCAGTATGCGAAAACGCCGGAAGATGTTAAGCAATTGGTGGGCAAATTGGAAAAAGATAAAAGTCTGGCTGCACTCAAATTTGCCGATATTGCATTGGTTCTGGGGGAATATCTTAAATTCGTTGAAGGCAAATTTATAGACCCTGATGTTCAGTTGAGCCGTGCGGTGGGGGCGGTCAGAACGGCGGAATTTGTCAGGGGTGCGAGATTGTGGGTGGATGGTTTTGCCAGTTTTACCACGGCGGAGATTGCGATACTTGCGGAACTGTTGAAGGCTGCTGCGGATGTGCGGATAGCGATTTGCTTAGACCCTTTGAAGATTGATTTGGCAAATCCGCAGGCTGAGGGATTCGACATAACCAGCCTGTTCTATCCGACTGAGCGGACTTATGCCTGTCTTGTCGAGATAATCAGAAAAATCAAACTCAAATTGGATAAGCCGGTAATACTTGACCGGCCTGTGAGGTTTTCAGATTGTAAGCAGCTTGGCCATATCGAGCGGAATTTGTTTGAGCCGCAGCCGGGAAAGATGCCCGCGGGGGACAACATACGGATAATGTCGGCGGCTGATGCGCGGGCAGAGGTGCGGTTTGTTGCCGGGGAAATAGTAAGGCTGGTCAGAGAGGGCAACTGCCGATACCGTGACATTGCGGTCATCGCATCGGACATCGAAAGTTATCAGCACTATATAAGGGCGTATTTTGAGGATTATAATCTGCCGTTTTTTATCGACAGGCGCAGACCGCTGAACCAACATCCGGCTGTCCAGCTTATCTGCTCGGCCTTGCAGGCGGCGACAGGGGGTTTTTCACACAGCGATATATTTGCGTATCTTAAGACGGATTTGGTGCCGGTTGAGCAACCTGATGTCGATGTGCTGGAAAATTATTGCCTTGCGTTCGGTGTCGGCGGCAGCGACTGGCAAAGCGGCGAAAAGTGGAATTTTCAGGACAAAAAAGAGCAGCGATTTGATGAGAATCGAATAAATCAAATCCGCCTTGAGGTCGGTAAGCCGTTACTTATACTCAGGGACAGGCTTGCCGGGGCCGTTACTGCTAAGGAATTTACAAATATCATATTTGATTTCCTCGAAAAGCTGGGTGTCAGCGAGAAAATCGGCAGATGGATTGAAGATGCTCTCGAACGTGGGGATTATGCTGCCGCCGAGGAGCATCAGCAGTTTTACGACAGGCTGGTGGATGTGTTTGATGAGATTGCGGAGGTTTTCGGCAGGCAGCAGTTGGGTTGCCAGGATTACATTGCGATTTTGACTTCCGCATTTTCGCAGATGACGCTGGCGTTTATCCCGCCCAAGCTGGACCAGGTTCTTGTTGGTTCGATTGAGCGCAGCCGGCATCCTGATTTGAAGGCGGTTTTCCTGATTGGGGCGACGCAGAGACAATTTCCTGTGCCTGTCGGTTTTCGCGGAGTGCTTACCGATGACGACCGGCTGACGGCTGAGTCGGCGGATTTTGCGCTGGCGGGCTCGACCGCTCAGGATTTGGCAGAACGTCAATACCTTGCGTATATAGCGTTTACACGGCCATCGAAGTTTCTGTATGTTACGTATCCGCTGGCGGACGATAAGGGCAGGCCTGTGATGCGTTCACAGTTTATAGATAATCTCGAATCGCTTTTTGAAAATCCTGATGAGGAGTCAGTCACGGATGAGCAAACCGGCGTTGAAAATGTTACAACCGAAAATGAGCTTGCTGATTTGCTGTGCAGCTGGCTGGGGAAAGATACGTCTGTTATAAATCGGGGTAGCGGCGGGGGGTTTGATGAATTGCTGGACGCTGTTTGCAGGGACAGGGAGCTTGCGCAGGTCGGCTTGGAAGTCAGTTCCGCGATAAAATATGATAACAGCGCAGTGCTGGAGAAAGAGACGGCAGGGGAGTTTTTTGGCAGGCAGATAACCAGTTCGGCGACGGAACTAAGCACCTTTGCGAAATGCCCGTATCAATATTTTGCGCGGTATATATTAGGATTGAAGAAACGGCAGGAATTCAAATTTGAGCCGCTGGATGTAGGTATTTTTTATCACAACGTTCTGGACGATTTGTTAAAAAGGCTTAATTCGGAAAAAAGGGATTTTGCAGCGGTTGGGAGAGAAGAACTGCTGGGGTTGCTTAGAGAAGAAATATCGAAGTTTGTTTTGACTGATTCTTTTGTGTCGAATTTTTCACGGCGGTCGAAGCATAACAGGTTTATAGTTGATTCAGCCTGTGAGACGCTTGAGGATTGTGTGTCGGCGATTGCGGAAATGGTGCGTGCGGGCAGTTTCAGGCCGACATTGACGGAGGTTGCTTTCGGCGAAGTGAAAGGTGGATGCGAAAAACTTGGTGAGTATAAGCTGACGCTGCCTGATGGGCGGACGTTGTCTCTTAATGGGAAAATCGACCGCATTGATGTGGCGGATATAAATGGGCAAGGAACGGCGATTATTTTTGATTATAAACGAAGGGGTGGTTTCTTTAATTGGTCGTGGTTTTATCACGGGCTGGATATGCAACTGCCAATTTATATGCTGGCTGTTCGTAACGCCGCCGATTCGCAATGCCGGAATGTCGCAGGCGCATTTTATATGCCGGTCGAGATAGGGCCGGAGGAGGGCTACAAAGCAAAAGGTATATTCAACGGAGAATTTTTCCAGCAGCTTGACGGCACAGTTAAATCCCGAAACAGCAAGTTCTACAATTTTCAGGTAAGTAAAGAAAACGGCCAATATGGTAATTATGGCAAAAGCGGGGCATTGAAGCCGGAAGATTTTGAAAAAGTCTTTAAAATTACTGAGGGAAAAATAGTAGAAATTGTCGGTGAAATCCTGTCCGGCAAAATAGATGTCAGACCTTACAGGCTCGGCACGGCAACTGCGTGCGGTTATTGTGATTATAAGGCGGTGTGCCGATTCGACTGGCTGATAAATGACCGTGATTCATTGGAAGTAGTAAGCAAGACGGAAGTTCTTGAAAGTATAGAGTAATGGCTGAAGGGACGAAGTGGACAAAGCAGCAGCAGCGGGCGATTGAGCATCGCGGCAGTGATGTTCTGGTAACGGCCTCGGCGGGAACCGGCAAAACAGCGGTGCTGTCGGGCAGGTGCGTCAATATCGTGTCCGACAAACCAATATGTCCCGATGTGCTGAGTGTATTGGTGCTGACCTTTACCGAGGCGGCTGCGGAACAAATGCGCCGCCGAATAGCAGAGCAGTTAAGGGAAGCATATTTAGAGAGCAGAAACCCCCATCTTTATCATCAGCTTATCCTGCTGCAGGGAGCCGATATAAGCACGATACATTCGTTCTGCAAAAGGCTGATAACTGAGTATTTTTATAAGCTAAGCTTAGACCCGACTTTTCGCGTAATCGACAGCGATGAGGCAAAATTGCTCAAGGCCGAGGTTCTCGAAAAGACAATCGACTGGGCCTGGGAGCAGGACAATCTGATACAGGGACTACATCAGCTTTTGTATCGGCGGGACCTGCGGGCAAAAGAGGGGTTTGCTGCGAAGATAATAGATTTGAGTGATTTTCTGAACGGCCTGCCTTCACGCCGGAACTGGTATCAAAAGGCATTGTTACTTGCCGAGGCAGTGAATCCTTTTGAGACCGGCCTTGGTGGGAAGCTGCGGAAAATTATGGCGGAAAAATTAGAGCATATCGCAAATCAGCTTCGGTATGCTCAAAAACTTTACCAGTCTCAGACCGCCGAAAAAGGCTGGACGATTGAACAAAGTCATATCGAGCCTGTTGTGCAATGTGCTAACTTTTTGAAGGCGGGTGATTTTGACAAATGCGTGGAAATGATAAGAGATTTCAAGAAACCGACGACCCGCACGCCGAAAGGGCTGGATGAGAATATTGCCGGGCTTATACACGATACTGCCAAAGGTGCGCTGGATGAGTTCAAAGAACTATCAGAGCTTGCCGTTTTTAATCCGGACTACCTTGACAAAATCGGCGGTGCAGCAGGCTTGCAGACAAAGATAGTAATTGAGCTTGTCAGAAAATTTGACCAGTTATACAGCCAGGCGAAGCGGGCAATTAACTGCCTGGATTTTGCAGACCTTGAGCAGTATGCGTTGAAACTTTTAGTGGACGAAAATTCTTCCGATGATGAGCCGGCGCCGTCAGAAACAGCATTGTTACTGCATGGCAGATACAAATATATATTCGTTGACGAATATCAGGACATCAATCCTGTGCAGAAGGCCATTCTTGAACTGCTCGGCGGCAGTGGAAATACTTTTGTTGTGGGCGATGTAAAGCAGAGTATTTACGCCTTTCGGGGCGCTGAGCCGAGAATCTTTGTCGAGGGTCTAAGGAAAGCCTCGCAAAATCCGCCGACCGGCCTGAAAGTTGCCTTAAACACAAACTGGCGCTCGAATAAAGGCATTCTTGATTTCGTGAATAAGGTGTTCGGCAGGCTAATGACGGCCTCTTTTGCAGACATCGATTATGACGAATCGGCTAAACTGATACCGGCGGAGGAGTGTGCGGCGAATAACCCGACTGTGGAGTTGCACGTACTCGATGAAACGGAAAGGAACGCTGATACGCAGGGGCAGGATGAAGAGGAATTTGCCGGCGGCGAGGATGCAGAGGAAAGTTTCGGCGATACGGCACGGCAGAGGCAGGCGGCAATGATTGCGCAGCGTATTCGGCAAATGGTCGGAGAGGAGACCGGCAAGGCTGAGTTCCAGATATACGACAAGCAGCAGGGCGGGTTGAGGGATGTCGGGTATCGGGACATTGTGATATTGATGCGCTCGCCGGCTAAAAGAGTTAATGATTATGTCGATGTGCTTAGACTGGCTGGGGTGCCGGTGAGCTGTGAGGATGCGACAGGATACTTCGAAGCGACTGAAATCAGCGATATGCTGGGCATTATGAGGGTTTTGGATAATCCTCAGCGGGATATTGAGCTGGCGGCGGTGCTGCGAAGCTGGTTTTTTAAGATTAGCGACAGCGAGCTGGCGAAAATAAGACTTTTAGGCAAGATAGGTAAAGATGAGGCGGGCTTTTATGACTGTGTTTGCGATTATGGCGTCAGGGGAGAGGATGCAGAGCTTGCGGGCAGGCTGAAAAGGGCGATTGAGCAGATTGAGCAGTGGCGGACGCTTGCACGCAGCGGCAGTCTGGCGGATTTGATATGGCGAATTTATCGGCAAACAGGGTTTTTGTCGTTTGTTTCGGCTTTGCCTAACGGCAGGGGCCGCAGGGCCAACCTGCTCAGGCTGCATCAGCGGGCCATACAGTTTGAGGGTTTTGCAGGCAGCGGCACTATGGTTTCGCTGACACGGTTTGTCGAATTCATTGAAAAGCTGCTGGAGACGGGCGCAGACTGGGCGTCCGCTGAGCCGGGGGCTGAAGCGGGAAATGCCGTTCTGGTTATAAGCGTTCATAAAAGCAAGGGGCTCGAATACCCGGTTGTTTTTCTGGCGGAACTGAACAGCCGATTCAATAAACGGGATATTCAGGATGATTTTCTTGCGGATGCGGAAAATACGCTGGGATTGCGGATTATAGACCGCCAGTCGAATAAAAAGGTTGATTCGCTGGCACATCAGATTATTGCCGAAGAGAAGGCTGCTGCGGGACTTGCGGAGGAGATGCGGATACTTTATGTGGCGATGACGCGGGCGAGGGAAAGGCTGATTTTGACCGCTTCGGAAAAGAAAAAACGCTGCCAGAATATCATCAGTAAGGGGTTTTTCTTCGGTGATAACGCCATACCGGACTGGCAGTTACGCCGATGCAGAGGGCATCTGGACTGGGTTTTGTATGCACTGAGTAATCAGAGGGAATTGCACAAGGCGTTTGGAACGGGACTTGGGAAGGATGCGGCGGATGAGAAGCTGGTGAATGTAAAATTGTACGAGCAGGGGGAGGTTGGGCGGTTTTCGGATTATATAAAAGGGCTGAGGGAAAATAAGCAGCGGAGTTCAAAATCAGGGGTAAAACCATCGAAAACGGGGTCTGGGGAAGGGGTGCTGGGTAAAATAAAGGAGTCCTTGGCGTGGCGGTACCGGTTCGGGGAGGCGGCGGAATTGCCGGCAAAGCTGTCTGTAACGCAGTTGACCCATCATAATGATGAGTATGTAAGTATTGATTATTCAAGGGTGTTAGGGCGAAAGCCACAGGCGGTTATGTCGGGTGAGGCAGGCTCGGCGGGGGTGCAGGATGGGCGGTTAATCGGAGCGGCGGTACATTCGGTAATTGCACAGGTTGATTTGAGCAGGCCTGTAACTGAAAAAGCGGTTGAAGAAATAAAAGAAAGGCTTTTGGCGGAAGGTGTTGTTGCAAAAGGGGTTATGGAGTATGTCAGGGCAGATTTGATAATGGGGTTTTTCGGAAGTGAGCTGGGGAAAGCGGTTCTTGATACTGAAAATACGGTATGGCGGGAATGGCCGTTTTCGTTTGCGGCGACGGCAGCCGATGTCGGCGGGACGGGAGATTTGGGAGAGGAAATTGTGGTGGTTCAGGGGATAATAGACATACTGGTTCGGATGCCTAAAGGCTTATTGGTTATAGACTTAAAGACCGACAATATATCGGCTGGAGAGGCTGCGGAGAGGGCGGAATTTTACCGGCGGCAACTGGATTTTTACGGCAGGGCGGCGGAGAAGATTCTTGGCGAAAAGACGGTCGGCAGGTGGGTATATTTCATAAAGCCGGGCTGTGCGGCGGAGGTTTAGAAGGTTGGTTTTGGTGCGGGATTTGGTGTGTGCTAACTGTTATCAGATGTCATCAGAAGCAATCAGAAGATGGTCAGAAGTCATCAGAATGCATCCAGAAGACATCAGAGATATGTCAGAATGCATCAGAAGACACCAGTTGCAAAGAGTTAATTTTGTTTTAAGGTTTTGTGCCATAATAGGTTATATTCAAAATTAACCACGGATTAACACGGATTTTCACGGATTTTTTTTGTTTTTATTAAATTTTATTTCACTCAACATCGAGACATAGTGTCTTGTATATTGACACCGGTCATGGTTAATAGTCTCATAGGTAAAGCTGATGTCGGCGAGGCGAGCGGGTAGGAGCTTGTCGCTCGTGGCTCGTGATTCGTGATTTGGGGAGTTGGCGGAGGCGGACAAGAAGATTGTCGATTTCAATCAACGACTAATTTAGACACGAATTAACACGGGATTAACACGGATTTTTATTTTGCCACAGAGTTCCCTTCGACTGCGCTCAGGGCAGGCGCCGAGAACACAGAGGTATAAAATCCAGAATTAGCCACAGATTTCACAGATTAACACTGATTTCATTTTGGCCAGCGGGGTATCTTTAAATTTACTATTTTCTATTTACTATTGGGAATTGAGGGTACGTGACGAGTTTTGCGGCTGGCCGAAAATAATTTTTAGCTTACCCTCCTAGTCAAAAGGACTACGAGCTTTTTATTGGTGTTTTTTTTGCTTTGTGCGGGATAAGGTTTGCGGCTGGCCGAAAGTAGTCCATTCTCCGCAGCGGCGCTGCTACGAAGGATAAATCGATGGTTGTAGGGGAATTGAATATCGAATATTGAATGTTGAATTTTGAATAACGAAGTAAAAAACACGGCAGGACGGCGGAATTGAGAATTTATAATAATTCAAGTTAATTCAAGCCGATAGTCGATAATACCATCATGACCCGGAATATGGAGGATTCATGATGGGACAACGGCTAAAAATAACGTACCAAATTACATCAAAAGAAATTGCAAACC
>Ga0315282_10014620_pt1 | contig 11658 bp, 1 predicted proteins | sample YL17G07_20_MG_FD_203693 | JGI IMG/M metagenome (GOLD analysis project Ga0315282, IMG submission 203693) | Sediment microbial communities from Yellowstone Lake, YNP, Wyoming, USA - YL17G07_20 | ecosystem: Environmental > Aquatic > Freshwater > Lake > Sediment | place: USA: Wyoming | collected...
CACGGCGGCGAATGACAACAGCGTCCAGCAGCTCACCGGTATTCCGATGACCTTTGGCGAGATCGTTACCACGGCAGACGGCATCGGCGGCACCGATTCGATCATTGCCGGCAGTGGCAACGACATCCTTGTGGGCGGTACGAATGACATCCTGGATGAAGAGAGCATCGTGGAGACCATCACCGCGGGCGAAGGCAACAATATCGTCCTCGGCGACAGCGGCCGGATTGACTACACCCGTGCGGATCGTGATATCGTGCCCGGTGCCGACACAAATCCCGCCGACATCGACCTCGTCGAGAGCACCTCGACGACAGAGTACGGCGGCGCGGACAACATTGCGAGCGGGTCTGGGTCTGATCTGATCGTAGGCGGCCGGTTTGGCGATACGATCAATGCCGGTAACGGAAACAACCTGATCATCGGCGACAGTGGGCGAATTACGGCGGCGATAAGTAACGCTGTCCAGCAGCTGGAAGGCATTCCGATGACCTTCGGTCTCATCGAGACGATCACCTCGGTGGATGGCGGGGACGATACCATCACCGCGGGCATCGGCAACGATATCATCCTCGGCGGCCAGGGAGCCGATACGATCAAGGCCGACTACGCGGGCAAGAGTAACGGGCAGGAGTTTGTGGGGACCGGTACCAACCTGGTCCTGGGGGACAACGGGCTTCTGGACTACACCCGGGCTGACCGGGCGGCAACCGAAGCTGGCGCGGACACCGATCCTACCGACCTCGACCTCGTGAAGAGCCTCGATGAGGGTATCGGCGGGAGCGACACCGTCATCACGGGTGACGGCTCCGACCTCGTGATCGGTGGCACGGGAAGTGACACGATTACGGTGAACAACGGGAACAACCTGGTTCTGGGCGACAGCGGGAAGATCACGGCGGCATCGACGGATGGCCAGCAGCTTGCCGGACTGCCGCTGAGCATCGGTGAGATCCTGACCACGGCCGACGGCATCGGTGGGAGCGACACCATCACGGCGGGCAGTGGCAATGATATCCTCGTGGGCGGCACGAACGATGAAGGCATCGTTGAGACTATCAGCGCCGGCGACGGCAACAATATCGTCCTGGGCGACAGCGGCCGGATCGACTACACGCGGGCGGACCGGGAGCTGCTCGAGAAGGGTGCCGATACCAACCCCGCTGACATCGATCTCATCGAGAGCCTCTCGACCACTGAGTACGGCGGCGTGGACATCATCACCAGCGGGTCCGGGTCCGACCTGATCATCGGTGGCCGTTATGGCGATACGATCAATGCCGGTGCGGGCAACAACCTGGTGATCGGCGACAGCGGGCGGATCACGGCAGCTTCCACGGATGGCCCACAGCTTGCCGGCATCCCGATGACCTTCGGGCTCATCGAGACGATCACCTCAACGGACGGTGGGGATGATACCATTACCACGGGCATCGGCAACGATATCATCCTCGGTGGCCAGGGAGCCGACACAATCAAGGCCGATTACGCCGGTACCGATCCAGACGAGCAGGAGCTCGTGGGCACTGGCACCAACCTGGTCCTCGGCGACAACGGGCTTCTGGACTACACCCGGGCGGACCGTGACTCGACAGCAGCCGGCGCGGATACCGACCCCTCTGACCTCGACCTCGTGATGAGCGTGGATGAGGGTATTGGCGGGAACGACATCATCACTACGGGTGACGGCTCCGACCTTGTAATCGGCGGTGTGGGAAGCGACACGATCAGGGTAAACAACGGGAACAACCTGGTCCTGGGCGACAGCGGGAAAATCACCGCAGCCTCCAGCAATGGCCCGCAGCTTGTCGGCCTGCCGCTGACCATCGGGGAGATCATCACGACAGCCGACGGCATCGGCGGGAGCGACACCATCACGGTCGGTACTGGCAACGATATCCTCGTAGGCGGCACGAACGACGAACGCGTCGTTGAGATTATCAACGCCGGTGAGGGCAACAATATCGTCCTGGGCGACAGCGGCCGGATCGACTACACCAGAGCCGATCGCGAACCGGGAGTGCCGGGTGCTGACACAAACGCAGCCGACATCGACCTGATCGAGAGCACATCCACCACTCTATATGGCGGCGTTGACCAGATTACGACGGGTTCCGGCAGCGACATCGTCATCGGCGGTCGGTACGGTGATACGATTGACGCAAATGCAGGCGACAACCTGGTGATCGGCGACAGCGGCCGGATCACGGCTGCCAGCGCCGATGCACCCCAGTTCTCCGGTCTCTCAATCACGCTCGGCACCATGGAAAGCATCACTCCGCAGGATGGGGCTGACGACAGCATTACATCAGGGACCGGAACGGATCTGATCCTCGGCGGCATCGGCAACGACACAATTATTGCGAACTCCGGCGAGACGGTATCCGTGGCGGATGCCGGAAACATCGTGATCGGCGATAACGGCTTTATCCAGTACGACGGACCAGACGCGAATGCAGCTACCCTCGACCTGGTACAGACTACTGCTCCAGAAGTCGGCGGCGGCAACGATATCATTACTACCGGGCGTGGCAACGACATTATTATTGGAGGAGATAACGATTCTACTAAGCCGATATCCATCGGCATCGGCGACCTGATCCAGGCGAGTGATGGCGACAATGTCATCCTGGGCGACAATGGCCGCATCGAATACTACAACGGGAAACTCGACCTGATCACGAGCACCGAGACCGGGGCTGACGGTTCCGCCCAAGGCGGCAACGATCAGATAACAACCGGCACGGGCAACGATACTGTTATTGCGGGATATGGTGCCGACACCATCACGGCAGGCGCCGGCAATAACCTTGTCCTCGGCGATAGCGGCAGAATTGATTACGTGCAGGGAACAGGCGCTCTCAGCCGAATTGAGACAATCGCCCCGGCTGCTGGCGGTATCGATAGCATCACCACAAATGGCGGCAATGACATCGTAATCGGTGGTACGGCAGGCGACACGATCAGTGCCGGTGACGGGAACAATATCGTTCTCGGCGACAACGGCTATATCGACTACGTGACGGCTGACAACGATCCGACTGATATCGACCGCATTTACAGCACCGATTATGAGGTGGGTGGCGCTGACAACATCACAACGGGCGCCGGTACCGATATCATCATCGGCGGAACGGCAGGCGACATCATCAATGCCGGCACCGGATCCAACCTCGTGATTGGGGATAGCGGTCAGATTACAGCCGCAAGCGCGAACACGGGTAGATTTGGCAACCTGCCCATGACGTTGGGCCTCGTAGAGACCGTCGCCTTCGGAGTAGGCGGAGCAGACCAGATCACTACGAATGGCGGCGATGACATCGTCCTCGGCGGCGAGTCAGGAGATACGATCATTGCCGGCGATGGCAACAACATAGTCCTCGGTGATAACGGCTTCATCGACTATGTGGAAAGGGATGGCGACCCTTCCGATATCGATCAGATTTACAGCACGGACTACGGCATCGGCGGCATTGACAACATTACTACGGGCACGGGGTTCGACATTATCGTCGGCGGGACGGCAGGCGACACGATCAACGCAGGCAATGGGGCTAACCTTGTGATCGGCGACAGCGGGCAGATCACGGCCGCCGTTGCCAACGGGCCGCAATTCAGTGGTGTGCCGATGACCTTCGGCCTTATTGAGACGATCGCTTACGGCGTTGGAGGTACAGATAGCATCACGACGGGCAGCGGCTCAGATATCATCTTCGGGGGTCACGATGCTGATACGATTACCGCGGGAGACGGCAACAACATCGTCCTGGGCGATGACGGGAAGATCGACTATGTCCGTGCGGAGCGCGACGGTGATGTCCCCGGGGCAGATCTGAACCCTGCCGACATCGACCTCATCGAGAGCACCTCGACTACTTTTGCGGGCGGAGCGGACCAGATTACAACCGGCACCGGGAACGACATCGTGATTGGCGGCCGATTTGGGGATACGCTCAGCGCCGGTGCGGGTGACAATATTGTAATCGGCGACAGCGGCCGAATCACGGCCGATCCCGACGCTACGCCCAGGTGGCCCGGGCAGACGATGTCGATCGGAAAGATCGAGACGATCGAGCCTGACGACGGCGGTAACGACACGGTTACAACTCTCGGCGGCAACGACATCGTCTTGGGCGGCACGGGCGGCGACACAATCCATGCCGGTGCCGGCGTGGACGTCATCTTCGGCGACCAGGGAGAGGTCCGAAGTTATACGACGGGCATCGGCAATTATGTCGAAACTTACGGGAGCGAGACAGCGCCGTGGTTCGAAGGATATTACTACATGGCAACAAGCATCCGTGACGGACTTGCGGGTGCGGGCGACTTAATCTACGCCGAAGCGGGACGCGACTATGTCCTCGGCCAGCAGGGCGCGGATGTTATCTTCGGCGGCGCCGGCGACGATGACATTTACGGCGGCCACAATGTGGCGACGGGATACGACACGGGCGACATCATCGACGGCGGAACGGGCAACGACGTCATTGCCGGCGACAACGCCAGCATCCAGGGAACCAATAACTATATTAGCCCAAGATTCCGCGCGCTCGCAGGAGCCTTGATATACAACAATGATGGTTTGGTCCTGATAACGGCAGATTCCAAGACTGATCCGAACAAAGTGCATGCGCGGACAGTAACGCTTTACGATTCTTCACATTCCCCTGATACGGCAACTTTCGGAAATGATCTGATTGCTGGCGGGGCGGACGATGACATGATCTTCGGTCAACTCGGCAACGACTTGCTCCATGGCGACGGGCAGATCGTGGATCCGGGATTTGCGACGGCGGCAGACATGGAAATTTCGCAATACCACCTCATCGCCCTCTCTACCTCCATTCCCGGCAGCGACATCGGTGGCGACGATTACATCGAGGGCAACGCCGGCACAGACACGATTTACGGCGGCCTTGGCCAGGACGACTTGATCGGCGGCAACTCATCGCTTTTCGGCTTGAACACGGCAGGCCAGCGGCCCGACGGAGCTGATCTGATATTCGGCGGTAACGGCGACCTGCTGGCACGGAATAACCTGGGCGATACATCAGTTGAAGGCCATGCCCGCGACGCCGACATGATTCTCGGCGACAATGGGAACATCTATCGGCTTGTGGGTACTAACGGCTCGGACAGCGGTCAATACCTCACCTTTAAGTATGATACGTACACAGGCACAACCGGCCTAAAAATCATCCCCCGGGCTACGGAACTGATCGACTACACGCCGGGCGGGCCTGACATTACGAATGCGAGCGATGGGCCGCTCGCCGTAGGCGATATTGGAGCGGCCGACCAGATCCACGGCGAGTCGGGTGACGACTTCATCTACGGAATGGTTGGAAACGACGTCCTCTTCGGCGAAGGACAGGATGACGATATCATAGGCGGCTACGGCAACGACTGGATCTCCGGCGGCACGGGCGACGATGGCGTTCTTGGCGATGACGGCAGAATCTACACAAGCCGCAACACGACGGCGGGCGAGCCGCTTTACGGAATCGACGGATTTGCGAACAACCAACTCGGCATGACAATCTCGACGCCCGGCAAGATGCAGCAGTCCACTATCAATGTGGAAGACCAGCTGAAAAAGACAGTAAACGTGACCCCGTTCAACCTTGATCCTGAGAGCGGTGTCCAGGATTCTCTCTTTGATCCCCTTTACGCCGACGATATCATTTATGGCGGTCTAGGCAATGACTTCCTGCACGGCGGGTCAGGAGACGACGCAATATCCGGCGCAGAGGCCCTGCCCGGGTTCTATAGCGATCATGTCAATCCAGGCGACGTCCTCGGCTACGGTGACGCGAAGGTTTGGGGAGATCCCGCAAAGGTAGGCGAATTTGCAGCCTATGATGAATACAATCCGCTCGCAAAGATTAATAATTTCCTCCTCAATTTTGAAGCGTTCGACGCCTCAGAGACGCGCATCGAAGACGGAAACGATGTGATTTTCGGAGACCTCGGCAACGACTGGCTCGTCGGCGGCACGGGCAAGGATCACCTCTACGGCGGCTACGGCGACGACCTTCTTAACGCCGACGACAATCAGGATACTGGTACGGTCCCCGGCAAGAATGACGTGCCTGATACCGATTCCACCTATGAAGACATCGCCTATGGCGGTGCAGGTCGTGACGTTCTCATCGCCAACACCGGCGGTGACCGGTTGATTGACTGGGTTGGCGAGTTCAACAGCTACATCGTTCCCTTCGCGGCCTTCGGCGCCGCGACGGTGAGCCGGGCCCTGCAGCCGGCCATTCCGGAGTACCTGTACGCTCTGTCCGAGAGCGACGGGGCAGACCACAACTTCTTGGACGGCAACTCCACCCGCAATTATGAACCCTACGGCGAGCTTGGGCTTGTGCTACAGAAAGATCCGGCCTGGCACAGCCAGACCGGCGCTCCCGACGACCCGCAGCCGGGCAACATTCCGGGCGGCCGACGCGACGTCCTCCGCTCGGCAAACTTCAACAGCGGCACGGCCGATGGTTTTGCGCCCGACAGCGGTACCTGGACAGTAACCAGCGGCCGCTACCAGGTGGCTCCCACGTCCCTGGGCGGTGATGCCGTGAGTGTCTTCTATATCGACCAGTACATCCCGACCTATTTTGAAATGCTTGCGACGATCCGGGCAGTAAAGCCGACCGGTGGATACAAGGCCAATGCCTATCTCATCTTCGACTACCAAGGCCCGACGGATTTCAAGTTCGCCGGTATGAACGTCTCTACCAACCAGCTGGAGATGGGCTATCGGGACGCGCAGGGCTGGAACGTCGTAGTGCAAAAGCCTTACACGACGGCCCTGAAGTCCGATACCGACTACAACGTCTTCCTGGCACTGAACGGAAGCACCGCGACCCTGATCGTGGACAATAGGATTAACCTCACCTACACCTTCGCTCCTCGGACGGATGCCGACGGCTTCACGCACTTCCTTCAGGAAGGCATGGTAGGCCTCGGGGCAAACAAGGCCAAGGGGCAGATCGACAACGTGGCCGTGCAGTGCGTTCCTCCGGCCGTAACCCTCGATCGCACGGTAGACTTCTCGTCCGGCACGACCGATCTCTTTCAGGATCCGTCGAGCGGCGCCTGGCTGGTGACCCAAGGCCGCTACAACGGCACCGCGCTAAGCGGCGGCAGCGCCGTGGACCTCCTGGCCCTCGACGTGGCCCCGGCCTCCTTCGTCCAACTGAACAGCACACTCAAGACAACCGCGCAGGGAGGTTTCGTCTTCGACTATTACGGGCCCGAGGACTTCAAGTTCGTCACCCTCTCCGTGGAAACAAATCAGATCCTCCTTGGCCATCACACTCTAAAGGCAGGCTGGGTCATCGATGCGGCCGTGACGAGCACCGGTCTCAATTCCACGACCGATTACACGCTCGGTGTGACCCTCAAGGGCAGCACCGTGAGCGTGACCCTGAACGACCAGGCGGGGCTCAGCTACGCTTATAACGCCCTCGTCACCGATGGAAACTTTGGTCTGCTCGCCCGGAACGGACAGGTTTCCTTCGATACGTTTACGGTCAAGACAGACGATCCGGCATTCAGTGTGCCCTCGCTGCCTGCACTTTCATTGTCGGATGCTTCGGTGACGGAAGGTGAGAGCGGATCGCAGGCAGCTGTGGTGACGTTTACCCTGTCCGCGGCAGCCGATGAGCCCCTTAGCGTCGATTATTCCACCCTCAACGGGTCTGCAGTTGCCGGCGAGGATTATCAATTCGCAACGGGTACGCTGACCTTTGCTCCGGGCGAAACCAGCAAACAGGTTACATTCTCCGTTTTCGGCGATCAGCAAATTGAGCCCGATGAAACCTTCACCATCCAGCTTTCCAATCCTGTGGGCGCCCAGATAGGTGACGGCACCGGCATAGTCACGATTCTCAATGATGACGCCCTTCCGGTCGTCACAGTTGCGGCGAAAGACACGAGCGCTTCAGAAACGGGGCCAGATGCAGGCACGTTTGTGGTAAGTCGCAACCTCACAGCCGGTGATCTGGCGGTTAAGCTGACCTGGTCGGGCTCCGCCACGGTCGGTAACGACTTCAGCATCGCGGTGAGCGGTGGCGATTGGGATGGGGCGACAGGGACGCTCACGCTGCATGACGGGACCTCGGCTGCCACCCTCACGATTACCCCTGTCGATGATGCTCTGGTGGAAGGTACTGAGAATGCGATTCTTACCGTAGCCACGGCACCTGCCTATCAGGTAGGCACTCCGGGGACTGCAACGGTCGCCATCACAGACAATGATTCTGCCTCGCTGCCGAGCCTGTCCATCTCGGATGCGTCGGTCATCGAGGGAAAGTCGGGAAGGACCAGCAAGGCGACGGTGACGATCAGCCTTTCCGGTGCTTCGACGACACCGGTAAAGGTTCAGCTGAAGACCGTTGACGGCACGGCGACGGGCGGTGTGGATTACGGAACCGTATCGGCCACCACGATCACCTTCGCTCCCGGCGTGAGGAGCATGACGCAGACCATTACCATTTACGGAGACAATGTTGCGGAAGGCAACGAGCAATTTATCGTGCAATTGTCCAATCCCACCAATGCCACTATTGCTGATGCCGTGGGGATTGTGACGATCATCGATGACGACGCGGCGAAGCTCTTGGCTCAGACCTCCGGCACCTCCACCTCGACCCTTACCTCGGACGCCCTTGCTCCAATTGTCAATGAGGCGATGAGCCGCTGGGAAACGACGCTCGGGAAGGACATCGCTATTCTGGAAAGCATTACCTTCACGATTACCGACCTCCCCGGTCTCACCCTCGGGGAGGCGCTCGGTTGGAGCACCATTCTTATCGATAGCAATGCAGCCGGCAACGGCTGGTACATCGATCCGACGCCTGCCGACGACAGTGAATTTGCCAACGGCTCCACAGTCAAGAGCGTGGACCTCCTCACGGTGGTCATGCATGAGATGGGGCATGTCCTTGGGTACCAGGATGTCAACACAGCGGTTGATTCCGGGAACCTGATGACCTCTGTCTTGGATGCAGGCGTCCGGCGTGCGCCCGTGAACGGATCAAATGGAATAAGCGGAAAAGAACTGGGCGTCCAGGATCGCCAGGGTTCGGCTCCCCTGGTGTCGATGGATGCGCCTATAACAGCCGCGTGGAAAAACCTGGCGCCCGTCTTTGCGAAGTCGGCCCAGAGCGCGTGGATTGCCGATTACTTGCAAAACGGGGCCGATTACAGCTATAATTCGTTCGGCGTGAACGGAGATATCCGGATCGCATTAGATCCCAACGATCCGGAAAATTTTAAATCAGGGAGGTTTCATGGCCAAAGAGCGTAGTCAGGAAGAAAGCGCGGGAGAGACGGCGCAGCGGAAGATTCGGTGGGATGACTCCAACATGCGGAGCGTTTATGCGAACGTTTGCAATGTTGCGGGAACGCGGGAAGAGGTTGTTCTTCTTTTCGGGATGAATCAGGCCTGGCATTCTGCCCAGGAGGAGGTCACCATTCAGCTTGCCGACAGGGTTGTCCTGAGTCCATTTGTGGCGAAACGGTTGTCGATTCTGCTTAACAATGTCATCCGGGATTACGAGGCGAAATACGGCTCCCTGGATGTAGGGCAATCTGCATAGACGAAGGGAAGGACGCGGGTTTCTTTGAAACGGGCCCTGAGTGAAAATAGTGCCAGAGACAATGTCGTTTTTGTCTCTGGCATTTTTTTCTAAGAAAATTTATAGAGAGATTGTTCCCGCGGAGGCGAGGATGTGGGAAGCCTTTGATGAAAGTGATTGGCGGCGTTATGGCAGGTCATGAGGCAAGATCAAAAATCCGCTGGAATGAGTCCACCGCAAGAAATATCCATACAGACGCCTGCACTGTGGCATGGTCGCGGGAGGAGATTTCCTTGCTGTTCGATATGGAACAAACCCCGCATCAGGCAGGTCAGGCGGAAACAATCCAACTCACGGAAAGGATCATCCTCAACCCCTTTATCGCAAAGCAGCTGGCCGCTGCCTTGGAGCGAGTCATCAGGGATTATGAATCCACATTCGGCGCGCTTGAAGAAGTATCCCCGCAGTCAACCGAGGCGGAAAGGAAGGAGAAAGGCGCAGCCCTGTTCCGACTCGTCGAGGAACTCGATGTAGAGATCGGGCTGGAGCATTCCTGTAAAATCCTTGAAAAAACCCTGTTAGGCAATCGCTTCATGCTGGGTGTCAGCAAGAAGATGATCGAACACAACGCGCAGGCGCGGATAATCCATATCTGTAAGCGGCTGGATATGCCCCAACCCCTCCTGGAAACGTTCAGGCAGTTCCTGTTTGATGCAAATTACGTCCATTTCGGTTTTGAAGAGAGTGAAACCGCCTGTCTTTACAAGGTCTATGTGGAATTCTGGGACAGCATCAAGGAAGAAATCCGGCGCGGTAAAGATGCTTCCAGACCATTTCTTTTGCACCTGGGTTTCAAGTGGGACGCCTTCGACAATAACAGGAAGGCGGTGACAAGATATACGTGGCATCCCTGGATTTCCGTTGCAGATATTCTCGCCAGATTGGGCGCCATTCTCGATCCCGGCAAGCACGGACTCGCCCTCGAAATAGCAAGGAACGTTGTCAACATTGCGGCAGCGCGAATCCCCCACCAGGACATCCTCTATCTCGAAGTCACCGAAGAAGATAACCCCAGAAGATCGTTCGATATCAACGTATACAGGGCAAATCTCCAGGTCGGGGAACTTTATCCCCTGCTGTCGAGGCTGGGTCAACACTATGAAATTTCCCATTCTGAATTCCACCATCTGTATGACCGAATCAAGACGAAAAGATTCGGGCATCTTTCCGGAGGCGTCAGCAGAGAAGGGAAAGATTTCTGCACCGTATACTACGGGGTGGAGCCTGTCTATGGAGATCAGCTCCGGCAGGCGCGTCGCGCCGGCGACTCCCTTATTGCCCCGACAAGTCTCACACCGGCGCGGCAGACCATCTTGGATCAGTCGGTGGAAAAAGTGGATGAGCACGCCGCTTCTCTTTTGGAAATGGTAAAAAATCTCAATGTGCCGTTCGGTTTTAAGCGCGCCTTCAAGATCATGGAAAAGACCTTTCTGCCGGACCGGTTTCTGACCGGGTTTCAGAGCAAGGAAATGGGGCCGGAACAACAGGGGAACGTCCTGAGCATCTGTCGGAAAATCGACATGCCCGAAGATTTCCTGGAGAGTTTCCGCAACGATCTTCGGCGCGCAAATATCTCGCTTTTCGGATACGAAAGAAACGATAGAAAACGCTACTACAAGGTCTATCTCGAGTTCAGCAACAGAATTCAGGAAGCGGTCGGAGAAAGCTCCGACGCCCCTCGCCCCTTCCAGATGCTTGTGGGCTTCAAATGGGATGTGTCGGACAATTCCCGGAAAGTCGTGACACGCTATACCTGTTATCCATCCTTTGTTCTGAGGGACATGGCGGATCGGGCAGCGCGCCTCTTATACCGCAAGGAGGGGGAAACCCCTTACCGGATCGTCGAGGGCATTCTGGATCTGGCCGCACAGAGGGCTGGACCGAACGAGTTTCTCTATTTTGAAGCGGAAAAGGCATCAACGGAGAGAAGCTCCTTTTCCATTAACGTCTATAGATCTGGCCTGCGGATGGCGGAGATCTACCCGTTGCTCCTGGAAATGGTCAGGCATTACTC
>Ga0315282_10014621_pt1 | contig 11657 bp, 10 predicted proteins | sample YL17G07_20_MG_FD_203693 | JGI IMG/M metagenome (GOLD analysis project Ga0315282, IMG submission 203693) | Sediment microbial communities from Yellowstone Lake, YNP, Wyoming, USA - YL17G07_20 | ecosystem: Environmental > Aquatic > Freshwater > Lake > Sediment | place: USA: Wyoming | collected...
GCTCCTGGGAGGCCTTCGATGCGATCGTGAAGGCTCTCCGCGGTCTCGAGAGCGACGAGACGCTGCTCGTGCAGTCGGGGAAGCCGGTCGCGATCTTCAAGACCCACGCGCTCGCGCCCCGCGTTCTGATCTCGAACGCGATGCTCGTCCCGAAGTGGGCGGATTGGGACACCTTCCGCGAGCTCGAGCACGCCGGTCTGACGATGTACGGGCAGATGACCGCCGGCTCGTGGATCTACATCGGCACGCAAGGGATCCTCCAGGGCACGTACGAGACGCTCGCCGAGGCCGCAGCGCAGCGCTTCGGCGGCTCGCTCGCGGGCACGATCACGCTCACCGGTGGGCTCGGGGGCATGGGCGGCGCGCAGCCGCTGGCAGTGACGATGAACGAGGGCGTAGCGCTCTGCGTCGAGGTCGACCCCGCGCGTATCGAGCGACGGATCAAGACGCGCTACCTCGACCGAGAGACCGACGATCTCGACCAGGCGGTCGGGTGGGCGGAGGACGCGAGGACCGCCGGCGAGGCCGTGTCGATCGGGCTGTTGAGCAACTGTGCCGAGACCCTTCCAGAGCTGCTCCGCCGCGGCTTCAGACCGGACGTCGTGACCGACCAGACGTCCGCGCACGATCCGCTCGCCGGCTACATCCCGGCCGGGCTCTCGCTCCAGGAGGCGGCGAAGCTCCGCGAGGCCGATCCGGAGGAGTACCAGCGCCGGGCGTACGCCTCGATGGCGGAGCACTGCGAGGCGATGGTCGGGTTCCTCGACGCCGGGGCGGTGGTGTTCGACTACGGGAACAACCTGCGCGCGGGTGCGAAGATCGGCGGCTTCGAGCGGGCATTCGCGTACCCGGGGTTCGTGCCGGCTTTCGTGCGGCCGATGTTCTGCGAGGGCAAGGGCCCGTTCCGTTGGGCGGCTCTCTCGGGCGAGGTCGAGGACATCCTGAAGACCGATCGGGCCGTCGCGGAGCTGTTCCCGGAGAACGAGCGGCTGTCCCGGTGGCTGCGGATGGCCGAGGACCGCGTCGCCTACCAGGGCCTGCCCGCGCGGATCTGCTGGCTCGGCTACGGTGAGCGCGCGAAGGCGGGCTTGCGGTTCAACGAGATGGTCGCGAGTGGTGAGATCTCGGCGCCGATCGTGATCGGCCGCGACCACTTGGACAGCGGCAGCGTCGCGTCGCCGTACCGCGAGACCGAGGGGATGAAGGACGGTTCGGACGCGATCGCGGACTGGCCGATCCTCAACGCGCTCGTGAACACGGCTGCCGGTGCACACTGGGTCAGCGTCCATCACGGGGGCGGGGTCGGCATCGGGTACTCGATCCACGCCGGCATGGTCGTGGTGGCCGACGGTACCGAGGAAGCCGCCGGACGGTTGGAGCGGGTGCTCACGACCGACCCCGGCACGGGGGTCGTGCGGCACGCCGACGCAGGCTACGAGGAGGCGCTGGCCGTCGCGGCGGAGCGTGGGATCCGTCTGCCCTGGCGGGAGTAGCGAACCGCTGCTAGTGGTACACGATAACCGGTGTGCCGATCGGCGCATGGCGGTACACCCACTTCGCGTTCCAGTAGGGGATCCGCACGCACCCGTGGCTGGCTGGATACGTCGGGACCTCGACGTAGCCGTGCAGTGCGCGGAGCCCGTCGAAGTAGCTCGGATAGTAGAGACCGCCGCCGGTCAGACCCGCGATCTTCCGATAGACGCGGAAGGAGCCGTCGCGGGTCGGCGTGCTCGGTTTGCCGGTGGATATGTGAGAGATGCTCGTGACCGCACCGTCCTCCACCGTGTAGAGGACCTGGTGTGTCTGGTCCACCTCGAAATGGAACCGCCTGATGTCCGCGTGGGGATGCGGCACCCTCGGGTCGACGAGGGCGCGCCACACGGCGGCGTCGACCGCGAACACGCGCTGCATCCCCTGGACCTTTCGGAAGGCGACCACCGCATCGGCGGTTCGCTCGTCGTACCGTCGGTTCACGCCCGTGAGCCGGTAGTCGAGCGCGACCAGTCGACGCTCTAGGAGCTCCACGTAGACGCTGCTCGATCCCTGCCGTAGGGACGGGAGCCGTGGCGAGATCGGGCCGGCGCGGGCCACGCCCTCAAGCAGGTCGGCGTTCGAGAACCCCGCGAGGACACGATAGGAGCCGGTGCGGCGTATGGGGAACGTCGTCGTGTACGTCCCATCGGGTCCGATCACCGGATGACGGCTCGCCAAGACATCGCCGGCCAGGGTGAGCGCCACCTCGACCTCCTCTCCGGGGCGCGCCGGCGAGACCTCCCCACGCACGGTCGCGGTATCGAAGAGGCGGACGTCGCTGAGGCTGGTCGAGACGACGGCATGCACACCGATGTGTACCGGCGCGCTCGCGACCGTCTGCCAGACGGCGTGCACGTCGATCGAACGGTCGGGCGCGAGGTCCAGCGAGAACGCGCCGTTCGCGTCGCTCGTCGCCGTCGCGAGCGTCGTCTCGGTCTCGTCGCGGATCTCGACGACCTGCCGGGCGGTCGCCGGATCGGTGGTGCCGGAGAGGGTCACCGCGTCGCCGTAGGCGATCTCTGGGACGGAGGCCGCGAGGGTCACGGACGTGGCGGCCCGTGCGGCAGCGGTTCCCGTTGCGAGCCCGGTGAGAAGGATCGCCAACGCCGAGGCGACGGCGAGCCTTCGCCTCACGTTCTCCCCACCCTCGCTCCGCCGATGTAGGTGCGGCGCACCGGGTTGTGTCCGGGACGGTAGGGGACCTGGCGGAAAGCGTCGGAGTCGAGCACGAGGAGATCCGCCCGCCGTCCGATCTCGAGCGTGCCGGAGCGGTCGGCGAGGCCGAGGACCCACGCGGGGTTCATCGTCGCGGCCGTCAACGCCTCGTGCGGAGTGAGCCGATAGAGCGTGCAAGCCGTCGAGATGACCTCCGGCATCGAGAGCGTCGGTGAGGTACCGGGGTTGAAGTCGGATGCGACCGCGACCGTCGCGCCGGCGTCCAGGAGGTCACGGGTCGGCGGTCTGTTCGCGCCGAGGAAGGACGTCGAAGCCGGGAGCAGCATGGCGACGGTCGCCTCGGCGCGACCGAGCGCCGCTATCCCGCCGGCGCCCGCGTTGTTCAGATGGTCGGCGCTCCGGGCCCCGAGCCGGACGGCCATCTCGGCAGCGGCCGACGCGCCGAGCTGATCCGCGTGACACCGCAGCGGCAGCTTCGCGTCCGCCGCGGCTCCGGCGACGGCGGCGAGATCGTCGAGGGAGAACGCGATGTCCTCCACGTAGATGTCGACGGCGTCCGCGAGCCCCTCCGCCGCGGCCGCCGGGATCAGCTCCTCGCAGGCCAGCCGGACCCAGTCCGCGCGCTCCATCCCCTTCGGTACCGCGTGGCAGGCGAGGAGCGTCACGGTGCACGTCTGCGGCGCCTCCTCCGAGAGGCGGCGCGCGAGCCGCGCCTGACGCAGCTCGGCCTCGACCGATAGGCCGTAGCCGGTCTTGAGCTCGAGCGCCGTCGTGCCGTGATCGGCCATCTCGCGCACGAGCGGCCGGCAGAACTCGAGCACCTCGTCGTCGGAAGCCTCGTTCAGCAGTCGCGAGCTGCGGTAGATGCCGCCTTCGATGTGGAGATCCCGGTAGGTCTTCCCGGCCAAACGAGCCTCGAACTCGTCGGCTCTCCACCCGACGAACGGCAGGTGCGTGTGGGCGTCGACGAAACCGGGCACGATCGTGCAGCCGTGCAACACCTCCGGCTCGCCCGCGGACCTCGGCAGGCCGTCGGCCGGGCCCACGTACGTGATGGCACCGTGCTCCCAAGCGACGGCCCCGTCCGCCGACAGCCGGACGTCAGCGAGCGCGGCGCCGCGGGCCGGAGCTGGTCCGGCCGGGGTAGCCACGGTCGAGGCGACCATCGCTCCGCTGGCGGCTCGTTCGGACATGGGGCTATCGAAGATCACGCGGGAAGGCGGTTCAAGCACCCGGCCGGCGAGGCGCCCGGTCTCCGGGGCCTCCGTCGTCCTAGACTTGGGCGGAAGCAGGGGAGCCCGTGGGCGCGGGCTGAGAGGCCGGCTGGGAGCCGGCGACCCTCTGAACCTGATCCGGTTCGTACCGGCGGAGGGAGCTGATCGTGGCGAAGCTCATCGAGCGCCTCGAGAGGATCCTCGAACGGGAGGCGTTCACTTGGGGGATCCACCCCGTCCCGCGCGAGCGTCGCGCGCTGTCCGGCCTAGACCTCGCGGTGCTGTGGGGGGACCTCTCGGTCGGCTTCCTCGTGATGGTGACGGGGGCGCTGCTGGTGCCGGCGCTCGGGTTGCCCTTGGCGCTTCTCGCGATCGTCGTCGGGACCGCGATCGGCTGTCTCGCGCTCGCGCTGGTCGGGCTCGCCGGCGAGCGCGAGGGAGTCCCCGGCATGGTGCTGTTCCGCCCGGTGCTCGGGCTTCGGGGTTCGTTCCTCCCGTCGGCGTTGAACGTGCTTCAACTCGTCGGGTGGACCGCCGTCGAGTTCTGGGCGATCGCACAAGTCGCGAACGTCGTGTCGCGGCGGCTGTTCGGCTTCGACTCGTACGGGCTGTGGCTCGTCGTGGTCTCCGTCGTGTGCACCGGACTCGCGCTCGGTGGTCCGATCCTCGTCGTGCGCCGGTGGCTCGAGCGGTTCGGGATCTACCTGTTGGTCGCTTCGGCGGCGTGGATCACGCTCAAGGTGCTCTCCGCGGGCGACCTCGGGGTGATCTGGCATCGACCGGGGGAGGGCGGACTGCCTTTCTGGCTCGCCGTCGACCTGGTCGTGGTGATGCCGATCTCGTGGCTGCCGCTCGCCGCCGACTACAACCGCTTCGCGAAGAGCGCCGCGCGAGGGTTCGCCGGGACCTACTGGGGCTATGCGGTGGGCAACGTGTGGTTCTACGCGCTCGGTGCGCTCCTGGTGCTCTCGGTCGGGGCGAGTGCCGACGTCGTCGGGATCGGCCTTTCTATCTCGGCGGTCGCAGGCGGCGCGATCGTACTGGTCGCGCTCCTCGTCGGCGAGAGCGACAACGCGTTCGCCGACATCTACTCGTCGGCGGTATCGATCCAGAACGTCTGGTCGCGCGCACCCCAGCGTTGGCTGATCCTCGGGATCGGGGTCGTCTCGTTCGGGCTCGCGCGCTTCCTCTCGGTCGGCCGGTACGAGGTGTTCCTCCTCCTCATCGGCTCGGTGTTCGTGCCGCTGTTCGGCGTGTTCGCGGCCGACTACTTCGTGCGGCATCGCGGCCGATACGGCGAGGTCGAGCTGTTCGCGCCGACCGGGCTCCACGGTCTCGCGCTGATCCCGTGGGCGGTCGGCTTCGTCCTGTACCACTGGAGCGTGCCCACCGGGCCGCGAGGCTGGATCGACGCGATGCGCACGCTCTTCCACGGGTGGCTGCACCTGCCGTTCCCGCTGCTCGGCTCGCGCCTCGGCGCCAGCATCCCGAGCTTCTTCGCCGCGTTCCTGCTCGCCCTACTGATCCTTCACGCCGCGCCGCGCCGCGAAGCTTCCGGCACGGCCCGAGATGATGTCCCGCCGACCCGCCCGATAGACTGACGACCCGTCCATCGAGGCTCAAGGAGTCCGCCGTGACAGCGTTCACCTACCGGAGCGACCCGCCGGCGCAGGTACGGGTCGACGTTCTCGTCCTGCCCATCTTCGAGGGCCCGGAGGCCGGCCCGGGCGTGAAGGACGTGAGGGGTGCCGACCTCGTCCGCCTGTACGAGGAGGCCGGGCTAAAGGGCAAGCGCGGCGAGACGCTCACGGTGCCGAACGTCGACATCGACGGCCTCGCGGCCCGCTCGGTGCTCCTGCTCGGCCTCGGCAAGAAGGAGAAGGTCGACGCGAACACGCTTCGCCGTGCGATCGGCCGGGCCGCGCCTCAGATCGCCAAGCGGAAGAGCGTCGCGACGACGCTGCCACAGGCGGCCGGCCGGAACGCCGAGGATGCCGTGCAGGCCACGGTCGAGGGCATCGTGCTCGGGTCCTACCGGTTCGACTCCTACAAGTCGGGGAAGACGGAGAACGGCGCGCCGGAGGAACCGGCGCTGGAGTCGGTCGTGGTGCTCGGCTCGCCCCGCTGGAATACTCGCGCCGTCAAGCAGGCGATCGCGCGCGCCGAGATCGTGAGCGACGCAGCCTGCTTCGCGCGCGATCTCGTCAACACGCCGGCGAAGGACTGCACACCCGCCAACCTCGCCGAGCATGCGCGGAAGATGGCGAAGGAGGTCGGTCTCGAGGTCAAGATCTGGACCGAGAAGGAGCTCGAGAAGGGCGGCTTCGGTGGGATCCTCGGGGTCGGCCGAGGAAGCGTGAATCCGCCGCGCCTGATCGAGCTGAAGTACGAGGGGGCTGCAGCTTCGCAGCCTCCGATCGCGCTCACCGGCAAGGGCGTGTCGTTCGACTCCGGCGGTCTGTCCCTGAAGGACGCCACGAACATGGAGTGGATGAAGGACGATATGGGCGGCGCCGCATCGATCCTCGGGACGATGAAGGCGATCGCCCGTCTGAAGCCGAAGGTGAACATCATCGTCGCGATCCCGTCGGCGGAGAACATGCCCGGCGGTCACGCGATCCACCCCGGCGATGTCCTGCGTCACCGCGGCGGCAAGACCTCCGAGGTGCTGAACACCGACGCCGAGGGCCGGCTGATCCTCGCCGATGCCCTCGCCTACCTCGCCGAGCGGAAGCCGCGCGTGATCATCGACACCGCGACGCTCACCGGCGCCTGCGTGGTCGCCCTGGGTGAGGACATCACCGGCGTGTTCGGCAACGACCGCGGGCTGATCCGCGACGTCGTGGCGGCGAGCGAAGCGACCGGCGAGCCCATGTGGGAACTCCCGCTGTGGGAGGACTACAAGCCGCTCATCGAGTCCGGCGTCGCAGACATCCGGAACATCGGTAGGCGCTGGGGGGGTGCGATCACCGCGGCGCTGTTCCTCGCCGAGTTCGTCGGCGACACGCCGTGGGTTCACCTCGACATCGCGGGACCGGCGTTCACGGACAAGGGCGGAGACTTCACGCCGAAGGGCGGCACCGGTGTGCCGGTGCGCACGCTCGTACGCTACGTCCTCGGTCAGGCGACGAAGCCGGCCCGCCCCGCGCGCGCGAGGGCGTGACGGAGCGCCGGGCCGGACCCGTCCTCGCGGTCTTCGCGCACCCCGACGACGCGGAGATCTCCTCCGGGGGCGCTCTCGCGAAGTGGTGCGCCGCAGGGCGTGAGGTGCACCTCCTGGTCCTCACGAACGGGGACCGTGGCTCGAGCGATCCGACCCTGGATCGCCGCGAACTCGCGCGGATCCGCGCCGCCGAGACGCAGGCCGCGGGGGAAGTGCTTGGCCTGGCGAGCGCGCGGGTGCTCGGCGTCCCGGACGGGGAGCTCGGGAACACACCGGAGGTCCGGGACGAGGTCGTCCGCTCGATCCGCGAGCTGCGTCCGACCACCGTGCTCTCCTGCGACCCGACGGCGTGGTTCTTCGAGAACCGGTACTACAACCACTCCGACCACCGCACGGCCGGCGCTGTCGCGCTCGACTCGGTGTTCCCGACCGCCGGTAACCCGCACTTCTTCGCCGAGCACCTCTCGGAGGGGCTCGAGCCGTGGGACGTGAACGACGTCTGGCTGGGCTGGACGCTCGAGCCGAACCACCGCGAGGACGTCAGCGACTCTTTCGCCACGAAGATCGCTGCGCTCGCGGAGCACCGCAGCCAGATGGAGGAGGGGATCGGCCACTTCGAGGACGAGCTCGAAAGGGAGGCCGTCGAGGCCGGGGCCGTGATCGGCGCGCGGTACGCCGAGCCTTTCCGGGTGCTCGACCTCGAGTAGGGACGTCCGCCCGCTACACCTTCGTAGCGATCGCGAGCCAGACTTCGCGGAAGTCGTTCACGGGATCGGCGAAGCGCTCCCCGAACAACTGCCGCGCGCGCAGGCGGAACTGCTCCCACGAGGACGGTCCGAGCATCGAGCGGACGAACCGCCCGGTGGACCAGGTCTCGAGGCCGTCGACGTACTCGTCGAGCGAGTACCGGAAGTGGTACCGGCGACGCTCAACGCGGACGTGGCGGAGGCCTGCATCCATGAGCGTCTCCTCTATCGTCTCCCGATCGGCGAAGCGCTCGCTCCAGGGCACGGCCTGCCGGTGCACGTCGGCGAGCATCACCTCGCCGATCACACCCTCGACGAGCTCCACCCACGTGTTCTGGAGCTCGTCGCGGTTGCCGTCGGCCCACGACGACAGCGCGAGGCGCCCACCGAGCCGGAGGACGCGGATCATGTCGTGGAGCGCCGTCTCGTGGTCCGTGAAGTGGGAGACGACGAAGCTCGCGGTGACGACGTCGAAGGTTCCATCGTGGAAGGGAAGGTCGATCGCGTTCGCGGCCGCGAGTCGGAGATCAGGTCGAGCCTTCACGCCGACCCGGAGCATCCCGAGGGACGGGTCCACCCCGACGACGAGTCCACCGCTGCCGAGCGCCTGCGCCGCAGCCTGCGCGGTCACGCCGGTACCGGTCCCGACGTCGAGCAACCTGGCACCCGTGGGCGGCGCCACGAACGCGACGAGATCGCGCGAGGGCTCCATCATGCGAGGCGCGTGGACCCGCTCGTAGGTCTCGGCGACGTTGTCGTAGGAACGCCAGTCGTCCATCGCGTTCCAGACTAGCGGCCGGTCGGACGAGTGACTCGGCCCGCGTGATCCTCCTGCAACGCTCGGCACCGGGCGGCGGCACGAGCCGTCCCGGGTAGGCTTACCCGCGGCATGGAGGGATGCACGTGAGGCGGTCGGCCGTGGTCCTCTGCAAGCTCACGCCGTAGGTGATGGTTCGTGCAGTCATCGTGCTCGGGCTCCTGGCCGAAGCTGTCGCCTGGTGGCTGGTCGCCGTCCGGAGATGGAACATCTGGGCGACCGTCGTCCCGGTCGCGGCCGCCATCGGGGTCGCGGCGCTCGTGGTCGACGCGCCCCTGCTTGTCTTCGGAACCTCGCCGGTCACGGCGGCGGTCGCCGGGCTGGCGGCCGGCGTCGTCCTGTATCTCGCGACCCGCGTGTTCGTATCTGTCGTCAGACCCTGGGCGGTGTTCCGTGAGCAGGCGATCCGGATCTACCGGCGCCGGGAGACGTTGCCGCTCGCGCTCGCCCTGCTCTTGGCGGCCGGTGCAGCGGCGGTCGGGGAGGAGCTGTTCTGGCGAGGTCTCTTCCAGGAGCACGTCTTCCGCGGGCTGCACTCGCCGGCGGTGAGCGCGCTCGTCACGTGGGGCGCGTTCGTCGTTGCCAACGTGCCGAGCGCGAACCTCGCGGTCCTGGCCGGCGCGGTGGTCGGCGGCGCCGCGTGGGGGCTGCTCGCCCTCTGGACGAAGGGCGTGCTGGCGAGTGTGCTCTGCCACGGGGTGTGGACCGGACTGATGCTCGCCTTCCCGGTCGTGAGCGCGGATGCGGGGGAGACCGCGGCATGAGCAACGGGCTACCCTCCGAGATGGCACGGGTCCTCGAGCGGGGGTCGCTCTGCCACGTCGCGACGCCCGGCTCGCACGGTCCGCACGTCACGCCGATGGTCTTCGTGTTCTCGGGCGGCGGGCTGTGGGTCATGACGTCGCGCGGCTCGGTGAAGGCACGGGCCTGGGCCCGCGACCCGGTCGTCGCGGGGCTCGTCCGCGATGGCGACACGGCGCTCTCGTTCACCGGCCGCGCCGAGACCTTCGACCTGCTCGATGCCGACACATGGGGCCGTGCAGCGCGCGAGACGCCGGCGCTCGCGGCCGCCACCGCCCGATTCACGCGGAAGAACGCGCGGTTCTTCGCGGGCTACGCGGTGGATGCGAGGCACGTCCCGCTGTCGTGGACGCCGCCCGGCCGTGTGTTCGTCGAGATCGGCGTGGAGCGAGCCGCGGTCGTCGACCAAGAGGGCGTGCGGGACACGTGGAGAGACTGGACGCTGAAGCTTGTGGCGCGGGAGCGCTTCCGGGCCTCGCGGACCGGGGGCGACCCGCTCGGCGGGCTGCCCGAGGGCGTCCGCGGGCCGCTCGGGAACCACGGCATCGGCGCCCTCGCGGTCTCGAGCCGAGTCGGCCCCGTCACGCTCCCCGTGCGGTGGGTCGTGGACGGACCGATGCTGCTCGCCGCCCTGCCGGAGACGGTGTTGGCGCTCTCGGACTGCGGGTCTCCCGAGGTCTCGATCGCGCTCGCGCTGGATCGGGCGTCCTGGTGGCGTGCAGGAAGGATGGTCGGGGCGATGGTCCAGGGCAAGGGCGAGGTCTTCGCGCTCGAGCGCCTCGTCTCGGGGGCGAGGTCGGCCGATGCCCGTGCCGAGCTCGCCGGCGTGGACCCACACGGCGCGGCGCTCGTGCGGGTTCGGCCGGAGCGCGTCGTGTGGTGGCACGGCTGGACGAGCGGGACGGTGACGGTCGGATGAGCGTGGTCGGCTACGGCGCCGAGGTCGATGCTCCACCGGAGGGCGTCTGGGCGGTGGTGGCGGACCCCTGGAACCTCCCGAACTGGGAGAGGCACATCGTGGCCATCGAGGGCGTACCCGCGGGAGGTCTCGAGCAGGGCGCCGGGTACACGGCCGTCGTGAGGTTCATGGGCATCCGCACCGCGGTGAGGTGCCGGGTCCTTGAGTGGGACCCCCCGACCTGGGCCCTGATCCTCCTGTCCGGCATCCTCGAAGCCGCGGTCGCGACGAGGATCGACCCGCTGCCCGGCGGTCGGAGTCGGCTGCGCCACGAGGTCGACTACCACTTCCGTCGCAACCATCTCGGCGAGCTCGCGGCCAAGAGCATCCGGGTCGTGGGCGGAGCCCATCTCGTGCTCCGGCACGGCACGCTGGCGCAGAAGCGCCAGATCGAGTCGGGCTCGAGCTAGTCGCATATCTTGTCTGCCGTGAACCCTGCCGTGAACGTCCGCAGGTACGTTCGCGCCGCCGCCGTCGCCGGAGCGGCCGTCGCCGTCGGCGTCTGGTCGTCGGGGGGTCGCGGCCGCGATCTCGACGCAGAGGCCTTCCAAACGGTGAACCGGGGCCGCGGGCCGGCGGCCGATCGCTTCTTCAGCGGTATCACCGAGCTCGGGTCGTGGTGGGCCTCGGGTGCGGCGGCCGGAGCGCTGGCAGCGTGTGGGAGGCGGCGGGCCGCGACACGGGGGCTGGCCGCCGCGTCGGTTGCCTGGGTCCTCGGGCAGGAGGTGAAGCGGGTGTTCCTGCGGCCGCGTCCCTACGATGCGGATCCCGAGGGCGCCCGACGGATGATCGGCCCGCCCCAGGGCACCTCGTGGCCGAGCAGCCACCCCGCGGTTCTCCTGGCGTTCCTCACGGTGGCAGGCCGCGAGGCTGGGCTGTCTCGGAGCGCGCGCGCGGCGCTCACCGGCCTGGCGGCCGTGGTCGGCGCCTCGCGCACGTACGTCGGCGTGCACTACCCGTCGGACGTCGTAGGCGGCCTCCTCCTCGGCCGGGCGGTGGCGGACGTCTGGTGTGGGGACGGCCGGTAGACTCGATGCGTGATCTCCCTCCTCGCGGCGATCGGCTGGCCCGTGCTCGACAGGGTGCACCTGTTCGGCGACTTCGCCATCTCACCGCACGGCATCGGCATCGCGATCGGCTTCCTGTTCGGCGCCTGGATACTCGCGAGCGAGGGCCCGAAGCGTGGTCTCTCCGTCGAGCACATCAACACGATGGTGTTCTGGGCCCTCGTCGGCGCGATCATCGGGGC
>Ga0315282_10014622_pt1 | contig 11656 bp, 12 predicted proteins | sample YL17G07_20_MG_FD_203693 | JGI IMG/M metagenome (GOLD analysis project Ga0315282, IMG submission 203693) | Sediment microbial communities from Yellowstone Lake, YNP, Wyoming, USA - YL17G07_20 | ecosystem: Environmental > Aquatic > Freshwater > Lake > Sediment | place: USA: Wyoming | collected...
AGTTGACTGGAGCGGGGGGAGGTGGATGCATGATAGCCCTCGCCGAGGAGGCCTGCCTGGGCGTTGTCGAGAAGGCGATAAGGAGAAACAGAGGGCAGTCGATAAGGGTCGACCCGACCGACGAGGGTGTCGAGGCTAGGAGACTCTGAGATGCTGGACGTACTCAAGCTCGGCGGCTCCGTGATCACACTTAAGGACAGGGTGATGACGCCGAACGAAGAGGCTATAAGGAGACTCTCTGGGGAGATCGCGGCGGCGGGTCCCCGTCGCCTCGTCGTCGTCCACGGTGGCGGCTCCTATGGTCACCCCTTGGCGAAGGAACACGGCATCGCCGAGGGCTTCAAGTCGGCTGAGCAGCTTATAGGCTTCTCGAGGACGCGCCAAGCAATGGTCGTACTAAACTGTATAGTCATGGGCGCCCTCCTGGACGAGGGCGTGCCGGCGGTCTCCGTCTCCCCTTCCTCATTCATCTTGACCCAGGACGGCAGGTTGCAGGAGTTTGACCTAAACCTTGTGAGGAGGTACCTCGACTCCGGAACGGTGCCCGTGATGTATGGCGACGCTGTACTCGACTCCGCCCTCGGATTCACCATCTTATCAGGGGACCAGCTCGCCGTCAGGCTCGCGACTGACCTCGACGCCGAGAGGCTGCTATTCGGTGTCGACGTCGACGGAGTCTACACCACAAATCCCAAAATGGCGAAGGGGGCTAAACTTATCGAGAGGCTCTCACTGAGTCAGGTCAAGGGCATAATCAGGATAGGCGAGGCTGTATCGACGGATGTCACAGGCGGCATGCTAGGTAAGATAAACGAGGCTCAGACCGCCGTCGAGTCCGGAGTGAGTGTCCAGATCGTCAATGCTCTTGAGCCCAGGAGGGTGCTGGGGGCGTTGAGGGGAGAGCCCGTCGTCGGGACGATCCTAATGAGGTGAGCGGATGACAAAGATAGAGACTAGGAAGCAGAGACACATCAGCGTCTCACTGAACAACAACGTCCAGTCGGACGTCGGCACAGGTCTCGGCGACGTGAGGCTCATCCACCGGGCGATCCCTGAGATGAATCTGTGCGAGATAAACACGGAGACGACATTATTCGGTAAAAGGCTCAAGGCACCTCTCATAATCTCGGCCCTTACCGGCGGCACGGCAGAGGCGAGACATATCAACTCGACCCTCGCGGATGCTGCAGAGGTCTTCGGTATAGGACTCGGCGTGGGAAGCCAGAGGATCGCAGTCGAGCAGGAGGAGAAGGAGGGCTCATTCAGGGTTGTCAGGGAAATCGCCCCCAATACGCTCATCATGGGGAACTTGGGCTGCCCTCAGCTCAGCCTAGGCTGGGGCTTAGCCGAGGCGAAGCGGTGCGTCGAGATGATCGCCGCAGACGCCCTCGCCATCCACATGAACCCGCTGCAGGAGGCGGTCCAGTTAGAGGGCGAGACGAACTACCGTAGCATCCTTGACAAGGTCAAGGAGATCACACGGAGCCTAGACGTGCCCGTTGTGATGAAGGAGACTGGCTGCGGGGTAGCCCGCGAGGACGCCGTTAGGCTAGAGGGGGCCGGCGTGACAGGTATAGAGGTGAGTGGGCTCGGCGGCACGAGCTGGGCCGCCATCGAGCACTTCATCGCCAAGGAGTCCGGGAAGAAGGAGCAGGAGACCCTGGGAAAGACTCTGTGGAACTGGGGAATACCGACCGCAGTGAGCGTCGTCGAGGTGAGGAGGTCTACCGGGCTCAAGGTGATCGCCTCAGGCGGGATAAGGACTGGCATCGATATGGCGAAGGCGATTGCTTTAGGCGCCGACGCCGTCGGTATGGCGAAGCCGTTCCTGGATAAAGCGGTGGAGGGCAGGGACGCCCTGAGGGAGCACATCGAGAGCATCCTGAGTGAGTTCAGGGTCGTCATGTTCTTGGTGGGCGCCAAGGACGTCGAGGAACTGAGGAGGGTGCCGCTCGTTATCTTAGGCGAGACCGCTGAGTGGCTTAGGGCGAGGGGCATCGAAACAGATGAGTACGCCAGACGGCGCTGACTCCCCGGAAAGTTTTATTATTTATCCAAACCGCTACTCAAGCGACCGTGGTCACGATATGCCTTCACGCGAACTCATAAAGGATAAGCTCACATCCAACGCCGCCAGGGTATACGCCTACATCGACTCTGTCCTGAAGCCGAGGAGGCCGGAGACGCTCTACGAGGCTTCGAGGCACCTGATATCGGCGGGCGGCAAGAGGCTGAGACCTTTCGTCGTCGTCAAGTCCTGCGAGGCTGTCGGCGGGGACGCCGAGGAAGCACTGCCCTTCGCTGCGGCGCTAGAGATCCTCCACAACTTCACGTTGGTCCACGACGACGTGATGGACAACGACGAGCTCAGGAGGGGGGCGCAGACCGTCCACACGAAATGGGGCGTGCCCATCGCTATAGCCGCTGGGGACCTCCTCTTCGCTAAGGTCTACGAGATCATGGCGGCCCAGAAGCTGTCCTCACGGAGGCTGAGGGAGTGCATTCAGAGGGCTACGGAGGCGGCGATAGAGATCTGCGAGGGGCAGGTCCTGGATGTCAGCTTCCCGGGCACCGCGGAGGTGACGGAGGAAGACTACCTCTTCATGGTCGGAGGCAAAACCTCAGCCCTCTTCAAGGCCTGCGCCGAGATAGGGGCTACGGTCGGGGGCGGCTCGAAGAGACGGGTCACCGCCCTTGGTAGATTTGCTTGGGACGCGGGAATCGCGTTTCAGCTCGTGGACGACTACCTTGGGGCGACGGCGGACGAGAAGACTCTGGGTAAGCCGGTGGGAAGCGACCTCAGGGAGGGGAAGAAGACCCTCATCGTGATCCACGCCCTCAGCCACGCATCGGCGAAGCAGAGGGCGAAGATCATATCGGTGCTCGGCTCTCACGCCGCCAGCGCCGGCGACATCGCCGAGGTCAACGCCATATTGAGAGAGATCGGGTCTATAGACTACTGCCTGAGGAAGGCGGGCAGGTATGTGGCGAAGGCGAAGGTCAGCATCTCCGGGCTCCCGGAGTCCGAGGCAAAGAAGGACCTGCTGGAACTCGTCGACTACTTTACCAAGAGGAGCTATTAGCGCCTTGGGAAAAGGATAATAGGATTCCTCAGGCTCTATCACGCGTAGCTGCGATGATCCAGGAGGCAGAGGGTTTGGATAAGGTCAGGGAAGCCACACTAAAGTACGCCGTCTACAACGCCTCCCAGTTCGGCGGGAAGGCCCAGCCGGGGCCCGTGATGGGGAGAATCTTCGCGGAGTTCCCTGAGGCGAAGGCCAACGCACGCGAGGTGACGGGGCTCGTCAACGAGATCGTCTCTGAGGTGAACTCCTGGAGCCAGGAGAGGCAGCTCGAGACTGTTAAGCGGTGGCCTGAGCTCTTCGAGCAGAAGAAGGAGGCGGTGGAGAAGAAGCACCTGCCCCCCCTCCGGAACGTCGATGCGTTTCCGATGGTCAAGGTGAGGTTCGCGCCGAACCCGGACGGCCCGCTGCACCTGGGAAGCGCCGAGTCGATCATCTTCTCTGACGAGTACGCGAAGATGTATAGAGGCCGCTTCATCCTCAGGTTTGAGGACACCAGCGCCGAGGTTAAGCCCCCGATACCTGAGATGTACGACTGGATCGACGAGGACCTAAGGTGGTTAGGCGTCAGGATCGACGAGCGGTACATCCAGTCAGACAGGCTCCAGATCTACTACAAGTACGCTGAGAAGCTGCTGGCTGCGGGAGCCGCCTACGTCTGCACGTGCGACCCTGATGAGTATAGGGGGCTCTACATGTCGAAGAAGGCTTGCCGGTGCAGGGATCTGCCACCTGAGGAGCACCTGACCCGCTGGGGGAGGATGCTGGACGGCACCTACAGGAAGGGCGCCGCCGTCGTCAGGATCAAGACAGACATAGAGCACCCCAACCCTGCCATAAGGGACTGGCCCGCGCTCAGGATATCGACCCGCGCCCATCCGAGGGTAGGGAAAAAGTACCGCGTCTGGCCCCTCTATAACTTCAGCTGTGCCGTGGACGACCACGAGATGGGGGTCAGCCACGCGATCAGGGGGAAGGAGCACGAGGTGAACAGCACGAGGCAGAAATACATCTTCGACCACCTCGGCTGGAGGTTCCCCGAGGTCATCAACGTTGGGCGCCTCGGCCTCGAGGTGGGCATCCTGAGCAAGTCGAAGATAAGGGTCGGCGTCGAGAACGGCACCTACTCGGGCTGGGATGACCCGAGGCTTGGGACACTTCGAGCCCTCAGAAGACGCGGTCTCCAGCCCGAGACCATAAGAGAGATCATGATTCAGATCGGGCCGAAGCCGATCAACGTAACCCTGAGCTGGGGGAACATCGCGGCGGCGAACAAGAAGATCATAGAGCCCAAGGCGAACAGGTACTTTTTCGTTCAGGACCCAATAGAGGTAGTGGTCGAGAGGGTGACCGGAGAGCTATCTGCGAAACTGCCACTGCACCCTGATCACCCCGAGAGGGGCTGCAGAGAGTACACGGTAAAGCCTGTGGACGGTAAGATCAGGCTCTTCGCGTCTTTGAAGGACATGGAGCAAGCTGAGGGCAAGATGATCAGGCTGATGGGGCTGGCGAACGTCGAGGTCCTGCGGGTCGGGGCCTCGGTTGAGGCGAGGTATAACTCGAAGGAGCACCAGATCGCCCGTGAGAAGGGAGCACCGTTCATCCACTGGGTGACCGAAGGGGAGAGCATCGTCACAGAGGTCGTGATGCCCGACGCCTTGAGGGCGGTGGGGCTCGCCGAGAGGTTATGCTCCTCACTCAGGGTCGACGACATGATCCAGTTCGAACGCTTCGGCTTCGTCAGAGTCGATTCCGTAGACCCGTTCGTAGCATACTACGCCCACAGTTAGGGGGCTTTCCTCAAAAGCATAACGTTTAAAAATGGAGCATACAGGTAGACTAACCACGCTGGAGGAAATGACATGTCATCGGATCCTCAGAAACCGTTCTATGTCAGGTTTGAGGTCCCCAAGGAGGTCGCCGAGGCTGCCTACGAGGCGCTGAAGATCGCCAGGGAGACCGGCAAGATCAGGAAGGGGACGAACGAGGCGACTAAGGCCATCGAGCGCGGAAAGGCGAAGCTCGTGCTGATAGCCGAGAACGTCCAGCCGCCCGAGGTCGTCGCCCACCTTCCCCTGCTCTGCGATGAGCGGAAGGCACCTTACGTTTACGTGCCCGAGAAGCAGCGCATCGGCGAGGCACTCGGCATAGGCGTCGGCTCCGCCGCCGCGGCTATCGAGGAGGCGGGGGACGCGGATAAGCTCGTCCAGGAGATATTGGCGAAGCTCAAGGACATCGTCAAGTAGGCTGAGTCGAATGTCCGAAGAGTCCGAGATGCTCACGCCCGCCACGGTGATCCAGATCCTGGGCAGGACTGGGCTCACAGGGGAGGTGATGCAGGTCCGTGTCAGGATCGAGGAGGGACGCGACAAGGGCCGCATAATCACCCGGAACGTGAAGGGGCCCGTGAGGATCGACGACCTGCTCCTGCTGAGGGAGACGGAGAGGGAAGCGAGGAAGATCAGGTAGGGACCACGGATGCCTCAGGTGTACAAGTGCAGCTTCTGCGGCGAGGACATCGCCCCCGGCACGGGGATCAACTTTGTCAGGCGCGACGGTAGGCTTCTCAGGTTCTGCAGCAGCAAGTGCAGGAAGAGCGCCATCCTGATGCGTAGGGACCCCCGCAAGTTCAAGTGGACAAAGTCCTGGGGACAGCAGCGCTAAATGCCCTCACTATTCCTCGTTTTTCGCGGTATTAACGCCGTTTATGTGTCGATTGGGGTCTGAATTACCCCTTCTTTGAACGCCTTTCGATGTTAAGGATTTCTATTGGAGTTGGTGAGGGCCAATCTAGGTTTTATCTACGGCATGTTCCACCACTGTTCATAAGGCGAAAAAAATTTTTTCCTTCTGCCCTGTGTGTGGCTAAACCATTATAGGCTGAGGCTGATCTGTTAGTCGGATCGGAGATGTATCAGGAGACCCTGGTGATACTGAAGCCAGACGCCCTTGAGCGGAACCTGACTGGGGCTCTAATAGACCGGTTCGAGAGGGCGGGGCTCAAGGTGCTCGACGTCAGGTACTACGCCAAGGTCGATGAGGCGCTGCTCAGAAAGCATTACCCCGATTCAATGGCTGAGAGCCTGGGTAGGAAGGCTCAGCGGGCGATAACCGGCATCGTGGACCCGGTCGCCCACGGGATGAAGGTCCTGGAGAGGCTCAGGAGATATTTCACCAGGAGCCCCGTCATAGCCATCAAATTCGGCGGAGAGGACGCGATCCAGGTCGTCAGGAGAGTCACAGGCTACACAGATCCAGCCACGGCCGAGAAGGGCACCATACGCGGCGACTACGGAGTGGACAGCATAGCGAGGAGCACCGCCGAGGGGAGGGCCCTGGAGAACCTCGTCCACGCCTCAGGCAACCCGGAGGAGGCGAAGGCTGAACTCGCCCTCTGGTTCCCGTGAAAGGCTCTACCTCTCCTTCTTGCCAGCGATGAAGTCCTCTACCCACTGCCTCGCCTCATCGTCGGGCACTTGGACCGGCGGATGCTTGAAGCTGTAGCTGCTGATGCCGAGTAGAGGCCCTGAGACGCCGCGGTCGAGGGCGATCTTCGTCGCCCTGATGACGTCGATGACGACGCCCCCGCTGTTGGGGCTGTCGTTGACGAGGAGCTTCGCGTCCATGACCAAAGGCAGGTCGCCGAAGGCTTTCCCGTTGATCCTGATGTAGCAGACCTTATGGTCCTCGAGGAACGGGACGTAGTCGCTCGGGCCGATGCGGGTCGGCATGTCGTAGGGTATCAGGCTCTTCACGGCCTCCGTCTTGCTCACCCTCTTGGTCTTCAGCCTGTTCTCCACCGTCATGTTCAGGAAGTCGGTGTTCCCGCCGATGTTCAGTTGGTAGGTCGAGTCGATCTTGACTCCGCGATCGTAGAAGAGCTTCGCCAGAACGCGGTGCACTATCGTGGCTCCGACCTGGCTCTTGATGTCGTCCCCTGCGACGGGGAGCCCCGCCTTCTCGAACTTCTTCGCCCACGCAGGCACCGAGGCGATGAACTCAGGGATGCAGTTGACGAAGGCGCAGTCAGCGTCGAGGCACGCCTGGGCGTAGAGCTGGGTCCCTTTCTCGCTCCCCACCGGCAGGTAGTTCACAAGCATCTCAGCGCCCGAGGCCTTCAGCTCCTCGGCGATGTCTACGGGCTTCATGCCCCTGTCCGTGTAGAAGGCCTCATACATGTGAGGTGCTACGCCGTCCGAGATCGGTCCTGCCTTTACCTCGACCCCTATGTGAGGGACGTCGCTGAACTTGGCGCAGCAGTTGGGGTGCGCCCAGATCGCCTCGGCGAGGTCCTTGCCGATCTTCTGCCTATTCACCTCGAATGCGGCCACGAACTCGATGTCCCTTATATGGTATTTCCCGAAGTAGGCGTGCATGACTCCGGGTATGTCCTCGTCCTTTTCAACGTTTTTATAGAACTCGACGCCCTGGATAAGTGCCGAGGCGCAGTTGCCGACGCCGGCTATGGCGACCTTGATCCCCATGTTGCTCGGACTCCTTGGGTTACGAAGAAGTGTCTGGATGCTGCTCCTTTAAGCGTTTCCACCACAGGCGTGAGGCGAATGAAAAGAAGGGAGGATGAACGGAGGTTACGTCGCCCGCTTATATGTGCCTGGTCTCGGCGAGTAGATGGTGCCATCCCTCATCAGTACCGCTATCAGCTTCGCCGCCTCAGTCCTGTTGATGTTGTGGTCATTCAGCAGCGTCTCGTAGAGGTCGTCGTCCCTGATGGGGCCGTGCTTCTCCAGCTCGGCGACCACGCTGAGCACCTTCTGAAGCTGCATCTGTAGGCTCCTCGGCTTGCCCGTGTAGAGGATGTCTATGTCGATCTCGCCCGTCGTCACGTCGATGCCCACCTGCTCCAGGCTGCTCCGCATCAGGGTGATCACGGCCTCCGTGTCCTCGACCGACACCTCGGACCTCAGGTGGGCGCGTGCCCGGGCCTCCGCGAGCCTGACTAGGCTCTCCAGCTGCCTGGCCGTGATGCTGACCGCGGACTGCTCTCCCTCCGCCTGGGACGCCGTCCTCATCTTGACGTAGAAGTCCCTGAACCGGTTGATCGCCTCATCGGTGAGCACAGGCTTCAGCCTCTTCGCGTAGCTGATGTACTTCCTGAGCAGCTGAGGATCGATGGGGGAGGTGACCGCGGTCCCGGCCGCCCTGTGGAGCCCGAGGATGTGCTCAGCCATCCTGACGTCCCTCTCGGCCTCAGGGATGTCCTTGAGCACGAAGATGAGGTCGAATCGGCTGAGTATGGTGACCGGCAGTGAGATGTTCTGGCCTATTGTCTGGTACGGGTTGTACCTTCCGAGGGTCGGGTTCGCGGCGGCGAGGATGCTCGTCCTCGCGTTCAGCGTCGCCACGATGCCGCCCTTCGCTATCGGCACGATCTGCTGCTCCATCGCGGGGTGTATCGCGCCCCTGTCCTCCTCCTTCATCTTGTCGATCTCGTCTATGCAGCAGATTCCCTGATCGGCTAGGACGAGGGCACCGGCCTCTAGGATGAAGTTCCCGGTTCCCCCCTCCTTTACTACGGCGGCGGTGAGCCCGGCGGCCGTGGACCCCCTCCCCGTCGTCATGATCCCCCTCGGAGCCGCCCTAGACGCGAACTGGAGCATCTGGCTCTTCCCCGTTCCAGGGTCTCCGACGAGGAGGACGTTTATGTCTCCCCTGATTCGGACGTCCGGGAGTTCCTTAGTCACGCCCCCGAACATCAGGTAGAGGATCGCCTCCTTGATGGTCTCGTTGCCGTAGATGCTCGGCGCCACGGCCTGGAGGAGCCTCCTGTGCACCCATGGGTCCTCGGCTATCTTACTGATCGCCTCCTCGTCCTCTGGCGTCAGCTCGGCGAGCTCGAGGTCCCTGCCGCTGATCTCGATGTTGTTCGCCTCTAGGATGAGGTCGAAAATCCTGAGCAGTCCGCCGCGGCCGAACCTCTGTACGAGCTCGATATAGCCTGTCAGCGCCACCCTGTCTCCGGGCCTAGCGAGGTCGACGAGGTCGTCCTTGAGGTCGATGTTCAGGCTCCTGGGCAGTTGGCCGGGCGGAAGCTCCTCCGGCCTCTCCTGGATCGTGAGCCTCTGGGAGTCGATGAAGACAGACTCCTTTGGGATCAGCTTGAAGCCCGCCTTGTTCCTGCAGTCTACGTTCGAGCATTTCTGGGGAGTCACGAACGCCTGCCCGTCCTGCTCGATGTATATTGGAGAATCGCAGGCGGGGCACCTGAACGCCGCCCTGACGACCATGGGCGTGGCGGCCGAAGCCCTTACGATGATGCCATGGACCATGACGAGTCTGCCGATGTGTTCAGACCCTATCTTGCGGAGCGGAGTATCAGCCGGGAGGTTCCTGAACCTGACGTAGATATTCTTCACGCCCTCCGCGTACACGGGGTCCTTGAGCTTCAGCTTCGACCTCACGACGCCCGAGAAGGCGGGGATAAACCCCTCCGGGTCGCCGAGTATAGCGTTCGCGAACTCCAAGTCGAAGGTATAAAGGTCGTTGAGGTCGACGTAGAGGGACCTCGACCCCTTCACGACCATCTCAGAGACCGCCTGATCGTACTTCAGGCTCCCCTTGGCGTCTCTGTAGTCCTCTATGAACCTAGCGAACTGCTCGTCGGGGGTCGTCTGTCTAGTCAACTAGCCTTCCCCCACTCTGCGCATCTCGGCGCGCCAACCCGATATGGTCCGCTGGACATCCTCGTAGAGCTGGGCCTCCTCGGGCTGGAGCCCCTTAGGCGTCTGGGGCGCCTCTGCGGAGGCTAACCGGATTATCTTGCCCACCCTGCTCTCAATGATGTCCCTGTAGCGGGCGAGCACTCTATTGAGCTGCTCCCTCCTCGCCGGGTCCTTCGCCGCCTCCCTCGCCGAGGAGGAGAGTGATGTGTAGGCCCTCTGGAAGAAGCCCTCCGGCAGCGGCGCAAGTGGCCCTGTAGGGTTAAGCCTCTCCCTGAAGTGGATCTGCGTCCACTCGTCAGCGGTCAGCCCCTCGTCGACGAGCTTGACCAAGCCGGCGTCGGCGAGCTCCCTCGCAGCCCAGAGGGGGAGGCTCAGCTCCTTTCCTGCCTCGGACTCCTCAATGACTATGCCCGGGGTCTCAGTTTTCGGTATCTTCCTGATCGTCACTACCCTAACGATCCTGTTCTCGTACTCATCCGACCCGGACCCCGCCCTCTTCAAAGCTTTCGATTACCATATCCCCCTTGACATTCATTTAGGACTATTCTCTCATTCGATGAGACTTTGCCGTCGAAATCATCTTTTAAATCTAGCCGTTACAAACGGGGTAGAGAGATGTCTGAAACTGGGGGCGCCACGAACGGCGTCGAGGCGTTGGCCAGGGTCGTCATGGAGCTCGAAGCTGATCCCCGAGTGAGGAATGCCGTGGAGGGGCGGACGAGGGAGTTCCAGAAGGCCAACTTGACTGACTCGGCTAGGTGGTTTGAGGAGCTGACCTACTGCCTCCTCACGGCCTACTCCAGCGCCTCCATGGGGCAGAGGTGCGTAGACGCCCTCTGCGGCGAAGATGTGTTAAAGAAAGGCAGCATCGAGGACGTCCGAACCTGCCTTAGGGTTCAGGGGCACAGGTTCGCTAACAGGAGGGCTGAGTACATAGTCGCCGCACGTACCAACGCGTCGAGGCTGAAGGAGATTATCCAGGGGCAGCCGTCCTCGAAGGCGGCGCGCGAATGGCTCGTCGGCAACATCAAGGGGCTCGGGCTGAAGGAGGCGAGCCACTTCCTGAGGAACGTCGGTTACCTCGACCTAGCAATCATCGACCGCCATATCCTCTCCCACATGAGGGAGCACGGCCTCGCTGACGAAGATGTAGAGAAGGGCATCACCAAGAAGCGGTACCTCGAATACGAGGCAACCCTGGAGAAGGTAGCTAATAAGCTCGGTATGCCCGTTGGTAAGATGGACCTCTACCTCTGGTACAAGAAGACGGGCAGCGTCATGAAGTAGCCTTCAAGTTTTTATTCCAAACGATCAATTTTAGTTCCCTAAACCTAAAACCCTCTCTATTAACTTTCACTCACGCGCAACAGTACATCCAAGGCTATCGAAAAAGAACTAAGAGACATTATGCTGCCCCGAATCTCGGGAGTCTGCTCAATAGTCAAACTACTCTGGGCAGGCTGAGCCAGACCGGAAAGAAGACAAGCAAATACTCTAGCCCAGCTGCAACGAATGGATCAGGTACAACCACGCGCGCGTGATAGAAATGGAGCACTGATTTTCATGATAAGTCCGCGCACGCGGTCGGTTTTGGATCTCAATTTTTATCATATAGGGATAGTAGTTTACACGTTGGTATATGAGGGTCAAGGTGGAAGGCAGGACTCTCCAGATGTGGACTCTCTGGCGCGAGGACGGAGTAGTCAAGATGATCGACCAGAGGCTCCTCCCCCACAGGTTCGAGGTGGCGTCGCTCAACAACTACCGGGAAACGGCCCAAGCCATCAGGGACATGGCCCTCAGGGGAGCCGGCGCCATAGGCGTCGCCGGTGGCTACGGAATGGCACAGGCAGCTATCGAGGCGAAGGACCTGCCCAAGAAATCGTTCAAAAC
>Ga0315282_10014623_pt1 | contig 11656 bp, 12 predicted proteins | sample YL17G07_20_MG_FD_203693 | JGI IMG/M metagenome (GOLD analysis project Ga0315282, IMG submission 203693) | Sediment microbial communities from Yellowstone Lake, YNP, Wyoming, USA - YL17G07_20 | ecosystem: Environmental > Aquatic > Freshwater > Lake > Sediment | place: USA: Wyoming | collected...
TTCATCTTCACCCTCCTGGTGATTGTAATGAAGATAGTTTATATCATGAGGGAATGCCTGTCTATGGCTGATTTGATAGATTTTAAGAATATTTTATCCAGTATTTATCGCTGGATTTGGGAAATAATAAGCTATGAAATTAACGATTGATACAACTGCTAAGATATTGATTCAGGAAGTAGAAGGAAAATCTCGTACAATGGATCTCTATTCAAAAGAAGCATTTGAATTGATTTCCCACCAATGGCTCAAGGTGGGATGGAATCAGAAATATACTTATACGTTTACCTGGATGAACCGACCAATAATCCAGCTTCCTGAAGACATGGTGCGAATTCAAGAAGTGATCTATCGGGTCAAACCGGACGTGATTATCGAAACCGGTGTCGCGCACGGAGGATCTTTGATTTATTACGCGAGCCTGTGCAAGGCGATGGGAAAAGGACGTGTGATCGGTGTCGATATTGAAATTCGCGAACATAACCGCAGAGCGATTGAGACTCATGAGTTGTTTCCTTACATCACCTTGGTAGAAGGAAGTTCAACTGATAAGGCAATTGTTAATGAAGTGAAATATTTAATTAAACCAGGTGAAAGGACTTTGGTGGTTTTGGATTCCTGCCATACTAAGCAGCACGTTTTGGATGAGCTGGAAATCTATCACCACTTTGTATCCTCGGGTTGCTACATTATAGCGACTGACGGCAGCATGAAGGATCTACATGATGTCCCCCGCGGTAGTACCGACTGGGTTTGGAACAACCCTACTTCAGCGGCAGCCGAGTTTGCTCAAAAGCACCCGGAGTTTGTCATCGAACAGCCAGCTTGGCCGTTCAATGAGAGTAACCTTACAAAGAACATAACCCATTGGCCGGGGGCTTATTTAAAAAGAAGGTTTTGAAACGTGGTGTCAAATATGAAGAAGTCTATTTGCACAGCTATCAAACGGTTCAGGCAGCTCGGATGAATCTTGGAAAATACTTTCATTTCTACAACATGGAGAGACTCCATCAGGCTTTAGAATATCGTCCTCCCTATGAGATTTACCTGAAAAAACGAAACAAACAAAATCAGTACGGGCTCATTTAATGCACCTTAAACAAGCCATTTTTTTGTCTTGACAATGGGGAGAGGTTCAATGACAACACCTATACTCTTAAGTAAAGATGAGTGCATGAAAATCAAGAAAATTAAATCATGGGTCGTAGAGATGATAGAAGAGCGAGCGCTGAGGCAAAGCCAGGACAACAAAGTCTTGCCCAGTAAATACTGGACTAACTTTTGTAATTACTTTGATTATATGTTAGGACTCTCAGAAGAACACTATGGCCAACTCAGACTACACACTTATCATCTTGACGGTGACAATTATCAATCGTTTTATTTCGGAGATGTTAGACATTATAGAATGGCTACAAGCTATGACAAATTGGTCTCTGTAATTCCGTCTAAGTATCGGCTGAGTGCCCCTAAGATTTTGGGCGAATTTGGTTATGATTTGGGTGGATGTACTGTAAACAATACCATCGTCAGATTACAAAGAACAATTAATACTTTGTATTTAGAGGGTGTACTTCCGAATCTCGAGGCCGCAAAGGAGCGTCAGTTTTTGTTAGAGGTTGGCGGTGGGTATGGATGTTTGGCATACCAACTCAAGAGAATTCTTGATAACACTACGTTTTTTATTGTCGACCTCCCTGAAACGCTCTTGTTCTCCGCGTCTTACCTTTCCTTGGCTTTGCCGGACAAAAGAATTTATCTGTATGACTCTAGCTTCCCCAAACTGCTATCAGCAGAACTTTCAGATTACGACTTTATTTTGTTGCCAAATTACGCCCTTTCCTATCTGACCGGAATTAAGTTTAATTTGGCATTGAATATAGCTTCTTTTCAGGAGATGACGCGAGATCAGCTAATTGAATATTTAGACTTCATACGAGCACACTCGCGGTTGCTCTATTCTATGAACCAGCCAGTTCAAGATAAGAATCCAGATCATATAAACGTGACGGATGCATTAAAGGAAAGGTTCTCCATAAAACGCATTCCAGCACCTTTTATTCTTCGGGAAAGCCGTAGATGGTGGATACATTTTGCAGCATATCTTCTAGGCCTTAGAGAACGACTGCCGAATGAATATAAAGAATACGTCTGTACGCCCAACTAAAGCAGCATGAATGATGTCCAAGCTCTCCAAGAATATAATTTATAACCTCTTCGGCCAAGGGCTACTCCTGATCCTGGGTTTTGTGGCAGTCAAATATGTGTTCTCGCGGTTGGGTGAGGATGCGCTTGGGATCATCTACTTCACGCTGATGATGAACTCCATCCTGTGTGCAGTGCTGGAGATGGGAATATGCTCAACCACGACACGCGAAGTGGCCGCCTATTTCAAAGATGATCCGGAGCATATTCACAATCTGATCCGTACTGCCTCGTTACTCTATTGGGGTACCTATGTCCTGCTGGCTGCGTCCATCTATCTCGCAGCCCCGGTGCTTGTTGAGAGATGGATCAACCTGAAAACGTTAGATGCTGCCACAGCAACGTATGTGTTGCGAATCATGGGGATCGCAGCAGCACTCACACTGCCTCAAAGGTTCTATGCCAGTCTGTTTCGAGGATTACAGAGAATGGAGTTTAATAACGTCATTGACGTAGCGATAATGGGACTTCAGCAGTTTGGGATGATTTTGATTCTGGTCTTAGGTGGTGACCTCTTTTATGTCGTCTACTGGTTCGCAGTCTGTTTCGGTTTCAGCATTCTGATGTATCTATTTGCGTCCGCTCACTTCTTTTCTTGGCGGATACTCATACCGGGGTATTCATCTGCGGTAATTAAGCGAACCTTCTGGTTCTCCTTGAACATGATGTCCATTTCGATCCTGGCCATGATCCATACCCAGGCGGATAAGGTGATTGTCAGCAAACTACTCCCGCTTGGTATATTCGGATATTATGGCGTCGCATATGGTGCTGTATCCCGAGGGACGTTGGTTACGGGCGCGATTTCCCAGGCGGCATTTCCCTCTCTCTCTGTCCAGTTCAAGACAGGGGACAGAGTTGGTTTTATGTCGCAATACCGGAAATTGCAGGACTTGTTTTGCTTCGCGACGGTACCCATGTTTGGAGCCATTCCCTTTGCAGCCGTGCCGTTGTTCACCTATTTGTTCAATGCGGAAGCAGCTCGTATGCTGCTGTTGCCCACTACGTTTCTGTGCGTAGGATACTATATGAGTGCCACGGTAAATGCTCCCTACTTTGTTTCCCTCGCTATGGGGAAATCGGAAATCACCGCCCGTTCAACCTTTTACGCGTTGTTCGTCGTTCTGCCAGTAACGATAGCTCTTGTCTACTTCTTTGGTCTTACAGGCGCTGGGTTGTCCTGGGTGTTCTACCATATGTTCTACTATGCGTACGGAGTGCCGAGAATCTGCTCCGAATGCCTTGAGATCACAGTATCGGGATGGTATCGACATGTTCTTAAAATCCATGTTCTGGTCGGTCTGACCTACGGCTTCGCTTGGGCCTTTCTCGGGTTCCTGGGTGCCAACTCAATCCATGCCTTAGTGCTGGCCTACCTGGGTGCCACGGTCATGTTTATGTTGGGGGCGTACTGGCTGATGGGTGAGGAACTAAAGACAGCGTTGTGGAGACTTCTCCAAACGCTTAGGATAAGATCTGCGGAGGTGTCGCCTAAATGACTGATGCCAATCCGAAACCGCTCATCACCATGATGCCGCGCAAAAGAATGTTCCTCAAAGAAAACATTTCACTATTCTTTGGCACAGCGATCATTATAATCATAATTATGACACAAACAGAATTTGAGTTATTTGTGCCTGTTGTATTCGGTTTATTTGCATTAGTGTTTGTTTTAGAAAAGTCCTTATTGGGCATTTCATTAAGCTTTGCACATTTCACACTGCCTTCATTTTTTTTGCTCATCTATATTATTACAATGTCTTTTCCATCTATGTTTATGTTTTCCGAAATGGATCATCCTATTAAATATACTTATTTTGTAGCAGTCCAAAGCGTATTAATAACATTTCCAATAGGTGTTGCCCTGGCCAATCTGCTTGTCCGTAATCCTTCCAAGATTATTACAAACTATCTATATTCAGATCTCAGAAAAACACAGGATGATTTCAAATTTCTTCCCGTTTATAAGGCACTGCTTATCTTTTCCTTTCTTATACTGATACTTTATTTCCTGTATTCAGAAAATGTCCCACTAATAGAAATTATTAAAGCGTATCCCACTAACATTGATGAACAGAAACTACGATTTGCGGAAAACGAGTTGCCTAAGATCATCCAGTACCTTTTTGAGATGACTCGTAGATTTATATTACCGCTTTGTGTGGTCTATACATATTTTCTATCTTATGTTTACAAATCAAAATGGAAAAGTATTTTTTGGCTATTACTCCCTCTAACGCTGCTTGTAAATGCCTTAACTCTCGATAGGGGTCCATCTATTTTCTTGTTAGTAATGATGATCCTGGCGTATCTATTATCAAGGGGTCAGTCAATATTTAACATTCTTAATATAAAACTGATAGTGATATACACAATCGCTATGTTGATAGGTGGCGTTATTTCAATAGTGCAATATCAAAGAGTCTTTGATTTAGAAACCATGATAGCATATACCTGGTACGTATTTTCTTATCATGTATTACAGGATTCTGCATTTATGGCGTCTCTCGCCTTTGAGACTTTCAATGATGAATCTGGATTTCTGTATGGAGGTGCCATACGAATGTTTTCTATATTCCCGGGCTTCAGTTATGTTGAAAGTCATGCCAATGACCAGTTTCACGAGTTGGCCGCTGCCCCTGTTAGTTTTGTTGGGGATCTATGGAGGAATTGGGGATGGCCTGGCGTGATTGTGGGGACTATTTGTATTGGAGTTCTTTACCAGCTTATTCAGTTAAAATTATTCCGAACAAAAAGTATAACAAGCTTAAGCTGTCAAGTGATTCTGCTTCTGGGTTCTGTGTTGATGATACAGGGTAACGTACTTGGAATCGCGACGACAAGTATTGTGTTTTTTGGTGTATTGTTTGGTTTGTTATATGCCGGCCGTCGCAGGCGCCGCTTGGCAGCCGTATAACAAGACCACCATAGATGAGGTCGCTCTTGACATGAAACAGTATGTGGTTTTACATGGCTGTTAGTCTGTCGCCACCCACTTTCAACTGTGCATTAGACATACACAATTTTCTGAGGAGGAACCAGGTATGATAAAAGTTTCGATTGTAATTCCAACGCGTAACAGAGCGCATCTTCTACGCTTTGCGTTGAAGAGTGCAATACAACAAACCTATAGAGACTTAGAGATAGTGGTATGTGATAACTATTCTACCGATAACACAAGAGAAATAGTCGATTTATATGATAATAAAAATATTCTTTATGTGCGAACTGATAAGGCTTTGTCAATGCCAGACAATTGGGAATTTGCCCTTAGCCATGCTAGCGGTGAGTACATCACTTATCTCACAGATGATTCATATCTGTTGCCGGACTGCATAACTACAGCTATCAATGAGTTAGATAAATTTCACCTACAGGTTGCAGTTTCGCAACAGTGTGCATATTTCGCTCAAGATTGGCTGGAGCCAGCAAGGAGAAACCTATTACACATTCCAAATGTAACATTCAAGTCTTATATACTGAATAGTAGTATAAGCTTGCAGAAGCTTTACGCTATGGATGATCAAATATCTCCAATGGTTCCAAAATCTTTAAATTCCTTATGTCATCGAGCGATTATTGAAAATGTTATAAAGGTCCAGAATCGCTTTTTCTTACCACCTTGTCCTGATTATACTTCGGCTGCAAGTATACTATTAAATGTGTCAGAATATTTACTCATAGACAAACTTTTGTGTGTTGCCGGTGTTACTACAGCAAGTATCGGAGCAACCACAAGTTTTAATTTAGGAGAGAGCGCCCTGAAGTTTATTAATGAATTTGAACAAGGATTAGACGATGCGGCTTTTCTGGGAATACACACTACTAATGCCTCGATTGGCAAGAGCTTGGAAACTGTTAGGAACTTTTATATAGATAGATGTCCCGAAATCAACATAAAAAACTTGCTCTGCACTATAGTCGACGGTCTTGTGAAGGTAGAAAGCAATGGGGCAAATGTAAGCAATTATTGGAAAATACTTCATGAATATATAGATACCCAACCGCTGGATATAAGATTAGCCACTGCAAAGCAGAGGGTTCTCTCAAGATTTAAATGGATTCTTGTGAAAAAGATACGTTTCTCTCCCCAGTTAGAATGCCTGGAAAGGCTCAGAAATATTCAGATCTTAAAAGGAAGTAAGTACAACTTCAATAATATCGAAGAGTGTGCAAAAATCGTAGCTGAAAGGAACATCCAAAAATCGGGTCGGCGAAAGTAAAATGAAAGATGAACCGTTTGTTACCATCGTTATCCCCCTCCTAAATGAAGAAAGTTCATCGGCATGTGCCTTGATTCTATTATTAGAAATGACTATCCGAAGGATTGGCTTGAAGTGTTGGTAGTAGATGGAATGAGTGAGGATGGGATGAGGAAAATACTAAGAGGAAAAGAGAACAAATGCATATCTGGCTTATTACAATAGGTGAAGTTCTACCAATTGAAGAAGGCAAAAAAAAGCAGAGACCAGCTCTACTTGCTGGAAAACTGGTCGAAAGAGAACACTCTGTTATATGGTGGACTAGTGCATTTAACCATTTTAAGAAAGAATGGCTGGTTAAAAGGAATACAGAGATTCCTACAAAAAATGGATTAAAACTCATCGCATTAAAAGGAGTAGGCTACAGAAGAAATATATCTTTATCACGATTTATTGATCACAGAGTTGTTGCATGGAAATTTAAAAGGTTGGCTCCTAAAAAGCAAAAGCCTGATATTATAGTTGTCTCTATGCCGCCGCATGATTTGGCATATGAAGCGGTTATGTTTGCAAAGAAAAATAACATCCCGATACTGGTTGATATAAGAGACCCATGGCCTGATATATTTCTTAATCATGTACCTACAGGGCTAAAAAATTTTGCCAAGATACTGCTCTATAAAGAATTCCGGATGATTAAGAAAGCTATGCAGATGGCAGATGGATTAATTGCTGTTACGAATACATTTTTAAAATGGGGATTAAGATATGCTAACCGTGAAAGGAATTATTGTGATAAGATATTCTATCTGGGGAGTGAGAAAGGCACACTAACTCAAAATCGTTCAACTAATATTATTAATTTTCTTGATAATAATTTTCTTGATGAATTAAATAATAAATTTGTCGTTACATTTATAGGAACATTTGCTCACTATCACAATCCGTCAATTCTGTTAGACTGTGCAGATAATCTGGCTGATAATAATATTCAATTTGTAATAGCTGGAGATGGTGAGTATTTCAATAGCTTTCAAAAGAGGGCTTCATTATTAAGTAATGTAATATTAACAGGGTGGTTGGAGCAAGAAGAAATTAGCATATTGTTAAAATGTTCTAATATCGGAATTTGTCCGACTACCCATGTTGTAGATTTATTTCCCAATAAAGCATTCACCTACCTTTCAACAGGAATTCCTATCATATCTGCTTTTCAAGGAGACCTGAAGGAAATTATTGAAAAATATCAGATTGGATTTTACTATCCGCCTAATGATGTACATACACTTGTAAATTGTATCAAAAAATTATATGAAAATCCTGAACTTCATAAAAAATTGTCTGAAAATGCTCGGAGGGTTTTTGATGAGATGTTTGATGCTGACAAGATATATGATGAATATGCTAAGCATGTGGAAAGGGTTGTAGATGACCACAAAAAAGGAATTAATTACAAGTTATAAAAATCCAATTTTATGGAGCTTTTTCTGTGAGTTATGGAAACAATCAAATTATTAGTCCACTTTTTATACCCTTTAGAAATCTCGATCGAACTATTTCTGTTAGGTCTTATTCTTCTGTGGTTCACGAGGAGGCAAAAAGCAGGGAAATACCTGGTTACAATTGGTCTTTTGTTTTTGCTGGCCTTTAGTACATATCAATTTTCTTTAGTAATACTTCGTCCTCTCGAAAGACGTTATCCGGCCATAGATGCATTGAGTCACCAAAACTTGGATAAGCTAGGTGCAAAGTACATAGTGGTCCTGGGAGGGGAGCAAGTTTGTGATCCTACAATAACCACTGCGAGCCAGTTTCATCCATATTTTTTAGTCAGATTGGTTGAAGGAATACATTTACACAGACAAATCCCCGGCTCTAAACTCATTTTTTCCGGAGGGAATGATAAGTATGAACTGAAAACAAATGCGGAATTGATGAAGGAAATGGCACTGTCACTCGGAGTAAAAAAGGAAGACATTATACTTGAGGACAGTTCTAAGAATACATACGAGGAGGCAAAAATTATTAAGGATATGGTTGGTAAAGAAAAATTTATACTGGTGACTTCAGCCGTACATATGCCACGATCTATGGCACTATTTAAGAAATTTGGGATGGAACCCATTCCAGCTCCGACAAATAATCTGGATAAAAAATATCATAAGATTCCACCTGAAGAATTCTTTCCAAAAGCAGATAGTCTCAAGATGACCGAAGCAGCTTTTTATGAATACCTTGGCTTGATCAAAGAGAAAGTGGCAGGGAGATTGTAAGTCACTGGGTTTGTTGGGTCTATCGAGTTTATTGGGTTTGTTGAGTTTGGTAAAGTTAGTAAGTCATGAAAATTAAAAGATTTGAAGAACTCAATTGTTGGCAGGAGGCCAGGGTATTAGTAGATATGGTTTATGAGGCTATAAGAAATAGCTCTAATTTTCAAAAGGATTTTCGATTAAGCGGGCAAATTACCAGCGCAGCAATATCGAGTATGAGCAATATAGCAGAGGGTTTTTCTCGCAGGTCTAATAAGGAGTTTATTCAATTTTTGTTTGTATCTAAAAGCTCTGCAACCGAAGTACAAAGCGAAGCTTATGTGGCATTAGACCAAAAATATATTGATCAAGAAACTTTTGAAAAGATTTACAACCAGCTGGAAAAGTAATCCAACCTCGATAGTGGTCTCATAACTTACTTACTTACTGATCAAAAGAAACGCAAATGAAAAGGCTTATCTAAGACTAAGTAAACACGAAAAACTCAAGAAACCCAAGAAACTCAAGAAACCAAAGAAACTGTTAGAAACTTTAATGAAACGGGTGTTTGATATAGTATTTTCTACAATTGGTCTCATATTCTTTTCTCCTTTACTTCTCATTCTTGCTTTTATGATCAAAAAGGAAGATGGTGGGCCAATATTTTATCGTGGTGTTAGGGTTGGGAGATATGGCAAACTGTTCCGAATATTCAAGTTCAGAACGATGGTGGTGAATGCGGAGAAGATTGGTGGTTCTTCAACTGCAGATGATGACCCAAGGATTACAAAAATCGGCAAGTTTATCAGGAAATATAAACTTGATGAGCTGCCACAACTTATAAATGTATTAAAGGGTGAAATGAGTTTTGTAGGGCCGAGACCGCAAGTTCCATGGGCTGTTGAATTATATAGCGAAGAAGAAAAATTACTTATAACTGTTAGGCCTGGCATAACAGATTATGCCTCTATTAAATTTAAAAATGAATCTGAAATTTTGAAGGGCAGTGAAGATCCAGATAGAACCTATCTTGAAAAAATAGCTCCTGAAAAATTGAGATTAGGACTTGAGTACGTAAAAAATAGCTCATTGTGGACTGATATAAAGATAATTTTTGCAACCATTAAGGCTGTATTTATGACATCAAGTTAGGAGGGTTATCAATGAGTGACATTACACCTGAAGGTGGCTTCAGAACACAAGCAGAAAAAGAGGTAGGTAAAAAACTTGAAGAGGTTTTTAAAAAATGTCCTGATAGCATTGAAGTTAAATTAGACAATTTTACCAAATATATAAGAAGACAACGATTAACGAGATTACTTTCACTGTACGAAATCTTTAAAAAAATATTACCTATTAAGGGATCAATTATCGAATGTGGAGTATACCGAGGTTTTAGTTTGATGGCATGGGCAAATATAAGCGCCGTATTAGAGCCAGTTAATCTTACTCGGAGAATTTATGGGTTTGATACCCTTGAGGGATTTCCTGAAGTTGGAGAGAAAGATTTAAGTAAAGTTATGAAACCAGAGCGCGGTCAGCTTCTTTCCGACTCTTACGAAGAACTGAATGAGTTAATCAACATATATGACTCGAATAGATTTTTAGGCCATATTAAGAAAGTTCAATTAATTAAGGGAGATGTAACAAAAACCATCCCTGAGTTTATTAAGAATAACAAACACCTTCTTGTTAGCCTGCTTTTTTTGGATGTAGACTTATATAAACCCACTAAAATAGCTATTGAACACTTCTTCCCAAGAATGCCAAAGGGGGCTATTGTAGCTTTTGATGAATTGGACAACCCTATTTGGCCGGGGGAAACCCTGGCACTTTTAGAGACATTAGGTATTAATAAATTAAAGATCGAACGGATAGAATTTGACCCATACATAGGGTTTGCGATCATTGAATAGTGATGGCATGGAAAACAGACAAATAGTTAATCAAGCTCCTGACACTTCAGAAAAAGATCGGTTAGAAGCGTTTATTCTCTTATCAAAAAAAATACGGAAATCTATACTAAATTTGATTTACAACACCAAAAGCCCTCATATTGGCCCATCCTTCTCTGTTGTAGAAATTTTAGTAAGCTTATATTTCAAAACTCTTAGAGTTTTTCCTGAAAACCCTTTCAATCCGGATAGAGATAGATTTATTTTGAGCAAAGGACATGCATGCCCAGCCCTCTATGCTGTTTTGGCTGAAAGGAGTTTTATTGGCGAAGATGATTTAGAGGGTTTTGCCGTTAATAATGGGATATTAGAACAACATCCAAATATTGATTTAAATAAAGGCATAGAGGTTTCTACAGGTTCATTGGGACATGGGCTCTCCATTGGAACTGGAATGGCACTGGCAGGCAAGGTTGATAAAAAACAATATAGAGTCTATGTATTATTAAGTGATGGTGAGTTGAATGAAGGCTCAGTATGGGAAGCCATCATGTTTGCAGGACATCATAAGTTGAGTAATTTAATAGCTTTTGTGGATTACAATAAAATTCAGGCATTAGGATGCACAAGAGATATCATAGATCTAGAACCTCTTGGAGAAAAATGGAAGAGTTTTGGGTGGAATGTTCAGGAAATTGACGGACACAATTTTGAGCAGATTTTTACAGCACTCAATTCCTTATCACTTGAAAAGCCCAATGTCATACTTCTGCACACAGTAAAGGGCAAAGGGGTATCGTTTATGGAAAATAACTTATTGTGGCATTACCGTGCACCTGATGATAAAGAATACAAGCTTGCATTGAAAGAGTTAATGAAATGAGAGCTACTTTCTTCAAAACCATGGAAGAGTTATATCAAAACAATGAAGACATTTTTGTTCTTACTGCTGATTTGGGATTTAAATTATTTGATAACTTTGGAGTGAACCCCATCGTTTAGACACAAAGGACCTCTGAGGTTAGTAAGGTCTGACGATTACTGTTTATACTTCTTGCCACCAATTCTTCATATTCATTCGGTGGACAATATCCCAGTGCTGAAT
>Ga0315282_10014624_pt1 | contig 11656 bp, 11 predicted proteins | sample YL17G07_20_MG_FD_203693 | JGI IMG/M metagenome (GOLD analysis project Ga0315282, IMG submission 203693) | Sediment microbial communities from Yellowstone Lake, YNP, Wyoming, USA - YL17G07_20 | ecosystem: Environmental > Aquatic > Freshwater > Lake > Sediment | place: USA: Wyoming | collected...
AAAAATGCTTACTGCGTATTTACCAGATATAGTAATAAACTGTGCTGCATTTACCGATGTAGACGGATGTGAAAAAGAACCAGAGAGGGCGTATAGGGTAAATGCCATAGGACCTAAGAATCTTACTATTATTTCTGAAAAACTAAATATATTTCTTATTCATATAAGTACAGACTATGTATTTGATGGGAAAAAAGATTCTCCCTACATAGAATTTGATACTCCTAACCCCGTAAATATCTACGGAAAAAGTAAATTGGAAGGGGAAAATTTTGTAAAAGCTTTTTCAAAACACTATGCCATTGTAAGGACTAGTTGGTTATATGGAGATGGTAATAATTTTGTAACAAAGATAATAGAAAAAGCCAGAATTACCAAAGAAATTCAAGTAGTTGAAGACCAATTTGGTTCACCATCGTATACCTATGATGTGGCAAAAGCTATACTTTCTATAGCCAGGAATAATGCCTATGGAATTTACCATACTGCAAATACAGGGGTAACTTCTAGATATGAAGAAGCAAGGTTTATTTTAAAGTACCTATCCTTCAATGCAGATGTGATACCTTTAAAAACAGAAGAATATATATTACCTGCAGTAAGACCAGGGTATACACCATTAGAAAATTACCTTCTAAAGTTAGAAGATATCTATAATATGAGAAGCTGGCAAGAGGCTATGGAAGAATTTTTAAAAAAGGAGATGATAAAATGAAGATACTTCTTATAAATCCCCCCGCAGCAAGTTACTATCATAGGCTAGGGTTAAAATACCCTCCTCTTGGGCTAGGATATATAGGAGCTGTGTTACAAAATAACGGATACACAGTAAAAGTGATAGATTTAAATGTTGAAAATATAAAAATAGAAGCCATCCCTTATCAAGACTATAATATCGTTGGGATATCTACAGACACAACTAGATACCCTGAAGCTATTAAAATAGCTAGAAATGCCAAGGCTAAAAATTGTACAGTAATCATAGGCGGACCTCATACTACCTTTCTAGATAAGGAGACCTTAGAAACAGGAAGCATAGACTATGTAGTAAGGGGAGAGGGAGAATATATTATGCTAAATCTTATAAGGGCTATAAATGGAGAGATGCCTATAAGTGAGGTAAAAGGGATATCTTATCTAGAAAACAAAGAATTTATAAGGAATCCTGATGCCCCATTTATTGAAGATTTAGATAATCTCCCCTTTCCTGCCCGTAATCTCCTTCCTATGGATAAATATACCGCCAAGCTTGGAGGTACATATACTACATCTCTTATCACATCAAGAGGATGTCCATTTAATTGTAGCTTTTGCTCTTCTTCTATCTTTTCAGGGATAAAATGGAGAACAAGAAGTCCAGAAAATATATTAGAAGAGATTGAAATCCTTCATAAAAAGTATGGCTTCAAAGCAATTACATTCTTTGATGATAATTTTACCCTTGACCCAACGAGAGTAATAGAAGTATGCGAAGGAATATTAAAAAGAGACTGGCATTTTAAGTGGTGGGCATTCTCTCGTACTGAAAGCATCATAAAATATCCTAAAATGGTTGAACTTATGTCAAAAGCAGGAAACTATATGCTTTTTATAGGCTTTGAGAGTGCAAATCAGGATGTATTAGATAATTACGGTAAAAAGCTTATTGTAGATAAAGCTAAAGAAGTAACTAGTATTCTTCGTAAATATAATATAAAGGTAATGGGAAGCTTTATCATTGGAGCAATTGACGAGACAAAAGAAATGATTCAGAAAACTATAGATTATGCTAAGAAGCTAAATCCTGAGATTGCTCAATTTTCTATATTAACCCCTTATCCTGGGACAGCTCTTTTTAAAGAGGTAGAATCTAAAATTATAAACAAAGATTGGAGAGCATATTCAGGAGGACACAATGTCTTTAAACTAAAGAGCCTTACATCAGTACAATTAAGATGGTTAGCTGCCAAAGCCTATATATCCTTTTACGGAAGGCCAGAGAGATTGTTCAGACAAGGAATTCCTAGCTTATGGAATATGATATTGGGTTATAAAATAAATGAGAAAGTCCCCCTTAAATTTATCTATGGAGATTGGCAGACATTAAAAGAGATAGTTTAAAATGGATAATTTTGTAGTAAGATACTATAAAAGAAACTTTTGGGTCAATAGTTTAGATATGGGATTTTTCGGGTTGGGACTGACATTTGTTTCTACATCTACAATCTTTCCTGTACTTATCAAAAACCTAGGTGGTTCAAATCTACATATAGGTCTCATCCCGGCTATTGCTAATCTTGGCTGGACAATTCCAAGCCTCTTTGGGGCAAAATTAGTAGCAAATATGCCAAGAAAATTAAGTTTTATACTGAAAGGAACGGTATGGGAGAGAGTGCCCTACTTAATTATTGCCTTCTTACTTATATTTCTAGCTTCTAAAAATCCCACTCTTACTCTGTATTTATCTTTATTATTACTTTTTATTGCTACTTTCGCCGGTGGAATCCTTTTCCCTGCCTGGCTCGATTTTATAGCAAAGATTATTCCTTCTCCTATGAGAGGAACCTTCTTTGCAGTTGGAGGAGGAATAGGAGGAGCAACAGGGATAATTGCCTCATTTATAGCAAGGAGATTTTTAGAAATATACCCGTTTCCTCTCAACTTCTTCTACTGTTTTTTAAGTACAAGTATTTCTCTTGGTATTTCTTATATATTTCTTGCACTTGCTAAGGAACCAGAATTAGCAATAAATTCAGAGGAGACTGACTTCCTCGGATATATAAAGAACCTTCCAGGTATTCTAAATAAAGACAAAAATTTTACTTCTTATATACTTGCTAGAATTATAGCTACGTTAGGGACAATGGGGGTTGGTTTTTATACAATCTATAGTCTTAAAGAATTTGCTCTAGCGGACGAATATGCAGGGATATTCAGTGCATTTCTCTTAGGTTCTCAAACAATCTCTGTTTTTCTTTTAGGTCCTATAGGAGATAAAAATGGACATAAGCTTATCCTCTCTTCTGGTATACTCTCTATTACCTTAGCCTATTTAGGACTTATCTGGGGAATAAATTACTGGACAGGTTATCTTGCTTTTATCTTCTTAGGAATAAACTATAGTGCATTCAATACTTCTGGATTAGTACTCTTAACAGAGTTCGCCACTCAAGAATTAAGGCCAATATATGTAGCACTTTCCAATACTATAATAGGTCCATTTAGTTTTCTTGCTCCAATTATTGGTGGAATATTAGCTAATAAAATTGGCTATAAACCAATGTTTTTAATCTCTTTGGTATTAAGTCTTATAGGATTTATTATTATGTATTTTATGGTCAAAGAGCCCCAAAAATCTCTTAAGTAAGAGAGAAATCATAAATATTATTACATTTGTAAGGACTATTGCTCCTCCTGAAGCTATATTGAAATAGTAAGAAAAGAATAACCCAGTTAATACAGAAACTATTCCTACAAATATAGAAATAACTATAGTCATTTTAAAGCTATTAGAAATCTCTATAGCCGTAGCAACTGGAATTACGGAAAGAGCAGATACAAGTAAAATACCAGATATCCTTATAGAGATTGCTATTGTAACAGCACTTAGGACAATAAAGAAGATATTTAACCTTTCTACAGGTAATCCATTTGCTTTAGCGGAATCCTCGTCAAATGTTATATAAAAAAGACCTTTGTATAGGAGAGATATACTCATAATAATTAAAATTCCTATGATTAGAGTAAGAATAAGTTCTCCTTTTGTTAGAGTTAATATACTACCAAAGAGATATGCATTAATATTTATATTCATTCCTCTAAATAAACTTATAATTACTATACCTAATGCCAAACCAGTAGAAAGAAATATAGCGGTAGCTGTATCACCATAAAGTTTGGTTTTCCTTGAAACATAATCTATCCCAAGTCCACCAAGGATACTAGATATCATCAAGGCAATAGACGGGTTCAACCCAAGAACTATTCCTAATGCTAATCCACCAAAAGATAAATGAGCTATCCCATCTGCTATAAGGGAAAGATTTTTTAAAACAAGAAAGACACCTATTAAAGGACATAAAGCTCCTATAACAACTCCAGAGATAAAGGCATATTGCATAAATGTATATTGAAAGATTTCCATAATCTTTTACCCCTTTAACAATTCTTCTGGCTCTATAGGCCAGAGAATCTTTTTGTAGAAGTCTTGTGGTTTCCCAATGAAATGCAGTTTCTTATCTAAGTATGCTAGCTTTGTAACCTCGTTTGCTACCGTACTTATATCATGTGACACGATGATAATAGTAATGTGCATCTCCTTATTAAGTTCTCCCAAAAGCTTATAGAACTGTGTCTGAGCAGTAATATCTACCCCAGTCGTTGGCTCATCTAAGACAAAAAGGTCAGGTTGGTTTGCAATAGCCCGAGCGATAAATACACGTTGCTGTTGCCCACCAGAGAGTTCTCCAATCTTCTTCTTTTTATACTTTATCATTCCAACCTTCTCTAATGCAGAATCTATAATCTCATAGTCTTCTTGAGTTAATCTTCTATATATAGCCTTATGTAATCTTCCTAAACTGACAATCTCTTCTACAGCTGCAGGAAAGTTTGTCTTAAAAGAGGTAGCCTTTTGTGGAATATAACTTACTCTATCTGTATAGACATAAATCTTTCCAGATTTTGGTTTTAGAATACCAGTAATAATCTTTAAGAGAGTACTTTTCCCAGAACCATTAGGACCGATAATACCCAAAATCTCCTCTCTAAATAGTTCAAAAGAGACATCCTCAAGGGCATCTTCTCCATCATAACTAAAATATATACTTCTGGCTTCTATAATCTTATCCATTGTACTCAAGTGCCAGTTTTAGATTCTCAAGATTTTCTCTCATCTTAGATATATAATCTTTTCCAACATCCAAATCCTTTTTCATCAACCCTTCTATAGGGTCAAGGATAAGTATCTTGGCTCCTGTCTCTTTGGCAATAGAGTCAACCAATTTTGGTGATATAAGAGGTTCTGTAAATATATATTTTATCTTATGATTTTTAATAAACTCGACAATCCATGCCAAATCCTTCAAGCCGGGCTCAGATTCAGGAGAAATACCCGCTATAGAAACTTGAGTAAGCCCATACCTTTTAGCAAAGTATGAAAATGCAGTATGTGAGACTACAAATTCTTTCTTTTTACATTTAGAGAGTACATCTCTAATCTCTTTATCTAAAGCGTCAATCTTCTGTAAATATTCTTTATAATTCTTTTCGTAATATGATTTATTCTTTGGGTCAAGTTTAATCAATTCATCTTTTATAACCTTAACCTGAAGTTTTACCATTACCGGATCTAACCAAAAATGAGGGTCCTGTAATTCTATCTTTATAGCTCTACTCATATCAATTATCTTCAAGTTCTTATTATTACTTGACTTAACAAAACTCTCAGCCCAAGGTTCCAAACCTTTACCATTATAGATAAATAAATCCGCTTTATTTAACTTAATAATATCTCCAGGAGTTGGCTCCCAGACATGTGGCTCTACACTAAAAGGAATTAAATGAGAGGCGTTCACTCTTTCCTTTCCAATATCTCTTGTAAAATCATAAAGAGGATAGAAGCTTACAACTACCTCAATTTTATCTTTACCAAACAAAAGAGAAGGTATAAATAGGGACATTATTATAAGGATTGATATTATTTCTTTCGCTTTTGACATTTTGCACAATACCCATAAAGTTCTAAATAATGGTCAGTAACAAGAAAACCAGAATCTTTCAATATTGCCCCTTCTATTGGAGCTATAAAGCATCCATCAAGAGGAGCTATCTTGCCACAACTTATACATATTAAGTGGTGGTGATGATTAAGAAAGTTTGATTCGTACCTTACTATTCCATCATTAAATATTACTCTTCTTACCAGCCTCTTCTTTTCAAAAAGTTCTAATGTTCTGTAGATGGTAGTTCGTCCCACTTTTGTAGAGCTGATTAGATACTCGTATACCTCATCAGCAGTCATTGGACGTTTTACATCTAATAGGACTTGAAGTATAGCCCTACGCTGTTCTGTCACTTTTTCTCCAGTATTCTTCAGTATCTTTTCTATCTCGTCCATATTTCTCCTAAATGAAACTTATTTTCATTTAAAATTATAAGAAATCTAACTCAATATGTCAAGGGGGGCTAGACTCTTAGGTGCATGTAGTTTTTGTCAGCAAACTACTATTGTGAACTATTCCTCCTGCCATTGCAAGCGCCAGCGAAGCAATCTCACCCCATTACCCTTTACCTGATTCTTATATGTTATAATTATCTCTAGAATGTAGGATGGAATAAAGAGGCATATAAAATGAAGATTCTTATAGTAAGTGACCATGAGGAGCCGGTCCTTCATGAATTTTTTGATGAAGAAAGGTGGAAAGGTATAGATCTTACAATATCCTGTGGAGACCTACCACCAGAATTCCTCTCTTTTCTTGTTACCGTGATAAGAGGTCCACTCTTTTACGTCCAAGGTAACCATGACGCTATATATTCCCAAAGACCACCTGAAGGATGTACAAGCATAGACGGAAAGGTAGTAACTTATAAAGGGTTGAAGCTTTTAGGATTTGGCGGTTCAATGTTTTATGGAGGCAATGACCTCCAGTATACTGAAAGGCAAATGCAATGGAAAATATTACGAGTCTTACCAAGCATCTGGAAAAATAGAGGAATAGATATCCTTGTAACCCATGCTCCTCCTTTAATGTGTATAGGAAATTCTCAGGGGAAATGTAAATCCCCTGTAGGTTTAGGGGAAAAATGTCCACAAAGTGAATTCGGAATATGTGAAGAACCTCAGGATATTCCCCATAGAGGCTTTGAATCATTAAGGAGATTCGACCTAAGATATAAGCCTAAATTTCACCTACACGGACACAGTCACCTAGGATATATGAACAGGAGAAAAGACAGAGTTAAGATTTTAGGTGACACTAAAGTAATAGACTGCTATGAATATTATATCCTAGAACTCTAATACACCATATCTTTTCGAACGAATATAAAATAGGCAAGGATGATAAATCCTATAGAATATCCAGCAAGAATTATAGAGGACCTATTAAGATCTGCCCAAGGTATAGGGTTATTCCAGGCTTTACTCCATATATCTAAGTAAGAGGTAAATAGATAGGGTCTTATCTTCTGAATATTAGAAGCTAGGTTGAGAAGTATAATAGTAGACAATGTTTTTAATAATGTTTCTCCTGTAGATGTGGAATTAACTGACCATAAGGTAGCCAGACTAGCGATAGCCAGTAAACATATAGCACTATAAAAATAAGCTACCAAAAAGTTTTCATTCCAAGAAAAAGGAATCGGAATAGGAAGTGGGAGGAGAACAAACATCTTAGACTCAGTTCCAAAAAATGCAGCTCCTAGAACGAAATTAGCTGTTCCCGTAAATAAAACGAGTAATATTGTAACAATAGAAGTAGCAATAACCTTATTAATGAATATTCTCTTTCTTCCCCCAACTCTCACAAGATAAGTACGAATTGTGCCTTCAGCGAATTCCCTAGTAAAGAGATTTGAAGTATTTAAGGTAACAAATAAAGGAAGTAAAAATGGCATCCCTATAGTGAGGGCAAAACCCATTATAAAATAGGCATTTATAAGGGGTCGTAGGTCTATAGAAGGACCACCCTGAGTAGAAATCTCTAAATTAGCACCTGACTTTGCCACGATAATCAAAATAACAGCCAGAAGAATAGTACCTAAAAATGTATAATAAACCTGCTTCTGTTTAAATAGCTTGTAAATTTCTATAAGCAACATTATTCCCTCCAGTTACACTAATAAAGAAGTCTTCCAATGTAGAACGAATTGGCATAAGAGCAAATACATCTATTCCTCTATCTACCATTTCCTTATTAAGGCTAGCAACATTTTCCTTATTTATCTGCACCAAAAATCTATCCCTATCTTCAGTAAAGCCCTTTACTAAATGGCTATTATTGAGTACGTTGACAACTAGATCCTTCGGACTTGCTATAATAACAATCTGATTTTCAAGGGTCAATAATTCACTGACTAATCCTTCTGCAATGAGTTTACCCTTGTGTATTACACCTACTCTATTTGCTAGCTCCTGGACTTCAGAAAGAAGATGACTAGAGAGAAATACTGTAATTCCATTCCTATTAAGTTCCTTTATAATACCCTTCATCTCATACATACCCTGAGGGTCTAGACCGTTTGTAGGTTCATCTAATATGAGAAGTTCTGGCCCATTCAGTATTGCAAGAGCAAATGCTAATCTCTGCCTCATTCCTTGTGAATATTCAGAGACCTTCTGCTTTACTCCGAGTAATCCCATCTTTTCTAAAATAGAAGATATATGCCTTTTATCTTTTATTCCTATCATTCTGGCATAAAGCCTTAGGTTTTCTTCTCCTGTAAGATATGGATAAAAAGCAGGAGTCTCGGTAACAACTCCAATTTTCGGTATCGCCTTATCAAGCTCTCCAGGGACTCTCTTTCCAAGAATCTTTACATACCCTTTAGTAGGATAAAGAAGTCCAAGGAGCATCTTTATAGTAGTACTTTTCCCAGCTCCATTCTGTCCTAGAAATCCGTATACATCTCCCCTATAGACAGTGAAAGAAAGCTCATCAACTGCCAACTTATTTTTAAAAATCTTAGAGATTCCAAATGTTTGAATTACAATATCACCAGTTCCAGACATCTTCGAGTAAATTTACAGTAACAGATTCAACTCCTTCCAAATTCTCTACAGTCTCTTTTACCTGAGACAAAAGATAATCTCTTAGAGGGCATCCTGGAATAGTAAGAATCATATCTATATTAACATACGCATTCTCTATCTTCACATCTTTTATAAGCCCTAAATCCACAACATTTATACCAAGTTCAGGGTCATAAACTTCTCTAAGTGCCTCTAAAACAACTTCTTTTGTAACCATAATAATACTCTATTTCCTCCTAATTAAGAATTTTTTAAAGTATATATTTCTACTCTTTACTTGTCAAGTAGATTTTTGTAAAATTTCATATTATGGCCATAAAACTTATCACAATAGATATAGATGGAACATTAATTACACCAGATAAAAAAATAACTACTCCCGTAAGGGAAGCTCTAAAATATGCTGAAGAGAAAGGAATGATGGTTTCGCTAATTACAGGTAGGCTCTATCCTACCTGTAAAAAATATTCTTTAGAGCTTGGGATCTTTGGTCCCTGTATAATCTATCAAGGAGCAATGATAATATACCCAAAGACAGATGAGGTCTTACAGGAGATAAGAGTGCCAAAAAATATAGCTCTTGAGATAATAGAATACTCAAGGGAACATAATTTATCTTTAAATGTATATATGGACCAGTATACTTTCTATACAGAAAAACCAAATGAGTATTCTATACTGGATGCCCAACTTAACGAAGTAGAAATCCAAATAGTAGATGATATAGAGAGGATAGTTACAAAAGATCCACTAAAACTTATGTTTGTTGGAGAGCCTAAAATAATTTCTAAACTAGAGTATCTGTTTTCTTCTGAAGACAAGTTTTATTCTGCTTCTACCTCTCTGCCTCAATTTTTGGAGATAGTTGGCAAAAAGGCAACCAAGAGAGATGCTATTCAGTGGCTAGCTAAAAAATTCAGTATAAAACAAGAAGAGATTATGGCTATAGGAGATAGTCATAATGACATATCAATGATTGAATGGGCTGGCATAGGAGTAGCTATGGGGAATGCTGATGAAAAAGTAAAAAGAGTAGCCGATTTTATTACACTATCTAATATGGAAGATGGAGTTGCTCTTGCTATAAAGAAATTTATATAGGTGACATCTGTCACAGGTGCATTGGAGAAAAAGTTGGCAGGAATAAAAGACAGCCATAAATACAGATTATGAAGGTTATAAACAGAGAGAGATAGTCGAGACGCCTACTCTACCATAAATCCTCGCCCCAATGGTAGTTCAGCCGTCTCGACTGAAGAAGTAGCAGCATGAAGTTTTGCCGACAAAAATTACACGCACCCCTCTGTCACACCTTTGCTTGACTTAGATTTAATTTACAGTTAAAATATCTTGAGTAATCTTTCTCATAATAGGAGGTTTTATATGGCTTTGGTAAATATCAAAATAAATGGACAGCTTGTACAAACTGAAGAAGGGAAAACAGTTCTTGAGGCTGCAAAAGAGTCTAGCGTAGATATACCTGTATTATGTCACCATCCAAAGCTGCCCCCTATAGGGGCCTGTCGAACGTGTGTTGTAGAGACTAGACCTGGTGTACTTCAGACTGCTTGTACCCTTCCAGTATCAGAAGGATTAGAAGTCCAAACAGAATCACCTACTGTAGTAAAAGCAAGAAAGTTTGTCTTAAATCTTATCTTCTCTGAACGAAATCACTACTGTATGTATTGTGAAATAAGTGGAGACTGTGAACTTCAATCAATGGGATACAGGTATGGTTTAGACCATTTTGAACTTCCTGCATATACAACTCGTTTCCCTGTCGACACATCACATCCTTATATCCTTATAGACCATAATAGATGTATCCTATGTAGAAGATGCACAAGGGCATGCTCAGAACTTGCAGGACACAACGTCTTAGGTATAAGTCAAAGAGGTATAAGTTCAATGCTTACTGCAGATATGAGTATACCACTAGGTGAGTCCTCTTGTGTATCATGCGGACTCTGTGTCCAGGTATGTCCAACGGGAGCTCTAAGTGATAAGAAGAGTGCCTATATGGGGATAAGCAAAGATTGTGAGGTTGTAAAGAGTATTTGTACTAATTGTAGTATTGGATGTGGGATAGATGCCTATAAGAGGGCTAACCACTTAGTAAAGATATGGGGAGATTGGGATGCTCCTGTAAATAATGGGGTCCTTTGTAAACTTGGAAGATACGTCCCTCTATATGAGGAAAAGGAGAGAATTACCCAACCTATGGTAAAGAAGAACGGAAGTCTTGAGCCTGTAAGCTGGGAAGAGGCATTAGATAAAGTGAAAGGCATCTTAGAGCAAAAAGATGCTGTTGGCTTTGTCTCTTCATCATTATCAAATGAAGTCCTCAGTCTATTTAGTAAACTTTTAGATAATAATGTAACTATTATAGAAAATATCAGTAATCCGTTTGATAACTCAGGAAAGCTATTCGATATTCTTATTTCTAATAAGATTCTTCTTATTGGAGTAGACCTTGATGAGAATTTTGGAGTAGTAGGCTCTTATGTAAAGCGTGCAATATTTAATGGAAGTGAACTGATCCTAGTAGATAGTAATTCTAATAGTTTTACTAGATTTGCTAAAGCACATTATAAATTTGAAGATATAGATAAGGCCGTTGGATTTTCATTAACAGGGAGTAATCCTATAGTAATCTATAGCCAAATAGATTCAAAGACTATTGAAGGTCTAAGCCGTATTAAGGGGAGAGCAAAGTTTATATGGCTTGCACCTTCTCCTAATGCCTTAGGAGCTAAAAAGCTTGGGCTTAATGGGAATTTTGATGCTAAAAATGCTGGTTATATCTTAGCCCCGTACATAGAAAAACTACCAGAGGGATTAAATAGGATTATAGTACAGACAAGCTATTACTCTAAAGAGATTGAGAAGGCTGACATAGTGCTGCCTTCTACTATATGGCTA